>Ga0265797_10002422_pt1 | contig 31429 bp, 36 predicted proteins | sample P2T30metagenome_FD_192433 | JGI IMG/M metagenome (GOLD analysis project Ga0265797, IMG submission 192433) | Plant litter microbial communities from East Loma Ridge, Irvine, California - P2 T30 | ecosystem: Environmental > Terrestrial > Plant litter > Unclassified | place: USA: California... | reverse complement strand
CGCTCTATGCCTTTAATCTACAGAACGCCTCGGCCTCCGAAGCCCAACCAAGGCCGTGGTCCCATTTCGATGCCATTCCCAGGGAGGAGCGCCAACATGCGCTACTCAATGTGACAAGATTCGCAGGTAATGTGGCGGGAGGCGGTCAGCGACAGTATCCCAGCGCAGCACCTCACGCCAACGACTTCGCCGCAGAACATGATGCGCACAGCTCCATCAACGGCATCTCGCAGTGGCCAGATCTGTCGACGGACCGCGAGCCTCCAGAAGAGTCCACCGAAGACACGTCACTCGACCTGTCGTCAGTCAGCGCAACGAGTCCTCACGTATGCTCGTCTTGCGGTAAAAGCTTTGATAAGAGGTCCGGCGTCAAGTGAGCACTGCCGCAACCGCACAAACAGCGCAGAATGAATGTCGGCTAACAATTTTGTAGACACCACGAACGGATCCACGACCTGCTCAAAAAAAGAGCTCACAGATGTCCAGTCTGCGGCTTTGGCTTCCCGAACCCAAAGGACGTGAGACGCCATCGTAAGGTACATGACGGAGAGCGCGAACGTTATCCTTGCACCCAGGCAGGCTGTCTCAAGTCTTTCACTCGAGAGGATAATATCCCCCGCCACTGTGCTAAGGTCCACGGCTCGAGTTCCTCTGCCAGTCAGGCTTAGTGTGGACTCTCAGGATGGTTAGAAGAAGGAGCTTTTAAGAGAAAGGCATGGTCGACGGAACGTTGCCTCTGGATAATGTTTTGATCTGCGCGACTGGGCGACTGGGCGGCTGTGTGACTGCCCATAGCAGCTCCGAAACTAGTTCCGGTTCTCCCCTGTAAGATTCGCAGTTACCCTTCATCGTATGTTAGTTCTACCCAGTTGAAAGTCCAGTGCGTAGGGATGTACATGTCCTCGTCGGCCTTGATCTCGTTCGAATTGCTTCAGATCGGACTGTGACTGTGCAGGGCGCAAGGAGGTCGGTCGGGTCGTGGGTTCATGTCTCGTCTTCTTGTAAACAAGTCGTGTATATTATTGCATTTCTACCTTGACAAAAAAGGCACAGGAGATGCGACCGGCGTTGTGTAGGCGAAGAGTCAGGTTGTCTTCGATCTTAGAAAAGTTCTTGATGGTTGATTCGCAATCGATGTGCCCGTGGCTTGCTGTGACAACACAAATCACGACCAAGCGTGCACACAGATTTACCTCTTACAGGTTTGTAAGGTAGGGAAAAAGGAGGACGTAGCAGTTCTTGCCTTTTCTGTTTGTGACGGAAGATAAGCAAGTAGGTAATGACTGCCCTGGTCCCCTTACGCCATTCAGCTCGTCTACACGCTCGACGGAATGAACGTGTCTCTACCAACCGCTGCGTCGCCACCCATTGGTGCTGCTGAGTCGGGGCAGGTACTGTACCATGCTCTGCCGCTTCATGCAGGTAAGCTCCGCCGAACCGTTCCTTTGACGCAGATGCGGCTGGTGAGAACAAACCGCAAATGGTATTTGCCGTTTCTGTGTGCCCAGGACTCATAGGCAATGATATGGCTTGCATGATGCAGGCAACGCGTCGAAAGCAATAAGCCACAGCGCCAGGACGGGACGGATCACATGCTAGAAGCAACACGTGATATTCCGCTTATGCACACATGTCTACAGGCATTAGTGGGTTGGTCGTCAAGCAAACTTGCTTATCTAGACATTGAAATGTCGACCAACAGCCTTAGCATGGCTACAGTCGTTGTCTGTGAGGTATGCTCTTGACGTTGTACCTTAACGACTGCTCTGAGACCAGATCTTCGTGGCATCTCTTCACGAGCAGCAATATGGCCTTCTCATTGGCCAATATGTGATCGGAGACACTTGGACCTTGAACCCTTTTCCCGAGTGATAGCGGGCTCCAGCCGGCGTCATGATTGCTCACTTATCGCTATCATCCCGTCTTGCGCGCCAGGCTCCTGTCGTCTCAACTCACCCGACACGTCTCCCTGGCCTCCCTGCTTGTTTGCATCGCCATCTAGATCGCCAGATCTCTACACCACTCTACCCAAACTGCCACATCATTCCTCTTTGTCCTCGCTCCGGCCTTATCGATCGCATCGCAAGCATGGACGCCACCAACATGACCCCCGCCAAGAACCCTCACGCCACACCCATGGACATCAACATCGACGAGCGCGTCGAAGCCTGGACAGTCGAGCAAGCTGCAGACGTCCTCAAAGCCACTTCCATCTCAACACCGCGTTTGTCTCGTGGCCGATCGGTCACGCTAGACATTGCGCTCGACGATGACCTGCACCAAGCCACTTCGCCACTCCAAGACCGCGAGCGCACCGAGCCCTCCCACACCGTATACAAGCGCCGCGAACCCATCCGCCGAGACAGTCTGAACCGCCGCAATGCTGTGCTGAAGGGAAAAGAAGGCTCGAGGAGGCGTCAGCGCTGGGAGAACGACCGCTTGTTGAGCAACCCTCATGCGCAGCCGCCTTTGCCTAGCGATTGGGCAGTGTGCCCGACTCACAACGCGCACAGCGTACCTTACTTCCTTGCGCCGCTGTGGGATACAGAGTTCGCAAGAAAGGCTGCTGCTCGCAAGGCTGCTGCCGCCGAGAGGACACAACCTGCCAGTAGAGAAGAGGCAGCCGCACAGAAGGTCACTCGCGATTTGCGCGCGAAGCTGAAGCGTGCGCAAGGCGCGAAGGGCTTGTTGCAGGACCTGGAGCTAGAAGTGCGCGGCTTCGTGCAGCAGTGGGAAGAGAAGCAGAGGCAGTTGGAGAAAGAGGGACTCATTGAGGAGACGGACAGCGAGGATGAGGAGATCGTCTTTGTGGGCCGTAACGGTACCATGAGCGATGAGAGGAAGCAGTCAAGGCAGGACGGTGCTTTGGAGAAGGACAAGCTCATATTCCAGAGTCTTGTCGACGACCATGGAGCCAGCTTTGGGTGCGTTCGCCATCTTGTTCTATACGTGTTGACTTTTGCTGACTTTACTTCTAGACGATACCTTGTCCACGCCATCGGCATATATTACGGTCTGAAGACCTGGTCTGTCACAACAGACGGGCGGAGAGAGGCGTATGTTGGTCTGAAGGAGGATCCTTTGACCAGACGACCTGAACCTCTAAAGAGTGAGCTGCCGAGACCACTATGGGCTGTCGTATAATATCTGTAGGTGCTGCAGTAGGTTGTAACGAATTACTTCCCCGTGCACAGGCACATACAATGAAAGCCTGCTAGCAAGATCATTATCTTTTGAGTGGTGCGAAGTCTAGCACGCAGTCTTGTAAGACTTTGAGGTCCTACAAGAAAACGATATACTATCGAGATGCTGATAGGATAACATAAGTGCCTAGGTAGTATACATACTACTACCTGATGGTACCGATGAAGGATACTACGACCTTCCCCTTGAGATAAAGACCACATCCTACACTCTGGCCTATGATCATACGGTGCTATACTCCCCACCCACCCGAAGAACACTACAACCTCGCCCTCGAGACAACTACCACGTCCCATACACCAGCCCATAATCACAGGCTGATATCCTCCCCGCCAACCTCAGAATCCACCCCTCACTCCACTTCACCCTCTCCCTTCACTTCCTCCCTCAGAAGCTCCTCAACGCCACCTTCCAACCCAAGACTCCACCTCACAAACCCCCCCAACTTCGCCTCCATCCCCTCAATCCTCTCCACAGCAGCATTGTTGATTTTATGCAACTCCATCAATTTCCGCTCGCTCTGCACCGCCGAGAGATCCTCTTTCAGCTGCTTGATCAGCGGGGTTTTGCTCTTCCACCTGTACAGAGTCAGCACATTGTCTCTCAGACATCACCATTAGCATTTCACGTACCATGCGCTGCGCTCGTGACCGAGCGACGTGAGTGCGCCGCTGAGATCGCGGAGCAAAGACAGAAGAGCGCCGCGCGCGTTGTCGACGTCCGTATCGGTGGCTTCGGCTTTTTTCCACGCGACGTGCTGCGTGTGGATGCAGGTTACGAGGAAGCTGAGGTCGGCGATGGAGGACTCGAGGGGTTTGGGCCAGCGGGCGGAGGTGGCGAGGGCGGAGATTGGGCAGAGTTGACACATTGTTGGTGGTGGGTGGGTTTTTTGTGTGTGTAGGTTTTTTGTGGTAGTGTGGTGTTGGTTGGTTTTATGAGGAAATTGTTGTTGATGGGGGGTTTTGTTTGTTTGTTGTTGGAGAGATGATTTCTGTTATCTTTGTGTTGGGTGTTTGTAAGTGACAGTGCTAGCGGGAGGCTGACATGTGGTGTCGCATGTGATCCTTGGCAGAAGTGGGCATCGGCGAAGTGGAAGTGTGGTGATCAGGTGAAGACCACAAAGCAACCACAGACAACACTCTCAGCAACAACGAGAACCCTAGCAATGCTGCTGCCTGCCGCCACCCTGAGAACTCAAGATCCATCTGCCCCGAAGTTGATCGATCTGGCTCAGTCAGAGCCTTTCTCTCCATCTGCACGCGGCACTCCAAAAGTTGATGCCTGACGGTATGCGCACGTGCAGGCTTGGCAGCCGCTTGGGGGAAGTGAGGTCAGCTTTCGAAGACTACCGTCCTCGCATCCTCGGGAGTCTAATGCATCGCAGCCACAACAGTAACGTGTATTACCATTCAAGCAGCTTTTACCTTCCTCGTCCAAAAATCTACCCTCCAGGCATCTATCTTTGTATACCTTAAGAATGCGTCGATTTGCCATCCGCAGAGACATTATCGTACATCGTATCTCCTACTTCTACTTTCGATCGATATCGCTGCATCTGGAACCTGTACTCCTGAGGATATCTACGTACTATAAGGAGGATCAACCGATCACCGTTTTCCAAGGGCAGCCCACCAATATCTCTCTGTCAACATGGCCGAAGACATCATCATGGCAGAAGACACCACCTCATCCAACACCGCCCAACAGCTCGCCACGACCCAACCCAATAGCCGTCTTCACGCCCTCCCGCAAGAGCTCAAGGAAATGATCTTCGCCTTCGCAGTCGTATCTCCCACCCCGATTCCCGCTCGCGTCCATCTCAAAGACATCGAGGAGAGCTCTACCGACTCCTCCTCCTCTCCCTCCTCCAACGACGACACCACTTCCTGCTCCTCCGACAGCATCAGCACCCCAACCTTCAAAACCCTCGTCAAAATCGACCCCACCCAACCCGCCCTCTCATGCATCGACAGCGAAACCCGCCCCACCGTCCTCCGCATCTTCTACACGCAGAACACTTTCCTCTTCCGCGCACACGCCTACGTCGAAGGCCCGCTGCGCAAATGGCTCGACGCCACAGAACACAACTACGCGCCCGAAGCGCGAATGATCCGCCGCGTGCTGCTCGAGATGAGCGTCGCCAAAACCTGCGGCGCGCAGCAATCGCAGTTCCTCCAGCCGCTTGTCGTGAGCAGACGCGGGACACCGGACCTGCCGCGGCACCTCTACCGCGTGCAAATCTCCCAGCAGTCCAATACCTCTCCCTCTCCGGAAGGCGTACGTCTGCGCTTCGGCGCAGACTTAGCGGTGATGTGCAGCTGCGCGATGCGCACGGCGGGTTTGCTGAAACCTACTCCGCGAGCGCGGAGAGGGATTTTCTTCGAAGAAGAGAGCGCGACGAGCTCGGCGCTGGCGTTTGCGTATGACGTCGAGTACGACATCGTGCTGACGAACGAGTGCAAGTACCACTTCTGCGACGCGCGCTCCAGCAGCACGTGTCGGGACTGCGGGCTGCGGGTGCACAGGGGCGAGCCGCTGGGGGAGCATTTGCTGGAGAGAGTACGTCGGGATGCTCGAGCGGAAGCGGAGATGAAAGCGGCGATGGAGGCGTCGAGGTTGGCGAGAGAGAAGGAGAGGGCAGAGAGGGAAGCTGCGAGGTTGGAGAGGGAAGCGGCGAGGCTGGAGAGGGAGAGGGAGAGGGAGGAGGAGCAGGCGGAGAGGGAGGCGGCGAGGGAGGAGAGTGAGAGCGAGGCGGCGGAGGCGCATGCTAGGATACAGGCCTTGTTGGCTGAGGACCCAGCTGAAAGACAGGCAGAGTGGGCAGCGATGAGAGAGCAACAACAAAGGCTCATGAATCCGCCCAGGCAAGGTAGTGGGTGTGCGGTGATGTAAGAGGAGGGGGGGAAGGTTCGATGGTCGATGAAGGCCGTCAAATGGGCATCTAATGTCGTTCTCTTGCGATGGTTTGGGAGTTGAGTTCTTCTAAAGTACTTTTGGACATTATCTGAGCTTACCGTCAGCATTCTGTTCGTTTCCAATCCTTTAAATGTCCTTCTGATGGGTCCAGGTCGTTCATCTACGTTAGTAAGAAGCATATGTGCAAGTCCGTCAATAGCACATGCAATATCTCTTGCACACAACCCACCAAAAAAGGAACACGAAAAGCAGCCATGAAAGACAAAAGCCTGTATTGTATGTCCTTTAGTACCAGTATGTCATCTCTAAGAAATTGAAAAAGTAATATCGTAGAACACAAAAGAAGGAAAAGAGACCCCATCCCGACCAATCTTTGTATCGTCGTCGACATGATAAAAAGTAATAATAAGAAAAACCCGGATTAAGGAGAAGAAGAAAACAGTAAAACAACAAAAGGAGATTCGTCACGTGAGTGCTGTAACCGAACCGTAAGGTAGTCCAAATCCCGTCTGTCCTTCGTCCTTCACCAATCTTTCGAACCCAAGATATAACCACCAAGACAAACGCCGTCGCCATGTTTCTCGTAGTCAATGCCCGCTATTTTGTATCGCGACTTTCTCTTTGCAAGTGTAGTACAAGGGCGGTTAAGCAAGGCGGGGAAAAAGAAAGCGGTATGCGAAGTTTGGTATCTTCGTCTTCTCTCTTCCCCAAAAGTTGAAAAACGCCAGCGAAAAGGTAAGCATTTCTTCGTTTCATGTGTGTTGCGCCTCTTCATCGTGGAAGCGGCTAGTTCCCACAGTGTGCAATGTGCGACGCCGTATCCACTTTCAAGGAGGGTCGTCGCTTGCTTTTGCCATTGGCATTGCCGTTGCCAAATTTGCTGGACTCCTAGTTGTACGCAGTCGGCGATGTGGCGCCAGGAGCAGCAGGTGCGTTAGCGTGGCCGCTGCCATCACGCATGGCGTCGAGGGTGCGAGGGAAGTAAGGCTCCACGCCCCAGTTGCGCAGGTACGCGCCAGTCTTCTCGATGCGCTTGATCTCGCGCTGTACGCCCCAGCCATCGCCTTCCTCGGCGAAGCGACCACGGACAACACCGACCATGGCGTCGTCGAGACGGGAGTAGAAGGATCGGCGCTCGGCCAGATCTTCTTCGTCGCCGTTCTCAAGTCCACCGTGGGAGTTGAGGTTGCCGCCTAGCTTGAGCAGCAGGTCGAAAGCGTAGCGCGGTCCGCTGGGGAGGCCAGACAGACGTGTTATGTCGGGGAGGAACTTCAGCATGCATGCGCTGAACGAGGGTGTGGGAAGAGAATCGTTCAGATCGTCTTGTAGGCGGTGAAGGTCAAAGTTGACAATGGTGATCTTGCGGTCAAGCTGGGCATTGAGCGTCGCAGCGGCGTGGGTAGGGGAGTTGGCATGCGAGGACTGATCCATCTGGTGGGCTATGCTTGCAGGTACATCTGAATGATGGTTAGCTCGTGCACAATATAACAACAACAGAACTCTAGTATCTCAACTCACCAGGCCTAAGACCGCGCTTATCAATCCAGGCATGAATGTCGTTGCGCTGCGCCTCCAGCTGATCGATATACGCCCTCAGATCCGCAATCTCGTTCTCAAGATTGTCGACCTTGTCGTTGTACGGCTTGAGCGCAGTGTTGAAAGCCTGCGTCAGAAGATCAGGCAAAGGCTCAGCCTTCGCAGAAGGCGGAGGAGGACCGTCGAAACCGCCGTGACCCTGGCCGTAGCCATTGGTCTGGCCTCTGTGGCTGCCGGAAGAAGTCATGGGCGGCGAAGCGTACTGGCTGTCCTGGGGCGCAGACTGCTGGCGGGCGTTGTACATGCTGGCGTCCTTGCTGTGCGGGCGCTGGTCGTCGATGGAGCGCGAAGAGGGCGGCAGGGCGTCACCGTCTTGCTGGGCGTACTTCTCGTCGTAGGCGCTGTTGGCTTTGCTGTCGTTGCGGTAGTCGTCGACGTAGGACTGGCTGTTGCTCCGGGACCTGCTGAGGCGCTTGAAGAACATGGTCTGTGGAGGGAAGAGGAGGGGAGAGAGCGAGGAGGAGGAGTGCGCGCAAGAAGAGGGCGAGCGGCGGGCGGGAGGAATATGGGAGGCTCGGATGGATGGTCAGGCGCGGCGCGCGTGGTAGAGACAGGATAAGGTAGTGGTAGATGGTGTGTGCAGCAGTTCACAGCAAACGGGAAGCTAAAGCAGGAATAGGGCCAGGTAGCTGAGTAGTAGCGAAGCGGGTATTATTGGCGGTGGCGCGCGCGAGCAGAGTGGTTGATAGCTGGATAGCTGGATAGTTGGCAATGCGATGGCTGGGGCAGGATGCGCTCAATCAATGGATGGGGAGATGATGGTATGAGAGCGCGCGGATAGAGAGCTGATTGTATGCGCGTGCTTTGGGCTAGCATCGACTCCAGCCACCAGGGAAAGTGCTCGGACGACGAGCTTGGGCACATCCCATCCCATCACACATGGCGTGCGGCACTCAACTGCACTGCACTGCACCTCCCCATCATCATCCACGCGTCTAGCGGTGAGCATCCTCAAACGCCCATCCCAGAATATTCTCTGCAGTCGCTATACACCCCTCCTGCAATAGCAAAAAACCCTCCCAAACCCAATAATCCAGGTACACTCCCGGCAGTCTTTCTCCCCGGATCAACTCACGGTGGGGCCGGCCTCGCTGTAGGGCTAAACAACTTAGCGCCCTATCCGTCCGATACACTAACCCAGCCTCTTTCCTGACCGTTAGGTGGTTTCACTTCCCAACACGGAGTGACCTCCTAGAAACCGGAGCAATCACGACGCTGTCCTGCTCGAGCACGATCCTCCAGCGCATGCAACATGCAACAACGAGTGCAGAGCACGATCCTCAAACGCATGCAACATGCAATAACGAGCGCAGAACACGACATCGCGCACGATCGCGAAGAAATCGACGGGGAGAAAAAAAAAACGTGCCATCCAGATTGTCGGGAAAGAGAGAAGAAGAAGCTCGGATTGATGCACCTCGTCAGCTACCTATTTACCCCGTCCCAAAGAGAAGACCTCTTTGTAAAGAATGCTCGAGCGAATCGAACAAATGCTAGAAATAAAAACAAAACAAAAACCATGCCTGTGGACCAAACACTAAAAACCAGAGTCCTTTTTTCCCGTAATGTGTTTCCCGGTTGAATGGGGTATCTTCGCTTTTTCATCCATCATCATCGTTAACAACAATATATTTTTCAGAACGCCTTTCGATAATAAAAAAGCAGATTAATGCTTTTCGGGGAGGCACCACGATATCTCTCGCAGTCATAGCCTCCCCTATATCCTCGAGCCGTGGCGTGTTGAAGTGGTGCTCCTTGTTGAAGAAGCGCCTCGCCATTATTCCGACTTCGGCTCGAGGTCCAGTTGAAATTGGGAAAACGCCTCGCTTGCTTTGTGGGGACTTTGTCGACGAAAGTCCAGGGAAAAATACTCCAGGTGAAATAAGAAATTTTGCTCCGCCCTCCTCTTGCAGACTTTGTGGCTGATGTATCGTTTATGTTAGGTTTAGTTTTTGGCCTCGCCGTTCGTCGTGGCCGAGGCGGCTGCATCGGTTGCGCCGTTCACTGCATTGTTGAGGTCGGGAACACCCTCGAGCTCAGGCTTGGGGCCAGCATCGTCGAGAGTCGAACCACCGTTCAGCTTAGTCTCGCTGTGGCCGTTGGTGGTGGCAGCAGGCTTGCTGTCAAGTCCAGAAACGCGCAAGCCGTCGAATAGCGGGAAGATTCCGGTGGTGTTGCGGAAGTCATTGTGCACAATGTTGACCAAGTACCAGCTTTCAGTGATCTCAGTAATGAGCTGTCTGCTGGGTGTGTCCTCGTTGTAGCACTTCGACCACTGCGAACCAAGGTGGTAGAACTCATCACGCCAGGCCAAGAAACTGACAGTCTCCACGATGGTCGGCTGGACAATTTCCTTGCCAGGGAAGACACCCCAGGTAACAGCGTTCGGGCCGCCGTCAGTAGGTGCGTTGGTGCGGAGCTCGCCAGTGTTGTTGACTGCGTAGTAGGTGATGTCGTCATCCTTGTTCATGCGAGAGATGACAGTGTCGATCAGCTCGGGGCTGACGAGGACTTCGAGGTACGCCTTCTGGTAGACGTAACCATTCTTCGGGCCCCAACCGTAGTCAGGGTGGGAAGACTTGACACCATCAACTGCTGGCTGCGAGTTGATGGTCAAGAGACCACGGCTGTTCAAGTCAATCAGGCTGCTGGTCAGCACGTTGGCCTCACTGCTGATCGAGCTTTCAGACCAAGGAAGAGATTCAACCTTGCCGCTCATGTACCTGACGAACAGGTCCGAAATGTCCTGGAGGCTGCTAGGCTCGCCCCAAATCTTGCGGTTCTGCTCGTTGGTACCCTTCAGACCCACACCGTAAGCGTCAAGCTCACCGAAAGCAGGAGATCTAGAATCGCCCCAGCGACCGTTGGGGAATTCGTCCCAATCTTGAGTGCGAGCAACGTAGCTTCTGTTGCGGTTGCGCCAGAAGATAGGGCGCACGTTCTCGTCGCGGCGATTGAGGCCGAGAGACTGTCTCCACGGCAGAGGCTTGATGTCGGGGTGGTGAGTGTCTGTAGGTGGGGTCACAGCAAGCTCCTCCAAAACCATACGGGTGGCGGCAGCAAGGTTCATGGTGTAGAAGTGCAAGTGGAGAGTGACGCCACTGTCGAGGATCTTGCGGCAGAACTCTGCAATGAGATCCTTGCCGACCTCACGGACAGCCACATCGTCGTTCTTGATGGGCTCGAGCTTCTCGTGCCAGTGAGGCGGTACATGGCACTTGGTCCAGTTCGCTCTGCGGAGGAATGAAGCGTGAGTGTGGATGGGCATGATACCAGGAATGATGACCACGTCCTCTGGGATGCCAGCTGCGCGGCACTTCTTCACCCACTCGATGAAGATGTCGGCGTCGTAACACATCTGAGTGATGATGAAAGTGCTGCCTGCATCGACCTTCTCCTTGAGGTAAGGAATGTGCTCGTCTGCGCCAGTCTCCTCGTCACATCCTTCTGGGTAGCCAGCAACGCCAATGTCGAAGTGGTCGCCGTACTGCTCCTTGATGTACTTGACCAGGTCCCTGGCGTATCTGAAGCCACCCTCTGCCTGTACCCACTTCTCCTCCTCTCTGGGCGGGTCACCTCTGAGGGCCAGGATGTTGGTGCATCCAGCGTTGTAGGCCTCCTTCAGTGCCTCGTCGATCTTGCTGCGCTCCATGTCGGTGCAAGTGAGATGCATGCATGTCTCCAAGCCGTATGTAGTCTGGGCGACTCTGACAATCTCACAAGTGAGCTGTGAGAAGCGACCGCCGGCGCCCCAGGTGACATCAATGAAGGTCGGTCCGAAGCCATGCATGCGGTCCATGCGGTCGTAAAGGTTCTGGACACCTTGAGCGGTCTTGGGCGGGAAGAATTCGAAGGAGTATGTGGGAGTGTGGTTGGCGCGGGACGCCAGAAGCTTCTTGGAGATGTGCATGATTGCGGGTGTTGGTTGGTCGTTGGTGGGGTATGTTCAATAAGTGATGGGGTGTGTTGGTGTTCTGTAGGAAGTCAGTCCGAATTGCCTCCGGTCCACGCCGTGGCGAACAATGACAAGCATTGCGGCCGCAGCATTTGATGTATGTATGAAAGCCACGCACCTAATCTAATTGTAATGTCTGTGTTTGCCTAGGCCGAGGTCCCAAGCAAAAGGCGTGCTTGTTTGTGTATGTTCGGGTAAGATGATTGTCCTGATGGATGGATGCGGTGCTGGGGTGTCTAGTGTCTATCTAGATCGAGTGGGCGCGCTTGTGGTCTGCGAGCTCCTGTTCGTTGTATAGGGACATGGTACTGCAGTGAGAGAAGATGGAGTGAGTGGGAGTGGGAGGTAGAAGGATCAGGCGTGCATATTTCCTGCAGGTTGCAAATAAAAGCGCTCCCGGCGAATAAGTGGTGTCGTCGTTCCGCCTTCGGAGAGCGAGCCCTGCCCACACAAATCATTGGACCCCACCGTTGATCTAGTCTAAAGTGCCCCGCGCCTGCTGGATTTCCAGATTCAATTGGTAATGAAATCAGGGCAGAAATCAGGGCAGCCGTTGCGCCCGCCTGGAGACGAGGAGGGGACCAGGCACCAAGCGAGCATGCCTCCAAGAGCAGTAACCCGGTTGCCTTCACGTCGGACAGAGTGGGCACGTCAAGCAACACATATACATATTAGGCACACGGCATGTAAGTGAACCATCGTCTGCTGACTCTGCCCCCAACACACCACCCTCCCTCCAAAACAGAAACCCCTCTTCAAGCCATGGCGCCCATTCCTGCCCAGCGCGAGAAGCGCATCGTCGGCACCAGCCTGAAGATGTACTTTGACCTTCCCAGCACCGCCGCCTACATCTCTTCTGTCGCTGCCCTCTCAGGCGCCGCTGAATCAGCCAACCTCGACCTCTTCGTGATCCCCGACTTCGTCTCGCTCGTCGACGCCAAATCCCGCCTCGCCGACACCTCGATCCAGCTTGGCGCCCAGGAAAGCTACAGCGAGGACAAGGGCGCATACACAGGCGAGGTCAGCCCACTGACACTCAGCCAGGCCGGTGTCAAGATCGTGGAAATTGGGCACGCCGAACGGAGGAGGCTGTTCGGAGAGACGGACGAGGATGTTGCGAAAAAGGCAGAGGCGGTCGTGAGGAACGGCATGGTGCCACTCGTGTGCATCGGCGAGAAGACGAAGGGCAGCGTGGCTTCGGAGGCTGTTGGGTTGGCGGTCAGAGAGTGTCAGCCACAAATCAAGGCTGCGCTGTCTAGACTGCCGGATGATGCGGATGTCATTCTGGCGTATGAGCCTGTGTGGGCTATTGGCGCCAGTGAACCTGCTGCTGCGGATCACGTTGTTGCTGTAACACAGAATCTGCGAGGTCTGGTCGCGGGTAGGAAGGGCAGGACGCGTATCTTGTATGGAGGCTCAGCTGGACCGGGTACGTTCCAGAAGCTGAAGGATGGTGTCGATGGTCTGTTCCTGGGGAGGTTCGCGCACGACGTCAAGAATCTCGAGAAGGTCATCCAGGAGATGAACGAGGCTTGAAAAGACGAGACGACACGAATGCGGAACGACCTTATGCGAGGACTATACATTAGCTGTTGATGTGTGGTACAAGTAGCGTACCCACAGGTTTATAGGACTGTCCACATCTGGCCTTGAAGAAACATATGACTTTGACCGGCCGTTAGATACCGCATGACCATCAGAGGCCCGAGATTATCGTTTTCAGAGTTGACGGTCGACCAATCTACAGTTCTGCCAGGCTCGCGGTCTGACTTCAAAGTCTGTGATGCTCGAGGTACCGCTGAAAGGCCAGTACGGACTTTGAGCCCAGACGCTGAGAGCACATACAAGCTGGCGACCGATCAGGCAGTGGCATCCCGTAGCTCGGTGCGCTTACCATTCATCAAAGAAGACAGATAGTCATACAGAACAATAACATGCATTCTTTAAAATACTCAACCTTATCCGGGTTACAGGCCGAATAGTGGCGTTTACAAGCTCCAAAAGCTCCAAAGCCAAGTTTTGCTAGAGCCTCGGCTATCTATCGAAAATGACATCCTCGAGGATCGCACCACCAATACGACCAAAACGATATCTATACGACGCCAGACATACAAGAAACAATCTATGGGCCGAGACAGGCTGTCGAATACTTTCAGTAATGTATTCCATGACATTTCCTTCTCCCTGGAGTGGTCTTTCCAAAATACATTGAGAAGGGTATGACGACCCGTCCCACTCTTCCGATGCAGGCCGCACAACACCTCGGAGCAGCCAATCGTTCTACACTCGCAGAGCTCAAGGGACTCGCTTACCCTCGTGGACGACGCTTAGCGTGCGAGCATACTGCTTGAGTCCAACGCTAAGAAAGTGATCATCGCTGTCCATGTTTCCCAGTTGTGCTTCTTCCTTGCTCTTCACCACTGCATGAAGCGCACAGGAGCTTTCTACTTCTACTGAATCGACAGAATATTGACCTTGCGAGCTGTCATGTTCTTTGTGGCGAAGTTCTTCTGCCTCTTACTCAAATCTATCAGATAAGTGATTTGATATGTAGGTCGTCCCGACAGTTGACAGTTGCACTCCAATGTCCAAGGCTGACCGACACCCAGATAACCAAAGATAGACGTATACTCGTCTCCCCATACCAACTAAACAGCCACCGCCGACATGTCCGACCATGGAAGTCTCCACACCGCCGACGACGCCATGCTGGCGATGCTCGGTAAAAAGCAAGTCCTCAAGCGTCGATTCTCATTCTTCACGCTCTTCGGCTTTGCCGTCTGTGAACTCATCACATGGGAGACGGTGCTCGCGCTTTTCTCGCAATCTTTCGAGAATGGCGGGCCTGCGGGAGCGGTTTATGGATTCATCATTGCTTGGTCTTCGACTTTGTCCGTGTACACTGTGATCTCCGAGCTGGCTAGCATGGCTCCGATTGCGGGAGGACAATACTACTGGGTTTACATGCTCGCTCCACCAGAATGGAAGACAGTCTGCAGCTACATGATCGGATGGCTCACTTCGCTGGCCTGGATCGCAACCGTCGCAACAGAGACTCTTTTCGCGGGCACCATGGTCCAAGGTGTCATCGCTCTGGACTACCCGGACTACGAAATTGAGCGGTGGCACGGCACGCTTCTGACCTGGGCAGTCATCTGCGGCTGCATCTTTGTCAATGTGGTAATTCCAGCATGGCTGCCAAGGTTCGAAGTGTTCATCCTCGTTTTCCACATTGCTGGATTTTTCGCTATCTTGGTCACTCTTCTTGTCATGACGCCTGAGCTTGGATCCAATGCCAGTGTCTGGCTTACTAGTCTCAACGAAGGCGGATGGCCGACTCAGGGCGTATCTTACTGTGTTGGATTCCTTGGGAATGTGGCGACCTTCGTGGGTGCTGATGCAAGTGTGCATCTTGCGGAAGAGGTGTCCAACGCCGCTGTCAACATCCCCAAGGCAATCATCGGCGCGATGTTGATCAACGGCACTGTTGGCTTCGCCATGATGGTCACTATCCTCTACTGCCTCGGAGACGTCGATTCAGTGCTGAACTCCCGCACCGACTTTCCATTCATCCAGATCTTCTTCAACAGCGTCGGAAACGTTGCCGGAGCTACTGTTATGGCAGCAGTAGTTCTGACGTTGACGTGGGCCTGCTCCATCGGCATCACAACGACGGCTTCTCGTATGACCTGGTCTTTCGCTCGCGATAACGGCTTGCCGATGTCTCGATATCTCGCAAGAGTTAGTCCACGTACAAAGGTCCCTGTTACTGCCGCACTAGCTGTGACTGGTATTGCGGCGCTGCTTACGCTGATTTACATCGGGTCGGACACGGCTTTCAACGATGTCATCTCGTTGACCATCACTGGGTTCTACGGCTCGTATCTTATGCCAGCTGCCTTCCTATTGTACCACCGTATCAAGGGCAACATCCTACCTCGAGGAACAGCAATCGACACCACAGCCTCACCGCAAGCCGCGAAACCCGCTGCGACAAACAGCAGCCCATCACCAAGCGCAGCAAAAATCCACAATCCCCCTTCCGGACAAGAACAAGACATCGACTCTGACGACGAAATCACTAATGTCATCAACGCACCACTGATGTGGGGACCCTTCCACCTCCCTAGGATCCTCGGCATCGTCAACAACCTCTACGCTTGCTGCTACATGGTGTTTGTGATTTTCTGGTCTGTGTGGCCACCTTCAACTCCGGTTACGGCGTCGACGATGAATTACAGTGTGGTGGTGACGGGTGGAGTGATGATTCTCAGTGGGATTTGGTATTATGTTAGAGCGAAGGATGTTTATAAGGGACCGTTGATTGATAGTGAGGTGGTAGGGGTTATGAGGGGTGGGAGTGTCGCGACTCGGGATTAGGAGGTAGGTTTTCATATTGCTGGTCGATTGGGATAGTGTCGGCTCGTGTGAGTAAACATATGTAGCGCACAAGATGGGGATTAATGTACGCGTGTATCACAAGCCAAGCATGTGATGTCTTCAATCTGTTCTATGCGATCACTGAGTGCAACACATGTATCGCAAAGTCGGATGAGAAAATCTTTGTGTATGCTCATGCTACACGCACATCTGTTTTACGGTGTCAAAGGTTCGTCTTTAGCAATTTAACACAGGCATATATGTAGTTTGTTGTAAGTAAGAGCCAAGGGGATCAGGGGTCGTAGTTTCCATTTCTGGCTGCCTCAGGCGCAAGGGTCTAACTAGCAGCATACAACAGCTGGTCGCTCGCAGCAGGCCAGCCAACATTGAATTCGAAGGGGAGGAGCAGTTGCGTAGTCAACCACATAGCGACATTTCACCTTGAACAACTCTTTCCATTCTCGCTGCATTCGATTCAGCCCACGCGAAACTTGCGGCGAATTTGATTGTTACACCCGCACAAGCCCCCTTGCGTGCCCGCTCGGCGAGAGTCGCCCACCATGAGACTCGACGTCAAGGCAAGATATACCATACGAAGCACTTGCGACCGCCAGAATGCCGACTAACGTTGCGCTTGACATACAGAGGCAGCTGTTTGCCCGCAGTGAGAGAGTCAAAGGCATTGACTTCCACCCTACCGAGCCATGGGTGAGCACCTATTTACTCCGATTACACCGACCGCCTGCTAACGACCACCGAGATCCTCACCACCCTCTACAGTGGCCACGTTTACATCTGGTCCTACGAAACCCAGTCAATTATCAAGACCTTCGAACTCACCGATGTTCCCGTACGAGCAGGTCGCTTCATTGCGCGCAAGAACTGGATTGTATGTGGCAGCGATGACTTCCAGCTGCGGGTCTACAACTACAACACAAGCGAGAAGATCACATCCTTCGAGGCGCACCCCGATTACATCCGCGCGATTGTGGTACACCCTACACAGCCTTTCGTGCTCACGGCCAGTGATGACATGACAATCAAGCTATGGGATTGGGAGAAGGGCTGGAAGTGCGTGCAGGTCTTCGAGGGACACAGCCACTACGTTATGGGCCTTGCGATCAACCCGAAGGACACAAACACATTCGCCTCGGCATGTTTGGACAGGACAGTCAAGATCTGGAACCTTGGATCGGGAACACCCAACTTCACACTCGAAGCACATGAGACCAAGGGTGTGAACTACGTGGATTACTACCCGCAATCCGACAAGCCGTACATTCTCACCACATCTGATGATCGCACAGTCAAGATTTGGGATTACACGAGCAAGGCGTTGATTGCGACTCTGGAGGGCCACTCAAGCAACGTCTCTTTCGCTTGCTACCACCCTGAGCTACCTGTCATTATCTCTGGATCTGAGGATGGAACAATCAAGATTTGGCACGCCAACACCTACCGCCTGGAGCAGACACTCAGCTATGGCCTCGAGCGCGCATGGTGTGTCTCATATCAGCGCGGCAGGCAGGGTATTGCCATGGGTTTCGACGATGGCGCGGTGGTTGTGAAGATGGGTCGCGAGGAGCCCGCTGTGAGCATGGACGGCTCAGGAAAGGTGATCTGGGCACGCCATTCCGAGATTTTGACAACAGTTATCAAGGGCGGAGACAAGACGTTGAAGGACGGCGAGGCTATCACACTTCCATCCAAGGATCTTGGTTCAACTGAGCTCTACCCCCAGACTCTTCTCCACAGCCCCAACGGACGTTTTGTCGCAGTTTGCGGTGACGGCGAGTACATTATCTACACTGCGCTCGCACTCCGTAACCAAGCATTCGGTGCAGCTCTCGACTTCGCCTGGGCATCCAAGGAGAATGACAAGGACTACGCCATCAGGGAATCACAATACAGCGTGAAGATCTTCCGCAACTTTAAGCCCAAGGGCGGCGACGGTACTGTCAACATTGGCTTCACTGCTGAGGGTCTTTCTGGTGGCAACTTGCTTGGTGTCAAGGGCCAAGGCGGCATTGGCTTCTTCGACTGGGAGACTGGAAAGCTTGTCCGCAGAATTGAAGTCGAGCCAAGGAGCGTCTACTGGTCAGAGTCTGGCGAATTGGTCTGTCTTGCTTGCGAGGATACTTTCTATGTGCTGCGCTACTCGAGAGAGCAGTATGTTGCGGCTCTCCAGGCTGGCACTCTAGATGAGGACGGTGCTGAGGATGCTTTCGAGGTGATTTGCGAGATCAATGAGAGGTACGTTTTGTGTCTAGCAGGATTCTTTATTGAAAACATTACTGACAACTTTTCAGCGTCCGAACCGGCCAATGGGTTGGCGACTGCTTCGTCTACACCAACACTCCCAACCGCCTCAACTACATCGTTGGCGACCAGGTCTACACCATTTCACACTTCGATCAGCCCACATACGTGCTCGGATACCTGCCTAGAGATGGACGTATCTACGTCTGCGACAAGGATGTCGCCGTCACTTCATTTGCCCTTTCTCTTGGTGTGATCGAGTACCAGACTTTGGTTCTTCGTGGCGATCTCGATGCTGCCAGCGAGATGCTGCCTGATATTCCCGAGGACCAGAAGAACAAGATCGCCCGCTTCCTTGAAGGCCAAGGTTACAAAGAGCAGGCTCTCGAAATTGCCACTGATTCTGAGCACCGCTTCGAGCTTGCTCTTGGTCTTGGTCAGCTGCAGATTGCTTTGGAGCTCGCTCGCGAGGCCGATGTCGAGCACAAGTGGAAGACTGTCGGTGATGCTGCTCTCACCGCGTGGGACCTTGCACTCGCAGTGGAGTGCTTCAAGCACGCCCGCGATCTCTCCTCATTGCTCCTACTCTACACCTCGTCAGCAGACGCTTCTGGTCTCCGCGAGTTGGCCACACAAGCCAAGGAAGCTGGTCTGCACAACATCGCCTTCACAGCACTTTGGCAGCTCAGCGACGTCGATGGCTGCATTGACCTCCTCCTTGACACCCACCGCGTCGCCGAGGCCGTGATGTTCGCACAAACCTACAAGCCTTCACGCTGCCCCTCAGTCGTCGCTCAATGGAAGAAGGAGCTCGACACCGCCGGCAAAGGCAAAGTCGCCCGTCTTCTCGGTGTGCCCGGCGAGGACGACATGTTCCCCGAGTGGGACGAGTCACTCCGCTTGGAGAAGGAAGGCCACGGCCAACAAAGTTTGATCGATGTGACTGAAGATGTCGAGACTCCTGCTAGCCCCGAGGAGGATGAGGAAGAAGATGACGATGATGATGAGAAGACCGAGGAGGCTGCTGCGGCGCCTCTGGTCGAGACGGAGGCATAGATATCTTACGGCCAAAAAGGCGTTGGAGGCGCCTGTTTAGTTAGACCATACTTTTTGCTGTACTAGCCGTGTTACGAGAAACGTGCAAGATGTTAGAGCTGATTGGGAGGGCTAGATGTGATATCGAGGCTTGCGAGTTTGAGTATATCATTGTTGTTTGTGATTGATGCAACTAATTTACTGATATGTATCTTTGCGTATGTGATGGGTGTCTGGCATCTGCTCAATTACAATACATGCTTGATCGAACGACCACTGGGTACCAAAAACATATGCTTGATCGAATGACCACTGGGTTCAAATGCTTGATCGAATGATCACTGGGTACCTTAAAGCACAGCAATTCTAAATGACTGAATAAAGATACATATCGAATGCACGCTTTGTTCTTATATTATCGCGATACCATTATGGCGATCAAGGTCAAAAAGTCAATGAGAGACCTTGTACGGAACACTTGAACCCGCCAAGATTCTCACGTCCCTGAGATCCAAGGGTCAGCATCAGTGCTCTCTGGGGGAGACTTGGACACTGACACGTGCTGCTTTACAACTCCTTGCATACACATCACTTGTACTAACTTCCCTTTTGGACGCATTTTTTGGTTTTTCATGATGGTCGGCCGTTTCTCCTTCTTCGTGCGCGTCTTGCTTGCTTTTTACACCTCGCTCGCCGCCGCAAAGGCTGCCCAGGAGCCGCTCGTTCAGCAGGGGTATCGCGTTGGCGAGAAGATCCCCGTGAGCTGCTTGAACCGGACCATGTATGTATCTGCACAATCGCCTGAAAGAATAGCTTGAACGATTGTGTTGACTTGGATATCAGCGACACTGGCGAACATATCACCGACGCTGCAGGCCAGCTGTCTTACATCCCCTTCCCGACTTGCAATGAAACCGGCCGCCCTCTGGAGCTCCTCTTCGGCATAGAGAAGGAGATCAACTGCACGATCGACTTCATCGACGACCCTTTCTTCCACCTGCTGGAGTTCTACGTCCACAACGACGCGCCCTTGACCTGCCGCATACCGACCAAGCCGCTCCCGCCCAGCGCTCTGAAAGATGAGTTCGAGAAGGGCACCACGGAAGAAACAGACGGACAAGGCAGTTTGAGCGATATCTACACGCCTATGGTCGTTGCGCTGGCGGGCACACTGCAGCTCAGCCACTTGCACGTTGCTACGAGCATGAATGTGCTGGTTCACGCAGCGCCCAAATCTGTTTCGCCGGGAACGATTGCGGCTGCGACTGCGTACAGCATTTCTCGCGAGCCGCCTACTAGGATTGTCATTGGCGATCCTTTGCCGTTGCAGTTCAGTGTGAGGTGGTACCCTACCACACAGCTGCCGAGTGGCTGGACTGGTGTTGGAGGGCATTTGACTTTCAGTACGTTGGTGTATTGCATGATCAGCGCGTTGGCGAGTGCGGCTATTTGTGTGACTTACTTCAGGGGTGTGGAGCTGCCGCGCAGGCTGAAGAGTCATGGAAAGGATCGATTGGGTGGTATGGAGAGGGGAGGACTTGGAGGTTATGGCCTTGGTGCTCAAGGTGGAAATGGGTATGGATATGGTATTGGTAAGAGAGATTGAAATGAAAGATGATTGTCACGTGCAACTTCAAACTTGAGCGCGTCACATGCGTTGCTTCTCAAGGCTCACCGGTGAAGTTCTCTTCCTTTCACTTCCACTTTCATCACTTGCGCGGCTTCTCTAATGCTGGTCGATCTGGTTCCACCACTCCCAGCACATTTCAAACATACCAACTACGAACAAATCGACCCAAGAGACTGACGACCACACCGCGACACAAAAGGGTAATCATTGACCTCGACGTCTCTCCACGATGAATTCGACAAGCAAACTGGATGCCAGCGGGCTGCTGTACGAGGGCAGCGACTTCAAAAAGTGGCTACTCGCTTTACGACCAGTTCTCGCCCAACATTTCCCTGGCCTTTCTTGTTCAGGTGCGCCTTGGTGGTTTTTCTCCTTGCCCCCAGGGGTCAGCCATAGCGATGTGTGCGACAGTATCTGGTGGCACGTGAGCCCTCACGTAAGATCCCGGGTGCCCGAAAATGATCGCAAGACTCCAGAACAGTTGGTGTCGGCTCTATGCGCGACTGCTCGACCTTTCCGCTTCATGGACTTGCCTGCAGAGATACGACTCCGGGTCTACAAAATTGAGCTCGCTGCGAAGACTTCACCGCAGACCTTGAGACTGTGGAAACGTGGACCTGAATCATGGCCCATGACATGGGAGTACAACTACGATCCCTTGCTCGAGCCTCAACTTCTGTCAATAAATCGTCAGATGCGCATGGAAGCCCTACCCGAATACTACAGAGCAACAAGTGTGAACTTAACTTTCAGCAACCGCATATGTAAGACGGTCGTGCTGGTATCTTTCAAAGATCGCCTTCGCCACAAGCATGGTCATAGTCAAGGATTCAGACCGACAAATGTCGAACGAGTCGATGCAATGCACAAATGGGCGTCAACAATCATGCCGGACAGCATGCGAAATCTGCGGAGAATTTCTGTGCAGTTGTCGCTTCTTGCTATTTGCACCAAGAGAGGATGCGAGGACATGCTGCATTTCAGCCTCAGCGTCGTCAATGGCGAGCCCAAGCTTCATGTTACTCCGCACGCATGGCTCAAGCCTGGTTCGCAAACACTGCTAAACGACCACGCAAGCGCAACTAGCAATGTGGCACGAACATTGAAGCTAGAGGGCGAAGCACTGATCATGGTCCTCGTGAGTCGCCCAGACATCTGGGATCAACTTGAGTTGGCGGATGAGTGACTGTAAGCTATCTGCTATTCTGTCTTTCATAATCGTTCAACAAGCTAACCAAGACCACAGGTGCTATCCAATGGACAGATGACTGACTGTGAGAGGCTACCTCGGACAAGGAGTGAGAGCAAGGCGCTTCAAAGTGACCGAGCTCAACCATTGAGATCATGGTGTTGGCACATTATGAGCACGGGATTCTTTCTTTTATTTCCTTTGTTGGAACGTCCAGTGTCCGCCAGAAATACGGTCACTGTACGAGCGATATCTTGAGAAAAGCGTTACAACTTCTCACCACCCAATGGCACCTCAACCACCTGATCACTGCCCTTGTAGTTCGGAATATCAAACCCATACTTCTCTGCAATCTCCTTACTCAGAAATCTTCCACCCACGAAGTGCCTTCCCTTGAACCACTTGACCAACGGCTTCGGTGCACTCAGCGAGATCAGAGCATCAGGGTTGTAACCTTTTCCAGGCCCATCGCTCGGCGGTCCATCCTCGATGTTCCAGCTCGAAGGAGCATCGACCGCCAGCGCCGGAACCTTACTCTCAGCCAGTGCCTTGATCACGCCCGGGAACGGCTCCCTCACCTCGCCACTAAACGAAAACCCAAAGATCGCATCGATAACATAGTCACTCTTTCCCATCGCACCCACAAAGTCATCCGTAAAAGGCACTTTCAACTGCTCCAGCTGTGTTCGCAGACGTGCGTAGAGTTCGTTTTTGGATTGCTTGGGATAGTAAACGCTTGGCTTGTATCCGAAGTGGTGAAGGTGCCTTGCTGCGGCCAGTCCATCGCCACCATTGTTCCCCGGACCACAGGCTACGAGGACATTTGGCGATTTGCTGGGTGGCGAGAGGAGGTACATTGCTTGGCTGACTGAGAGGCCGGCGAGTTCCATGAGTTGGTCGAGGGAGAATGCGCCGCTGGACATGAGCTCTTCGTCGAGCGCGGCGGCTGCTTTTGAGCCTAGGGTGCGGAGGGCCATTGCGAAGACTTGTTTAGACTGGATCGACGGCTATGGTGTTTGGGGCAGCGAAGATTATTGTCGATTGTGACAGATTGGCGTGCAGTGTTGGGATGCTTTGTTGACCATTTTGGTGAAGCATCCGTGAAGCTCAAACCACGCACGCGAGCGGGCTGATGAAGCGATGACGTCCAACTTCGCCCTCGGGATGGCCAATCAATTGCGCAACCTCAAATAGAATATCATGTTACCAAACATGCACCACGAAAAGCAGTATAGGAAGCAGACAACAGCAGAACGAGAAACTTTTGGACCAGTGCTTGCCTGCTCCGGCGCACCTGAACTGCTAATTGTGTGAACATAAGATACATGTAGCTGCTGTATTACCCGCTATAGTTGAAATGGGGGAACCTTCACCCTGAATAGGTGAATGCTTGATTGAAGGACTACCTATTCTACGAACAGTGAAGATAACTAAGGAAACCGGCTACATCCGTAGCAAACGCCGTGCCGCCGTGCCTAAGGCACCACCTGTACCACTACCCGTTTGGGCCTCAGGCCAGCTAATTCAACTGCTATTGTGATTTACATATGAACACGCTTGTGGAAACGTTTCAAGTCTAAGAACGCTTCGACTTCTTCATCTCCTCCCTCATCTCGCTCTTGATCCTCGTCATGGTGCCGACACCGCCGTACATCATCGCAGTGTAGACCTGGCAGACACTTGCGCCGGCGTTGAGAATCTGCAGACACTGCTCTCCGTTGGTGATACCACCGGTGGCGAAGATGACCTTTTGGGCATCCGAGTTCGGAGCCTTCCTATCGTTCTTTGACGAGGAAGATCCGGCCTTGATGACAGTCGCGTCTGCGGCAGCCTCGGATGGTTGTCCGTGGACGGCAGAGGAGTCGAGCGGGTTAGATGGCAGCTTGATGAGAGGCTGTTTGCTCTCTGCTTCAGCTTCTGGAGTCAAAGGCTTCAAGTTTTTGGCGTCGCGCTGAGTACTGGCCTCAGCAGGGGTGATCGACTTCTTAGCAGGCGCAGGTACGCGCTTCTCCTCTTTCTTGCTTGGCTTGTCTTCGGGGGGACCTTGATCAAGAGCTGCGCGGTATCGCTTGACGAGGGCGAGTGTCCTGTCGAACATCTGCGGGCCAGAGTACCCGCCCATCTCAGTGAGGATCTTCTCCTCCTTAGCGGGCATGATGAAGCCTTGGGGAATAGGATCAGGGCGCTTCTTGGTGGTGTTGCCGACGATCACACCATCGACACCAGATGCCCAAACAGCAGTGCAGATACCCTCGATTTGCGCATCGGACTCCTCATCCGGGCTGACTTTGACCATGACGGCGGGCTTTGTCTTGCGATCGGTGCTCTTCGCAGCGTCAACTACGGCGGAAAGGATAGCTGTGAGGGGTGCAGTGGCCTGAAGGTCACGGAGACCTGGGGTGTTGGGCGACGAGACATTGACGACCATGATGTCGGCATACTTCGCAAGACGCTCAACGCAGTAGACGTAGTCACTAGCCACGGCTGCAATGTCGGCATCTGGTGTAGTCTTGTTCTTGGCGACCTGCACAGCAAGCAGCTTTCCGGGCATCAGACTTCCAGGAGGGACATTCGCCTCGCCGTCTAGCACTGAGGTCTCGCCATCAGGACCAAGACCCAGTCCATAGTTGTTTGCGAACTCCCTAACACGCTGGCGAAGGTGCATCGCGACATTGTCGGCACCAGCGCTGTTGAGGCCGTAGCGGTTGATCAGAGCATTCTGCGAAGGCAATCTGAACACTCTGGGCTTAGGGTTACCCTCTTGCGACAAAGGTGTCACACCTCCAACTTCCACAATAGCTGGGCCGAGCGCAAACAGAGCATCTGGGACTTCCGCATCCTTGTCAATTCCAGCACTCGTTCCGACCGGGTTGTCAAGCGTGTGTCCGAACACTTCCACGCGCAAATCACCAAGCTCTTGATCATCTGTGCTTCGTTCCCTGATGTTGAGGCCGAGCTTGTGGAGGACCTTCATGTAGTTCACACCAGCATGGTGGGCATCCTCGGCATCCCAGTGGATCGTGCGAATCGCTGGTACAACCAACCATTGGTGTATGCTTGCGCGCGTGTCCGTGATGTAGAGGTAGCCGAAGCCAAGGACCACGAGTAGGCCTGTGCCATAGATGAGGTTCTTTGTGCGCGTTCCAGCAGACTTCACATCTTTCGCAGCGGTAGATGCGTGGCGCTGCTGAGTCTTAAGCGCATCTTTTGAAGAGAGGCCGCGGTGGACTGGTCGCGATTGAAGAGAGAACTGTCGCTGCGCCTGTTGTTGTGTTTGGCGCCATTGGGGCTGGCCAAGACACCTTCCAGACCTTGTCAGCCGTACGGACGAGCTGAGCAGCCTTTGAGAGAGTGACATGATGGCCTGGTCGGTTGTAGGACCTGGTACATGTAGCTCTATCTGATTCTCGATGTTGCTCGACTCGCCAGGCTTCCGAACCCTTATCGTGCTATCGATGCCGTTAGGGTTTGGGGTAGGGTCTCCAAGACCTCAATCGTCAAAAATCAAGGATATTTGATGGATGTAACAATTCCAGTGTGCCTGTGTCAATTTGATGGCTCAACTGTGGTTGGTTCAAATCTCGGCTATTGCGTAAGGTCTTGCGCCTGTTTTATGCGTTGTCTTAGACTGCCTCAAGAAACGAACGAGCTTGTGTATCACTAACGAGTGAACGTCACTTGCGATCGACTGCGCTCCAAATACATATACATAGACATAGACACGGTTTGATACAAGTACCGCAGAAACAAGAGCATATACATTCAGATGCATCCAAAGTACGAGGCTAACACCTGCACTACGACCTACATACCCCCACGCTGATGTCAACCAAGATAAACGTTTATTTTTCTGCATGTCCTACGACTGTGAAGGTCCATCCTCAGCGACGTCACAATACAACATATCCACGAGCCCCCCAGAACGACCGACCTCCTCAGACATCTTCTCATCACAAGCAAACACAACAACCCCGTCTTCCTCAATCACAAATCCTCCATACTTCTCCACCACCCTAGAACCCGGCCGCTTCACAATCGCAGCTTCCAGACTCGGCCAGTCCGAACATATCTTCGCAGAAAGCGGAATATCGACCGTGTAATTGGCGAGCGAGACCGCACTGCTCGCAGGATCGTGAAATGTAACAGTCTGAGCTTGTCTGTCCTTCTCCTCGAGGATAGCGCATAGATCGTCTGTACAGACCAAGACGATAGCTCCTTCATCCTAAATCACGTATCCTCCGTATTTCTTGTCGAGCATGCAGTGGCCCCATTTGGTGTGTGCCTCTTCGATCAAGGACGTCCAGTCTGAGCAGATGAACGCTGATGCGGGTATTGGGACGGTGTAGTGTTCGATCGACATGATTCACCGTGGATTGTGAGGTGGTGGCAGCGGTGGGCGAATCGCCACACAGAGACTCCAGATCGATGCGGGCCGAAGTGTGTCGAAGTGGGCATAGTTCTAACGCTCTCGTTGGTATTCTGCATCTTTACCGACACTGCGTTCCACTAAAGATGCATGATCGGTGGCTTCACGCCTCACCACTGCATATTAAGCGAATCGACCGCCTAGGTCTAGACTGTCGGTACCGCAATGTACGCCAGGTATGATGATCCTGATGACGAAAGAACGCAGCAATCATAGAGATTCCGTCGCGATTCGGTGCAGGATAGAGGTCCCTGCCTCGTTTCGGAACGGACTTGTAGGAATAAGCGCGTGCGGACCTGCTGAAACGAAACGTGTTACAGATGTGTAGTGATCGATTTTGATCAGATGCAATCAGAATGAGCATTGTTCATAGTGCTCTGACACCTTACATCTAAAGACGCACGTTGTGAATTCTCATTGGTCCTACCTGTGAACGAAATGACAGGCTTGCTAGAATGAGCGATTTCTCGCATGAGCGATTTTGTTCGAATTCGCTCAAAAGGCATCTCAACAGAATGATGGTGACACAGCGAATTGGCCATGGCACATGCATGTGTATTGATCTTATGAGATCTGGTGCGAGAGAACAACACAAGCGCGAATCGTAACATGAGCAAAGTTGGCCAACAGAATACGCGAGCACCTCAAAGGGCGTTGCGTTGTTAGCCATGTAGGGCAGAGATGGCTGCGGTGGACACCGCACCCGATGCTATTCGGATTCGCAAGAGCGGCCATCTGCTGAATGCAGACAGACCGGATAACGTGGGCCGGGCAAGCTCGTTCCTGGCAGCATCAGATAAGAGATGCCAATGGAGCCAACGAGTATACAACAACCAACAAGTCGAGATCGTAACACTTTCTCACGATCATTGGGAACCCCAAGAAACCCCAAGACCAATGACGGAGTTCATGGCCGAGAGTGACAGACAGACAGCCCAGCCCAGTCCAGTCCGCCGTACTTGTCCTGAGGGTTCGGATCATACCGAACAACAATCAAAAATACTTTTTTGCTTTCAAAAAATCGATTCTTGCTCTTCAGCAGTCAGTCTTGCGTGCCTAAGCGGTTCCGTCATGCGGAGGCATTGCGGATCCCGAAAGGCTAATGGACAGGCGCCGCGGAGCCTAGCACGGCGGTGGCTCGGCTCTCGCTATCCCTCTTCTGAGCGTCGAGCCCTCACAAGCTCGCACGTGCTGGCAGCGCTGGTCCAGGCGGCGCTCCGCAATCCGCATATCTCCAGGGAGGAGAGAAGCATGTGAAAGCTTGGTGGGCGAGAAGGAGTCGCTTCGCTGCGTGCGGACGCCGACCACCGACTGCTTGGCCTGGCATCGTCGCCCGGCTGAGCGATTACCCAGGTGGATTCTCCACACGCTACCCTTGCAAGCACGTGAAAGCGTCAGGTACGCGACGGTACTTTCTCTTGTCTCGAAGCTGGGGTAACGAGGCGAAAAAGACCAAGACATGTACAAGTGTACTCAAAGAGCCGGCCGTCGGGCCTTCCAGAAGAAGTATGCGCAACGCCACCGAGCCGCCTTTTCTCTGCAAAGAAGGACGCCTCTGATCCTTCAAGGCAATCCCAGGGTCGGCGGCGGCGGAAAAGTCACCAGTCATCAAGGTTGTCGGCGCTTGTGTTGTTGGTGAGGAGGTCTGTCTCCGCCCTTCTTTTGCTGGGGACATTGAGCTGGTACCCGGTGACGTGGGATGGTCGACCCCAACGTATCCACACCCGGGTACACACGGATGGGAGTGGTCTCATATCTCGCCAAGGTCTCGGAGGACTCAGGAGCGCGTCCGCCGCTGTCTGGCGAGTCCGACACGTGACCCGCTCTCTGGCGCCGCCGAGAAGAGAGCGAGGTGGAACTCGCACTGTTCGCACACGAGCCACAGGGCTGTCTTGCGCGCACGGCAAGCCACCGCGGCTGACTGACAGGAGGAGCAATGCTCGGTGAGATAGAATGTGTGAGATGGGTCTCAGGCCTACCTTGTTCTCAACGCAGTCGAGCGTGTCGGATGCGATTGATTCGCGACATCGTCTCTGTGGTCTGCCTGCCTTTCTTCGCTACTGCTCTTGGCTGTCTCCAGGTCTCCAGCTCCCTTTCGCGGAGACATGGAAATAGTTTCGCAGTAGCATCTGGGGTATCTGCGGCTCGTTCCCTCTCCACAGAGATCGTCGCTTGGGAAAGGGAAGGCACGGCAGGCGGGAGAAGAGTGACAGAAGATCACGTATTGCCGGGCCCTAAGTGGCATAAGTGGGCTTGTGGGTTATCTAATTCCACCAACTGATTGGCATCCAAGAGGACAAGTGTTATCGGCCGTTTGGCAATAAATCGCTGGATCTAGGGCGTCCAGTCGTCGAGTGTTATAACCGACGCTCGCTAGATTCTGCTCTCTGTAATTGTTGCTGGTGGACCATTTAGGCTGTGGGAGTGGGACGCATCTCGATGGCGAAGCAAATGCTTGTCGGGCCTATTCCTCCACAGAGGAGCGTGGGGGTTCCAGAAGCTCTTCCCGTCCACAAATCGCAAAAGTCACCAACACCGCCACTACTCTTGGTTTGACTCCAGCGGAGACGACGGCGCGACACCCCATGTGGAGGAGGCGGCGGCGCGGTCTGGGCATTCGTGATATGTCGCGGCTTGCGTGGCCGACCCTCTTGAGCAAGAAGTAGTGTCATTTGTTTGTGAGGATTGGCAACGGATTGCATTGATCGACTCAGACACCTGATCGACCGTCTGTGTGACATGTCAATGCGTGTTCTGGCCTTCTCACCGGCCGCAATTGCTTGTGAGAAACCGAGAGTGATTGAAGGTGTTGATGGATACAGGCATGAAGAAGAGGCACATGATGGCAGATTCCCGAGATCCACTTGATGTCTCGACAAGACGATGTGTCAAAAGCTGAAGGAGCCCTTTCTCCAGCTTGTACAACCACACTAGGAGGTAGCCACTGATATGGCTTCATATCTGTACAACGTTTCTCCAGGCCAGCGGCTCCGCGCGGAGCATCACTAGAGGGTGGAGAAGTATGGGCGAAGCGCGTGTGATAACCCAGGGGACGATGGTCTGGTGTCACGGCGGATGAGTCGTTATCCCGTATCCAAAGAGATTACGTGCCGTGTTCCCAAGACATCTAAGTGGGTTGATGTGGATGGAGGCTCTGTGGGACAAACGGGTGTTGTTGATCATCACCTGCAGCCCATACCAGGAGGCGCTCATGCCACGAGAACGACAACACCGCGTGACTGCTGTATTGAAGGCTACACCCCACGAGCAAAGCACGTTGTACGCCTTCATCCCACCCCTTTACGGATTGAAGGCTGCGAGGATCGAAGGAGTGAGCTTGGCCAGAGCCTCGAGACGTCACGAAGACGAAACACGTGCTTGGATCCTTATCTTTGAAAACGTGCCAAAGCCCAGCACAGCCTGTGGTAGGGCGACCTATCCGGATGTGCTGTTTGTGGGATCATAGGGGCGTGATGTGGCGTTTGATGCGAGCATGCTACAGCCTTGTCTAGAGCAGGCCAGTGAGACGATTGTCAACTGCGACGGTCCAGCTCGTGGGATGTACACAGTAGTTCTTTCTTCACACATTCAATCTTGGTGATTCTTCGGCAAAAATTCCATAGCAGACAAGGTGCCGAGAAAGTCCCTCGTCGTCCGCGCCCCAGAGCATTCACTCCACGGCAAGGCGCCAGGGCCCACAAATCACCCCAGCCCGCAAGAGAAATCGCATTATCGGTGCCTTCGCGGTGCGGCGATACCCACCGGAAGCAGAATACAATACTGGCGGGCTCGCGCGCTGCTCTGCCCTCGAGCACACCCACTGCTGCCTCTCGCCCTCACCACACCCGCTGCGCAGATAATTTTTGCGCGCTCACCGAAATCACTGAGTACTGCCACCGCCACTGCTATCGCACTCTCGCCCTTGTGCCTCATCCGACTCGCTGTCCAGGATCAGCGCCCACTCCGCCGGATCACCACAGTCGACTCTGGGGAAGTGCATCGCCCGGGCATAGCCATACATCCATCTGCCATCCCTTTACCCAGACGCCTCGCACTCTGTGAAACAGCCACCGCAGCAGCGCAGTGCTAGACTAAAGTAGCAGCCGGCACGCACGCACGCACGACGCAGGAACAGCCGGACTCGCTCGCCCAAATCGATCCCCAGCTCTTATCGTTCGTCATCCTCCCTTCGGTCGAGAAGTGGGGCGCTCAGAAAGCCTATTTTCCGTCCAATTTTTGCAGCCGCTGCTGTCTTGCCTCCGACCCCAGGCTTTTCCCCTCCTCGCTTCGCTTGCCCGCGCGCCATATCACTCTGCATCGCCTTTACCGCCCGCCGCCAGTCTTCGCGCACCGCTCCTGACGCCTGCCTCATGCTCTCGAACCTGCTGAATCCCGAGCGCAGTCCTCAGCCGCCCTCGCTGCACCAGCCCTCCGCCACGCCCACCGACTCCGCCGCCGTCGCCGCCCAGCAGCTCCTCCAGCACCAGCAGCACAGCGCGCCCGCGTCGCAGACCTCCTCTGGCCTGTCCTCGCAGCAGCCCAGCCAGCCCAACAGCCAGCCCGGCACGCCTATGGCCGCCGCTGCCATGACCATGCCGACGATGGGAGTAAACATGCAAAACTCAGACGAAAGCCGCCCCGACCTGCCGCGCCCGTACAAGTGTCCGCTGTGCGACAAGGCCTTCCACCGCCTCGAGCACCAGACCCGCCATATCAGGACGCACACTGGCGAAAAGCCGCACGCCTGCCAGTTCCCTGGCTGCACCAAGCGCTTCAGCAGATCAGACGAATTGACGCGTCACTCGCGCATCCACAACAACCCCAACTCTCGTCGCGGCA
>Ga0265797_10002421_pt1 | contig 31442 bp, 24 predicted proteins | sample P2T30metagenome_FD_192433 | JGI IMG/M metagenome (GOLD analysis project Ga0265797, IMG submission 192433) | Plant litter microbial communities from East Loma Ridge, Irvine, California - P2 T30 | ecosystem: Environmental > Terrestrial > Plant litter > Unclassified | place: USA: California... | reverse complement strand
GTCGCCACCCGTTACGATCGATGCCCGACGGTCTTCTTCTCCGCCATCGCGCTCGCTGCCACCGTCATCTTCTGGCTCTGATCAACGAGTCCTGAGCCTAATCAATCTCAGGCTCGGACCCAACGAGGAGAGGGGCGCCAATTCAACCCCCGTAGGGACTGAGATTGAGCGACCTGTATTAAATAACCGATCAGCAGTTGGTGCGGCTTGAGCCAAACTCTTTCAAAGCACAGCAAGCATGACGGCGAGGGTACACCCCGCCGTCATGGTCTCCCCAGCTGTGTTACAGGCCGAACCGAATAGTCGCTCGCAGATCGCGTCCCGCCAGTGGAGCAAAGTCTTTGAGGAAGCTGGCATGTCGCCGGACGTTAACGTCAAACAGGTTGTTGGCGGAAAGCAATAGCGTCGTTTTGCTGTCTCGTCCGAAAGGTGAAAGACTAAGACTCGCATTTACGACAGTATAGTCGTTTGTTGGTGTTTCAAAGGGAGCGATGCGGTTCTGTTTGAACAGATGCTCCACCTCGCCGCGCAGCGTAAAGCGATCCCCCTGCGCTTCCAGGCCACCGAGGACGCGAGCCGGTGGGATGCGCGGCACCGGACCCTGGTCGACGATGTTCGCATGGACATAGTCGCCCAGCACATCACCGTTGATCCGTGTCGTGCCAAGGCGAAACAGCGTTGCTGAGAGATCCGCCTCGAAACCGTAATAATGGGCGTCCGCCTGCTGATACTGAAAGCACGGAAGATCAGCTTCACGCCCGGATGGAGCCGCCGCTGCTTCACAGACGGACGGGTCAACCTGATTCTCGGAGATATAGTTGGTGAACCAATTGTAATAGGCTGAGGCGTCGAAGTTTACCGAACCGGTGTGCGCATGCAGCGTCGCTTCGAGACCCCATGATTTTTCAAGACGGAAGTTCGGGTCGCCGAGTTCGTAGGCTTGCGTCCCTGCATGGCCACCATTGGCGAACAATTCCTCGGCCGACGGTGCACGTTCGGTCCGCGATCCGTTGACGCCGATGCGGACCGAATCTGTCAAAGCGTAGGATCCCCCAAGTGACCCTGACAGAGCCTGGAAATTGCGCTCCCCAAAGAAGAAGCGGTTGGCTTCGTCCGCTCGCGCGGCAAGCCCGGTCCATTCGTAGCGAAGCCCGCCCTCTGCCCGGAACGGGCCGCTGTTGAACTGCTGCAACGTGAACAGGCCAGTCTGGTTAGTCTCGTTGCGCGGCAGGAATGCCTCATCGCCAACGACGTTGAACAGCCGGTTAAAGTATTGGACGCCCGTCGCCCCGCTCCAGCCGCCCCGGTTCGCCTGGACGACTTCGAGCCGCCCTTCGGTGCCATTATTATAAAAGGCAGTGCCGACGCTGCCATCTTCCTCAAGTTCGAAGTGGCGGTAATTGGCATGGCCAAGACGGACCCGGATCCGGTCAAGCACCTCGCCCCCGGTCTCTACTTCACCGCGCAAATCAAAGCGATCCTGCGCAATATCAAGTCGTGGGGCTTCCTGCTCCTGGCCGACTGCGGTCGCGTAGCGGATCGGAACACCATAGAAGCTGTCGTAGTGGCTGTACGAGACACCCAGGCTGCCATTGTCCGTAATTAGCGCAGCACCGACCCCTGCGGTCCAGGTTTCTGAGAACGAATTGGGCAGGCGACCCTTTATGCCCGCGGCAGCAGCAAAGTCGATCGGCTCGTCGGTATCCTGCTCCAGGCCGACCTGACTCAACACAGCGGTGCGCGCCTGCGGCGACAACGCATACCCTCCGATCCGGAGATTATCGGTCTTAAGGTACGAACCATCCGCATGTACCACGAAGTGCTTGCCGATTGCGACGTCGCCGGCGCCTTCGATTGACCGTTCGTTAGCGGCGCTGCCGTAATTGGCGATACCGGCCAGCCGGTATCCCTTCTCGGGGACCGTCCGCGGGATGCGCGTATCAATGACGTTGACGACACCGCCGACGGCGGACGAGCCGAACAGCAATGCAGAGGGACCGCGCAGCACTTCAATGCGCTCCGCGAGCAGCGGATCGATGATGACTGCGTGATCGACGCTGGTATTGCTGACGTCGATCGAGCCAATCCCGTCGGTCAGCACGCGAATGCGCTCGCCCTGAAATCCGCGCAGGATCGGCCGCGACGCGCTTGGCCCGAACGAAGTCGCCGAAACACCGGGAAGCCGTGCAAGCGTCTCGCCGATCGTCGGACGCAGATTTCGGGTCAGTGCCTCACCAGTCAGTACCGACGTGCCCTGAAGCACGTCACGCTCGCTCTGCTGCACCGGCGCGGTGACGATGATGTCGCCCCCCGTCACCGCCGACCGGGACGAGGTCCGCACGGTTGCAGCGGCAGACGCGTCCTGCTTGGCCGGTTCATCCGCGCCACCCAAAGCGGACTGGGCAAACGCTGGTGCCGCCAGGAGAGAGAGGAAGCTTACGCCGAGGAGATATTTGGTCATGGTACGATCCCTAATGCCTGGATCGGCGTTTACCGGAACGATATATTGTCTCAAGATTATATTTCTGGTTTATGTCTTTCCACCGTGAGTGATGCATGTGTGCCACAACCGGCCTGTCCCGGACCTTTCCTAGCGAAAGTCGATCGGACGCAACAACCGGTGCGCGGAATGATTGGTTAGAAGCCGGCAATACGCGTCACTCGAGAAGGAATGGGTTCGTGGGCAATTCAATCCGAGCGACAACAGCAACTCTAGCGCTCGTGCTAGCGTCGGCCGCGGGTGCGCAACCATATCGCCCGGGGGAGGCCTTCGCCCCGTTCGCAATGGATCAGCCCGCCAGCCGAGTCCGATCGGCGAATGGTCTTCCTGGTCCCGATTACTGGCAGAACCGCGCGACCTACCAGATCCATGCGACGCTCGATCCGGCCCGCCGGACGATCAGTGGCACCGTCCAGATCCGCTACCACAACGCCAGCCCGGACAGGCTGGACGTTTTGTGGCTGCAGATCGATCAGAACATGTACCGTGTTGGATCGCGTGGCGGCAGCGCTCGCGGCGAAGTGCCGCGCGGGACGACCGACGGCATGACGCTGGAGACCGTCTCAGTCGATATCGGCGGTCGCGCGACGCTACTGACCCCACTCGTCAGCGACACCCGCGCACAATTGCCCCTGCCGACCCCGCTGCCGCCCGGTGGCGATGCGGTCGTCAGCATTCGTTACCATTACACAATCCCGTCTGACGATTTCGGCGGTCGGACAGGATGGCTGACCGCACAAAATGGCAACGACATCTTCTCAGTCGCGCAATGGTATCCTCGGATGGCAGTGTACGACGATATGCGCGGCTGGGACACGGCACCGTATCTCGCGCAGGAGTTCTATCTGGAGTATGGTGACTTCGACTACTGGCTGACACTGCCGTCAAACATGCTGGTGGCCGGATCAGGCGAACTGCAGAACCCAACCGAGGTGCTGACGCCGACGCAGGTCGCGCGGCTGGCGAAGGCGCGGAGCAGCGACACTACAGTCCTGATCCGCGCACCCCGCGAGATCGCTGACCCAGCTAGCCGTCCAAAGCGGGGCGGCACGCTAACATGGCATTATCGGATGGAGAATACGCGCGACGTCGCGTTCAGCGCATCGCAGGCGTTCACGTGGGATGCCGCACGGATCAACCTTCCGGGTGGCAAGTCGTCACTGGCGATGTCTTTCTATCCGGCGGAATCGCAAGGGAACGATCGCTGGGGGCGGTCGACTGAATATCTGAAGGACTCGGTCGAGCGGTTCTCCGCTAAATGGTTTGCATATCCGTGGCCGGCAGCGGTCAACGTTGCGGGGCCCGCGTCGGGTATGGAATATCCTGGAATCGTTTTCGATGGTATTGATGACAAGGGCAAGGAATTGTTCTGGATCACCGCGCACGAGATTGGGCATAGCTGGTTCCCAATGATTGTCGGCTTCGACGAGCGTCGTCACGCCTGGATGGACGAAGGTTTCAACACTTTCATCGACATTTTCCAGTCAGAGGAGTTCAATCACGGTGAATACGCCCCCAAGCGCGACAGCGAATTCGCGCCGGGTGGTGGCAACCCAGTTGATGAGATTCTACCCGTCCTAGCCGATCCCGAAGCGCCAGCGATCCTGTCACGGTCGGATACGGTAATCGAAAAGTGGCGCCATCCGGTGACGTATTTCAAATCTGCGCTCGGCCTGGTGCTGCTGCGCGATCAGATCCTGGGACCAGACCGCTTCGATCCCGCCTTTCGCAAGTTCGCAGCAGCCTGGGCGTTCAAGCACCCCAAGCCTGCCGACTTTTTCCGCGCTATGGAAAGCGATGCGGGCGAGGATCTGTCGTGGTGGTGGCGCGGTTGGTACGCCAACAACTGGCAGATGGACTTGGCGGTAGCGGGAATCGCGGCTTCAAAGGACGGCACACCGCTGGTGACCGTAGAAGCGCGCGATAGGCTGGTGATGCCAGTGACATTGCGCGTGACCTACGCGGATGGTCATAAGACCGATCTGCGCTTACCTGCCGAAACCTGGATTCGTCAGTCAGCTACGGCCATTCCCGTTCCGCGTGGGCGGGTGACACATGCAGAACTAGATCCCGATCACAGACTGCCAGATCGCGATCGTAGCAATAATGTTGCGCGCTTCATCAATTAAGGCTCAAGGTCAGCGATCGGCAACTGTATTGTGCGGCACCGATGCTGTACCGCTTCCGAGAGCAGCTACCAGAGATCGAGGCGTCTCAGGCCATCAGCGCGGCACGCAGAAGCGTACGTTCGTGACAACGCGCGTTCTATAACAAAAAGGGGCCGGAAGCCGACCCCTCATGCGTAAAAAGCTTCTCGAACTCAGCCGTTGCAAGGACAACCGGCATGGTTGCAGCCAGCAGACTCCTGGTGGTGAGTGGCGCAGTTGTCACCGCAGAAGATGCGACCCTCTGCTTCTACCGCATTACCGGTACTGACAACACAAACACAATCGTTGCAGGCACACTTTACCATTTCGACATTGACGCTCATGATTATTCCTCGTGTATGTGGTCTTCGGGTTCAAGGACGTGGTCCATCATGTTGGTCAGCATGGTGCGAACGTGACAGTCGGGTAGCTCGTAGAAGACGTTTCGTCCGCTACGTGTCTGCTTCAACAACCGCCCAGCCCTCAACAAACGAAGGTGCTGCGAGACGAGGCTTTGGCTGACGCCAACCTCTTCCGTCAGGTCCCCCACCGACCGTGGCCCTTCAAGGCATGCCGCTACTAGCCTCAGCCGGTTCGGCTCGCCAAGAAGGTGAAACAGCTCGGCAAGCTGTGCTCCCTCATCAGGTGTCATGTGATTATCAACATATGAACGTATGCTAATATATACATATGCACATGCCAGGCAATTGATTTTCCATTATCTGTTCGTGATCAGCGATGCGTGTGGTTGCAGTTGCTCCGGGGGGGAGGTAACGTCGAGCAGCGCTCCGCCTGTTCGACGCAGCATGCTCGCTGACCAGCGGAGAATGATCGCGGCCCCGACAATCCCCATTAGCGGGTCGAGCCATACGAGGCCGTAGCGTCGCCCGCACCAAAGCGCGGCGATCGCTAGCACAGAGTGAGCGCGTCGGACAGCACGTGCACAAAGGCAGCCTCGCGATTGTGGTCATGGCCACAGCCATGCGCATGCGGCGCTCCGCGGAGCAGCCAATCGCTGAGAAGATCTACCCCAAGGCCAATCGAGGCCACCACCAGCGCTACTGAAAAGTCGATCGATCCAGGCGATACGAGACGAACAACAGACTCGCCTGCGACCAAGATGGCGACTACGGCGAGCATCACGGCATTTGCGAAGCCACCAAGGTCGCCCGCACGGTGAGCGCCAGAATAGCGTCCCGATGTCGCATGGCGTCGCATAAAACGGTAAGCGAACACCGCCACTCCCATCGCGGCGGCATGCATCCCCATATGCCAGCCGTCTGCGAGCAGTGCCATTGAACCGGTCCACCACCCCGCTGCTATTTCGGTGATCATCGTTACGGCGGTCAGGGCGAGCACTAAGGTTGTTGCGCGTTCGCCCTGTGCGTAGGCGCGAGCATCGCCCTAGTTACCATGGGGATGCTCGGGGTGATCGTGATCTGTAGCAAGACTGGTCATGACTAAATCGGTTTGACGACGCAGCATCATGCCCCCGATTTTGATGCTGCGTTAGTGCGCGATGCTCGTCACAGCAAACATCAGCATCATTCCGGCGATACTGGCCAGGGTCGTTCGCATTCGCGGATCGAGCGCATAGCTTCTCGGCAACAGTTCGCATGCGCCAATGTAAAAAAAGACGCCAGCAAACCCGGCCATCAAGGGCGCCAGCATGGCTGGCGGCACAGTTATGCCGAGGCCAAGCAGCACACCCAATAGCGGCGCGAAGCCATTTAACACGAGCCAGCGGCGTGCTGCTCTTTCCGACCTTGCCGCCAGACAGAGGCTCACCGTGTTTACGCCGTCCGCGATATCGTGCGTCAGAACCGCCAAGGCGATGAGCCACCCGGCGTCCACACTGATCTGGAAGGCGATGCCGATGCCCATACCGTCCATCAAGCTGTGTAGCGTCAGGGTGGCGGGGCCGAGATGCGTTCTCCAACTCACCGGCAACCATTTTGCTTGTCTCAGCGCTCGATCCAGCAGCATGTAAAAGCCGAGTCCGACGGCCACGAACCCGACCAGTGCGCGCGAACTCCAATAGCCATTAGCAAGCTCCAGTGCCTCAGGAACAAGGTCGAACACCGCCACCCCGAGTACCACGCCTGCCGTAATGCCGAGAACAAGCACGATCCTGTGTTGCAGACGCAACGCCAACAGCCCCCCTGCCAATGTTGCTAGGCTGGCAGCTACACCAAAGGCGATAGGTAAAAGGCTCAAGGGTCCAGCCTTTGATCAAGCTGCCGACTGTCGCAGAAGTGCCAGGATTTTGTAGCTAGGAGCATTTACACGCCCTGACGCACTCAGCTCTATGATACAAGATATCAAATCCGTTCATATGCGTCACCGCAGGGCAGTACCCATTGTGGGGTTAGTGCTCCTGATGCTGGCGCAGTGTCGAAGTGAACAGAGGTACGAACCATTAACACAGATGCAGCCTTACGGCACGCGGCTCTCACTTTCACGACCGTGCTTGCGTATATAGAGATATGATGTATCGTTACTGAGAATGCTGTTATCGGTAGGTCTGACGTTGCAAACCAAAACGATTGATTGGCTTGACCGAATAGCGCTGGCAGGATCCGCAGCATGCGTGGTGCATTGCCTGACGCTCCCGCTCATCCTTGCCGCTGCGCCCGCGTTCTCCGTCTTTTTCTCTATACCAGAGAGCTTCCATCATTGGGTTATTGCCTTCGCGGCGCCCGCGGCGGTGATTGCCCTTTCGAGCGGTCGAGCGCTCCATCGCACGGTATTTGCAGTCACCTTCGGATGTACGGGGCTCACTCTGCTTGTACTTAGCGCCGTCGTGTTTCCTGAAGGTCAGGTTGAGACCATTCTGACAGTCTTTGGCAACGTTTTTCTCGCTATGGCGCACATTATGAACTGGCGTTCGCGTCATGCATGCTAAGCATCACCGCAGCGAAAAAACATTCTGCGTGCGCCGCCCTCACGGCTGGCTCCACAACGAAGTACTGCGCGCTCTCGACATTTCCGAAGAGCCCCTCAGTGCCCACGCTATCGCAATGCGCATTGCGGAGAGCCAGCCTGGCATTCATCACAGTTCGATCTTCCGTGTAGTGGGCCGACTACTCGAAGCCCAGGCCATCGACAGGATTGAAGCGCTAGCCGGCTATGTCCTGCATCGGTCAACTCCAACCTTAACGATGATCTGCCGTAGCTGCGACGGGACGACGACATCGGACGGAAGCGTAATTCGAACTGCTCTCGTTGACGCAGCCGAGGCAAAAGGATTCCAGCCTCGGCGCTACGTTTCCGAGGTTGTGGGATACTGCTCAAGATGTACAGCAACTAGAGAAGCTGCCCAACAACCCATTTAACAGGTTGCCGACGGAGCACAAAGTCGTGGCGGTGAAAAAATCCACCGCCACGACTTTGGAAAAGCTTGTCCTATAACGGAACTCCACGACAGGGGCATCCGCTGATCCGTCGATACGCTACCCGCTCGACTTTACCAAGTTGATACCGAGTTTTATCTGACTGCTAAAAAGCGAAATACTTTGTAAATTATTTAATTATTGCAATTAGTGCAAGTGCCATACACTTCCATCACCGGCCGCTTAACATTAAATCCGACAGTTTTTACGACATCTCGAATATTAGCTGCAATCAAGTCATTATCAATATGATCAACTCTGCCACAGACGTCACACAAAAGAAATATGCAATCATGCCGGCATCCCGGATGAGGATTAACAAGATAAGAGTTTTTGCTCTCAATACGAAGAACAATATTCTTTTCCACAAAGATGTCTAATATTCGGTAGACACTGTTCGCAGCTATTCTGCGGCTTTCCGCACGAGACAGGCCGTCAGCTATATCATACGCAGAAACCGGCTTGATAAATTCCGCTATCGTTCTGTAGACTGCTGCACGCATCGGCGTCCATTGTTCTCCAGACGCAATAAGTACCTCTCGCGCAGCTTCACTTAACGCTACGCCTTGAGGCTCTTGGTGAGAATGTGCGGCATGACCCATCGGCTCAATCTAGGGTGTAGATTGAGCTTCGGCAACGCGTAGCAGAAAATGCCATCCGGCTAGTTTGCCCCTTGAGGCCAGCAGATGGGACAGCTAGGGAGGTGATATATTATATCAGAGGCTTTATGAACTCCACCCCATTGATCCCCGTCACGGTCCTCACCGGTTACCTTGGTGCTGGCAAGACCACCCTCCTCAACCGTATCCTCAGCGAAAATCACGGTCGAAAATATGCGGTGATCGTCAACGAATTTGGCGAGATCGGTATCGACAACGAGCTCATCGTTGATGCCGATGAGGAAGTTTTCGAGATGAACAACGGGTGCATCTGCTGCACCGTTCGCGGCGACCTGATCCGTATCATCGAAGGCTTGATGAAGCGCAAAAGTACCTTCGATGCCATCATCATCGAGACGACTGGGCTCGCCGACCCGGCACCTGTTGCCCAGACTTTCTTTGTCGATGACGACGTGCGCGCGCGCGCCAGCCTCGATGCGATCGTGACCGTCGTCGACGCGCGCCACATCCTTGCCCGGCTTGAAGACAGTCACGAAGCAGAAGAGCAGATCGCCTTTGCGGACGTGATCCTGCTCAACAAGACCGACCTCGTGGACGCACAGGAGCTGGAGCGGGTCCGCCAGCGCATTCGAGCCATCAACGGCCCGGCACGGCTGCATGAAACGCAGAACTGCGTTGTGCCTCTTGAGGAGGTTCTGGAACGTGGCGCCTTTGATCTTGATCGCATCCTGGAAATTGAACCCAATTTCCTGTCCGAAGACGATCACGAGCATGATGATGCGATCACGTCGGTCTCGCTAAGCTCGGACGCGCCGATCCGGCCAGAGCTGTTCATGCCGTGGCTTCGCAACCTGACAGCCGAGCAAGGACAGGATATCCTGCGCCTCAAGGGCGTGCTGGCGTTCCCGGGTGAGGAGCAGCGCTACGTCGTGCAGGGCGTTCACATGCTGCTGGACGGCGATCATCAGCGTGACTGGAAGGCGGATGAGATCCGTGCCAGCCGCATGGTATTTATTGGCCGCAATCTCGATTCCACTGCTTTACGGCAAGGCTTCGAGGCCTGCGCGGTTAGCGCTGCCTGATGGCCGAGCTTCTCAAAAGAGGTGGGTTGGTCCATCGTCACGGCCGGCACGTTCAACTTGACGGGGAGCCGACTGCAATTCTGTGGTTAGGGACGGTAGCCGCAGCCGCACTCGGCGATGGCAGCGTACACTGGCTAAACGACGAAGGTGGGGCCTCGACACGCTCGGTGCACGCCGGAGCGATCCTGACCGCGTGTCGCCATCCTGACGGCATATCGGTGCTGACCGGGGGCGATGACGGCCGCGTGTGCCGGGTCGCCGCCAACGGTGACATAGCTGAAATTGGCTGTTTCGAGCGTAAATGGGTCGAGCATCTTGTCGCCAGCCCTGCGTCGGGCCTCATTGTCGCAGGGGTCGGTCGCGAGGCGATCGCGTGGAGCAAGGGTGCGTCCGAGCCTACCCATCGCTACGCAGTTGGATCGACGATCGGTGGTCTGGCGCTCGACGCCAAGGGCAAGCGCCTCGCAATTGCGCATTATAATGGTGCAACCCTGGTTTACGCCACTAATCCGGACAGCGGCCGCGTTGCCCTCAATTGGGTCGGTTCGCACATTGCCTGTACAATGAGCCCCGATGGCCGCTACCTTGTCACCGGCCTGCAGGAGACGGGACTTCATGGCTGGCAGCTCCCTGAGCTGCGAGATATGCGCATGTCCGGCTACGCCACCAAGACGCGTAGCTTTTCCTGGGACCGCAAGGCCAAATGGCTGGCAACAGCGGGCGATGCGCGGGCAATCCTCTGGCCTTTTGACGGCAAGACCGGGCCGATTGGCAAGGCACCATTGCTACTCGCCAAACGAGAAGGCACAATCGTTACTCGTGTCGCTTTCCGTCCACGCGACGACATCCTTGCGATAGGGTACAGCGACGGGACGGTGATCCTTGCTCGCCCCGCAGATGAGAACACCGTGCTCATCGACGAGGGCGGCGCCTTTATCACCGCGCTTGCCTGGAACGATGCCGGTACCCGGCTCGGCTGGGGCGATGAGGACGGCCGGATTGGGATCCTCGACATGGAAGCGCGGGCGTGAGGAGCCCCTGCGTGAACGTCTGCCGCTTCGACGGTAAAACCGGCTGGTGCGTCGCCTGCGGTCGAACACTAGGCGAATGCCGCGAGTGGAAGAAGGTGTCGCGTCCGCGGCTGATAGCGATCAGCAAGACGCTTCCCGCGCGACTGAACAAGCTCGCCGATCGAGGCCTACGCGTCATCGAGGAACAGGCATGATCGAACTTTCGGCCCTGTGGCTGATGTTTGTCCTTGGCTTACGCCATGGGCTCGATCCTGATCATGTCGCCGTGATCGACAACATCGTGTTTCGAACCGTGGATGCACGGCCGCGCCTTGCACCCTGGACGGGAACGCTGTTTGCGCTCGGCCATAGTCTCTCGGTCGCCACGATCGCTGTCGGCGTCTCGTTCGTCGCCGGCGCCTTTGCCGTGCCCCCATGGACGGCATCGCTTATCGACGTGGCTGTGGTCGTCCTATTGTTGCTCGTCGGCACGATGAACCTCGCCGCGTTAATGGGGCCTGGAGACTATACCCCGATTGGATGGCGGGCGGGCCTTGTGCCAAAGCGCCTGCGTACCAGCACCCATCCTGCAGCTGTGGTCGCCACCGGCATCATCTTCGGGCTTGTGTTCGACACGGCTACTCAAGCTGCAGCCTGGGGCGCGGCAGCGACCGCAAAAGGCGGTACAATCGCGGCTCTGACCATAGCAGCCACGTTTGCCCTGGGGATGCTCGCGGCCGACACACTCGATAGTCAAATCGTCAGCCGCCTTCTGCGCTCCTCAGGCCGGTCAGCCCCTACAATACGGCGCTATCGTCGTGGCGTCGGCTGGCTTGTCGTCTCCCTGAGCTACGGGATGGCGGGTTATGCTCTCGCCGAAACGGCGGGCGTGAATGTTGGTCTACCCGACAGCGTCTTCTCTGCGATCGGAATTGGGGCAGCCGCGATCATCATTCTCCTGTTGCTGGTCGCTCGCTGGCCGGTGAATGGCAAGTGGCGTCGGGGTCCGGCTACCTGAACACGTAGAACGAGCGAACGGCGTATCGCTGGCACTGGCAGCGTGCGCGTCGCTGATACAACAACAAGGGGGAAACATCATGTCGGTCCAGCCGGCGACGCGCGCGCTTCGTATATCGATCGCGGCACTTGCCATCAGCATTAGCACCCCCGTTTGCGCTCACGACACTATTCCGAACCCAGGGTCGTCCGATGGGTCTATGTTGACGGACACGGTCCACGTGCCGACAAGTTTGGACAGCGAAGACATCACTGTAACCGGCTGGCGTCTTCGCCAGCTCGACGCCCCCGCCATCACGGGCAGCCGGCTGGGCCTTTCCGTTCGAGACGTTCCAGCGACGCTCGACCGCATCGGCGCCGACGAGATCCTGACCCGCGGATTCCGCACGGTCGAGGAGGCAACCGTTAGTCTGCCGGGTATAATCTCGGGGGGTTCACCGGGAGATCCTTCCCTCTTCTCGATGCGCGGCTTCACTGGCGAGCAGATCACCATTTTGCACAACGGGTTATATCTGGGCCCTGCGAACATGATCAATCGACCGGGGAATACCTTCAACATTGCCAGTATCGAGGTGCTGAAGGGGCCAGCGTCAGTTCTCTATGGGCAAGGTGCCGTTGGCGGCGCGGTCAACATCGTCAACAAGAGCGCTGACCTTCGCGAAAGCGGCGGCCAGGCACTCGCGTCGTACGGCAGCTTCGACACGGTCAGCCTGGGTGTAGGAGGAAATGTGGTGCTCAGCGAGACGCTCGCTGGCCGCGCCGACGTCAGCTATCATCGTACCGCTGGGTATGTCGAAGATGCCGGGTCGACCTCATTTAATGCATCTGGAGCATTGCTCTTCCGGCCTTCATCGTTGTTATCTGTAGAGCTGAGCGTCGACTATCTGCGCGACAACCTTTCGACCTATTACGGCACGCCGCTTGTTCCGGCGACGTTCGCGGCTGAACCGATCCGCGGCATTCTTGCTGCCAGCAATGTCAATGTGATCGACCGGCGGACCCGCTTCACCAACTACAATGTCGCGGACAATCGGGCACATAGCTCACAGTTCTGGCCCCGCTTTGTCGTTAGTTGGTCGCCGTCGGACGCCCTGACCCTGTCCAACACGGCCTATTACTTTCACGCCGAGCGCCAGTGGATCAACGCCGAAAACTACGTCTTCAACCCATCGACAAAGCTCATCGACCGCGATCGCTTCTTCGTGTTCCACAATCAGGATTTGGCAGGAGACCAGGCGAGCGCCACGCTGCGCCACACGGTGTTTGGACTGGAAAACACTTGGGTGGTCGGTGTCGACTACAGTCACCTCGACTTTATTCGCACGCGCGGATTCCCTGACGGCGACAGCGTCAATCCTCTGGCGCCGACACGGGGCGGCTTCGGCCCGCTGGCCGAGCGACGCAGCCCAACGCGTTGGGATCAGGTGGCACTTTTTGCCGAGGATACGCTCAAACTGACGCCTCGGCTCAAACTGGTGACGGGCCTGCGGACAGAGCGGCTGTATCTCACACGGGAGAATTACAACATCGACGCAAGCTTCAATGCGAACAGCAGCTTTCGGCGGACTTACAAGCCCTTCAACTGGCGCGCAGGCCTGGTTTACGACGTAGCACCTACGGTCACGGCTTATGCCTCTTACAGCACGGGCAAGGATCCGGTCGGATCGAACATCTTCCTGGTCAATGCGGCCGAGAATTTCGGCCTGTCCAGCTCGCGTCAGGGAGAAATCGGGCTGAAGGCGGATGTGCTGGATGGGCGGGGCTCGCTGACGATCGCGGTGTATGACATCAAACGGCGAGACATTTTAACCCAGGTGGGGATCGACGCGGTTAGCAACGTCGGCAGCCAAAAGTCGCGTGGCGTAGAGGTCTCGGGCGAGATGAAGCTCGCTCGCAACTGGGCAGTGACCAGCAGCGGCACCTATGTCGATGCGACATACGGCCGGTTCGTCGATCCAAACTACGGCATTGCGGCTTCCGGGAACCGTCCCCCGAACGTGCCTGCCTGGGTTGGGAACGTCTGGACGAGTGTCCAGCATGTGGCAGGCCTGCCTCTGGAGGCAGGTGGCGGGATCAAGTATGTCGGTAAACGCTATGGCAACACCGCGAATGATCTGACGCTGAAGCCTTACGCAAACGGTATCGTCTATGCGACGTACGCGGTGAGCCCGACGCTGTCGCTAACCGGCCGGGTCAACAACATCTGGAACAAGACGTTCGTCCAGTGGGCAGATATCTACTACCCGGCACAGGTCATGCTCGGCGAGCCCCGCAGGGCCGAGGTCAGCCTTCTTGCCCGCTTCTAAAACAACAGCATGGCGGCGAAAGGCCGTGGCGATGCTGGTGTGGTTTCATCGCTGGCTGGGGGTAACCACCTGCGTGATCGTGGCGGCCTGGTTCGCTAGCGGTGCCGTGCTGCTGTTCGTCCCCTTCCCTTCGCTCAGTCGAACAGCACAACTCACGTTGGAAGCTCCGCTCGATGCCCGGTCGGTCACCGTGCCGCCTGCCGTGGCAATTCGCACGGTAGGCGGACAGGCAAGCGGCCTTCGGCTGATAAACCGCGCGGGACGCTCCAGTTATGTGGTCATGGTTCCGGCCGGCGCCGTGGCCGTGGACGCACGGACCGGCACGTTGCTTGCAAACCTGTCGCCTTCCTCTGCTTCGGAGGAAGCGAAGCGGTTATTTGGGGCGGCCGGCACCGCAGTCGGTCCGGTCGACCATGACCAGTGGATCGTCCACAATCGCTTCGACCCATATCGACCCTATTTTCGTCTCGATGCGCACGATGAGGCGGATACGCAGATCTACCTTTCGGCGCGCACGGGCGAACTGCTCCAGAGGACGACGCGTTCGAACCGAGCATGGAACTGGGTGGGCGCTGTGTTGCATTGGGCCTATGTCACTCCACTCCGTTCCAGCTTTACGGCATGGGACCGCGGTGTCTGGTGGGTGTCACTGGTCTGCCTGCTGGTCGTCGTTGCAGGCATTGCTCTGGGCTTTATCCGAATGGCGGCCGCAAGACGGATGCGTTCGCCCTCGCTCACCTTCTACCGAATGTGGTGGCTCCGATGGCATCACCTTCTAGGACTGTTCGTTGGCGTTTTTGTGTTCGGCTGGATGCTGAGCGGGTGGCTCTCCATGGATCATGGTCGGATCTTCTCCCGGGGGACAGCCACGATTTCGCAAGCGATGCGCTATCAGGGGCTGACACATGAGAGGGCTTTCACGCCTTTAGATCCTGCGACGTTGCGCAGCTTGCCCCCGGCCAAAGAGGTCACGTTTTCCGTCGTCGCCGGTACGGCCATACTCACCACTTACAACGGCGCTCGTGCCGCCAGGCGCTTCGATGTTCGCGGCAGGGTGATTAACGATTGCCAACTTGGCCGTCTGCTAAAGGTCGCGGTGAGGCGTGCGTGGCCCGGCGGACGCGTCAGTCGGATAGCCGCGGTCGACCCGCAATCTACCTATGCCATGGCGGAAGGCTGGCCATCCACCGCACGACGGATCACGTTTGTCTCGTCGTCGTTGCCGGACATTTATGTCGATGCGGCTAATGGCGGGATCCTTACGGTAATGGATACCAGTCGGGCAGCGTATGCATGGGTTTATTACGGGCTGCACACCTTCAACGTGCCCGGTCTGACCGCAAGGCCGATGATGCGCCGCATCGTGATATCGATTCCCCTCCTTGCCGGGTTCCTGTTTAGCATCACCGGTGTCGTGATCGGTTGGAAGCGGCTCCGTCAAATGATGAGATCGCCGTAAATTCCTGATTGCAGCAACGCGTCGTGCCACCACACCGGCCTGTCGATATGCGATATCATCGCATGTTGTGCATACTCGCCTGCTGGACAATACCTTTACCCGGTCAACCACGGTGTGGATGGCGGGAGGGGATCACATGAATATTCGTCGAATGGTGCATCGCGCTGGGCTATGCACGGCACCAGTAATTTTGATGTCTATGTGCTTGAGCGGTACAGTTCAGGCGGAGCCAGTTCCGGCTACAACAGGTACCATTGCCGCTGCGTCTACGGTATCGGTCCAGGCTTTGGACCAGCAGGATAGCGGCTTTCGGAAGCTCCTAGTTCAGTGGAAATCGTTCGATCAGCCGACAACTCCGCATGTGTCATTACCGTCTCAGCGCCCCATCGACAGCTTCCGTTACACCTCGTCTTTCGGCATTCGCAGCGATCCATTTCGCCGGACCTCTACCATGCATGCAGGCATAGATCTGGCGGCCCCAACGGGAACCCCCGTCCATGCCACGGCTGACGGGATTGTCAGCCGCGCTGAAGATGCATCGGGCTATGGCAATCTCGTGCAGCTCGATCATGGTGCCAGCGTTCAGACCCGGTACGGTCACCTATCGCAGATCTTGGTGAAATCCGGTCAACGGGTTCACCGCGGCGACGTCATAGCATTGGTCGGCTCAACGGGACGCTCGACCGGTAGCCATCTTCATTATGAATTGCGCGTCGCCGACCGGGCGATCGATCCGCTGCCCTTCATGGCACGCGGTGATGAGCAACTCGCCTTGCAGCAGGCGGTCGGCCCGACCACTGGATCCTCCTTCGCCGTTGGCGGTCCCGAGTTTCACGACTGAGGCTCGATATGCGACCAGCGGCCAACATTGGCAGCGCGTCAGGCCCGGGACAGCCAACCTCGCCACGTGAACGCAGCGTAGAACAATTCCACGTCCTGGGAACCGGCATCGTATAAACAATGCTCGTCTTCCTCGGGCGTCAGTAGCGCTAAGCTGGAGGCCACGGCACTTCGCGCCTGCTCGGTTTGGGCTAAGTCTACCCCGGAAGCGACCGCAAACGCGGCGTAACGCGCAAGCCATCGCGAACGCGCTGGCTCGGCTTGCGGAAAACTGGAATGTACCACGACTAGCGGTGCCCCCGGTTTCATGCGCCGATGCATCTCGCGTAATGTCCGCACCCGTTCGTCGCGATTGAGAAAATGGAGTGTTAGGAGGCATGTCGCTGCATCGAACGGGCCTGCCGGCGCGGCGTCAATATAGCCTTCAATCAGGTCGGCGCGGGCGGCATGCTTGCCCATGGTTTCGCGTGCCAGGTCGAGCATCGGTCCGGCTGGATCGATGCCCGTGAAGTGCCAGCCAAGCTGCGCCTGCGCCAGTGCCCTCAACTCCAGCCCGCCACCAGCACCAAGTACCAACACAGAGGCATCGCATGGTACATGCTCTGCCAGCAGGAGCTCCGTCATGCGATGCACAGCGTCGAGACCGGGTGTGAAACGCCGCGGGCCGTCAACATAGTGTGCGATGCGCTCCCGATCGGAGAACATTTCGAGGAATAGCTTGTTGCTGTCAAGCATCGATCTTGCCTTTGGAACCGCACGGGTGAATTGTAGAACGAGGCTTTCTCATAGCTCGAAGCGGAGCGAAGCGCGCACGGTCCGTGGGGCGCCAGGATAGATCCACAACGCGCTGTAAGAGCTTGCGGCGTAGCGCTTATCAAGCAGATTGTCGGCCTCGAGGCGGAACCGCAAACCTTTGGCAATCGGTGCCTCGACCGCCGCCTTTACCTTCACATACTCCGGCAGAACTACGGGGTTGGCCGTCAGCGATCCGGCACGGTCACCGACGTAAGCGACACCGCCGCTCAACTGCCAGTCACCGCGCGTGGTCGGAATGCGGTGCACGACCAGCAGGTTGCCCGAATGCTCCGGCACGTTGAGAACGTCTGGTGTCGGGAACGCCGTGTCGTCTGCCTGAGCATCCAGCCAGGCATAGTTCGCCACGACCTGCCAACGATCGCCGAGCTTGGCCGAAGCGTCGATCTCGATCCCGCGGCTAACCAGATTGCCGACCGGCGCAAGGTAGTTGGCATCGACCGGATCGGTTGTGAGGATGTTCTGTTTGCGGATGTCGAACCACGTCACTGCCACGTCGACGCCGGGTAGTTTGGCGGCAACACCCACTTCGTATCCCTTGCCTGTTTCTGGCCCGAAGCCGATGCCATTGCGGTCAGTGCCGGTGTTGAGGGAGAAGTTTTCGCCCCAGTTCGCGTGCACCGCAACCACGTCGCTGACGCGATACCGGCCACCTACCCGGAAATTCACTGGCTCGTTGATGTTGCGACCGGTGCTGCCAGTGTTGTTGTTGACGATTTTCTGCCGATAGGGGTCAACACGTGCGCCCCCAACGAGTGTCAGGCGGTCAGTCAGCTCCCACATGTCCTGGACGTAGAACGTGCCGGCAAGTCTCGTTTCATCGTTGTTGGTGAACGGGCGCAGTGGAGCTGCCACTGATGATCCATAAACGGGATTGTACAGATCGATCCCGTAAGGTGCGGCTTGCGAGGGGTTTATGCGCATCCAGCGCTCGCCATAAAGAAAGCGATAGCCTTTCAGGCCGACGCTCAGCCGATGGCGCCCGATTTGCCCGGAAAGCTCCAGCCGTGCTGCAAGATCATCCACACTAAAGTCGCGCGACCGGCGCTGACGCCACAGCGACGTGCCGACAATCCGCGATTGGTCCGCCGACAGTCCCTTCAGCGTTCCCTTACGCCACACCAAGCCGCCATTCAGCGTCCACCCATTACCGAGCTCGGCAAGCCCCGTGAGCTGGTGCTGGTTGTTGCGAGACTTAGTGATGCCGTTCGCCGGTTCGCCGTAGTAGTTGGAACGCGGCAAGGCGTTGGCATCGTCGTTGATCGCTGGAATTCCGCGATCGAACGGGGTGTCGAACTGGCTGAACTCCCCGCTGTAAGTAAGCCGCAACGCGTCGCTTAGCTGCCACGTAAGGGACGGCGAGACGACGCGCCGGCGGATCGAGACAGTATCGCGCCAACCGTCACTGTCCTCACCTGCAACTACTATGCGCGCGGCCAGCGTCCGCGATAGCGGTCCCGTGGCGTCCAGTTCTACCCGACGCGTGTCGAAGGAGCCGTAGCTGATCAGGGCGTTGGCGTGCGGCGTAAAGCGCGGGACCTTGGTCACGATGTTCACCCGTCCGCCGGGGTCGACGTCGCCGAACAACGCGCCCGCCGGTCCCTTCAAGACCTCGATCCGCTCGGTAGTGGCGGGATCGCGCGGAGGGGCCATGCCCCTGTTCGCCAAAAAGCCGTTCAGATAATATTCGGCACCACCGTCTGGCGTGCCAAGGAAACCACGAACTGCAAAATTGTCGATCACGCCACCGCGATTGTTTTGCTGGCTGAATCCGCTGACCAGCTCCAACGCGTCGCTTAGACGGTACGTCCCTGCTGCGTCCAGAATGTCCCGCTCGATCGACCGGCTCGACTGCGACATACGCTGCGTTACGCGATCGGATGACAGGGTGCGATCCACCGTGCTGCGCGTGCCAAGCACGACGATGTCATCGGCAGTTGAGGCACTCTCTTCCGTCTCTTCTGTGATCTCCTGCGCAGAAGCTGGCATGATTGGTAAGGCTATTGTGCACAGCGCAACGAGGGAGGCACTCCCCCAGATCGACGCGCGCCTTTGCTGACATTTCCGCGCTACGTTCGACACTGCCCCGACCATCATCATCCCAATCTCAGCTAAAATCGCGAGCATCTACACCTTGCGTCACGATACATCGTCTCATAAACGGAGCGTGTTGCGGTGCAAGATGAAAATATGGTGACATGATTATGACGAATGATCCGGGCACTTATCTGCCGATCGAGGTGCGCCAGCTCCGCCATAGTTATGGTGACCGAGAGGTGTTGCGGGGGCTTAATCTTGCAATTGCCCCTGGCGAGATCTACGCGCTGCTCGGTGGAAATGGGGCTGGAAAGTCGACCACCCTCTCAGCGCTACTCGGCTTCATCGCGCCGACGTCAGGTAGCGTAAGCGTTGCTGGTATTGATCCTGCTACAGATCCGCAGCAAGCGCGGGCGCAGCTTGCGTACGTGCCCGAGAGCGTTGCACTGTACGACCATCTGACTGCGCGCGAAAACCTCGACTACTTCCTGGCTCTCGCCAAAGCTCCCCGATCGCCCGACGGCGTCATCAAACCAGCGCTCGACGCGGTAGGCCTGGCGCATCACGCCTGGAACCAACGTGTTGGCGGCTTTTCTAAGGGCATGCGCCAGAAGGTTGCCATTGCGCTTGCGCTCGCACGTCATGTTCCAGTGTTGCTGCTCGACGAGCCGACCTCTGGCCTTGATCCGCGTGCGACTATGGAGTTCAACCGCCTGATTGAGACAGCCCGTGACCGCCAAGTTACCATTCTTATGGTAACGCACGATCTGTTAAGTGCCGTCGACGTTGCGGACCGCATTGGCTTCCTGGCCGACGGGCAGATCGAAGAGGAGCTTGCCGCTAGTAACAAGTCTGCCCGGTTCGACCTCAACACGCTCCACGCCCGCTACATTGGCGCGAGCGCTGCAGCATGAGCTCGCCTGTCATCCGGATTGCTACTGAGGAATGGCGCAGTCTCGCTCGCAATCGCGCCGGCCTCATCGCCACCCTACTCCTCCTAGCGCTGATAATCGCGTCTGCCGTGGTGAGCTTCGAACGACGCGCCGGCATAGAAGCCGAGCGTGCGCGCTATCAGGCATCAGTGGACAAAGGGTTCGATAATCAGCCCGCGCGCCATCCCCACCGGATGGTGCATTATGGGCAGTTCGTGTTCCGACCGCTCAGTCCGCTAGCATTCGTCGACGTCGGTGTCGATAGCTTCACCGGCAACACTATCTTCCTTGAAGGGCATCGGCAGAACAGCGCCAATTTCTCTGAAGCACGGCAATCGTCGCTGTTGCTCCGCTTCGGTCAATTAACTCTGGCATTCGTATTGCAAGCACTGGCGCCGCTGCTGCTCATCTTCCTTTCCTTCACCAGTGTCGCGCGAGAACGCGAGCGCGGCACTTTGCGGCTGCTCCTTGCGCAAGGCGTCAGCGGCCAACAACTGCTAGCAGGTAAGCTGCTCGGGCATGGCGTCATTGCACTCGCAATTGGCGCACCGGCCTTCCTGCTACTTGCCTGGCTGGCAGCAAGCGCCTTTGCGCCATGGAGCGCGGTTGGACTGCTTATCATTGGTTACGCCGCTTGGCTGCTGCTCTGGGCGACAATGGCGGTGCTGATCTCTGCGCTGGTCACCCGCTCGCGTGATGCGCTGGTGGCGCTTGTCGGCATCTGGATGGTCAGTGTAATTCTTCTGCCACGAGCATTACCCGAAGTGGCAGCGACCCGCGCTGTGCTGCCGAGCAAAATCGAGACTGAGATTGCGCTCCACCGCGATCTTAAACAAATCGGCGATGCACATAATCCTGACGATCCCTACTTCGCCAGCTTCAAGGCACGGACGCTTGCACGATACGGAGTATCCCGTGTCGAAGACATGCCTGTCCAATATGCCGGTCTTGTCGGTATGGAAGGCGAGCGGCTGACAACCGGCCTTTATGCCAAATCGGCAAAGGATATGGAGGCGCGTGAGGCCGAGCAGAACGGCTTCGTTCGCGCCTTTGGTACACTCAGTCCGATTATCGCAGTCAGGCAGTTATCAATGGCACTGACTGGCACCGGCCTTGCTGCACACCAGGACTTTCTCAACCAGTCTGAGGCGTTCCGCTACCGGTTCGTACAGGCGCTGAACTGGATGCAGGCTGAGAAAATCCCGAGCGTGGGCGGCGGTGAGGATCCTCGCGTGTCTGCCGACAACTGGAAGACGATCCCTCGCTTCCGCTATCGCCCCTTTGCCCCTCCTTCCGCGTTGATCTGGCCAAACTTGCTGGTGCTTGGCGGTTGGTTAGCGGGCCTGATGCTATTGTCGGTGCCGATCGCACGACGTTTAGGGAAGGCCGCCCGATGAGCTTGTGCCGTGCAGAACTACGCCTGATCCTACGCTCACGACTGGCTGCAGCTTCGCTCGCGCTATTGTTTATCCTTTCAGCCTTGTCGATCTGGTCCGGCTTGTCGGCAGTTGATCGGCAAGACGCAACGATCGCACGCGTAACCGCCGAACAGGCACGTGACCTAGCGGCGGTGGCGAAGGATTACGGCAAGCCGGACGGTGAGGCAGGCTATGCTGCCTATTACTCCTTCCTTCTAACGCATGACCGGCCTTCGCCCCTCGCTTTTCTGGCGCTGGGGCAGCGTGACGTACAACCTGCCGTCCTGCGAGTGCGAGCTCTAAGCCTGCAGCAGCAGCTCTACGAGTCCGAGACCCTGAACGCCGAACAGGCCCTGCCGGGAGTGTTCGACTTCGCGTTCGTCTTGATCTACCTCGCGCCTCTGGTTGTGATCGCGCTGACTCACGACCTGGTTAGCAGCGAACGCGAAGGCGGGCGGTTGGGCCTGTTGCTTTCGATGCCGAGCACCGGCCTGTGGCGCAGGCGGATCGGCCTGCGCTATCTGCTCGTGACGCTCGTCCTTCTTGTCCCGGCAGGTATTGCACTGGTCGCCACGACCGCGCCCGTGGTCCTTGGACTTGGCATCGTCGCAGTCAGTGCGGTGTACCTCGCTTTCTGGTTTGGCCTGAGCCTGCTTGTCGCCAGTCGGGTACGCGCTTCTGCAACCGCTGCAGCCGCTTCGCTCGGGTGCTGGATTGTGCTGACCCTGCTCCTCCCTACTCTTGCAAATGCTGCGATCGCGCGGGCGGTGCCTGTTAGCAAAGGCATCGACTTGACTTTGGCACAACGCGAGATCGTCCATCACGGCTGGGACATCCCAAAGGCCGCCACGTTTGACCGGTTTCTCGCCACTCATCCCGAGTGGCGCGGCCGTGAAAAGTTCAAGGGTCGGTTTCATTGGAAATGGCTGTTTGCCATGCACCAGGTGGGTGACGAGGCTGTAGCGCCGCAAGTCGCCGCCTATCGTGTAAGCCTCCTCGAGCGCGAGCGTTGGACAACACGCCTCGGCTGGTTGCTCCCCAATGTCGCTGCGCAAAGCATGTTGCATCGTCTTGCTGACACCGACCTGATTGCGCAGCTTGATTATCAGGACAGCATTGGCGTTTTTCATAAGGAACTACGGAACGCCTTTTATCCGTATTTATTCTTCGATCGGCCATTCACGCGTGCCGATTTTGAGTGGTTGCCGAGTTACGTCGCGCGAGGTGGAACAGCATCCTGGCCGGTCGTTCCAATGCTCATGCTATTGGCGATCACAGGTATCGTCTTCGCTGCGGGCACGGCCCAGCTGCGCCGTATCGGCCGCAACGGCTCTCGCTAAGCCAACTCCACACCTTCGTTTCAGAAAGTTGATCTTTGTCCCGTCGCATAGCTTCCATGATAAGCCTCTCCGTACTCACGGCCCCCGGTTTACTCGCGGCCCAAGGTCCCGCTCCCCTACCCCCTGTTTTGGCGTGGTCCGGCAAAAGTGAGGCACTGATAGCGGAAGCTGGCGATCCCTGGATTACGCCGGCAGAAGCGTCTGGTTTCAAGACCACCCCGCGCTACGCGGACGTGAGAGCGTGGCTTGAGCGGCTTGATGCCGCCTCGCCGCTGATCACCGTGCAAAGCTTCGGCCGCACCGGAGAGGGCCGGGACATGCTGTACGTTCGCGCCAGCAAGGGCGGTGCCAAGAAGCCTGTAGTGCTTGTGCAGGCTGGCATCCACTCTGGGGAGATCGACGGCAAGGATGCAGGGCTGATGCTGCTGCGGGACATCGCATTACACGGAAAAGATGATTTGCTCGATAATGTCGATCTGGTCTTCGTGCCGATCTACAACATCGACGGTCACGAACAGATGAGCGCCTACAACTTCGTCCATATCCGTGGGCCAGCTCAAAAGGGTCGCGATGCGAACGCACGTAACATTGATCTCAATCGCGACTACGCCAAGGCGGACGCGCCTGAGACCCGTGCGATGATCACGCTACTGCGCGAGCTCGACCCCATCCTCTACGTCGATTGCCACGTCAGCGAGGGCTTCGACATGCAGTACGACGTGACCTTCACTTATGCGGGTTGGGGCAAATATGCGCGCCATCGCGCTACGGCGGACTGGCTGCAGGGGCGTTTCGGCCCCGCCGTGACGACGGCGTTGACGAAGGCCGGCCACATCCCCAGCATCTATCCTAGCCCGATCGACACTCGGGAGCCGAGCAAGGGCATTCGCTTCAGCCCGGAAGGTCCACGCTACTCGACGGGATATGGCGACTTCATCGGTGTGCCGACCGTCCTCGTCGAGAACCATATGCTCAAGCCCTACCGGCAACGCGTCCTTGGCACCTATGTGTTGCTGGAAGCGACGATGAAGGTTGCCGCAAGAGATGCGCACCAGATCACCGCGGCCAAGGCAAAGGATCGTGCCAGCCGCCCCGCTGAACTTCTCACCCGCTGGCAGCCCGCAGAACAGCCGATTGCCTGGATTGAACACTTCAAAGGCGTGGCGTTCGACACCTACCTGTCGCCGGCATCCGGACGGATGGAACAGCGCTGGCTCGGCAAGCCGGTCACGTTCCGCATGCCAATCATTGGGCAGAAGCCGACCGAGACAACGCGACTGCCCAAGGCGTGGTGGGTGCCTGCTGTGCAGGCCGAAGTAATCGACCGGCTACGTCTCCATGGCATCGCTTTTGAGACCATAGCTAAACCACGAACGCTGACTGTTGATCAGGTCCGGCTGATCAACCCCAAACTGTCGCAGCCCAGCGAGGGGCGAGTGCCGATGACCGCGACCTTCTCGCACCAACAACGCGAGCAAGTAATGCCCGTTGGCAGCGTCCGCGTGACAGCCGACCAACCGCTGGGTCTGTTGGCTGCGGCGTTGCTGGAGCCAGAAAGTCAGGATTCTCTCCTTGCGTGGGGTTTCTTCCCTGAGATGATGGCCCCGGCGCCAAGCACGGACGCATTTATCCTCGCTGCATTGGGCGATCGCAGGTTGGCGACTGATCTAGCGATCAAAGACGCGTTCGACGCAAAACTAGCAGCAGACCCTAACTTTGCGTCCGATCCCGATGCACGGCTTGCATGGTTCTATGAGCAGGCCGGACCTGGTCATCCCTACCCTCTTCGCTATCCTATCACGCGCGAAATCAAGTGAGAGCAGGTCTGATTGGCATTGCCGGCTAGGTAAATAGGTTCCGCTCGGCCCTTACGGCATCAATCATCCGGTCGATTTCGACGTTCGTGTTGAAGAGCGACGGGGTCACCCGAAGCACGGGTCCGGAAGCCAGACCCTGCTTCGCAACAACCAATACCTGGTACTTTTCAAGAAGTACCTTTTGAGCGTGTTGGGCATCAGCCCAGCTGCGCTGTCCGGATAAGCGGAAGGCACCAATGACGGCAACCCGCCCTGGCTCGTCAGGGTGAGCGATGATCAGGCCGGGAATGGCGCGTACGCCCTCGACCCAGCGAGCGCGCATGCGGGTCAGGTGGGCAAGCTTATGTTCCGGTCTATGGTCGAGATGCTCCCTTACCGCATGTGGCACGGTAAGACGCGCGGCAAAGTCCATTGTGCCGGTAGGTGCTCGAGCGCGAACGTCGCCGTCTGATCGGATGTGGTTGCCGAGCCAAGGATCGATATCGGCAAGCCGCGATTTGCGAATATAGATTGCGCCGGTGCCGAGCGGGGCTGCTACCCACTTGTGCAAGCTGAAGCCCATGAAATCGATACCCAGCGCATCGACGTCGACAGGAAGAAGGCCGACGGATTGCGCACTATCGAGGATCATGTCCGCACCATGGCGACGCGCCATGTCCGCGATCTCGCGCACCGGCAGCACGAGACCGTTGCGATTGGAGACGTGGGTCAACAACACCAGCTTGATTTCTGGAGTGCGTTGAAGCGCAACCTCGTAGGCCGCGAGGATATTGGCTGTTGTAGCGGGCTCAGGGACCTTCATCCGGATAGGGCGGACTCCCCGCGACGTTTCTAGGTACGCCATCGCATGTTGCATCTCGTCGTAATCGACGTCGGCCATCAGGACGGCATCGCCTGTTTTTAGTCGTCTGTAATTAACGATCAGACCGTATAGCGCCTCCGTTCCGCCCCCACACAGCGCAACTTCCTCGGGCCGAGCTCCAATCAGGGAAGCAACGGCATCGGTCGCGGGCTGCAGGCGTTCGTCTCTGGTCGGCCCTGGTAAGGCACTGCGCAGAAAGAGCGCATTGTGACGGTTTACCCATTCGCCGTGAGCACGGTAAGCTGCGGACGTGGCCCGGGTCATAGCGCCGTAGTAGGCAGCATCCAGATTCACGATGCTGCGGTCGACATCATACTGCCCCGCGTAGCTCATAACTTCCGTCCGCCCTTCGCTGGCGCTCGCCACACCCGCCACTGCAGCCGCTGCTCCACGCAGGAAAACCCGGCGATCATACATACGTTCTCTTTCCTTGATCCTTACCGGTGTCTTCTCTAGGAGCTGAGACATAATATCATAACGTAAAATTTAGGGGTAATAATGAAATCGCTTGCGATCGTGCTGTTGGCTACCTGTGCCCTCCCAATACCTGCCTTGGCGCAACAGGTTGAGCAAGACATTGCCGACACCGAGGCAGAGGCCAAAGATGCCGACGAGCCAAGCGACGGCAGCGAAATCGTCGTGACGGGTAGCAGGTTCGGTGGACGCACCCGCATCCAGTCCGCAACGCCGATTGATGCGATCTCGCAAGAAGAACTTCAACAGAGCGGCCGCGTCGATTTGATACAGATGCTCAAGGTCCAGGTGCCAAGCTTCAGTTCGCCGCGTCCGCTGGCTTCCGGCATAGGGGACTTCCTTCAGCCACCGTCGCTACGTGGCCTCGGACCTGGCGAACTGCTGGTACTGATCAACGGCAAACGCCGCCATACCGCGTCCGATCTCAACTCAAGCAACGGTATCGGCCGGGGCGACGTGTCGATCGACTTCAACGCCATACCCTCGCTGGCATTATCTCGGATCGAAGTGCTCCGAGATGGCGCTGCCGCGCAATATGGTTCCGATGCGATCTCCGGCGTTATCAACATGTTCCTGGATCGCTCGGTAGGTACACGCGCGCAGGCGACGTATCTGACCACGACGGAGGGCGATGGCGACACCTACGAGGCCAGCGCTTCGGTCGGCGTGCCGGTGGGCGCAAACGGCGTGTTTCGCCTGACCGCGGCCTATCAGGATCGTGGTGGCACCAATCGTGCCCGCCTAGACACCCGCCAGCAGTATTTCGGTACCAATGCAGCGGGGCGGCCGGTGCTGCCATCGGGTAACTTCGGTTCGGGCACGGGATTGACGGCGCCAGCCGGGACGCTCGACCCGCGCGAGGCCGACTTCAACCGCAACAGCTCCCAGCAAGGCGACCAGCCAAACACGAACAAACAGATCTTCTACAACTTTGTCGCGAAGGCACCCGGCAACGTCGAGCTCTACTCGTTCGGCGGGTACAACCGGATTGACGGCGATATTCAGTATCTGTTTCGCCGCGCCGGCCAGGACGAGACGGTCCGCGCCCTATACCCGGACGGCTACAGCCCCGGCCTTGAGACACGGATCGAGAATTTCTCCACCGCGATCGGTATGCGCGGGAGCGACCTGCTCGGCTTTGGCTGGGACCTGTCGAGTGTGTACGGGGTCAGCACGCAGGATCTGACCTACGTCAACAGCGTGAACGTTTCGTTGGGCGCGGCATCGCCAACCAGTTTCTACCGTAACGGCAGCGACTTTTACCAGTGGACCAGCAACCTCGACCTTACCCGCGAGATTCCAGTCGGTGATAGCAGCCCGCTGAAGCTCGCCTTCGGACTCGAACATCGCGAGGAAACCTACCGACTCTTCTCGGGCTCGCCGGACGGGTACCGCAATGGCGGCGTGCCGATCCTCGATGGCCCGAACGCCGGGAGACCTGCGGTCGTCGGTGCCCAGCCGGGGCCGAGCAATGGTCCGGACGACCGTTCTTCGCTGAGCCGTCATAGCTACGCGCTCTACGGCGAGGTCGAAAAGGATCTGTTCGACCGCATGCTGATTTCCGGCGCGGTGCGACACGAGCATTATTCCGATTTTGGTGACACGACCAACTTTAAGGTGGCCAGCCGCCTTGGCCTGATCGGCACATGGGCACTGCGTGGATCGTACAATACCGGTTTCCGTGCGCCCGCCCTCGCACAATCCGGCTACAACGCGTCCAACACGCTGATCCTGAACGGCACGCAGGCTATCGTCCGCGTCGCGGCCGTCGATACGCCTGCCGCGCGTCTCGCCGGAGCCCGTGACCTGAAGCCGGAGACGTCGAACAACGTGTCGGCCGGCACCGTGTTCGAAGTCGGCGGACTGACGTTCACGCTTGATGCTTATCAGATCAAGGTGCGCGACCGGATTGCGATCTCGTCTACTTTCCAGGACACCCGCCTGACCAACTTCCTTGCCTCCAATGGCCAATCCGGCTTCGCCGCGCTGTCGTTCCTCACCAATGCGGTGGACACCAAAACCCGCGGCGTCGATCTGGTCATGAACTACCGTCACACGTTCGGTGATGGAAGCCGGGTAACCGGAACGCTCGCTGGCAATTACAACAAGACCACGTTCGACCGGATCGCGACTGCGCCGGGCCCCATCGCGGCGTTGGGCATTACAACGCCGCTTTTCGACGTGACGCAGCAGCTGCGCTTCTCGGATAGTCAGCCACGCGATAAGGTGACGCTCGACGTCAACTACGCGCGGGGCCCCTTTACCCTATCGGTTACGAACACCCGGTACGGCGAGGTCTCGACGGTCGCGATACAGAACAGGACGCCGGCACAGGTCGCGGCATTGATCCCCGGCTTCGACACGCGGACGATCGCGTCGTCGCCCGGCAGCGCCAATAGCGACATTATCCAAACCTTCGGCGCCAAAGTGCTGACCGACGTCGAACTATCTTGGCAGGCAACCAAAGTGCTACGACTGAGCGCTGGTGCCCAGAACCTGTTCGACGTCTATCCGGACGAGAACCTCGCATCCACTGTTGCAAGTGTGGCAGCCGGTACCAACGGCTCTGACAATGCCGGAACTCAACCGTACAACGCGATCTCACCGTTCGGCTTCAATGGACGGTCAGTGTTCGTTCGGGCAGGGCTAAACTTCTAACCAGGAAACGAGGCTGGCGGGCGTTTTGCCGATGGCGGGTGCAATAAAGCGGTTCGGCGTCCGCACAGCCTTCGAATGGGCACGATCTGAACGTCCGCTCGAGGAGATGTACAGCGCACCTCCGGCACCGTTCTAGCAGTACCGGCTACGCCCTATCTTGCGGCTGTCATAGCTAAGTTAGAGCTTGCCGCCTCGCGCCGTGTCGGACAGCAGCCATTGTAGGTCAGCCAGCAAGCACGGCTGCGACCGCTTGGTCTAGTGCAACCGAGGCAGCGGCAATCTTCTGCTGGCGCTCGGCAAGCCGAACCTGTTCAGCAGAGAGCTGCGTCCGCGCGTCAGCAACCATCTTTGCAACCGAGGACGGCGCTGGGCCGCCAGTACCGCTGCGGCGTGCGACGTTCTTTACCGGGTCGAGGGCTTCGCGCACTGCCGTTGCGGAAATCTTCAATGAGTGGCCGAGCTGTGCTTTTGCCTCGGTCTGAACCATGCTTTCCGTGACCTGGTTTGCCGTTTTGCCTTGGTCGATCGCGGCATTGACCACCCGGGCAATCACCTCATGCGCTTCCCGAAAGTCGATCCCGCTTTCCCGCACCAGCGCGTCGGCAAGGTCAGTCATCGTTGAGAAGTTCTGTGCGGCATAACGCTGCATTTGGAATTTATTGGGCTGAAGGGTGCGCACTACCCCAGTCATGGCGTGGGTCGCCGCAATCATCGCGTCCAGAGAGCGTGGCTCCAGCGGCACACGTGCCACGCTGTGCTGGTACTCGATCGCGTTAAGCGATGTCAGTATCGAAACCGATTGACCAACAGCGCTCGCAGCGATCGCTCGCGTTCTCTCTAATGAGTCCGGGTTCTTCTTCTGCGGCATGATGCTGCTCGTGCCCGCAAACGCCGGATCAAGCTCCGCCGATCTATACTCATCCGTAGACCACAGCTGTATCTCGGACGCTAACCTGGACAGACCACTAAGGTAGATGGCGTTGTCCGATGCGAACTCGGCAATATGATCCCAGCCAGCGGTGCCCTCAATGGTGTCCACCACAAGTCCATCGAAGCCCAGCAGCGTTGCGGTCCGCTCGCGATCAAGCGGCCAGCCAGTACCCGCCGAGGCTGCAGCGCCAAGGGGGTTTTGGTTCATCCGCGGGTACAATTGCTCGTAGCGATCGATGCTTTTGCCCAGACTTTCTGAAATCGCCATAAGGTAATGGCCAAGCGTGATTGGCTGCGCTTCTTTGCGATGCGTATAGACCACCATCACCGTATCGAGATTGGCGACCGCCTTGTTCACAATCGCTGCCCTGAGGCCGATCAGCGCCTCGATCGTCCGATTCAGTTGGTCGCGGTAGAACATACGATTGACCGTGTTGGCCAGATCGTTTCGGCTACGCCCGGTGTGCATACGCCCGGCGACTGGTCCGATCGCCTTGATGAGTGCTGCTTCATACGGAAGATACGTGCGTAGCGACACGTTACTCTTCGCCTGTGCATCAACGGTATCAAGGCCGCGCAAGATGGTAGCGGCGTCAACACGAGTAATGATCCCACGTTCGGCTAACATGACCACATGGGCCCGATGCAATCGGCTCTCGTAGACAAATGTCGCATCGCTTAGCGTGTTGGCCGCGGCGTCGAAATTATACAGCTCTTGGAACTCAGGGGCCTTAGGAACGGCGCTTCTGCCGATACGAGTAGCGTCTGGTGCGGAACCCTGCGCGTTCACCGGCACCGGAGTGCTTAATAACAGAGCAAGGGCTAACGCCGACACGCACTTTGGATTGGAGTTGGACATATCGGCTCCTAGAGGTCGATAGAGCGATTAGGCCAAGCCTGACTCTGATACAATGTCTCATGCACCGCGCTACAGAGCCGTAGCCTCTGGTTAAGCGATTGAAGCTGCCTGTGAATCAGGACGACATGTAGGTCGGTGGCACGCTCGATCAGAAAGCCGCTACCCTGAAGGTGATCGAGGAATGCTTTGATGATCACGCGCGGAAAGAGAGTTTTTCGCCTAGACGAGCGTACAGGCTGCGTCCAAGATCGGCCCGAACTAGCCCCGAAAAACGTAGCCGGTTTTACAGCTTCAGAATGGTGACGCGGAATCGCTTGATGTGGGCGATGGCCAACGCCCCTGTCTTATTGATCAAACCGATCGATCACATGCCGGCCCGTCCGAAACCACGCGATAGTCTTCAATCGACGCTGGGGACGGCGTTTGCAATCATTGAGAGGCTGCCGTCCAAAATCACCCGTTTGCCGCACAGTCGTATTTGCGACTGGGTTTTCCGCACATCTGACCGCTAAACGGCAATAATTGGCGGTTAGGCGACAGGCAGCTTTCGGGACCGCGATGGTTGAAAGCTGCCTTTGAGCCAGTGTCACAACCGTTCGAAACTGTTGAAAAACTCGCCCCGGCTTGGAGGCAGTGCTTGAGCCAGCAACATTCTTCCAATGCCCCTTCGGCTTCCACAACTCCTTGTGTGCAGCCGGCCATCTGCGAGCAATCATATTATGCGCCAGGTGACCACACTGACTGCTTCCCGAGTTTTTTAACAGTCTCGGTCGGTTGTGACACCGGATCGCATCATGGTCTTGCTACCGTAAGCGTTTGAAGGACGCGCCCTTGCCAATCTTGTTCAGTATGGGGTGCTTAGTGAATCAACGAGGTGATCCACAATCGCCCTGACCTTTGCTGAAAGTTTGGGACCAGCCGGGAAGATG
>Ga0265797_10002420_pt1 | contig 31447 bp, 26 predicted proteins | sample P2T30metagenome_FD_192433 | JGI IMG/M metagenome (GOLD analysis project Ga0265797, IMG submission 192433) | Plant litter microbial communities from East Loma Ridge, Irvine, California - P2 T30 | ecosystem: Environmental > Terrestrial > Plant litter > Unclassified | place: USA: California... | reverse complement strand
AATCCGGATGGAAGGGGCAAGGCGGAAAATACGACACGCGCTGCAGGTCGATCGACAGGCCCGTCTCTTGCCGCGTCTTGTCGATGAAGGCCGTCATGTCCCCATGCATGGTGTTCAGCAGCTCGTCGTTGACGTTGCGCAGGTCGATGCTGAACTTGACCTGGCCCGGGATCACGTTGCGGCTGTTCGGGAATACCTGCACCATGCCCACCGTCCCGCGCCCGTACGGCGGGTAGCGGTTGGCGATCGCCACCACTTCCTGCATGATGACGGTCGCCACCTGCAGCGCGTCGCGGCGCAGGTGCATCGGGGTCGGGCCGGCATGCGCCTCCATGCCGCCCACCGTGCAATCGTACCAGGACAGGCCCATCACGGCGGGCACCACGCCGATCACCTTGTCGGCGTCCTCCAGCACCGGGCCCTGCTCGATGTGGGTTTCGAAGTAGGCGCCGATCGGATGCTCGCCCGGGGTTTGATCGCCCTGGTAGCCGATGCGCGCCAGCTCCTCGCCGACCGACTTGCCTTCGATATCGCGCGCGGCGTAGGCGGTCTCCAGGCTGAAGGCGCCGCAGAACACGCCGGAGCCCATCATCACCGGCACGAAGCGCGAGCCTTCTTCGTTGGTCCAGAACGCGACTTCGACCGGGGCCTCGGTCTCAATATGATTGTCGTTCAGCGTGCGGATCACTTCGAGCCCGGCCAGCACGCCGTAGTTGCCGTCGAACTTGCCGCCGGTCGGCTGGGTGTCGATGTGGCTGCCGGTCACCACCGGCGGCAGCGCCGGGTTGCGGCCTTCACGGCGCATGAAGACGTTGCCGATTCTATCCACGGTGATGGCCAGGCCGGCATCCTTGCCCCACTGGACCACGAGGTCGCGGCCCTGGCGGTCGAGGTCGGTCAGGGCGAGGCGTTTCACGCCGCCCTTGTCGGTGGCGCCGATTCGGGCGAGGTCCATCAGGGAAGTCCAGAGGCGGGAGCCGTTGATGCGCAGTTGGTTCATGGTGTTCTTGTCCTTTCGCGGGAATGACAGTCAAACGGTAGCGGTACTCTGGACGGAAGTAGTGGGACTGGCAGCAGTCGTGGCACTGAACGCCGGCCGCTCCACATACCGTCCCGCGCCCACTTCCGCCCGCAAATCGCCCTTCTCGTACACCACCTTCCCCGCCGCCAGCGTATGCGTCGGCACACCGCGCACCGTCCGCCCCTCGAACACGTTGAAGCCGCCCTTCGAGTGCTGGGTCGCGGCGGACAGGGTGCGCGTCGCCAGCGGGTCCCAGACCACGATGTCGGCATCCGCCCCCACCGCCACCACGCCCTTGCGCGGATACATGTTGAAGATCTGCGCCGCATTGGTCGAGGTGACTTTCACGAACTCGGACGGGGTCAGGCGGCCGGTGTTGACGCCGGCATCCCAGACCACGGCCATGCGCTCCTCGACGCCGCCGCAGCCGTTCGGGATGCGCGTGAAGTCGTCCTGGCCCATCGCCTTCTGCTCGGCGCAGAAGGTGCAGTGGTCGGTGGCGGTCGTGTGCAGGTTGCCGCCCTGCAGGCCCTGCCACAGCGCGGTCTGGTGGTGGCTGGAGCGGAACGGCGGGCTCATCACGAAGGCGCGCGCGTAGGCCGGATCGGGGTTGGCATACACGCTGTCGTCGATCACCAGGTGGCCGGCCAGCGCCTCGCCGTACACGCGCTGGCCGCGGGCGCGGGCACGCGCGATGGCGTCCAGCGATTCGGCGCAGGACACGTGCACGATGTAGACCGGGGTGCCGAGCACGCCAGCGATCGCGATCGCGCGGTTGGCCGCCTCGGCCTCGACTTCGGGCGGGCGCGACAGCGGATGCGCTTCCGGCCCGGTAATGCCCCTGGCCAGCAACTCCTTCTGCAGCTGGAACACCAGTTCGCCGTTCTCGGCATGCACGGTCGGGATCGCGCCCAGCTCGAGCGCGCGGCGGAAGCTCTTCACCAGCGTCTCGTCGTCGGCCATGATCGCGTTCTTGTAGGCCATGAAGTGCTTGAAGCTGTTCACGCCGTGGCGTCGCACCAGCGTGCCCATGTCTTCATGCACCGATTCGTCCCACCAGGTGACGGCCACGTGGAAGGTGTAGTCGGCCGCCGACTTCTCGGCCCAGCCGCGCCAGGTGTGGAAGGCGTCCATCAGCGGCTGCTTCGGGCTCGGGATCACGAAGTCCATGATGGTCGTGGTGCCGCCGGCCAGCGCGGCCGCGGTGCCGGTGTAGAAGTCGTCGGCGGTGACCGTGCCCATGAAGGGTAGCTGCATGTGGGTATGGGTATCGATCCCGCCCGGCATCACGTACTGGCCGCCGGCGTCGACGACGGTGGCATGCGGCGGCGCTTCAAGGTTCTCGCCGACGGCGACGATCTTGCTGCCTTCGCACAGCACATCGGCGCGGAAGGCCCGGTCGGCATTGACGACGGTACCGCCACGGATTAACACAGTCATGGACTTCTCCTCCAAAAGTTTAGAGCGCCTAACAAAACCTTCAGGGCAAGGGATGCGGCCCACCGACGCGTCGTCGAAGACAGTACGCTCGTACGGCGAGACGATGCAACGCTGCCATGGAGGTTTTTTAGGTGCTCTTAGTCGAGCGAGCCGGCCGGCCGCATTGCCGGGACAGCCCTGCCCTTCATCATCAGCCCGTAGACGAGCGCGGAAATCGCGATCCCGACGAACCAGGCATAGGTGTACAGCATCTTGAAACCGCTCCCGACCACAGGGAAGGCATCGGGAAAGGCCGCGTTCAGGAAGCCCGGGATGTTGGGCAGCACGCCGGCCAGGAAGGCGACGATGGCGGCCATGTTCCAGCCCCGCAGTGCGCCCTCCGTGTATGAATACATGCCGTCGTCGCGGTACAGCTGGTCGACCACGAGTTCGGTCTTGCGGATCAGGTAGTAGTCGACGATCAGCACGCCGGCGATCGGCCCCAGCAGCGCCGAGTAGCCGGTGAGCCAGATGAAGATGTAGTTCTGGGTCGACTCCAGGATCTTCCACGGCATCATCGCCAGCGCGATGCCGGCGGTGATGTAGCCGCCGGTGCGGTAGGAGATCAGCTTCGGCGCCAGCGCCGAAAAGTCATAGGCCGGGCCGACCAGGTTGGCCGCCAGGTTGACGCTGACGGTGTCGACCAGCAGGACGATGAGGGCGACCAGCACCGCGGCCCCGGTCATGCGGCTGGCCAGGTCGACCGGGTCCCACAGCGCCTTGCCGTACAGGACCACGGTGGCCGAGGTGACGATCACGGCCAGCGCCGCCAGCAGGCCCATCGGCACGGGCAGGCCGATCGACTGGCCGACCACCTGGTCGCGCTGGGAGCGCGCAAAGCGGGTGAAGTCCGGGATGTTCAGCGCCAGCGTGGCCCAGAAGCCGACCATGGCGGTGAGCGAAGGCCAGAACACGGTCCAGAACTGTCCGGCCTTGGCGCCGCCTTCGCCGAAGGCGGACGGCTTGTCCAGCAGCGGACCGAAGCCGCCGGCCTTCTGGTACACCCAGCCCAGCAGCACGAAGCAGATCGCGATCTTCAGCGGCGCGGTATAGGTCTCGAGCTTGCGGATCGACTCCATGCCGTGCACGATGAAATAGAACTGGATCGCCCAGAACGCGAGGAAACAGCCAAGCTGGGCGCCGTTGATGCCCAGGCCCGCCAGTTTGGCGCCGCCGATCTCGTGGCCCGCCAGTACGCCCAGCAGCGTGTAGATCATGCTGCCGCCGAACCAGGTCTGGATGCCGTACCAGCCGCAGGCGACGATGGCGCGCATCAGCGCCGGCAGCCGCGCGCCGCGCGTGCCGAACGAAGCCCGCGCCAGCACCGCGTACGGAATCCCGTACTTGGTGCCGGCGTGGCCGATCAGGAGCATCGGCAGCAGCACGATGGCGTTGGCCAGGAAGACCGTGAACACCGCCTGGTAGGCCGACATGCCCGACTCGACCAGGCTGGCCGACAGCGTATAGGCGGGGATGCACATGACCATGCCCACCCACAGCGCGGCAAAGTGATACCAGCGCCAGGTGCGCTGGGCCGCGCTAGTGGGCGCGAGGTCTTCGTTCCAGAGGTCCTTGTTCGTGGCGGTGCTCATCGGGTCAATCTCCGTCGGGTTGGCGATAACAAATAGTTAGCAAAAGCAATGCCAGCCGTATGGCGGCCAACCTGCCCTCGCGCGGCGCATGCGTCCTGCACACATCGCGTGTGGGCACGGGGTGCCCACCCTACGCCTCGCCCAATGCTACCTCCGCCCGTGGATTCCGTGGGTCCTGCATCCAGTTCATGTAAGGCTTGCCGCTGTCCTGCGGCACCATCGTGATGCAGCCCTCGACCGGACAGGTGATCTCGCACAGGTTGCATCCCACGCATTCGGCGTCGATGATCTCGTAACGCCGCGCATTCCCTTCCACCAGGCGCGCCACCGCCTGGTGCGAGGTGTCCTCGCAGGCGATGTGGCACTTGCCGCACCCGATGCACTTGTCCTGGTCGATATGGGCGATGACCTGGTAATTCATGTCCAGGTATTTCCAGTCAGTGGTGTTCGGCACCGCCTTGCGCGAGAAGGCTGCGATGTCGGCGTAGCCCTGCGCATCAATCCAGCGCGACAGCCCGTCCTTCATTTCGTCGACGATGCGGAAGCCATGCAGCATCGCGGCGGTGCACACCTGCACCGATCCGGCGCCCAGTGCGATGAATTCGGCCGCGTCGCGCCAGTTGCCGATGCCGCCGATGCCCGAGATCGGCAAGCCGCGCGTGACCGGATCGCGCGCGATCTCGGCCACCATGTTCAGCGCGATCGGCTTCACGGCCGCGCCGCAATAGCCGCCGTGGGTGCTCGCGCCGCCGACGATCGGGTAGGCGACCATGCGGTCCAGGTCCAGGTGGGTGATCGAGTTGATGGTGTTGATCAGGGAGACTGCATCGGCCCCGCCGGCCAGCGCGGCGCGCGCGGGCGCGCGCACGTCGGTGATGTTCGGCGTCAGCTTGACGATCACCGGCAGCCGCGTATAGGTCTTGCACCAGCGCGTGACCAGTTCGATCAGGTCCGGCTGCTGGCCTACGGCCGCGCCCATGCCGCGTTCGGGCATGCCGTGCGGGCAGCCGAAGTTCAGTTCGATGCCGTCGGCGCCGGTGGCTTCCACCAGCGGCAGGATGTCGCGCCACGGCGCTTCCTCGCAGGGGAGCATCATCGACACGATCATTGCCCGGTCCGGCCAGGCCTTTTTCACCGCGGTGATCTCGCGCAGGTTGATCTCCAGGCTGCGGTCCGTGATCAGCTCGATGTTGTTGAAGCCGATGACTTCGCGGTTCTTGCCGTGCAGCGCCGAGTAGCGCGAAGACACGTTGACCGCCGGCGGGTCCTCGCCCAGCGTCTTCCACACCACGCCGCCCCAGCCCGCCTCGAAGGCGCGCACGACGTTGTAGGCCTTGTCGGTTGGCGGCGCCGAGGCAAGCCAGAACGGATTGGGCGACTTGATGCCGCAGAAATCGATGCTCAGGTCCGCCATCATGCCCCCGCTTTCGTGTGAACCGATTGGATGTCGTTGTGGATCGCCAGCGCGGCCAGCTTGCCGTGCTGGACCGCCTGCACCGTCAGGTCCTGCCCCGGCGCGATGCAGTCGCCGCCGGCGTACCCCCCCGGCAGCGCGGTGCGGAAGTCGGAATCGACGCGGATACGGTCGCCGTCCCTTTCCAGTTCGAGCGCCAGCGGGTCGACCACGCTGTCCCCGTCCATGTGCTGGCCGATGGCCTTGAACACGGCGTCGGCGGCGATCTCGACGATGGCGCCGGTGGCCACCAGCCGACCGTCTTCCATGCGCGTCTCCTCGAAGCGCATGCCGCGCACCCGGCCCGCGTCGTCCAGCAGCACCTCGAGCGGCGCGGCCCAGGTGCGCATGCGCACGAAATGGGCTTTCGCGATGTCGATCTCGTGGCCGGTCGCGCTCATCGCTTCGACACCGCGGCGGTACACCAGCGTGACTTCTTCGCTACCCAAGCGCTTGAGCTGGACCGCCATGTCGATCGCGGTATTGCCGGCGCCGATGACGATGGCGCGGCGCGGCACCGGCAGCGCGGCCAGGTCGCGCGCCTGGCGCAGCGTCGATATATAGTCGACGGCGGCCATCAGGCCCGGCGCATCCTCGCCGGTCAATCCAAGGCGGCGGCTGGCCTGCAGGCCGATGGCCAGGAACACGGCGTCGTAGCGGGTGTGCAGGTCGCGCAACTGCAGGTTGGCGCCGAGGATGCGGCCGTACTGGACCTGGATGCCCCCGATCGACAGCAGGAACTCGACCTCGCGCTGGGCGAAGTCGCCCGGCAGCTTGTACTTGGCGATGCCGTACTCGTTCAGGCCGCCCGCCTTCCCGTGCGCCTCGAACACGACCACGTCATGGCCCAGCATCGCCAGCCGGTGCGCACAGGACAGCCCGGCCGGGCCGGCGCCGACCACGGCGATGGTCTTGCCGGTGGACGGGGCACGCTGGAAGGGGTGGGTCTCGAAGTGCGCATTGTCGATGGCGTGGCGCTGCAGCAGGCCGATCTTCACGGGTTGGCCTTCCGCATCGTTGTTGCGCACGCAGGCATCCTCGCACAGGATCTCGGTCGGGCAGACGCGCGAACAGGCGCCGCCGAAGATGTTCTGTTTCAGGATGCCGATGGCGGCGCCCTCGATGTTCTGGTCATGGATGTTGCGGATGAAGCTGGCCACGTCGATGCCTGTGGGACAGGCGCGGGTACAGGGCGCGTCGTAGCAGTAGAGGCAGCGCGCGCTTTCGATGGCGGCCTGGCGGGCCGTGAGGGCGGGCGCCAGGTCGCTGAAGCGTTCGGCGAGGACGCCGTGCGTGCCGGCGGCCAGGGGCAGGTGCTGGAGTGACTCGATCATTCGACATCCCTGTTGTTAGTTGATGTGTCACCGTCGTTTCCGCGAAAGCGGGAACCCATGCCGACTCCCGGAGCCTCGGCATGGATCCCCGCCTTTGCGGGGATGACGCGTGGTGGTGCTATTTCATTTGGGGGAACGCAAACTCCACCCCGCTGCTCGCCGTATTTGGCCAGCGCTGCATCACCGCCTTGTGCCGCGTATAGAAGCGCACCCCTTCCGGCCCGTACGCATGGTGGTCCCCGAACAGGCTGCGTTTCCAGCCGCCGAAGCTGTTGAAGGCCATCGGCACCGGCAGCGGCACGTTCACGCCGACCATCCCGACCTGGACCTGGCGCACGAATTCGCGCGCCACGCCGCCGTCGCGGGTGAAAACGGCGACGCCGTTGCCGTATTCGTTGGCGTTGATCAGTTCAAGCGCGCTGCCCACGTCCGGCATGCGCACCACGCACAGCACCGGACCGAAGATCTCTTCCCGGTAGATGCTCATCGACGGCTGCACGTGGTCGAACAGCGTGCCGCCGACAAAAAAGCCGTTCTCGCGGCCATCCACCTTGTAGCCGCGCCCGTCCACGACCAGCGTGGCACCCTGCTCCACGCCCTCGCCGATCAGCTTCTCGATGCGCTGCTTGGCGGCGCTGGTGACCACCGGGCCCATTTCGGCGCCGGCCGCCATGCCGTCGTTGATCTTCAGCGCCGCCGTACGTTCGGCCAGGGAAGCGACCAGCTTGTCGCCGGCATCGCCGACGGCCACCGCCACCGAGATCGCCATGCAGCGCTCGCCCGCCGAACCATAGGCCGCGCCGACCAGGGCGTCGACCGCCATCTCCATGTCGGCGTCCGGCATCACGACCATGTGGTTCTTGGCGCCGCCCAGCGCCTGCACGCGCTTGCCAGACGCCGTGCCGCGGGCGTAGATGTACTCGGCGATCGGCGTCGAGCCCACGAAGCTCAGTGCCTGGATATCCGGGTGGTCGAGCAGCGCGTCGACCGCGGCCTTGTCGCCCTGCACCACGTTGAACACGCCGTCCGGCAGCCCCGCTTCCTTGAGCAGCCGCGCATGCAGCAGCGACGGCGACGGGTCGCGCTCGGAAGGTTTCAGCACAAAGGTATTGCCGCAGGCGATGGCGACCGGGAACATCCACATCGGCACCATGACGGGGAAGTTGAACGGCGTGATGCCGGCCACCACGCCGAGCGGCTGGCGCATCGACCAGGCGTCGATGCCGCGCGCGATCTGGTCGGTGAATTCACCCTTGAGCATCTGCGGAATGCCGACCGCGAATTCGACCACCTCGATGCCGCGCGCCACCTCGCCCTGGGCATCCAGGAAGGTCTTGCCGTGCTCGCGCACGACCATGGCCGCGAAGTCGTCGGTGTGCTGCTGGCACAGCTGCAGGTATTTGAAGAGCACGCGCGCCCGTGCCAGCGGCGGGGTCGCGGACCAGGCCGGGAAGGCGGCGGCGGCAGCCGCAACCGCGGCATCCACGTCGTCCCTGCTCGCCAGCGCCACGCGCGCGCAGGGTTCGCCCAGTGCAGGGTTGTAGACGTCGGCAAAGCGCGCGCCGCCTTCGACGCCCTGCCCGCCGATGAAGTGATTGATCGTTTCCATGTCCATCCTCAGTCCAGGTTCTTCAGCACGTCGGTCAGTTTGCCGAACAGCTCGTCGATATGGGTCTTCTCGAGCACCAGCGGCGGCGACAGCGCGATGATGTCGCCGGTGGTGCGGATCAGGACCCCGTCCGCGAACGCCTTCTTGAACGCGGCATAGGCGCGCGCGCCCACCTTGCCCGGGATCGCTTCCAGTTCGATGCCGGCCACCAGGCCGATGGTCCTGATGTCGATCACGTGCGGCAGCCCGCGCAGGCTGTGCACCGCGTCTTCCCAGTAGGGCTGCATGCCGGCCGCGTGTTCCAGGATCTTCTGTTCCTTGAAGATGTCGAGCGTGGCGAGGCCCGCCGCGCAGGCCAAGGGGTGGCCCGAATAGGTGTAGCCGTGGAACAGCTCGATGCCGGCCGGCGCGTCCATGAAGGCGTCATGGATGAACTGCTTCGAGAACACCGCGCCCATCGGCACCGTGCCGTTGGTGATGCCCTTCGCGGTGGTCATCATGTCCGGCTCGACCTCGAAATAGTCGGCCGCGAAGGGCGTGGTCAGGCGCCCGAAGCCGGTGATGACCTCATCGAAGATCAAGAGGATGCCGTACTTGTCGCAGATCTCGCGCAGGCGCTTCAGGTAACCCTTGGGCGGCACCAGCACGCCGGTGGACCCCGACACCGGCTCGATGATCAAGGCGGCGATGGTCGACGGGTCGTGCAGCGCGACGATGCGCTCCAGCTCGTCCGCCAGCTCGACGCCGAAGTCCGGCTCGCCGCGCGAGAACGCGTTCTTGAGCAGGTTGTGCGTGTGCGGCAAGTGGTCGACACCCGGCAGCAGCGGGCCGAAGCTCTTGCGGTTGGGACCGATGCCGCCCACCGACAGGCCGCCGAAGCCGACGCCGTGGTAGCCGCGCTCGCGGCCGATCAGCCGGGTGCGCGAGCCCTCGCCGCGCGCCTTGTGGTAGGCCAGCGCCATCTTCAGGGCGGTATCGACCGCTTCCGAGCCGGAGTTGGTGTAGAACACGTGGCCGAACTTGTGGCCGGTATAGTCCATCAGCTGCTCGGCCAGGTCGAAGGCGGCTGGGTGGCCCATCTGGAAGGTCGGCGCGAAGTCGAGCTGGCCGACCATCTCGCTGACCGCGGCGACGATCTTCGGTTGCCGGTGACCCAGGGGCACGCACCACAGGCCGGCGGTGCCGTCCAGGATACTGTTGCCATCGACATCCTTGTAGTACATCCCCTCGGCCGAGACCAGCAGGCGCGGGCTGGCCTTGAAGTCGCGGTTGTTGGTGAATGGCATCCAGAAGGACGCCATCGAATCCGGTCTCGTTTCGTTCATCGACTCCCCCAATAATTTTTTAGCCAAAAATTTACCAGTTGGCAAAATCATGATGCAATAATAGTCAGCAGTACCACGGCGGCACATATACACAACCAGCGAAAAGCGGCCAACCGTACAGGCAGCATGACCAGTACAGTTAGCCGCGTCGCGCACATGGAGTGGCAATGGACGGCGCAGGAAAGCAACCCGACAAGGACAAACCGGACGGCACGGGCTGGCCAATCCTGGCCATCGACCGCCAGCGCCGCGGCAGCCTGGTCGACCAGATCGTGGCGGCCATCGCGGACATGGTCAACCGGCGCGAGCTGCGGGTCGGCACGCGGATGCCCTCGGTTCGACAATTCGCAAAGTCCAATAGCGTGAGCACCTTCACGGTCGTCGAATCCTACGACCGCCTGCTGCACCTGGGACTCCTGACCTCGCGCCGCGGTTCCGGCTTTTTCGTCGCCCGCGGCGGACCGGATGCTCCGCAGCAACCCTGTCAGCCGGCCTCGAACACGGCCGTGGACGCGCTCACGTCCGACCTGTATTCGGGCCAGTCGGATGCCCTGCCCGTCGGCGCCGGCTGGCTGCCGCCCGAGTGGTACGGCGAATCGACGCTGCTCGACGCCGTGCGCCATGCGATGAAGATCCCGGCCGGCCGCCTGCGCGGCTACGGCCACCCGCTCGGCTTCCCGGCGCTGCGCCAGCACATGGCGGCCAGCCTGGGCGACGAGCTGTTCGCGGTCGAACCCGAGCAGGTCTTGCTGACCCACGGCGCCACCCACGCGTTCGACCTGGTCCTGCGCACCCTCACCCGGCCCGGCGACACGGTCTTCGTCGAGGATCCCGGCTACAGCAACCTGCTGGCCCTGGTGCGCCACCACGGCTGCATCCCGGTCGGCATGCCGCGCGGCCCCGACGGCCTCGACATGCAAGTGCTGGCCGAGCAGGCCGCGGCGCGCCAGCCCAAGCTGATGTTCGTCAACACCGTGCTGCAGAATCCGCTCGGCACTTCGCTGTCGCAAGCCCAGGCGCACCGCCTGCTGGCCCTGGCCGAGCAGTACGATTTCTGGCTGGTGGAAGACGACATCTACCGCGAACTGGCGGCGCGCGGCGAGGCTTCGCTGGCGGCGATGGACGGGCTGCGCCGCGTCATCCGCATCGGCAGTTTTTCGAAGACGCTGTCGCCGGTGCTGCGGGTAGGCTCGATCTGCGCCTCCAGTTCCCTGCTGCCGGAACTGGTGCGCGTGAAAATGCTGACCGGGCTGACGACGTCCGAGATCAACGAGCGCGCCGTGTTCGACGCCGTCAGCAGCCGCGCCTACCGCAAGCAGGTCGAGCGCCTGGTGCAGCAGCTGGAAGGCGCGCGCGAACGGGCGCTGGAGCGCCTGCAGGAGGCCGGCCTGGTGCCGCTGGCGCGTCCGCGCGGCGGCATGTTCGTCAGCGCCGGCTGGCCTGCTCCCGGCAAACGCAGCGGGCGCCAGATCGCGGAGCTCGCGCTGCGCGCCGGCATCCTGCTGGCGCCGGGCGAGTTCTTCAGCCTGCAGCCGCCGGCGCAAGCCTGGTTCCGCTTCAACGCCGCCTACGCCGCCGAACCGGCGCTCCTCGACTTCCTGCAATCGATCCGTTGAAGGCATCCACGTGAACACGTCCATCAATGCCATCCGCACCGCCACCGTCAAGCGCCGTGTCCTGAACCGCGACAAGGTCGAAGCCTCGATCCTGGCGGAGGCCGTGCGCCTGTTCGCCGAATGCGGCTTCGAGGGCAGCTCGATCGCCACCGTCGCCGAGCGCGCCGGGCTCTCCAAGCAGAACCTGATGTACTACTTCCCGACCAAGCAGGCGCTCTACCAGCGGGTGCTCGACAACGTGCTGGACGACTGGCTGGAACGCATGGCCAGCCTGGCGGACGCACGCAAGGACCCGGGCGACGTGCTGCGTTCCTACATCCGCGCCAAGCTGGCGTTCTCGCGCGAGCAGCCGCTGGCTTCGCGCGTGTATGCGATGGAAGTGATCGGCGGCGCCAAGCTGTACGGGGAACAGATCAGGCGCCGCGTGGTACCGCTGCTGCGCGCCGACATCGCCGTGTTCGAGCGCTGGATCGCCGAAGGCAAGATCGCGTCCGTCAACGCCACGCACCTGCTGTTCGCGGTGTGGGCGATGACGCAGTCGTATGCCGATTTCTCGGCGCAGATGACGCTGGTGCTTGACCGCGAAGCGCTGATCCAGCAGGATTTCGACAATGCCGAGCAGCTCATCACCATCATGGTGCTGGCCGCGGTCGGCCTGACATGAACGCCAAGGAGCCCGCATGCCCAGCTTGAACCCGACCGTGCTGACCACCGAGCGCCTGCGCCTGCGCTGGTTCAAGGAAGACGACGCCGCCGCCAACTTCGCCGTGTTTTCCGACCCCGAGGTCACGCGCTACTGGAGCCGCGCACCCTGGACCGAGCTCGAACAGTCGGCGCAGATGATCGCCTCCACGATGGCAAACTACGCCGACGGCAGCGGCCTGCGCTTCGCGATCGAACCCCTGGCCGGCGGCGACATCATCGGCAACGTCTCGCTGTTCAACTTCGTCGACGACAGCCGCCGCTGCGACATCGGCTACGCGCTGGGCAGCCGGCACTGGGGCCACGGTTATGTGTCCGAGGCGCTCCGGGCCCTCATCGGCTACGGCTTGCGCGAGCTCGACCTGAACCGGATCGAAGCCGACGTCGACCCCGGCAACGCGGCCTCGCGGCGGGTGCTGGAAAAGCTGGGTTTCCGGGAAGAAGGCTACATGCCGGAACGCTGGATCGTGCATGGCGAGCCGGCGGATACCGTGAATTACGGGCTGCTGAAACGTTATTGGGATGCGCGCGGCTGAGCAGCGCCCGGGCGTCCCCATCTGTTTCAAAATGTATCCCCCGTAGGAAAGGTCTCACCTACGAGCGTCCGCATCTCCGATGTTCATGATTCTTGAGTCAGCTAAGCTGTGAATCCACGACGACGCACAACGCGTCACGCAGCAGCATTTCCCATGTTGGGATGACCACATCAAGGAGATTACCATGCGCAAACAAATTCTCACCGCTACCATTCTTGCCGCCCTGTCGAGTGTCGCCTTCGCACAGACCACCTCGGGCGGCTCCGCCACCGGTTCCTCGGCAACAGGTTCCTCGGCAACGGGTTCGACCGCAACCGGCTCGATGGGCAGCTCGTCGATGGGCGCGACCCAGAGCGGCGCCGTCCAGAGCGGTTCGACCGGTACCGCCGGCACGACCGGCAGCACCACCGGCACCCCGAGCGCCGGCTCCTGGGCCGGCCAGGGCGGCGGCTCGGTGAGCCCGGTCCCGGGCACCGTGGGCAGCACCCCGGCCCTGCCGTCGCAATCGAGCAGCAGCGGCTCCAGCGCCACCGGTACGATGTCCTCGGGCACCGGCGCCGCCACCGGCACCGGCTCCAGCATGGGCGCCGGCTCCCGCTCGACCAGCTCGCAGCGCAACAAGCTGCCGGGCGGTACCGGTGTCGGCACCAATGGCGGCGTGGTCGGCGGCACGACCACCAGCCCGAGCTCGACCGGCACGGGCACCGGCATCAGCAACGGCAACAACGGCGGGCTGAACCAGCAGCGCTGATTCCCGCCTCACGGCCGGCGCCCCGCGGGTGCCGGCTTCCTATTGCCGGCTTCCTATTTCGTGCCGGCCGCCTGCTTCAGCCCCGGCACGAATTCCGCACCCTGCCTGACCTGCGCGGTCGACGCCCCCAGCGCGGCGCCGATCGGTTCCGCGCGTCCACCCAGGCACGAAGACAGGAAGTTCTCCGCAACCGCGTTGAAGGCGATGTTGTTCACCGGCCGCGCGAAGCCGTGGCCCTCGTCCGGGAACACCACATAGGTCACCGGGATCTTCTTCGCATTCATCGCCGCCACGATCTGGTCCGACTCGCGCACGTTCACGCGCGGATCGTTGGCGCCCTGGCCGATCAGCAGCGGCCGCGCGATCTTGTCGGCGGAATTCAGCGGCGAGCGCGCCTTCAGCATCGCCCGTCCTTCCTCGGTGGTCGGGTCGCCCATGCGCTTGTAGAACTGCTGCTTGAACGACTCCCAGTACGGCGGGATCGTCTCCAGCAGCGTGAACAGGTTGGACGGCCCGACGATGTCGACGCCGCAAGCGAAGCTCGTGGGCGTGAAGGCCATGCCGGCCAGGGTCGCGTAGCCGCCGTAGGAGCCGCCCATGATCGCCACCTTGTCGCGCGTGGTGACGCCGTTCTTGACCGCCCAGTCGACCGCGTCGAGCAGGTCGTCGTGCATCCTGCGGCCCCATTCGAGGTCGCCCTTCGAGATGAAGCCCTTGCCGAAACCGGTCGAGCCACGGAAGTTCACCGACAGCACCGCATAGCCGCGGTTGGCCAGCCACTGGTGGTAGCCGTTGTAGCCGTAGCCGTCGCGTCCCCACGGGCCGCCATGCACCAGCAGCACCATCGGCACCGGCCGCGCCGGCTTGCCGCTGCCGGACGGATCGGCGCTCTTCGGCAGCGACAGGTAGGAGACCAGCGTCAGCCCGTCGCGCGCCTTGATCTCCTGCGGCAGCATCGCCACCAGCGGCGCGCCTTCGAGTTCGGGCCGGGCCGTGAACAGCTTGGTCAGGCGCTTGCCCTTGCGCTCGTACAGCCAGGTCGACACCGGCGCCGACACCGGGTCCGCCACCACGATCCACTTGTCGTCGGCGTCGCTGCGCGACTGCACCGAGAACTCGCCCTTCAGCTTCTCCTTGAGCGTCTTCAGGTCGTCCGCGATCGCCGGGTCGAGCGGCACGTATTCGCTGCTCAGGTAGTCGACCTCGTAGGCCTGGACGCGCCCGCTGCGCATGTCGAACAGCGCGGACCCGATGTCGGCGCGCGCATCCTGGGCCACCACTTTGGCGCCGCCGCCGCCGACGTCCTGCGCCGTCAGCGCCGCCGTGTCGCGGCCCCGGGCATCGGCCCAGTACAGGGTCTTGCCGTCGGTGGTGAAGCCCAGCGGCATGGTGGTCAGCGAATCGTCCAGCCCGACCTGCACCACGGGCGTGTCCTCGACCTTGCCCTTGACCATGCGGAAGTAATCGCTGCCGCCGTCCTTGCGCGACTTGCTCACCATGCGCAGGTTCAGCTGCTCGTCGGCGATGACGTTGGCATAGCCGTCGACGTTCTTGTACACCAGCGCCAGCTTGCCGCTCTTGAGGTCCAGGCTGTAGACGTCGTGCCAGCGCGGGTCGCGGTTGTTCACGCCGATGAGGATGCGGTCCTTGACGTGGCGGCTGATGTTGACCAGCTCGACGCGCGTCTTCTCGAACGGCGTGAACAGGGTCTGCTTGCCGCTGGCGATGTCGACGCCGTACAGCAGGAAGTTCTCGTCCCCGCCCTTGTCGTTGATGAACAGCAGCTGCTTCGAATCCGGCGACCAGAACACAGTGCGGATCGGGCGCGTCTTCTCGGCCGTGAGCGGGCGCGCGGCATCCGGCTTGTCGAACGGCGCCACCCACACGTTCATCACCCCGTCGCGCGGCGCGATCCAGGACAGCCACTTGCCGTCGGGGCTGATGCGGGCAGCGGTGCGGGTGGGGTTGCCGAACAGCTTGGCGCGTTCGATCAGCGGGGCGCCGGCGGGGGCCGGCGGCGTCTGGGCGAAGGCGGAAGGAAGGAGACTGACTGCGAACAATGCGACCAGGGTGGACCGTAGCATATTGACCTCGCGGGTGGGAAAGATGACAAATAGTAACTAGGTCATCGGCCATCGTAAACATATGCATTGACGGCCAGGCCGGCCGCTACGCTTTCGCGCTACCGTTCGTCCGTCCTCCAGACCGGTTATCCCTCCTTTTTTGCACTTCATCGGAGCCCACTGGCCACCACCTGGGCACATCGCTACAGTGATCCCATCGACACAGGAGGATCACATGGACAACACCACTTTCCGCAACTTCAGCGCCGCCCTCGAAGACTTCTCGCGCGACATCGTCCGCGCCTGCCGCCGCGCCGGCCGCGCCATCGCCGTCATGCCCTGGCCCGCGATGCTGGTATGCTGCATCGGCCTGGCGCTGATCATCAGCATCCTGCCGCTGGCCCTGTTCCTGTTCATCGCCTTCATGGGCGTCAAGCTGGTGCTCGGCGCCTTTGTCATCGACGGCCGCCGCAACCGCCGCGAACACTACAAGTACTAAAGGAACGGGGTCACACATGAAAGCCAGCCAGATCAACCGCGGCATCGATTTCCTGCGCGATGCCGGCCGCGAAGCCAGCGTCATCGGGTGGCGCTTCTTCGACTGGCTGGCCGTGGTCGAATGGCGGCGCCTGGCCCTCACCTGGCTCATCGTGCTGGTCGGCTTCGGCATGCTGAACACGCCCGAGCCGGCGGTCTGGTTCATCTTCCTGTCCTTCGGCATCAAGGTGCTGGCCGGCGGCAAACGGAAAGCCGAGCTGCAGGCCAAGGAAGCGACGCTGCAGGCCAACGTCGCCACGCTGGAGCGGCGCCTGATGGAAGCGAAGATGGCCGCGCTGCAGGCCCAGGTCGAGCCGCACTTCCTGTTCAACACGCTGGCCCTGATCGGCCAGCTGATCGAGACCAACCCGCCGGAAGCGGCGCGCGTGCATGCCCACCTGATCGACTACCTGCGCTCGACGTTGCCGCAGATGCGCGCCCGCGACAACGGCAGCCTCGGCAAGCAGGTCGAGCTCTCGAAGGCCTATCTCTCCATCATGCAGGCACGCATGAAGGAACGCCTGAAGGTGAAGTTCGAGGTGCCGCTGTTCCTGCACAGCGCGCCCTTCCCGCCGATGATGCTGCAGACGCTGATCGAGAACAGCATCAAGCACGGGCTGGAGCCGAAGATCGAAGGCGGCACCGTGAACGTGCGCGCCTTCGTGGTGGATACCGCCCTGCACGTGGAAGTGTGCGACGATGGCGTCGGCATCGACCTGCATGCGGATGACGGCGTTGGCCTGGCCAACATCCGCGAACGCCTGCAACTGCTGTACGGCGCCGAGGCCGAACTGGTCATCGCGATGCCGCCCGGCGGCGGCGCCTGCGCGACGATCCGCCTGCCCTACAAGATGATGGAGGAAGCGTGAACACTGGACGCCCCCTGACCGCCCTGATTGCCGACGACGAGGCGCCGATGCGCGACCTGCTGCGCGCGCGCCTGCAATCCGCGTGGCCGGACCTGCAGATCGTGGCCGAAGCCGCCAACGGCGTGGAGGCCGTGGAACTGGGCGAGCGGCACAGGCCGGACATCGCCTTCCTGGACATCCGCATGCCGGGCCTGTCCGGCATCGAGGCGGCGCGCCGGCTGTATCCGCATTCGCACATCGTGTTCGCCACCGCCTACGACCAGTACGCGCTGGACGCCTTCGAACAGGGCGCCCTCGACTACCTGCTGAAACCTGTGACGGCCGAGCGCCTGGCCACCACCTGCGCGCGCCTGCGCACGCGCATGCAGGCCCGTGCACAGGCGCCTGCCGATGCGCCGCAGGATATCGGCCAGCAGCTGGCGCGCCTGGCCTCGCTATTGGAAAACAAGGGTGCGCCGAAGCCGCCGACCGGCTACCTGCGCTGGATCCAGGCCCAGGTCGGCTCCAGTTTGCGCATGGTGAGCACGCGCGAGGTGTTGTTCTTCCAGTCCGACGAAAAGTACACGCGGGTGCAGACGGCGACCTCGGAATTTTTGATCCGGAAGACCCTCAAGGAACTCCTGGACGAGCTCGATCCGGAGGAATTCTGGCGCGTGCACCGCTCGACGCTGGTGCGGGTCGACGCGATCGCCGAAGTGGCGCGCGACAGCCGCGGCCGCCAGATGCTGAAGCTGAAGAACTACGCGGGCGAACTGGAAGTGAGCCGGAACCACAGCTATCTGTTCCAACAGATGTGAAAGCGGCATGGCGCTGCTAGCATGGGGTCATCCAGCCATCGAGGAGCGTTCCATGCCGTCCATCGCCATCCCCTGCCTGCGCTACAGAAACGCGCCCGCCGCCATCGACTGGCTGTGCGAGGTGTTCGGCTTCGAATGCCAGCTCGCCGTGCCCGGCGGCGAGCGCGCCATTGCCCATGCCCAGCTGACGCTCGGCGACGGCATGCTGATGCTGGGTTCGGTCAGCAACGAGGGGGAATACGGGCGCCTGCTGGCCCAGCCGGACGAGATCGGCGGACGCGAAACGCAGACCGTCTACCTGCAGGTCGAGGATGCCGACCGCGTCTGCGAACGCGCGCGCGCTGCCGGCGCCGTCATCCTGCAGGAGCCGGCGGACACCGAGTTCGGCAGCCGCGGCTTCATGTGCCGCGACCCCGAGGGCCACGTGTGGCACGTCGGGACCTACGATCCCTGGCAGCCCGATGAACTATTCAAATGAGCAGGTCCAACTGATCAATTGATCAGCTGAACAGCCCCTCGTCGGACCCGTCGCCGTCGAAGAAGCCACCGCCACTGTCCAGGCCGCTGCTATCGTCGATGCCGCTGTCGAACAGACCCTGTCCCGACGACCCGTTGTCGAGCGACTGGCCGATGTCGCCGAGGCCGGCCTGGTCAGCCAGCCCGCTGCCGGATTGGTCGCTGAACAGGTTGTTGCTGGTGTCGTCGCTGTTCAACAGGTGGTTGCCGCCACTGTTGCCGCCGTGGTCATGGAACATGTTGTCCAGGCCATGGAACAGGAAATTACCGGCTGCCACACCGGCCGCCGTGGCAGCGATGGTGCCGAGCATGCCGCCGCCGGCGCCGCGCAGGAAGCCGCCCGACGACGGTTGCTGATACTGCTGGTTCGGATACGGCGGCTGCTGGTACTGGGCCTGGTAAGGCGGCTGGTAGGGCTGCTGGTCGTTGCGCTGGTAAGGCGCCGGCGCCGGGCGCGACCCGCCGCTGTTGCCCCAGGAGTTTGCATCAAGGAATCTACCGTCGTCACCGCGCTGACCCGAGCGCAGCTGGTTTTCCAGGGCGTTGATGCGCTCCCTGGCATTGTTGACCGCCTGCTCCAGCAACAGCGAACGCTGCACCAGCAGGTAGGCCGCGTCGGGCTGCTGGGCGACCGCGCGCTCGATCAGCGCATCGGCTTCGGGGTCTTTCTGGATGCCCCGCGCCTGGATCAGCTGGGACAGGAAATCGTGCAACTTCTGCGAATCTTGCGGGCTCATGGCGTTGCCTCCTCAATGGTATCCGGATAAGGACTCATGTTGAGGGGGTAGTCAGGATTTCAAGTCGGCGCGCACAAGTAATCGCATTTGTAATGTTTCCGGTTCCATCACGAAGCCCAGCTTCTCGGCCGGCTCGCCGCCGTGGGATGTCGAGACGGACGCGATCTCGAAGCCAGCCAGCAGCATCGCCATCCCAACCTTGATTTCCAGCAGCGCCAGGTAACGCCCCGGACAGGTGCGAGGTCCGGCGCCGAAAGGCATCGACACCTTCTTGTCGATGCCGCCATCGAGCCAGCGCTGCGGATCGAACTGCGCGGCGTTCGCGACCCAGGCTTCATCGACGCTGCTGCCGCGCATCACGCACCAGAGCAGCGTTCCCTTGGGCACCTGCACGTCGCCGACCACCGTGTCGGCCAGCGCCTCGAAGGGCAGGAAGGCGGCGGGCGGTTTCAGGCGCAGCGCCTCGTTGGCGCAGGCTTCGATGAAATCGAGCCCGTCGAGCTGCTCGATGCTCAAGGCGGCGCTGTCCGGCGCGACGCGCAGGACTTCCTCGCGCGCCCGCGCCAGGACCTGCGGATGGCGGTGCAGCAGCCAGATCAGCCAGGCCATGCAGTTCGAGGTCGTGTCCTCGCCGGCCAGCAGCATGGTCAGCACATTGCCCGCCACCTCCACCTCGGTCACGCCGCTGCCCTCCTGTGCCGCGGCCGCCAGCATCGCTTCCAGCATGTTGCGCGGACGGGCGGCGAGCGCCGGGTCGAGGCGCATGCGCTCCCTGGCCTGCGCCACCAGCTCGCCGACCGCGACGCGCACCGCGGCCATGCTGCGCTCCAGTTGGCGGTCGCGCGGCAGCTTGAGGTAGCGCCAGTACGGAAACGGCGCCATGCTGCGCTCGCCGACCGCGGGCAGGATCTTGTCGAGATTGCGCTGGATGGCGTTGTCGCCGGTTTCGATGGTGTTGACGTCGCTGCCGAAGGCCAGCCCGGCGACGATGTCGACGGAAAACATGCGCAGGTCGGCGCCCAGGTCGATGGTCTTTCCTGCCACCGCCAGCCCTTCCCAGCGCTTGCGCAGGCGCTGCCCCACCTGCACCAGCGCCGGGAAATAGGCCTTGACCGCATGCGGGGCAAAGGCCTGCATGACCATGCGCCGCTGGTTGCGCCAGTCCGCGCCCTCCGCCTCGAACACCCCGGGCACGCCACCCAGCTCTTCCGCCACCTCGGCCGTGACGCTGGGACGGCGGAAGATCGCGGGCCGGTCGCGCAGGACCTGGGCGATCAGCGCGTGATCCGCCACCACCAGCATCGGCGTGCGGCCCAGCGATACGCGAAACAACGGACCGTATGCGCGGCTCCAGTGTTCCATGTCCTGGTGCAGGCGCCCACGGTGCATCTGGTGCGCGTTGCCGAGCAGCGGCACGGTGCGCGGGCCAGGCAGGTCGGCCAGTTGGCGGCAGGGTTGGGCCAGCGCGGGGGCAGCATTGTCCTGCATCGGAAGTCTCCATGAAGGCAAGCGCCGGGGTACACGGCGCAACGCTGCAATATTGACAAGTTCTGTTGAGGAAGACAAGGAGGCTTGCATTTAGATGTCGGCCGACATATTATTTTAGATGTTAGAGATCATCTAAAAGGAACGATCATGAAAGTCAGCCGGGCCCAGGCGGAAGAAAACCGCCGCACCGTCGTCGATGCCGCCGGCCGCCTGTTCCGCGAACACGGCTTCGACGGCGTCGGCTTGAGCGAACTGATGCGCGCCGCCGGCCTCACCCACGGCGGCTTCTACAAGCAGTTCAAGTCCAAGCAGGACCTTGCCGTCGAGGCATCCGACAGCCTGCTCGCGGCCAGCGCCGAACGCTGGCGCCGCGTGTCCACGGAAGCGGGCCTTGACGCCTTCCCCACGCTGGTGCGCCGCTACCTGTCCGCCATCCACCGCGACCGCCGCGCCGACGGTTGCGCGTTCGCGGCGCTCGGCCCCGACGTGACCCGCCAGGACGCCGGCCTGCGCCGCAGCTTCGAGACCGGGCTCGCCGCCCATCTCGCGGTGCTCGACGAGACCATGCACGGCGCACCCCAGCCAGCGCCCTCGAACGCGGCGCTGGCCGCGCTGTCGACGATGGTCGGCGCCCTGCTGCTGTCGCGCATGGTCGAAGACGACACCTTGTCGCGCCGGATTCTCGATGCCGCCACGGGCGCCCTGCTCGATGCGCCGGCGCCGCCCGCTGCAAAAACCTGAGCCACCTGAGGAGCACGACCATGCGTTACACCCTGTTTGGCAGACACACCGGCCTGCGCGTGTCCGAGCTGGTGCTCGGCACCGGCAATTTCGGCACCCGCTGGGGCCACGGCGCCCAGCCCGGGGAAGCCCGTCGCATCCTGGACGCCTACGCCGACGCCGGCGGGAATTTCATCGACACCGCCGACAGCTACCAGGCCGGCCAGTCCGAGGAGATCCTGGGCGAGCTGCTGGCCGGCCGGCGCGACCGTTTTGTGCTGGCCACCAAGTACAGCATGCGCATGGACCCGGACGCGGGCATCCTGGTCAACGGCAACAGCCGCAAGGCGATGGTGTCCTCGGTCGAGCAGAGCCTGAAGCGCCTGCGGACCGACCGTATCGACCTGCTCTGGGTCCACATGGCCGACGGCGTCACGCCAGCCGAGGAAATCGTGCGCGGCTTCGACGACCTGGCCCGGGCCGGCAAGATCCTGTACGCGGGCCTGTCGGACTTCCCGGCCTGGCGCGTGGCGCGCGCGGCGACGATCGCCGAACTGCGCGGGTCCACGCCGATCGCCGGTCTGCAGGTCGAGCACAGCCTGGTCGAGAGGACGAGCGAACACGAACTGCTGCCGGCCGGCCAGGCGCTGGGCCTGGGCATCGTCGCCTGGTCGCCGCTGGGCGGCGGCATGTTGACCGGCAAATACCGCAAGGGCGAGCAAGGGCGGGCCGAAGGCTTCGGCGGCAAGGTGTTCCAGGCCGAGAATTCGCCGCAGCGCAGCGCCATCCTCGACACCCTGATCGCGGTGGCGGAAGAAGCCGGCGCCACCCCGGCCGAAATCGCCATCGCCTGGGTCGCCGCCAAGGGCTCGCTGCCGATCATCGGACCGCGCACGCTGGCCCAGTTCGAGAACAACCTGGGCGCTGTCAAACTCCGCCTGGCGCCTGGACAGCTGGCGCGCCTGGATGCGGCCAGCCGCCCCGCGCCGATCTTCCCGCACACCATGCTCGAGGATCCGGCCAACCGGCAGCGCGTGGCCGGCGGCCTGCACGAGCGCCTGGTCTGGCCTTCGCAGCCCGTCGCCTGAGCTGCCGGAAGGAGCGCCCATGATCGCCACAAGCCTGGCCACCCGCCTGGAGGGCCGCGGTTTCCACTACGGCTGGGTCGTCGCCGCCGTCACCTTTTTCACCGCGCTGTCCTCCTCCGCAGCCCTGGGCCTGCCCGGCGCGCTGATGCAGCCCCTGAGCCGCGAATTCGGCTGGAGCGTCGACCAGATCTCGGCCGCGCTGGCGGTGCGCTTCGCCCTGTTCGGGCTGATGGGCCCCTTCGCCGCGCTCCTGATGGCGCGCTTCGGCCTGCGCCGGGTGATGGTGGTGGCGCTGGTCCTGATCGCCACCGGCCTGGGGCTGGTGCGGCAAGTCACGGCATTCTGGCAGCTGGTGCTGCTGCTGGGCGTGGTGCTGGGCTTCGGCTCCGGATTGACCGCGCTGGTGCTCAACGCGGTGGTGGCGAACCGCTGGTTCGAGCAGCGGCGCGGCCTGGTCATGGGCCTGCTCACCGCCAGCACCGCCACCGGCCAGCTGATCTTCCTGCCGATCGGCACCTGGCTGATCGAACACGTCGGCTGGCGCAGCGCCCTGCTGCCGGTGATGGCCAGCTGCGTGCTGGTGGCACTGGCCGCCTTCGTGCTGGTGCGCGACCATCCGCAGGACGTCGGCCTCCTGCCCTATGGCGCCGACCCGGGCGCGCATGCCGCTGCGCCGGCGCCGGTCCGGCTCTCGCCCTGGACGCCGTTCCGGGTGCTGGCGGAGGTGCGCGCCGACCGCGTGTTCTGGGTGCTGCTGGGGAGCTTCTTCATCTGCGGCCTGAGCACCAATGGCCTGATCCAGAGCCACTTCATCTCGCTGTGCGGCGACGCCGGCCTGGGCGCCGTGCCGGCGGCGTCCGTGCTGGCGATGATGGGCGCCTTCGACCTGGTCGGCACCATCCTGTCCGGCTGGCTTTCCGACCGCTACGACAGCCGCTGGCTGCTGTGCTGGTACTACGCGCTGCGCGGCCTGTCGCTGGCCTGGCTGCCCTCGGCCGACTTCACGCTGTACGGCCTGTCGCTGTTCGCGGTGTTCTATGGACTGGACTGGATCGCGACGGTGCCGCCGACCGTCAGGCTGGCGGGCCAGGCCTTCGGCAAGGAACGCGCGCCGATGGTGTTCGGCTGGATCTTCGCCGGGCACCAGCTGGGGGCGGCGGTGGCGGCCTATGGCGCCGGCCACATCCGCACCCTGACGCTGAGCTACGATCCGGCGCTGTATGCCGCAGCGGCGGCCTGCGGCGTGGCCGCGCTGCTGGTCTTGATGGGACGGCGCAAGGCGCTCAAGACCGCGCCCGCCGTGCCCGAGGTTGCGGCCTCCTGATTACTGCCGCAGGTCGCGGCCGCCAAAGGCGTTCGGCAGCTGGGCCGCGGCCGTGGTTTCCATCAGGTCGCCCTTCAGGTTGGTCAGCACGACCGGCAGGTCGTTGCCGCCCAGTTCCAGGATCACCTGGCGGCAGGCGCCGCACGGCGCGATCGGACCGTCGGTCTCGCCGATCACGGCCAGCGCCGTGAAGTCGCCCGGCTGGTAGCCGCTGGCGATGGCCGAGAACAAGGCGGTGCGCTCGGCGCAGTTGCACAGGCCGTAGGACGCGTTTTCCACGTTACAGCCGCGGAAGATGCGGCCGTCCTTGCACGCGAGGGCGGCGCCGACCTTGAACTTGGAGTACGGGGTGTAGGCGAGTTCGCGCGCGGCGCGGGCTTCGGCGATGAGGTTTTCGTATTTCATGATCGGCTCACGGACGGATGGTCTTGTAGATCATCGGCTGCGCCACCGGCTTTTCAAGCGCGATGCGATAGGCCGCCTGCACCTCGCGCACCGCGCGCTCGGCCGCTTCCTGGGTGCGCGCATGCACCATGCCCAGAGGCTGGCCGACTTCGATCTTGTCGCCCAGTTCCACCAGGTCCGTGAGGCCGACCGCGAAGTCGATCGGATCCTGCGGACGGATACGGCCGCCGCCCAGGCCGACCACGGCCAGGCCCAGGCCGCGGCAGTCGGTCGAATCAGCGTAGCCGGCTTCCAGGGCTGGCACAGGCACCACGATCGGCGCGCGCGCCAAGTGGGCATCCGGGTTCTCCATCAGGTCGGCCGGGCCGCCCAGTGCGGTGACCATGCGTGCGAAGCGCTCGGCGGCTTCGCCGGAGTCCAGGGCGCGCTGCAATTTGGCCAGCGCTTCCTCGGTGGTGGGCGCCAGGCCCGAGATCACCAGCATCTCGGCGCACAGCGCCATCGTTACTTCATGCAGGCGCTTTGGCCTCGACTTGCCGGTCAGGTAGTCGATCGCCACGCGCACTTCGACCGCGTTGCCGGCCGCCGGGCACAGCGACTCGTTCATGCCGGTCAGGATCGCCGAGGTTTTCGTGCCGGCACCGTTGCCTACCTTGACGATCGACTCGGCCAGCTCCACCGATTTTTCATAAGTCGGCATGAAGGCGCCGCTGCCGGCCTTGACGTCCATGACGAGGGCGTCGAGGCCCGCCGCCAGCTTTTTGGAGAGGATCGAGCCGGTGATCATCGCCACCGATTCCACGGTCGCCGTGGTGTCGCGGATGCTGTAGAAGCGCTTGTCGGCCGGCGCCAGCTGGGCGGTCTGGCCGATGATGGCGACGCCGACTTCCTTGACCACTTTCTTGAACAGGTCGGGATCGGGAACGGTCGAGTAGCCTGGGATCGAATCGAACTTGTCGAGCGTGCCGCCGGTGTGGCCCAGGCCGCGGCCCGAGATCATCGGGACAAAGCCGCCGCAGGCCGCGGTCAATGGACCGAGCATCAGCGAGACGACGTCGCCGACGCCGCCGGTCGAGTGCTTGTCCACGACCGGACCCGGCAGGTTCAGCGACTTCCACTCCATGACCTGGCCGGAATCGCGCATCGCCAGCGTGAAGGCGACGCGTTCGTCCATGGTCATGTCGTTGAAGTAGACGGCCATCGCCAGGGCCGCGATCTGGCCTTCGGTGGTTTCACCGTTGGGGATGCCGCGCACGAAGAACTGGATTTCTTCCTTGCTCAGGATGCCGCCGTCGCGCTTCTTGCGGACGATTTCTTGGGGGAGGAACATAGTTACGCTCAATATGAGTTACAGAATGCGCTACGGGTAGGGTGGACGGCAGAGCCGTCCACGCTACCCGCGACGCGTCGTTTATCGAATGATCAGACGCCGTAAGGAATCCAGACGTTTTTCACCTGGCTCGCATGCTGCAACACCGCGCGGCCGCAAGCCTGCTTCGGATCGAACCAGTCACGCCCCTTGGCGCCGCCGACCCAGGTCCGCTTCAGCGACTCGGCGGACAGGCGCTCCACCTCGGCGCAGCCTTCCGCCGAACCGTCATGGCGCCACACGGCATCCACGTCGAAGTGAGAAGCCAGCGTGCGCGCCAGCTCGTCGGCGGAACCGGTCACGATGTTCAGCACGCCGCCCGGCAGGTCCGAGGTGTCCAGCACCTGGTACAGGTCCAGCGACGACAGCGGATGCGCCTCGGACGGCACGGCCACCACGCGGTTGCCCAGCGCCAGCGCCGGCGCCACCAGCGAGATGAAGCCCAGCAGCGGGTTTTCCGTCGGGCAGACGATGCCGATCACGCCGACCGGTTCGTTCAGCGCCACGGTGATGCCGTGCATCGGCGGCTGGTGCGCCTGGCCGTCGTACTTGTCGGCCCAGGCGGCCCAGTAGAACAGGCGCTCGATCGAAGCCTGCACTTCGCGCTCGGCGTTCTTGCTGCCGGTCTGCGCGGCGATGCGGGCCACGAATTCGTCGGCGCGGGCGGCCAGGTTCTCGGCGATGTAGTACAGCACCTGGGCGCGGTTGTGGGCGCTGGCCTTGGCCCAGCCGGAGGCCTTGTGCGCGGCTTCCACGGCGTTGCGGATGTCCTTGCGGCTGCCCTCGCCCACGTCGGCCAGGAAGGCGCCGTTGCTGCCCAGGATCGCGCGGCTGTAGCCGCTGTCCGGGCGCGCCTGCTTGCCGCCGATGTAGAGCTTGGCGGTGCGGTCGATCTGGAACGGGTTCGCTTCCTGGCCCGGCTTGGCCTTGGCCTTCTCGCCGCCACGCTGCGGCAGTGCCGGACGCGCGTCTTCCGAGCGCAGGGTCAGGTATTCGTACATGCCTTCCTTGCCGCCTTCGCGGCCGAAGCCCGATTCCTTGTAGCCGCCAAAGCCGCAGGCCGCGTCGAACTGGTTCGCGGTGTTGATCCACACCACGCCGGCCTTGATCTGCGGGGCCACGTCCAGCGCCAGGCTGATCGACTCGGTCCACACGCAGGCCGCCAGGCCGTACACGGTGTTGTTGGCCAGCTGGACCGCTTCACCCGGGGTGCGGAAGCTCATCGCCACCAGCACCGGGCCGAAGATCTCGGTCTGGCTCACGGTGGCAGTGGTCGAGGCGCCGGTGATCAGGGTCGGCAGGTACCAGGCGCCCTGGTCCGGGGCGGCGCAGGACGGCTGCCACACTTCGCAGCCTTCCGCACGCGCCGATTCCACCAGGCCTGCAATGCGCTGCTGCTGCACCGGGTCCACCAGTGCGCCGATGTCATTCGACTTGTCCAGCGGCGAGCCGACGCGCAGGGTCTGCATGCGTGCCTTGACCTTCTCGATGAAGCGCGGGTACACGCCTTCCTGCACCAGCAGGCGCGAGCCGGCGCAGCAGACCTGGCCCTGGTTGAACCAGATCGAATCGACCAGGCCTTCGACGGCGGCGTCGAGATCCGCGTCCTCGAACACGATGAACGGCGACTTGCCGCCCAGTTCCAGCGACAGCTTCTTGCCGCTGCCAGCAGTCGCTTTGCGGATGATGCGGCCGACTTCGGTCGAACCCGTAAAGGCCAGCTTGTTGACGTCCGGGTGCTTGACGATGGCTTCGCCCACGCGGCCGTCGCCAGTGACGACGTTGAACACGCCGTCCGGCACGCCCGCCATTTGGCAGATCTCGGCGAACAGCAGCGTGGTCAGCGAGGTGTACTCGGCCGGCTTGAACACGATGGTGTTACCGGCGGCCAGCGCAGGCGCGACCTTCCACGCCAGCATCAGCAGCGGGAAGTTCCACGGCACGATCTGGCCGACCACGCCTACGGCGCGGTAGTCCGCGAATTCTTCCGACTGCAGCTGGGCCCAGCCGGCGTGGTGGTAGAAGTGGCGCGCGGCCAGCGGGATGTCGGCGTCGCGCGTTTCGCGGATGGTCTTGCCGTTGTCCAGGGTCTCGAGCACGGCGAACAGGCGCGCGTGCTTCTGCAGCAGGCGGGCCAGCGTGTACAGCACGGTGGCGCGGCCGTGGCCGCCCATCGCGACCCAGCCCGGATGCGCGCGGCGCGCGGCTTCCACGGCCAGCTGCACGTCGTCGCCCGTGGCTTGCGTCACCTGCGCCAGTTCAGTGCCGTCGGCCGGGTTGAAGCTGCCGAAGGTGTCCGTCGGCTCGGTCCACTTGTTATCGATGAACAGGCCGAAACGGCGGCCATGCTGGTCCAGCCACGCTTGCGCTTCCTTGGTGCTTTCGGGTGCGGGACCGTAATCCATAGTTTGCAAAATCTCTTTAATAGTCGGCATGACGAGTCCGTGTGTCTTAGGGTTGCGCGTGGCGATGGGCGGCCGAGTAGGCGCCGGTGACGTAGTGCTCGAGCTGGCGCTCGATGTCGGTCAGCAGGCTGGATGCGCCGATGCGGAACAGGTGGGGCTGCAGCCACTCGTTGCCCAGTTCTTCCTTCATCACGGTCAGGTATTGCAGCGCGGACTTGGCGGTCGAGACGCCGCCGGCCGGCTTGTAGCCGACCTGGAAGCCGGTACGCTCGTAGTATTCGCGGATCGCGCGGACCATCGTCAGCGACACGGGGATGGTCGCGTTCACGCCTTCCTTGCCGGTCGAGGTCTTGATGAAATCGGCGCCGGCCATCATGCACACCCAGGAGGCCTTGGCGACGTTTTCCAGCGTGACCAGTTCGCCGGTGGCGAGGATCGCCTTGACGTGGGCTTCGCCGCACGCCTGGCGGTAGGCCACCATCTCGTCGTACAGCGCCTGCCAGTTGCCCGTCAGGACGTGCTGGCGTGTGATCACGATGTCGATCTCGGTTGCGCCCGCGGCCACCGACAGTTCGATCTCGCGGATCTTGGTTTCCAGGCTCGACAGGCCGGCCGGGAAGGCGGTGGAGACCGCAGCGATCGGCAGGCGGCCCTGCAGGATCTCGCCCGCCGGCTTGATCATCTCGTGATACACGCAGACGGCGCCGGTCGTCAAAGTGTCGAGGCCCAAGGCTTGCATCAAATCGGCGCGCAGCGGACGCATGGCCTTGCGGCACAGGCGCTCGACGCGGCCCGGGGTATCGTCGCCGGACAGCGTGGTCAGGTCGATGCACTCGATGGCGCGGACCAGCCAGGCCGCCTGGTATTCCTTCTTGACCGTGCGGCGGTTCGCCAGGCTGGCGGCGCGGCGGTCGGCGGCGTTGCGGTTGACCTTGATGTGGTTGATCCAGCCCAGGTCGAGACCCATGGCGGTATTACGTTTGAAGTCCAGGTTCTGGGTCATAACAGTGCGGTTCCGTTAGCGAGGGGTTTGACGCCGAGGTGCTTGGCCAGGGTGGCGCCGATGTCGGAGAAGGTGTCGGCGACCGGCAGTTCCTGGGCGGGCGCGGCCGGGCCGAAGAACAGCACCGGGATGTGTTCGCGGGTGTGGTCGGAACCGGCCCAGGTCGGGTCGCAGCCGTGGTCGGCGGTGATCACGACCAGGTCGCCTTCTTTGAGCTTGGCCGTGAATTCCGGCAGGCGCGCGTCCAGCTCGTGCAGCGCGTTCGAATAACCGGCGACATCGCGGCGGTGGCCGAAGTGCATGTCGAAGTCGACGAAGTTGACGAAGGTGAGCGACTTTTCGGGCGCCGTATCCGCGACTTCCAGCAGGCGGTCGAACAGCGCCATGTTGTCGGCACCCTTGATCAGTTGCGTCACGCCCTGTCCCGCGAAGATGTCGCTGATCTTGCCCAGCGCGATGACCTCGCCGCCGGCGTCCTTGACGTGGTCCAGCAGCGTCGGCGCGACCGGCGGCACGGCGTAATCGTGGCGGTTGCTGGTGCGCTTGTAGTTGCCGTTTTCGCCGGTGAACGGGCGAGCGATCACGCGGCCGATGTTGTAGGGCTTGACCAGCTCGTAGGCCGCCTCACAAACTTCGTACAGCCGCTCCAGGCCGAAGTGCTCTTCGTGCGCGGCGATCTGCATGACGGAGTCGGCCGAGGTGTAAATGATGACCTTGCCGGTCTTGACGTGCTCGTCACCCAGCTCGTTGATGATGGTGGTGCCCGAGGCGTGGCAGTTGCCGAGCCAGCCGGCGACGCCGGTGATCTCCTGCAGCTTGTCGGTCAGCTCTTGCGGGAACGAGGGCACGGTCTTCGGGAAGTAGCCCCAGTCGAACAGCACCGGCACGCCGGCGATTTCCCAGTGGCCGCTCTGCGTGTCCTTGCCGGTCGACTGCTCGCGTGCGACGCCCCAGGCGCCGCTGAAGCCATCGCGCTTGTTGAAGCCTTGCGGCCATGCGCCGCTGGCTTGATGTGCGGCGGCGCCGAGGCCGATGGTTTCGAGGTTGGGCAAGTCCATCGGCTTGCCACTGTCAGCAGCCCATTTGGCGATGTGGCCGAGGGTGTTGGCGCCTGCGTCGCCGTATTTGTCGGCATCGGGCAGCGCGCCGAGGCCGAAGGAGTCAAGCAGGAGGATGAATGCGCGTGACATGGATGTCCTCGTCAAAGACGGCGGGTTAAGCGGCGGTGGTCGGGGCGGCGGCACCCAGGCGTTGAACGAAACCGTAGATCAGCTCGACCAGGTCCTTGGCCGCGATCGCCGCATACTTCAGCGTCTGCTCATGCGACAGCGGGAACGGGGTCAAGCCCTCGGCCAGGTTGGTGATGGCCGACACGCCCGCGACCTTCAGGCCGCAGTGGCGCGCCGCGATCACTTCCGGCACCACCGACATGCCGACCACGTCCGCGCCCAGCGTCTTGAAGGCGCGGATTTCCGCGGCGGTCTCGAAGTGCGGGCCCGGGGTCGCCAGGTACACGCCTTCGGCCACGGTGATGTTCTTTTCCACGGCGACGGCCTTGAGCAGCTCGCGCAATTCGCTGTCGTAGGCGTTGGCCATGCTGAAGAAGCGCGGACCGAAGCGCTCGTCGTTCGGGCCGGCCATCGGGCTGCCCGGCAGCAGGTTGATATGGTCGTTCAGGACGACGACGCTGCCGGCGTCCACTTCCGCACGCAATGAGCCGGCGGCATTCGTCACCAGCAGCAGTTCGCAGCCCAGCAGCTTGAAGGTGCGGACGGCGGACGTCATCACGCTGGCGCCGTAGCCTTCATAGAAGTGGCCGCGCCCCTTCATGCACACCACCGGCACGCCGGCCAGGGTGCCCAGCACTAGTTCGCCCGCGTGGCCATGCACGGTGCTGATCGGGAAGCCCGGCAGGTCGGCGTAGCTGATCGAGACGGCGTCCGTCATCTGCTCGGCGAGCACGCCGAGGCCGGAACCGAGGATCAGGGCAGCGCGTGGCGCAAATCCGGGCTTGCGGGCGCGGATGACGTCCGCGGCTTCGAATGGGGTGTTGCTGGACATGGATGGACTTCCTGTTGGATGGTTTGTGTGTTCGGATGGTGGCAGGGAATGCGCGGCCGGGATGAGACATCGACCGGAAGCCGCACATTTTTCGGGACGCCTGCGCACCAAAATGTTCAAACTATGCATTATCCTGGATTGGTATGGCAAATACCATTTTTCTGGTCGATTTATATGCCGAATGTATAAATCCGCGCTAGACTCCGTAGCGATATAAATAGCCAAGACATTGCAGCGTTGACGCTCTTCAAACATATGTTTAAGATGAAAAACAAATGTTTATACCCTCTCCACCGCCTGACTCACCGTGCCTGACCATCCAAAAAAACAACAGTTGCTCGAGCTGATCCGCGCCAACCCCTTCATCTCGCAACAAGACCTGGCCACCGAGCTGGGCCTGTCGCGCTCGGCCGTGGCCGGCGATATCGCCGGCCAGATCCGCGAGCGCAAGCTGCTCGGGCGCGCCTATGTCCTGCCCGACAACCGGCCCGTCACCTGCGTCGGCGCCGCCAACCTGGACCGCAAGCTGCGCTCGCTGGCCCCGCTCGCCCTGCACACCTCGAACCCGGCCAGCCAGGGCGAATCCTTCGGCGGCGTGGCGCGCAACATCGCCGAGAACCTGGCGCGCCTCGGCACGGCGGTTGCTT
>Ga0265797_10002419_pt1 | contig 31463 bp, 34 predicted proteins | sample P2T30metagenome_FD_192433 | JGI IMG/M metagenome (GOLD analysis project Ga0265797, IMG submission 192433) | Plant litter microbial communities from East Loma Ridge, Irvine, California - P2 T30 | ecosystem: Environmental > Terrestrial > Plant litter > Unclassified | place: USA: California... | reverse complement strand
GTTGTCTGCGTCCGAGTCGCTGTGGAAATCAATGGTGGAGAGATACTCGCGGAATTGTTCATCGTTGGAAGGAGGGTAAACGGGCGGCCACATCGAGGATGGTGATGTCGTAGTTTCTGCAGTTCTGGACTGGTGATCGAGAGGGGGTGAGGCGGCTTTCTGGTTGTCGGAGTCCATGATGACAGGAGTGGCGATTGTGTAGTTTGAGATGATTGCGAGAAGATGGTCCTGCGAGAGGATAGCACTGCAGATGGTGCTGCTGTGTCTGATGTATTGCTGGTTGGCGGTGTTGCGATATTACGGTTTTGCGGATTTCGTGGCGGATTTGGGATAATACAGTGCTGTGCGATGGGAAGAAGGACTTGCACGGGAGCCGAGATCTATTGTACTGGCGCGGCGGCCAGATAAAAATGAAAGATTTAGTAGACTGCTTGCGAAAATATTTTGTATTCATCCATCTCGACCAATAGTGGTGGTACATGTGGTCATCCTTTTTACAATGCTGACCGCGCGCTTTCTCGTCGAAGGAGAGAAGAGTTTTCTGTTCATAGATTACAGTCGTACCAAAAGACGCCGGCGCCATGCTGAAGGACCAACCTAGTCTATCGTATCTTTACAGTGTCCGCCTCCGAAAATCAGGTATAATGATGCAAATGCCGTCGGTTGTGGTGGTGTCTAATCCTCGAAGAACGCCTTGCGGGAGACCTGTGGAATAGTGTATTAGTAACGGCGCTCATGGTCGCGGAAAGCTGCCACCCCAGAACTTACAGCCCATGTACCGGCGAGACCTGCCACAATACCGCCAGATACCATCGCGGGCCTCAGACCACGCGAGCTCTTGAAGATCATGCCAGAGATTCCGCCAGCGGCCACGCTGTTGAGCGCATCGTGCTTGCCGCGGTAGTATCCGATAGTGCTGTTGAAACCATTGTACATCATCGCGACCACACCGGCAGAGTTGCCCAGGAATGGACCTCTCCTTGTGACGGCGTTGAGAACGGAGTTGAGGCGGAGCTTAGGGGGCGCAGATGCGGGAAGTCTGTTGAGACCTTCTGCCAGACCCCACACGCCTCCCATCGACAATGCGCCCAAGTATGCAACACCAGCGCCATAACACAGATCATCAGACCAACCTCGCGAAGGCAGGAATGAGTTGCTGTTGGGCAGATCTGAGAGGGCGGAATCGTCGAGGTTGAGGTAATCGAGTGTGTCTTGACCGAGGCCGGCGAGCGGGTGGAGGGCGGAGGCATCGAAAGCGCCGGGTGTGGTCATGAACGAGCCAACGTCCTCGGAGGACATGTTGTTGAAAGAGACGCCTGCTGCGGGATCCTGGATGGTTTGCGATGCGCTGGAGTTGGAGGGAGTGTCTGAGGGTTGCGCCTTGCGCCCTGTGAATGCGTCCCAGACGCCCATTGTGACGATTTGAGAGTGTGTGGTTGTGTTTAAGGAGGGCGGCGGAGAAGGGGTCGGAGGAGATTGATAGAGAGGTGGCACGGTTGAGATGGTTGTCTGCGGTGGTGATGATGAATAGAGGGAGTCGTGATTCGCAACTTTTCCACGCGCGTCCAAAGGAGAAAGCCGGGCACGTTACATAACGTCCGGGTTAGGGTAGCGTGCAGAACCCAGTCAGACAAATTTCGAGAGTGACAAACGAGACAGACGCTAACTTATACCAACACCGAAACATCTATGGCAGTGGCAGTGACAAGACTCGTGTCGCCAACATGGATGTAAGCATGACAGACCGGCCTCAAGAGGCGATTCCTCTGCTTGAGGAAGACCGTCTTCGTCTGATCGCCAGACACGTGAAAGACTACATACCCGGCAATGGCGACGGCGACATTGACGAGCAGAAACTGTAAGACGATAGCTGTTTACCGTCACTCCTGTCAGAGGCGGAAGCTGACAGTCTCTTAGTAAGTTGATTTCATTGTTCAACGAAGTCCTCTACACCAGTTCGTCGAGCAGTCTACATGCAGGTCATCGGGTCGCTGCATGGGAGGCTCTCTGCACATTGATCGATCAAACGACAAAGTCACAGCACGAGCACGTGCGTGCCATCCTATGGACAGCGCAAATCTGGAATCGAAGCCTGCAGCTATATCTGGACCAGTTTTCCAACGCACGACCAAAGTCCTGCAAGACACTCCTTACCTCATTGAGCAATGTGCTTCGGAGATTCGAGGATGCCGCATGGATGAAAGATGTGAAAGACCAACTCGCGTCGCAGCTAGTTGTCGCTGTAAGCGCAAGCGATATGCAGCGCGATAGTAAAGCTCAGCTTTTGCTTTTCACTCACTTCCTTTCTAAGAATATCCTGACTCTGGACACAATTCTCTCCCACGTCAGCGTCTCTGGAAACAAGGTCGAGGTTCTCTTATCATCAATTTTACAATGGCTGACGAGAGGCGATCTTGGTTCAATCATCGGACAACTGACTAGTGTCGTCCTGGACAATGTGGACAAGACTTCTTCCAATGCATCAAAGAGTACTACTCTCCATAATGATGAACAGTCAGTACCAGTATGGTCACGTCCCTTACACGAAACACTTGACAGGGATCTAGAAAACACCGAAGCGTATCGAGCTCACATCTTCCCCGTGCTGTTCAAGCGTAGCTTGGCCCAGTACGTTGCGTTCTTGAAGCAAGTAGGCTTCGATGCAACTTTCTCCTCCAAACAGACTGCTTGCCGCGAGAACGATCTGGAGATTCTCTACGCCGCGTTGCAAGCCGGCAAACATCTTGGCCTCATCGAAGAATTCGCTGGAGATGAAGTGGTATTGGAGTCAAATCGGATCCTCATCCCGATCCAGTTCATCACCAACCTCACATTATCTGGCTCCCGTAGCGCACGTCTCGCAGGCCTCTCACTGTTCATCGTTTCCAACTCACCAACCAAGCCACTTCAACTCGCCGTTTTCGAGCAGCTCAAGAACTCGCTGCCTCACCTTCACGCCGATACAGATGCTTTCTCCAGAAGTGAGCTCTTCTCTATCACACAGCGTCTGTTCGACAGAATGCGATGTGCGACTGCGGTGGTAGCCCGGACAAAGTCTACAGAAGCACTCGCATCGTTGGAACACCACAAAGCGTTCATCAGTTGGTACTCACACTTCATCACATGGGAGCTCCGCCCCACCTCTAGCTACCAGAGACATATCTCCGCACTAAGATGCTTATCGATACTACTTCGATCTGGCGTCGATGGTAGCATCTCAAAGGTTCATCTATCGAAACTCGCCTCCGGGGCTTCTGCATGGCCATTCGAGATGTCCATCGTCGACCCAGGAATGCACCGGTTGTTGCTCGACTTGTTGATGAACTCTTTCGAAGAGGTCCGCCAAACTGCGGCAAGTATACTCGAGCTTTGCACTTCGGCGAGCGGCGAAAATGCAAACAGCTCAAGGGGCCTTCTGGACGTAGCGAGAGAAAGAGCGATCGCAAGAATGCTCTCCAGTGGCCGTGCAGACCATGCCGATGGAGTGGCATACATGCATGGTTTGAGCTACGTGCTTGCAGCGACACCCGAAGATCAGCGATTAGTTTTGACTGCGTTGTTAGACAAGACAGAAGACATGCTGAGTGTTGCAGACAACGATCTCGCCAGAGCTGTCGACAAGTTCCCTCTCCATGGATTACTGACAAGCTTGCGTTACGTACTACTTCGCTGTGATCTCAGCACTGGTATGTACGCGCAACTCCACGCTCGCATCGAACGTCTCTTGCAGCATGTATGGACTGTGGTACAACCCACATTGTGTGACGACGCACCCGAAGGTCATGTACCGGACGAAATGGACGATATGCCAGACATCTCCACCAAAGACATCTTGAGCTACTGCTGGAGGTCGTTGAAAGAAGCCAGTCTACTCATGGGAGCCATGTTATCTCCAGCATCGCTCAAGACCTGCGAATCACCCGCCGAGTTCAAACACTCCATGTTCGAGCTTTGTTTCACGCAGCTAGCCATGCTTAGACATCGGGGTGCCTTCTCTACTGTCGCGCAGACATGGACTACTTGCTGCTCACTCATGGGTGACAACCAAGACCGCCCTCTCGGCTTATCGACCTGGTATGACCGTACCATCAGCCTCCTTCGCCGAAGTGTGACTATCAACACTCGTCGCTCTGCCGGACTTCCGTCCCTCATCTGTGGCGTACTCATTGCCGATCGCTCAGGCGCGCTCTTCAAGCGTGCTTTCACCGAGATTGAGCAAATCGCGCGAGAGGATGTTGATCTCGAATCCGCACACGAAGCCAGTCTGACTCAGGTGCACGCGATGAATTGCATGAAAGACATCCTCAAGAACACCAGGCTAGCCGGCAAGTCAGAACAGTACGTGCCAGTCGCCCTCAGGCTTGCAGCGGACTCTCTACGATCAGAGGCGTGGGCAATCCGAAACTGTGGCCTCATGCTATTCCGCGCAGTCATTGATCGACTGCTCGGCACAAACGACGCATATGTGGAAGACGAGGTTGCCACCAAGCGACGAGTTGACTTCGAACACCACCAGGACTTACTGCAGCTTGTCATCGGCCTATTATCTACAGCACCCACATCGGTATCCTCTGGCGAGGGCGCGAGAAACGAGGGCGTCTTCCCTGCGTTGCAGCTTCTTCAACGCGCACATATGCCAGAGGCCAAACGTACAGAAGTTCAAGAGGCTGTCTTTGCACTTACCGCAAGTCCTTCCTGGCACGTACGCGACAAAGCAGCCAGAACCTACGCGTCTTTTATTCCCGTCGAGACGACTTCTGTGGTGCTTGAGCAGTTATTGGAAGGCCCACGCGGTGACCACAATGCGCTCCATGGAGCTTTGCTTTGCGCGATGTATCTCATCCGTAGACTGAGCACCAAGGTCGCACTTCGCAGTTCAAATGTGCAACACTTCGCTGCGGAAGAACAGCGCTGCAACAGCATCGTGTCCGCGGCCGAGTGGCTTCGCAAGGACGAGTCTTGCCTATACACCAGCATCGCCTTTGTCGATGTTGAGCTATCATTGGAAGCCCTGAATAAGCGCATTTCGAACCAACGCGAAATCTCAAACGCTGGTTTCCAATACGCCATCGAAAACTCGGTAATTGCCCTAGAAGGGGACCACGTCAAGGCCGTTTCCTCAGAGATCGGAAGCCTATCGGAGACTGAAGCCATGAGCCGCATCGTCAACCAGACCGAAGCCGATCAGTGGCTCGAGGACCGAGCAGTGTACATCGAGCGCGAAGCCGCGAGCTCGACTACCATTGAACCAGCCGTTATCTCGCACTTGCAAGAATGGACCGGAGCGTTGCAGACAGCACTCAGCGATGACAGCATTTTCTCCAGCCAAGCAGCAGTAAAAGGTCTCTCGCATCTCGACAACGTCTGGCCAAGACTCGCTCAACAACCCAACAACGAGCAGCTCTTCCAAATCCTCTGCCTGGTAACCTACGACCTCCTAAACCACGACGAAGAAGAGATCCGCGTCGAAGCTGCGGAAACCGCTTCCAAGATCTTCTCCGCAGACCTCAATAGTGGCCCGACGGCCGCTCTGGTACCTCTAGTTGCCACCCAGCGTCTCGCAGAGCTCGCAGCCCGCCGCTGGCCAGCGTCCTTGACCTTATTCGACGCCGCGATCTCACGAGCGTTCGGACCTCGAGCAGAGAGCGTGGAAGTCCAACTACTCTCCCTGGAGAAAGCCGAATACGCCCTCTTCGCGGAAGAGAAACAGAACTTGTACATTGATGACGTGCGCGAGACGAGGATGTGGGCGAAGGTGGTGGTGCAGCTGCCTCACGCTGCGGTTGAGAGCAAAGTTCTTGAACCGCTTTCTCTATGGGTCAAGAACGGATTGGTCGCTTTGACGGCCAAGTTCGAAAAGGACGCCGATGGCCCGCTTGGATGGACGACGGATGAGAACGCTTTCTTGCTGGGGTTGAGAGTTGTGCATGCTGCTGAGTTGTTGCTGCTTTTTGTAGGCCAGGAGATGGTCTTGCCGGTTGGGCTGGACGAGTTGAGGGGTTTGCTCGGGGATCTGAAGGATTGTGGAGCGAATGCTTTGTGGGTGAGGGAGGCTGGGAGGGTGTTGGATGGGGGAGCGACGGGGTATGCCTGGGAGTCTGTTTGAGTGATCTTGTTGAAGAGATGAGGTCCATTACAAAGGTATGTAAATGCTTGTTCTCCGGACATACACGAAAAGCGAATTTTATCATAGAACGGAACGGCGACAACATCAGCGAATTTGATCACAGCCCTAAGTAATGCTCCCCCAACAACTCCCAAGTCGATACACCTGAACCATGCAGGTTGTATCCTTCTGCACGAGCGTCTCAGAACGTAAGTTCTCGATGACTGCAATAACACTGCACGCAGGAGCACACCGCCCAAGGGCTCGATCAATTGGTAATGTCATTGGGGCCAAGTCATGCAATACCACTGCACGCAGAACACACCGCTTCTGCTAGGCGTGGAGATAGATAAGGTACCCGTCCGGCTTCTTCAGTCAAACACCGCGTCCCTTCAATCATGCATCTCCTTCGATGATCAAAGCCGTTCCCCACGAGGGACCCTCTTTCGAACAGACAGTCCTTCCAACCAACGACCAAGCTCTGCCTGATTAACATCACATACCGTTTCAGTAGAACATCCAGCCCCCATTCAATGTTTGTCGGTAGTCTTGGAAGAACGATCAGCGAATCCTCTCCTCCTCTCTGATTCGAACCGTTCCATCTTAGAATCTCCCGAATCCGCTTGCATCTCCATTCCTCCCAGCGCTGTGAAAGCCAGCCTCACACTCGTTGCCCCAACATCCGCAGCACTCTGGCAATTCCAACAATCGCCCCAGCCTTTTACGTTCACACGACCGCGAAGAGGATCCTGATCCCACTTTAGCTCAAGACCAAAGAAAAGAAAGAGCATAACTTGCCGAAAACGCTGGCTATGCAACAGCATGGACGCGCTCACAACCCCCTCTTCTTCACCATAACCACCACCCCAGCAGAAGTCCCCCTCAACACCGCCTCACCCCCCTCCACCCCAACCTCAGCCAGCAACCTCTCAACATCCCTCCTCAACCTCCTCACAACATCCCCCTCCGTTCCTTCCGCCCCCGGATGCGCTTTCCGCCACCTCGTAACGGGACTCGAAGTCGCCCACATCCTCTCAAACGCCTCCGCCGAAATCGGCACATCCTGCCCAACCATAAACTCCTCTTCCTCAGCATCCCACACCCGCCTCCACAACCCAGCCCTCTCGAACCCCCCAATCGGAGGCTCAACATCCCACGGCATCCCCAAATCCACATAGCCATCCTGAACGAGGAAATTCCCCCGTTCGAAATAAGGCTTCATCTCCTCCTCCTTGAACCGCGCAAACGCCTCGTTGATAGCCCGCCAATTCGGCGTATCCGAATGCGCGGCAATCTCCCCGCTAGTCCAGAGCGCCACGCTGCCCCCGGGCCGAAGGACTTGTGCCGCGCGGGTCCAGAACGCAGGCATGTCGAACCAGTGCGCCGCATTCGCCGCGGTGATGAGATCAACGCTCTCGTCGGCTATGCCGTCCATGGCTTCGGCGGTCGAGACTCGGAAGTCCACTGGCTCGGCAGATGCGGTTTTCAGGCCGAGCGTCTGCGCGAAGGAAATCATATTGGGGCTGGCATCTAGGCCCGTGGCGTGGGCGAAGTGCGGTGCTAGGTCTTGGGTTGCGAGGCCGGGGCCGCAGCCTAGGTCTAGGACGTGGGAGAGTTGGCCGCTGGTGGAGGTGTGGTGGGTTAGGATTGCGGTGTAGACGGATGGGTGGTATTTCCTGCGGAGTTGGGCGTAGAGTTTGCTGGAGGAGGGGGAGTAGGAGCGGAAGGTCGTTTCTTCGGAGTGAGTGGTGGTGGTGATGGGTTGGGACATTGTTGCCTTGTAGGTAAATTCCAGATATGATACCTCTTGGTTTGGATGTTGAGAGATGTTGGTTGATGTTCTTATAGAGGTATCGGTGTGGCTTTGTTTGGTTTGATTACATGTAATGCAAGTCGTTGGACGGGGATGTGTCCTGTTCGGTTGAGTCACCCAACTTCTCGGATTCGCTTTTGTCTTGATGCAGCACTATAAGACAGCCAGGGACAGAGCTCACCTATAAGCTAGGCGGAACGAGCGGCATCCTTCTCGCATTGCTCGCTACTCTCATTGGTGTAGTGCGGCTAATAGTCGAGTCGTAGGAGTTGTTTACACACGAACATCGATTTCTGATTGCAGGGCCCAGACAGAGCCACGGAGTATGTGTTCGATAAATTCTCGATAGAAGTGAAGTCACAGCCATGACATTCTTTGAAATTTCGGTGTTGATCCTATTGCGAATCAGAAAAAGCTGAAGTATACCCTTTTGCCGATCCGACGACGACGCAAACCCCCCAACCTATGGAAAATATTGTGGTATCTCTTACAAAAAAAAACCAAAAAAAGGGAAGAACAAAAGATCATCCCGCCGGCTCGTTTTTTGTGCCTTTACCCAACCAAGAGCCCGTTCGTGGAAGACCGCAGAGAAAAGAAAAGTTTGACAGCATGACCGTACCAAACCAACCATGGACCAAACTCATCCATCCCTAACCCAAATTACCATTTTCAATCATCAAATCATGTCCCCACCCATCTCCTCGCCCTCCATCCTCAAACCCCCCTCGACGTCAATCCCCCTCTTCACCCAGTCCAAACCTTCAATCTCCTCCAGTGGCTTCCTCCCCATCCTAACCTTCTTGAGCAACCCCTCGACACACTCCTGCGCACCTTCCCACTCCGCTCCCTTCCCGGTAGGATCCCACTCCCCGTCCTCGTCTCCGAACCGGCACCAAATCCAATCACACCTTGCAATCCGATGCGTATTCCTACTTCTTTCGGGTTTGTTCGGCGGGGCATCGAAAGGCAAGCGACCCTCCATGAGGGCGTACAGTAAGACTCCCAGGGCCCATGCGTCAGTGAAGCGGCCATCGTAGGGCTGGCCGAGTAGGATTTCGGGCGCTGCGTAGTCCTCGCTGCCGCAGCGGGTCGTGAGGAGAGGGGATTCAGGAGGGTCGGGCATGCGGCGGCTGAGACCCAAGTCGGTGAGGGTGACGATCGGGGAAGGGAACTGCGTTGGGTTTGAGATTTCGGCGAGTTTCATTGGAGGGAAGTTGACGAGGACGTTTTCAAGCTTGATATCGCGGTGGACGATCCAGTGGGAGTGCAGGTAGCGGACGGCGGAAACGAGCTCGGCGAACATTCGCTGGACCATGGGTGGGGTCAGGAGGTCTCGTTGTGAGCTCGCAAGCTCGAAGAGGTCGCCTCCTGGACAATAAGTCAAGACCAGCAGGGTGCGTGTGTCTTGATATTCGCATGCTTTGAGGTGCACGAGCGAAGGATGTGATATGTTCTTCAGCATCTCCACCTCTCGTCGCAGACTCGTGTCAATCCGCTCCTTGTCGGCGCCACCGGCAGGCCCGTGTTCGACAATCTTCACCGCCACCACGCGAGCCGGGTCCAATTGTTCCTCCACGTTGGCCGGTGCTGGGTTCTCCACAATTCGCTCATCTGTGGCCAGGACCACTTTTGAGAAAGTGCCTTGGCCGAGTTGCCTCAACTTGCGGAACTTCCTCTTGCGATTCTTAATGCCGCAGTGTATGTGCAAGTATTCTGCAGGCTTGCCGTCGGCATTCAAGGCGATGATATTCGGGTCTTCTTCAGCTTCGTCACTTTCGGCTAGGCTGGTGTTACTGGGTGGAGGGCTAGGGATCTGCTTCGAGTCCTGAGTAAGTCCTCGCTGAGCGGCCAAGTATGCCTCTCGCTGCATTCGATATTCTGCGCCTTCCATATTTGGAGCGTCGCCCGCGCCGATTGTGACATGCCTCTGGCGTACATTGTGGAGTGGCTCGGGTTGGAAATCGGAGATGCTGCGATTGCGACTGTGGTGTCTGCCGGTCTTTTGCCTGTTCTCCTGGTTTCCAGCTGTGTTTATTGCCATTGAAGTCTCCACAGCGGTGGGAACCAAATTACCATAACCCTTCTTGCGTTTCGATGGTGACGAGGACGAGAAAATCAAAGGCGACAGAGGCTTTGTAGGTGTCGGATCTTCTACAGAGGCATTGCGTGAATGTCCAGGCGTTCCATGTCGGGTGCGCTTCCAGGGAGCAGGCGATTCGTGGCCTACGAGAGGGCTAGGCAATGGAGTCAGATCGGACATGGTAGCAAGGTAGGGCGAGGGCAAGGTCGAGTATGCTGAGCCGGGCGAGAGGGACGATGGCATGCTAGCAGTCGAGAGGGTGGAGCGCAGCGAAGAGCCTCTGGGAGGCAGATTGCGCGCGACAGGTGAGGCCAACGAGTTGTGTAGACTTGACTGGGCGGGAGTCTCGCTGATCGAGGGTGTACCTGTATTCTTCGGCCTTCCTCCGACTGTGCTCGTGGGTGTGCTGAGATCGGTCTGAATGGTCAGGCCTGCAATGGCGGGGGTGCCTGAGAGGCGGTGGGAGAGCGGCGGGTGGTGATTTATTGTAGGAAGCGGGGCATGGTTATTCGCGTATGCCGTGGTGTTGGTGAGAGAGGATGACTCGGAGGAGTGTGTAGTTGGTGGTGGTGTTCGTATAGGTGTCGTAGTACTCGAGTCGTTCGTGTTGGTGTGAGGGAAGGTCGCGTCGGGCTGTCGAGTGGGTGTAGTATGTTTTGGGTCGTCTCGGGGTGTATGTGAGGGGTTCTCTCCGACGTAGTGGGTAGGTGTGATTGAAGGTATAGTATGTGGTCGTGTATGAATGTCGCGCGCCACTTCAGCAGCGCCGCCGGGGCCGTGGTCACTCATAAGGACTTGAGCGGGCGGAGCGAAGGATTCTTGGAGTAAGCAAGCAAGCGAAGATAGTCTAATAATTGACTGATGACTGTGATTTGATTGATTGCAAGGTACTCAAGACTCAAGACTGCGGACTGACTACCACTACCGCCGCCTGACTGGATTGACAGCTCGGGCACAGCATTGACTTGAACTAAGAATCCTTGACTGGATATGTGTGGAGCCAGAGCCTTCCAGCCCGCCCTCCGCTCGCCGACCAACGAACAAAGACCGTCTCTCCTCGTGTTTGCACGGCCCGGTTTATGGGGAAAGAATGGAGATTGCGCACCTCCGCAGGCCAAGGGGGAAATCAAGGAGAAGAAACCAATCGTTGTTGCCCATCAATAACTGTCGTTGTCTTACTGTATTCTCACAATAAGAAAATGCCAATTCTAAGCGCCCCCCATCCATCCATGTCCTCAGACGAACGCCTCAACCTGGGGCGTCTATTTACAGCACTGACGTTGTACGAGTAGGTATATATTGGCACTAACGTATAGCGGCCAGCCTTTCAATAATCATCATCCCAAGTTCAGATCAGTGGCTGCTTTATACATCGACTTTGCAGACTACATGTATGTCAGCAGGAGTGTGAAGGATTGTTGCATCTGTCTCAATACAGTAGATACCCAGATCAGCCGTTCGACTGAAGCTCATGTCAATGGAAAATCGGACATCCACCGAGAAGATTAATTAATTACAACCTCAACCCAACCCTACCGGCATAACTCAAACAGGCAATCCGAGGAAGATACCAAGCTTCCTTCAAGTGGATATCCCCGTTACCCCGCCAAAAACTCGATACCAATCCAATATCATGGAACATACCTTAACAATATTGATGCGAGATCATTCGTGGACTCATTGCTAATGTTTGCTATAGATGAAAAGAACCAAAGGGTATCAATTTTCTAGACACGCTTACCTATATACTAAACCATCAAACCACATCTCCATGCCATCTTCATCTTTCCATCCATCTCTCCATCATCCACCCGACCAAAACTAGATATAGTAGAAGAGAAAAGATATTGCCAACATCGAAAGAGTAAAGGAAAGAAAAAAAGAAGAAGAAACCAAGGATATTCATTCACCACTACTTCCCCTCTCCATTCCTCCCCCCACCACTAAACTCATCGCAGTCCACTAAAGATCAATCAAACTCCCACCGCCCTGCTGCTGACCCTGCTGCTGTTGCCCAGGCCTAGCACCAAACGGGTTGTTATTCTGCTGCTGCCCGCCAAACGCAGGCCCAGTCTGAGCCGGGAATTGCGTCGCCGGCATGCCCGTGTATTGACCTTGCAGAGGCTGTTGCTGGTTGAAGAAAGGGTTGTTTCCCGTCTTGGCTGCTTCCAGCCTACCCATCGATCCTGCGCCGGCCGAGTTGACGAATGTTCCAGGCGCCGTGTGTTGGGCAGGTAGACGCATGTCGCCAGTGTTGCCGAAAGTGTCTTGGCCTTCGCCGCTGGCGAGCAGGGCGTTGAGGCGCGATTGGTAGGGATCTTGGGTTGTGGTGTTTTGCTGCTGGATGGGCTGTTGCTGGGGCGGCGCGGGCGAGGGGGAGAAGTTTGCGATTGGGTTGACGCGTTGGTTGAATTGGGAGGTGGTTTGCTGTTCTTGGAGACTTGAGAGAGTGGGTTGTTTGGGGGTGGTTGATTGGGCTGGGCGGTGAGTTGCGAAGGGGTTGTTGCTTCCTGTGGGCTGTGCGCCGATGGGGGTCATCGTTTGTGCTGGAGTGGCCCATGGGTTGTTCGAGCCTGGAGTTGCGGTCTGTTGTTCCTGGATTGGCTGCTGCTGTTGTTGTTGGCCGAATCCATTCATCTGCTGAGCCCAAGGGTTGTATGTGTTTTGGGGCTGCAGAGACTGTTGCTGGAATCCGGTTTGTTGAGGCTGCTGTGGCTGTTGGTATCCATATCCGCCATATCCGTTCTGGAATCCAGTCTGCTGAGGCTGCATACCGGTCGGCTGGTTGTAAGCGTTGTTCAAGAAGCCCGTTTGCTGGGGTTGTTGCTGCTGCTGCTGCTGGACTGGGTTGCCGAACCAATCCACCGCAGCCTGCTGCTGGTAGCCCTGGTTGAATCCGGTCGGCTGAGCAGCCTGCGCTGGAGTGTCGTCGAATAGCAAGTTGGCCTGGTTCTGATCATCCAGCTCTCGCTTGCGCAATTCCTCCTCCTCCCTACTAAGCTTGAGCGCCTTTGCAAGATCGTCGTCGGTGTCTTCTGTCGAAGCCTGCGGCTTTCTCTTCGCCGCTTCGTCGGCCTCGTTCTTGCTCGCTTCGAGTGCCAATCTGAATTCAAGATCATTGTCGTCCTCGTTTGTGCGATTGCGCTGTCGGTTCTCTCTCGGCATTGAAGGCTCGCCCTGGTAACCGCCCATGGCTCCCATGTCCTCGAGACCGGTGACGCGCGACTTCCACGAGCCACGGTTTGCGCGTTCGGTGCGGAGGCGTTCCTCGTCCATGATAAGCGATGTCAGCTCTTTGGCCGAGTGCCGGACTGTCTCGCATTAGCCAAATATTCCCAGATCACGCACCACAATCTTCAACATACTGCTTGCGCCGACATCGCGACCCTCTTCGTCGAGATATATAAATTCCCTCAGCGTCTTGATGATGTAGATGTTCTTGCGGGCCCAAGTCACCACCAGCTCGCTGCCCTCGTGCAAGCAGTAATCGAGCACCTTCAAACTCTTAAGCACGTGCCGCCAGTTCTTGCCCTTGTCATTGAGGCGCTTGTCGAGCATGTCCATGACCTCGTAGAAATCGGTGCTGCTGTTGAAGGTGATGCGGGCTATGTCGGCCATGTCGGTGCCCGTGGGGCCCCATGGGTCGTTGGAGGTTGCTGGCAGTCATGGTCAGTTGCGGCGCGCGGGCGCAGAGAGATTGTGTATGCGGCATACCATTGCGGACCTTGACCTGGACTGAGGAGTAGCCCTTTGTGACATTCTTGACGCTGCGTAGGACACCCGACATGATGGCGGGTCGCTATGGGTATGCGGGCGCAGGCGTAGTACGAGACGGTAAAGAGGTATTATGAGGCGCGGGAGAGAGTAATCTGCCTTGCCGTGGTGTGCCGAGTACTGCAAGAGAAATGAGTGCGCGCAAGCTGTCACTACTTGTGCTTGCTGGCTCTGGCCCGGCTTGTCTCTCCACTGGGGATTGAACGCCGCTTGACGTAGTTTATGGTGGTGGCTGGGCCGTGCACTTTTGATGGTCTTCTTCAGGCGATATGAAGATCGATGCAAGTGATTTACACGTATAAATGATGTCGTGTTGTGGCAGACATCGTTCTTTCCATTTCACCGTGCGATTGATTCATCACGTGTGGCAAATGCCACGCTGCACACGTACGCTCTGCTTGGCTCTTCCATTGTACTCTACTGCGCCACGCGAGCATGCGCGATATAGTTGCGCCGGACTACTCAAGTGAATCATGCAACTTTCAATACCGGTATTTCAACCTCAGTGTCTTTCTTATCCGGACATGCTTCCACCTACACAGCCACCTATGAAAGAGCATGCAAACCTATCTCTATCCCGAGTCCAGTCGCATTTAATTTTCCCAAACGCCTTCAAGCATTGTGTGCCGTTACTACGCCGTCGCCATGCCACTCATAATCATTAAACCGCCATTTCGTATCACAATCTATCAGTAGGGTCTCTACCGATCCATCAAAGACTCGCGCATGGCAGCTCGAAAGTCCGCGTCGTCGTCCGAGTTTTCCTAAAACTCGCGCGACTCGAGGCTACTCTCGAACCTCCCCTGAGGGATAGGTGGACCTTGGAAGTTGTTGCGGTTACGCTCGCGCTGTACCGAGTGGAACCTCGATGCCAGCGTTTGTGTCTCGCTCACGGAGCGCGTCAGAGCCGCAAGTAGTGAAGTGAGATGCACATCTTGTTGCTCGTGATTTGCGGCTTGCATGTGAGCAGAGATGGTCCCTTCACCAGTGCCGTTGCTTGTAGATGCTGTGGCCGGTGGGGCAAGAAGAGGCAGGCGAGACATGAGTGAGTTGACGTTGCGCAGCAAAGGGAAGTTGGTTGTTTCGGACGGCGGCGTGGTAGAGGTTGCATCGGTCAGGTAGCTCTCCGGTAGTGATGCCAAGTATGAGCGGATGAGATTGATGCGCTGGTTGAGCATCTTGATCGCATTCGCCTTGGCTGTGAGAGAGGAGATGAGTTCTTCGTCTTCGCGGCTGAGCACATGCGCTACGGCTCCATCTGCCTCTGTATCGTTCTTCTCGTCCTTCGCCTTGCTCTTGCCCTTTGAAGACTTCTTGTCGCTTGAGCTTGTCGTCTCCCCGGTCTGCCCGCCTGGCACGGCCGTAGCGTTTCCGCCACCTTTGGCGACGAAGTCCACGCCAATCATCTCCGCATCGCCTGTCTCGACCTCGAAGTTCAGTTCCCGGAATCGCATCTCAGTTTGCTCGCCCATTTGCTCATGGTAAGGCTCATACAACCCGATTGGCAGCTTGCCTCCCTCCATCTTGTCCACCATGTCCAGTTGAAAGAGCAATAGCATGATGTTTTCGTTTCCGACAAGACTTTGTGCCTGACTCAGAACCGGTAAATGTGCAGGAATCGGGCCATCGGCAGTGCTCGACATGAACATGGCGACGAGGTCCAATGCGGGCGCCTTGTGCACTTCGCGGTAGTCTTCCATGCGCTTCGTGAACCATGCACTGTCGAGAGGTCCATTGTCGCTCGGCGAGAGTTTGCATTCGAAGGCGTGCTCGAGAGTGAAGTTGCGGCCATTCTGCTGACCGAAGATGGCGCCTACAATTGGGCCTTCTTGTTGGCGGAGGGTGTGTCGAGTGATGTAGTCCGAGACTGTGAGAAGGACGAGCGGATGGAGCTGGACGCTGACGGGTGTGTCGGAGGGTTTGTTCGACAGGAGCCGGTTTGAGGATGCTGCCTTGCCCGTCATGGTTGTGGATCTTGTCGATGATGGTGGGGAGAGCAAAAGCAATGGTTTGGTTTGGTGGTTTGGTGGTGCCTTGGTGGTGTTTGATGGTCGGCGTTTGCTGCATCTGAAGCTCCGACTGGACCCTAGCTTACATGTACGTCATGTGGACGACGAGATGTGAATTGTTGAGTATTTTGTGCTAGGTACTTGTGCTTTCTAGAGTGTTTCTTCCATACAATACACTCTTGCATACTGCGATCAGACAACCAGGTTTCAAAATCTCTCATACACCCAGAGAAGACTCTCACAATTCCAGTCCCAATAGCCGGACCAAGGCTGAACCCAAGAACCGTTCTACCCATCCTTATCGCTGTCCTCATTGCAATCATGACCCGCCGCTCGAATCGCGAGCCTGCCGTGGTCTTCGCTGACGACGATGCTACCACAACCGTCACAAAACCTGCCGATGCCGTCGGGGCTCCCTCCACTTTTAGCGATGGTCTCCCACTGCCCAAGATGATTGTTTTCGACCTGGATTATACCCTCTGGCCATTCTGGATCGACACTCACGTCACCCCACCCCTCAAACGCACATCCGACGGCCTCACAATCAAGGATCGCTATGGCGAGTCTTACGGCTTCTACAATGACACGGCCGCAATCCTCAGTTCCATCAGAGAGAAGGACATTGTTCTCGGCGCTGCGAGTCGCACTTGCGCTCCTGAGCTTGCTCGAGAGGCATTAACTATGCTCAAGATACCTGGAACTTCGTCTAGACACGCACTGGGCATGTTCGATCACCTGGAAATCTACCCTGGCGATAAAAAGACGCATTTCGCAAAGTTGCAGAAGAAGAGCGGGTTGGAGTATGGGGAGATGCTGTTCTTTGATGACGAGAGCAGGAATAAGAATGTCGAGACGCTGGGCGTTGTCATGCAGTTGGTCAACAACGGTGTTTCGATGAAAGAGATCGATCGTGGCGTCGAGGCTTGGAGGAAGAAGAACGGGAGAACTTCGAAAGAGTGATACGCATGACGAGTGAAGAAATCTGGACGTTTCGGCATCAGGAGCCATGGCTCCCCGAGCAAACGCTTTCATATGAAGATCACAAACTGCTGATTGCGGACAATGAAGACCACGCGCTGTAGTTGCCCTTTTCGCGAACGTCCAGACGCTCTCTCCTACGCCCACTCGAGCTCGCCTTCCACCCGCAAGACAGACAGTGCACCTGCAACGGCGACTACTGTATAATCACAACCACAACCACAACTACAACTACAATCACAAATACAACTACAATCACAACTACAACTACAATCACAACTACAACTACAACCACAACCACAACCACAACTACAACAGCTTCACATACAACGGCTTCACTCACATCCACACAAACACACGAAAGATGACGCGATCTCCGACACCACCACCTCCCTACACGCGCTCTCCAAGCCCAAGATCATACGCCAACCAATCCCGATTAGACAGCGCCACAGCCTGGATCCTCGTCACCGCCTGGCTCCTCGACAGTAACCGCACGGCATCAAACTGTCCCATACCCATCCCAGCGCTCGTCCACATCATAGAAACCGACTCTTTACTCGGCGCCGCAACCCTGTCCAAATACGATACAGGCCCTTATGCTCTCAGGCACAACATCGAACGCGCGCACCTGATCGACGATATGCGCCTCGATGTCTCGGCACGATCCGGGAAAGACAACATCTGGCGTGGGGTGATGGACATGGCGGACCGGACACTCGATTGGTTCGACAGGGAACGAACCGCCCCATGGGCCAGAGTGGGCTCCGCTTGTATGCAAGCTTTGGAAGTCACACAACGAATGAGGGAGAAATTGGAGTGGTGGGAGCGCGAGGAGCGGGTTTGGGATGAGGGATCGGGGATTTAGGGGATGGAGAGAGTGAGTGGGAGATCCTGGGAGTGAGAGCGGTCAAGAACGATTGTGTTGCTCGTGTATTCTTTGGAGCATGGTATCGGATCCCTTGGGGATAGACTTTGAGACGTTGGCCACTTATGGTACCTCACTTATTCAACACACATGATCACATTGCTGTGTTTTGTTACAACTAGCTCAATACATCGATCAAGAGGGGGTATTGGACTATGTACCCAAGGCAACTAGTCGAGTTCGTTCGATGCACATTGCAGCCTGACTCAGTGAATGTCTTTCCTAATGGCGGCGTGCTCGAATTCTCAATCAAGATATGGTAGTATATGACAAAAACTGGCCGATGACTTACCTGATGTACGTTTGGGATATATGTAGCACGAAAGCAAGATCATACTTTACATTACTGTAATCAGATCTCACCCCACCCAAGTACTCCACCCACCCCCCACTCCAGCCCACTTCGGACTTCGACATCCCGACATCACTCCAACAACCACGCAGCATAACCACTGGAGAACGAGAGACCCGTCTCAAAACCTCATAAGAAACAGTTTCACTGCTCATCTATTCTTTACTAATCCTGTCCGGACGACTTCTCTTGCCTCACAATAAAACTCGCGTGCCACGTCAAACCCCAACCCCAACCCTAATCAACAACAAGAACTGGAACCAAACCAATCACCAAACCAGACTCAAAGCAAACCGAATCATGCACATCGTCGCCCTTGGCTCCTCCTTCGCAGCCGGCCCCTCAATCCCACCTCAAACCTCCGCCGCCGCCCGCCGCTCCAGCAACAACTACGCCTCACTCCTCACCCGCAGCATCCCCAACTCCAAACTCACCGACTTGTCGGCCTCCGGCGCCACACTTCTGAATGTCCTCTCCGAACCTCAGGAAACTCTCCTCGCCACTCTCCCGCCCCAACTCGACGGCCTCCCCTCAGACGCCGACATCGTAACCCTAACAGCAGGCGGCAATGACCTCGGCTACTCAGCCGGCATGATCGGCGACGCGGCCAAACTAACCGTCAGCGACAAGGAATTGCTGGGGATGATGCTGGAGGGCATGGGGTTGAAGAAAGACTCCGCCGACGCCGCCAACGCCAACGCCAACCACAACGGCGGTGCCGTGCCGGGTGTGAGCAAGGAAGAAGTCGCCACGCGCTTCATCGCCGTCATCGACGCGATCAAGGCCCGCGCTCCGAAGGCGAGGGTCTTCCTCGTCGAGTATCTGGCTGTTTTCGGGCCTGGGACTGTTCTTGCTGACGATCAGCCGTTGGGGGAGGAGAGGTTGGCGTTTTATCGCGGGTTGGCGGGGGAGTTGAAGGGGGCTTATAGGCTTGCGGCGGAGGCAAGGGAGGATTCGGGGGTGGAGGTTGTGAGTGTGGCGGATTTGAGCGAGAGGGGGCATGCGTTGGGGAGTGAGGAGGCTTGGGTTACGGGGTTTACGGTTGAGGGGTTGATGGGGGGTGGTGCGCCGTTTCATCCGAATGCTGAGGGACATAGGGGGGTTGCGGAGGTTTTGAGGGAGAAGGTAATGAAGGTTGTCGGGTGAAGGGGGTGAAATGAGGTTGGAATGGAGGCAGCGCTGTGGATGTATTGTAGATAACCAATGTTATGCGGCTCAGATCACCATTTCCTTAGGTATCCGAGTTAAAGCGGCGCCGTGGTACCGGTTAAGAAACTGATAAAGATACAGAAATATTTTGAGAGACCATGCAGTGAATGAAATAATTCCAACGTCTATGTCGATGAATACAGCATTACTTCCAAGTCCCCTCAGACCAGCTTACCCCCCTTAGCTTTGCAAATAGCCGTGCTCGACGCCGGTGCGTACTTGGTCGTGACAGTGAAATTCGGACGCCTCGTGATGGTAGAAGTCTCACGAACGATCGTATACTTCGTCTTGGTCTTGGTGGGCGTAGGCTATACTTCATGTTAGAAAGTGCTCCAAGAAATGCTCTATGCCTCACATGACTTACCGCTGTAACAGTGCTTATGACCTTAGTAACACCCTTGTATTGGGTCTTGGTGGACACGGAGGTCACGGTTGTTACGCGTTCCTCGATTATTGTCATCGTGCTGGGTGCTGCGGTCGTCCAAGCCGTTGCTGTCTGCCACTTGGTTGTAAGCGGCTCTGTGATGGTTACGGTGCTGTTGTCGAGGCCGCGCTTCTCAATCATAATGGCATCGGCGTCTGCCAGGCGAGCCGAGCGAGCTGCGAGGAAAGCGGCGCGGTCGTCGAGTGCTGCGTGTCGGCGAGCAGCATCGCGGCGGCGGGGACGCGGGCTGGTCATGGGTGTTGAGGTGGGAGTTGTTGAGATGGATGCTGTCTCGAAAACGGCTGCGTGGACTACGGTCGGGGTGATAGTGCAAGTCGGGTCTTGGTGCTGTTGGCGGCGGGGAATGCTGCATGACTTTGTCTTCGTCTTTGTAACGACGGTGGGGATGACTTTGTAGGCGGTCTTCGTGATTGTGCCGAGTGTCTTAATCTTGGTTATGGTTGTTCGCTTTGGAGTGACCTGGTGGTTGTTGTTAGCGCTGTTCATCTTGCTGGTACGACATGTGAGTATGGGCGTACTGTGATTGTCTTGGACTTGGTGAAAGCGGTTGTGACAGTTTTCGTGCTGGTGGCAACTTCCGTGTCGACGCTTGTAGACGTAGTGTTGACGATGGGAGTTGTTGTGGCCCCAACTGTCATTGTTGGTGTGATCTTGCATTGCGTTAGCATGAGTTCCCATCAGCTGGAAGAGAGTCTGCTAACCGTTGATGTGACTGGCTCGCCGACGATGAGCTTGAAGTCTCTCTGATAGGCGAACTGTTCTTTGTCGCCATTGTTGCCAAGGATGATAAGTGACCAAGCGCCGGAATAAAGCGAGTTCTTCTTCAGTGGACATGTTGACATTTGGTAGGTGTCGTCTGGTTGCAACGGTGTGTCACTGCATTGTAACTGGTCTCCGTGGGGATCCACAATGATGTTGGTAGCGTAATCGTTCTCGCAGCCCTCGAATGTTGAGACAAATGTGAAATCCTCAGGAGAGGAGATGTTCTGGAAGTAAGGGCCGCCTTTGTCCTGGAAGTCAATACCATACGAGTGGCATGGGTTGTCGTGCTCGGGTTCGTCACGTTGATCAAGTGCTGAACTCAAGCCGATTGACACAAGAACTGCGACCGCCTGGGGGATAGATGGACGCATGTTGAGTTGCTTAGTAGCCTGTAGATTGGGAATCGATTCAAGAGAGTACTTGGTGAAAAGACGTTGTGGGTGCTGCGATCAACGATCAAGCGAATGACCAGATAACGGTGGAGGGCATCAACAAGATGATAAGTGATTGTATTTTCTGAAGGCGAAGTCGCCGAGTCGCTTAGTCTTATGCCACCGTGTAGCACGAGCGGAAAACTGGCAATGACCGTCATCACAGTTTTCCCACTGCAACGCACAGTGGCAAAGCTATTGCATGCCCGCTGCACAGGTCTAGGGCACAATGCAGTGACGCTAATAGCATTTCCAGTTGCCAGCTACTTCCCTGCACGAGAAGCCATTGTCAGAAGCGGCACGAGGGAGATCAAGACAGTAGCCTGTCAATATTAGGCCGCCCACGTGCATTGAACAGGCCATTCAGGATTATGGTCACATCGGGAGTCTCGCTACGTCTCCGCGTGTTGCCGTGTGAAGGTCTGATTAAGCATCCCAGATAGACTCGCTCCTTCGAGAGCGCCACATGGCCGTATGAGGGAGGTGAGATTAGCGATTGGGATGGTATCGGCGTCATGGAAGTAAGTTGCGGGTTCTCCTTCGCCATGCAGAGATGAGGTCGAAAATAGGCACGAAGCACAGCTGCGTGGTGAACGGCAGAGCGGATAGATTCCTCCGGGGTACATGTATCAAGCCATCAGGTAAGATCTGGCGCAACAGTATGTTGGAGACCGAAGGGTCACTGGTATCACTCGCTTCGAGCGTGTTATCTCACCGACTTGTCATGCAAGGATGGTTGATGTGCAGGCATCATTGTTCTTCTTCTCGGGCATGTAATTGTCAACATCTTTCCAGATACGGCAGAGTGCAGGACGGTTGATGAAGGATACCTACATATGCAGGCTGACAATAATAATCCTCCATAAGGTTTGATTGCCGGTCGACCTGCAGTAGTCTGACTGAGACGTACCTCGAGGGTGAAGATGGCTTGGCTGGGCGAGAACGTGGAGGATCCTTGAGAGCATCAGCGATAATAGATTGCAATTGATGCGGCGCTGGTACTGCAATGCATTGTATTGTGTTCGGCTGGCTTCGCTTGGCGAGTGTTGAGGAAGATGATGTTGTCGCCGTCACCGAAGTATCGGACTTGCTGCGGGGAGCCTTTCTTTTCGCCCTTCCCCTTGCCTTGCCTTTCCACGCTACTTTTGCGCCTCCACCACCGCCGACATCATCTTGCCAGTACAACAAACGCCGAAGCGAGCGCGGAATCAGAGGAAACAAGTGGCAAAACGGCAGTGTCCGCTGTCAAAGACATGCGTAGCATGCTGTGAAGAGCGTTGTTGGCATGCATGCCACTCCCTCTCTTCCATATGCAGCGCATCGAGCACCGACAACATCATCGAGCACACGCCACATCTTGTGCTTTCACACTGCTATCTCGTGCCAAACATGTGAACAACGTGGTGGGCGGAACTGGGCTATGCCTCGGAAGCGATGTGCCATGGTCATACCAAAGTCTCATCCATCGTGGTGCCCGCACCAGAGCTGCGCGGTGAGTTACCATTCCTTTTTTACTTTCAGCCTCGTGTTCAGCCGGGCACGAATGTGCATGTCCTGCTTGTGGTATGCGGCACCAATGCATTCTTATTAGCAAGGAAACCGGACCAGAGATAGTACCACATCAGGCAGCGCCATACAGTGTACTGCAGCAGGACTGTGATAAGCAGCCACGCTCTCCTAAATCCAGTGTACGCCATCACAATGTCGCGCGTAATGCCAAGTGGGTATCCGAAGAGCTCTCAGCCCTATGCAGGTGAACGCAGTACATGTTCGACGCGTTCTACGTTGTGATACTCGAGAGTGCAAGGTCAGGTGATTCGTCCAAGCGAACAAGCGAACGACCGAACGACATTTCACCTCGCCTACTACTCGCGTCTGCTTTTGCCCTCGCCACCGAACGTGCGGTCCCATCATGGTCGAGCTAACGTGGCGTTCGCACACGCGAGCGAGCCAACGTGCCGTTGCACCGGTCGTTGGAGTTTCCGAAGAGCGGGATGCAAGTGTATCGAAAAGCTGAGAGATGGATATTGAGCTTCGGCATTGCTAAGCTCTGTTAGCAGCAAACTAAAGCATCGGAAACATTTGCAAGTGGTCGAATGGCTGTGGCGCCCGCCGCTATTTCGAGAGCTGAGACAAGGTTACACGCTAGCCCCCGACCTGCCGATCTCCTGTGATATCAGCACTGACAGACTCGACACGACTCCGAACCTGCATGATCCTCACTCCACCTGGTTGAGCATCTCCATAATCGCTCTCCACAACACAATGGCCGTTCGATCCGTGCCTGCGGGACATTCGCTGCAGGAGGCGGCTCTAGCAGTCAGCATGCTCCCACACTCCCTCGCGCACTCGCTTAGAGATGCTAGTCCGATCTTCTTGCAGCGATAATCTCAATATACGCTGCAGCCGCTTGTTGTCCCTGGTATCACGGATGCCCATCACTTCGAACTTCATGCTGTGATGGAAAGACTATTCGAGCCAAGAATCGATAGTGCCACGGCTCGGGAATCCTGGACGGACCATATCCACCTCAAACCACGCGCTGCCTACTATAGTTCGCCCCTGGAGGTCAGCACACGTCGGACCCTTCGACGATCTCGAAACACCTAAGCTTCAAACTCTCAACTACGGGGTTTGTACCCGTCTATAGCGGAATGCTGCGAGCCTCATCCAGACTGCTGTCACTCGAAGCATCAGCTATTCAACCCGTTAGCCCTAACGCCTTGCCGTGTGCCCACTTGGGCATGTTGCGAGCGGATGTCTAAACATCGGGGACCTTCAGTTGTGGCGACACAGGTAGTACATATACCCCTTCCATCCTGCTGTTATGTCGTTGCAATATCACCAACGCTTTACACATTCGTTCCACGTGTGGGTTCCTTCTTTGACACCCCGTGATCTTTCGTTCAGCAAAACGTTTCCCCTTGTCTGAGTCTTAGCACCACACTCGGTGTTCTTGTCTCATCAAGACTTCTACGATGAGGTTCACCCAAGTGGTGGGCAGCTGCCTCCTGGGCTTGACCTCACTTGCATCCGCTGCAGCAGTACCTGCCATTCCTGAACACAGCCTCCAAGAGCGCCAGACCAAAGATTCAGCCTGCACAAACGGACCTTTTACTCGCGCTTGCTGGAAGGATGGCTTCAGCATTGCCACCGACTTTGACCAGAAGTTTCCCACCACCGGAAAGACAGTCTACCATGACCTCACAATTACCAACTCAACATGCAACCCCGACGGCAACGGAGACAGACTCTGCTTGTTGATCAACGGCCAATACCCAGGTCCAGCCATCACTGCAACATGGGGTGATCACGTCGAGATCACTGTTCACAACAAAATGCAAGACAACGGCACATCAATGCACTGGCACGGTGTTCGCCAATACAACAGCGTCGGCTATGACGGCGTGAATGGTATCACAGAGTGCCCGATTGCTCCGGGCGATTCAAAGACCTACAAGTTCCAAGCGACCCAATTCGGAACTTCATGGTACCACGCCCACTTCTCATCCCAATACGGTGATGGCATCGTTGGCCCGATTGTGTTCGATGGTCCCGCATCTGCCAACTACGACCTCGACTTGGGACCTTACATGGTCAACGATTGGTACTACAGAACCGCCTACCAGATCGATGCCCTCACCCTGCAGGCGCTTCAGAACAGAGGCCCTGGCCCGGGAGGTGACAACATCCTCATCAACGGCACTAACAAGAACGCCAATGGCGGTGGCAAATACAACGCTGTCACCATCAAGAAGGGCAAGAAGTACCGTCTCCGGCTGATCAACATCTCTGTCGATAATAACATTCGTGTTTCTCTCGACAACCACCCGATGCAGGTCATGACCTCCGACTTCATCCCCATCAAGCCATACACCACCGAATGGGTCCTCCTTGCCATTGGCCAGCGCTACGACGTTGTGATCAACGCCAACCAGACTGCCGGCAACTACTGGTTCCGCGCAAACGTTGCAAAGGATTGTCTCAGCAGCAACAGCTTCAATGCCAAGGCAATCTGGACGTATGATACTGTCACGGCCGGCACGCCATCATCTTCCAGCTACAGCGAGCCCGCCGTCTGCACCGAGCCGACCAACCTCGCCCCGTACTGGAAGCAGGCCGTTCCCCCGGGACCATTCGTCAACCAGCCTATGAACGTCAACCTCACCCGCGCGAAGCTCGAGCCCAACGGCGACACAATGGTTGTTTGGGCTATTAACACATCCTCCATCAACGTCCACTGGGAGACACCAACTCTCAAGTATCTGATGGACGGCAACACCAACTACCCGACCGAGCTGAATGTTGTCCCGACCACCAGCGACGGCAAGTGGAACTACTGGATGATCCAATCCGTGCAAAACACCGCCCCAGTGCCTCACCCCATGCATCTTCACGGCCACGACTACTTCGTCATCGGCCAAGGAAAGGGCGTCTACAACCCCAGCACCGCCGTGCTGAACTGGGATACTCCTCCCCGCCGTGACACCGCCACTCTTCCTGGTGGTGGCTGGATGGCAATTGCATTCCCTTCGAACAACCCTGGCGCTTGGCTGTAAGTTCTACCTGTTAATGATTCCCATACCTCCTCAAATACATACTAACACCATCGCTTCCAGTCTCCACTGCCACATCGCATGGCACGTTAGCGAAGGTCTCGGCATGCAGTTCGTCGAGTCGCCAGATAAGATCCAATACCCGCCCGCTAGCGAGTTCTCGCAGACGTGCAACAACTGGAACTCGTACTACAAGAACGCGTTTTGGAAGAAGCACGACTCTGGCTTGTGAGCGCGGGTGTAGGCATCTTTTCTTTTCTCAGTCATCATATGCATTGGGGCAGCGGGCTGCATCACATCCCCCTTTCGGGATATCTAGCATATTTTCGTATTCCTTTTTTCCACATCAGAAGACGAATTTCTCTACGAATCAATTACAATCGTTCAACTCATAGACACAGTTTTCCTTCATCACCACCGCAAACGATAACCAAAACCAAAGACCTGTCGCCTTCTCGCCTTCTCGCCCTCGCCCGCAAGCGAGTTCACAAATAGTCCATCATGTAACGCGTTGAACGTCTCAGCATTTCGGAGTTCCGAAAAGTATAATGTCAACGTTAAGAAGCAAAACCCTCACTAAAAGTGCTTTAATGCCACTAGTTCGCGGCAGTCAGCTACTAGCGAATAGCCTAACTATTCTCCGGATCCAGGCACTTCAGGCACTTCAGGCACTCCAGGAAAAGCAAGGCTAAGGCCGATGGTGGCGTGGAAAGCTTAGGCTGGACCGGATAGATCGGTTAGAGATCTTTCCGAGGATGATGGGGGGTGTGCCGGAATGTGGGGGAGGGGGTTTCGAGGCTGATATTATTAGGTGCGAGAGAGGTAGTTGGCGAGAAGATAAGTGCTTGTTTGTTGTGTAAAGTCCCAGTCGATCGTAAAGAGGTTGTTTGATACCGCGAGGTCGCTATTCTCGTGTCAAACTTATCGTGAATAGATGTGTGCTCGGCTAAAGCAATTCGGACTGAAGAAGATGTGCGTTGATCTGAAAAAATAAAGACAGGAAAGCTGGTGATAATTTGCTGAAGGGGTGTTTGCTGGGTACTGAGGAACGCGTGAACTCCTCGAGTTTAGGTGTTTGCATCGTCAGATACTTGACCAATATATCACGACTCACGACTATTAGGCAAGTGGTATGCAGTTTGTAAGTGAAGCTGTTTACTGTACAACACAACGCTAAGAAAAAACTTTCTGAAGCCGAGAATTTCGAACGACCACTGTATGCAATGTGAATGTCAGCAATATTGTAACAACTAGAGAGAAATACATCTGGAAGAGATCTAAACTACTTTACCAGATTCCGGAGACTAGGAAAAACTTCGCACGTCTATACCCGACATTCAAAATGACCGACCGCCATGGCCAGACGCTAAAAGTCTACATCAGCGACACGAAGCAAATCGACATCAACATCCAAGAGCCCAAGAATAGCATCTCAGAAAACCTATCCCTATCAACATGGGGTGCGTCCTTCATCCTAGCGAATCAACTTTACAAAATCGACGTATCGGAAGCTCTGGAAATTTGTCGAGAACAAGATGACAACAAACATTTTCAAAACACCAACGGAACCACAAGAAAATCACATGCCCCAATCCTCGAACTAGGCGCCGGAACCGCCCTCGTAGGCCTCACAGCATCCCTCCTCTGGAACCGCGACGCGATCCTCACAGACTTGCCCGCCATCGTCGCGGGCACCGCCGCAACAGTAGCGGCCAACACGCCCGCCCTCTCAGCATCCGACGTGCAAGTGCAATGCGGTTCGTTAGATTGGTTCCAACCGCAACGCCTCGCTTTCCACCTACCCTCCGCAGGCCCCATCCCAGACCTCTCACCAGACGTCCACAAGTTCCCCATCATCCTGGCAGCAGACGTAGTCTATGATGAGGAGCACCCGGACCTTCTCCTGCAGACCGTCACGACGTGGTTGGCTCCTGGCAGGGCTTCGAGGTTTGTTCTGGCGTATGTGTTGAGGGTGGCGTATCTGGATGTTATCCGCGATCTTTGGGCGAAGTTTGAAGAGGCTGGGTTGGAGTGTGTGGAGGAGGGCCAGACGACGGGGGATGAGAGTTGGGACGAGATGGCGCCTTATGAGTGGTGTTCTTGGAGGTGGAGGGAGTAGTGTTCCTGGGTTATTTTCCGGAGGAGGGCGGACTGGTTGCGGGAGCTTGTTGGATACATCTAGCAGGGAGCTGTCAAAGCGGTGCCGCATTTTTGGGATAATCTAGCAATCCATCAGGGCAGGATATAGTGATGAGAGGTCCGCGGGGCAAGTGACGAGCGCGAGACAGCGCTTTGGGTTGTCGCGGGCTGCATTGCACGTGAAAAGAACATGCGTTCGCCTGCACCTACGATGCGTAAAGCCATGAAGCAGGCATCATCCGCAGCACATTGGCGCTGGCCACCAAGAGAGCGATCTGTCACGCAGACCGGAAATATCATGAACAATAGCTCACAAGAACGGCGGCTGGAGTCTGGCTTCCACCAGCGTAGCCAATGTATTCTCCTCGCGCTAAATCGGAAGGCATGGTATCATAAAAACGCTCAACAGCAAACCCCGACCCCAATCATCTCTCGAAACCCTCGTCTCTTGAGCGCTCACCTCAAGCCTCCCACCCTCGCTCCACTCCTACTCTTCTGCACCTTGAACGGACTCGCCTCAGCCGCCGCCGCAGGTTCCGTACTAAACAAGGTTGTGAAGTACAATCCGAGGAATCGCACAATCGTCTGCGGAAGCCCACTGCCTTGAGCAAAAGCGGCAGGACTACTGACCGCTGCGCCCAAGTTCGGGAGGCCGGGACCCGTAGACCTGCCTGTTGAGCCAGCAGAACCTGAGCCCAGCGTCTGACCCTTGCCGGAGAAGAAAGCGCCAGAAGAAGCGCCGCCGCTTTTGGCTGCGTCTGCGGCGGCGGCTAGGACAGCTGTGCGGAGGGCGGTCGGATTGGCGCCGCGGATGGTTTCTTTGACGTGGGTGCCTTTGAGAATCAGGAAGGTGGGCATGCTGGAGGTGGCAGGTGTTGTTAGCTGTTGTATCTCGTGAAAGGATTTGAGTCAGGCTTACGCAGACACGCCATAGTTGCCGGCGATCTCCCTCTGTGCGTCGACGTCGACTTTGCAGAAGACTATCTTGCCTGGCTTGCTCTCTGCGGCTGCGAGCTGTTCGAAGACGGGTGAGATGACCTTGCACGGACCGCACCAGTCGGCGTAGAAGTCGACTACTGTGAATGTGGCGGAGGATGTAATTGTACGGAAGTGCGCCGAGGAGGTGACTGGAGTGACTTTCGACATGCTGGGCGAGTGGATGTGGTATGCTCAGAGGTGATCTGGGTTGGTTGGTGGTGTAGATTGGAGAATGGCGTGGTGGTACGATCGACGTTGCGGCTTTCATGTGAAGACGTGGGGTTCAGGGACACCCAAGTCCTTTCGCATTGGGAAAATAAATATAGGTATCCACCACATCTTCCCATTCACATGCAAAATGGACGCACCCTCTAGAAACATCAATGCGGTACCTGACCAACAGCCATTCACCGTTCTAGTGACCGGCGCCAATAGGCAAGTCGCCTTCTTGCCAAACAATAGCAACGACGACTGACAGGTAGGTCTTCTCCCTACAACAGCGGCCTCGGATTCGCAACATGCTGCCGCCTCGTTGACGAGTTCCTTTTCACCCGCCCCCAATCCCAATCTCTACACATTCTATACACCACCCGCGATGCGGCGAAAGGCGAGGACACCAGAATCCGCTTGAATGCGCACATCCAAAAGACGCTCCGAGAAGCCAATGGCAAGACAATGGGAATCAGTTTGCTGCTAGAAAAGCGTGTAAAAGTCGAGGGAGTGCTGGTGGATCTCGCTCAGCTGGCGACAGTCAAGGCTCTCGCACAGCAACTGCTACAGAGAGGCCAGAAGCTTGATGCAGTGGTGTGGAATGCAGGCATTGGTGGTTGGACCGGCACCAACTGGCCTTGGGCGATATGGACACTCTGCACCGACATGCTACAAGCCAGCACTTGGCCAACATATCAGTACTCAGATGTCGGCTCGACGGCCAAGCAAAAAGGCCTCAAGATAGGCAGCGAGGGAGAAGAAGCTCCTGTTCTAGGCCAAGTCTTCGCAGCAAACGTCTTCGGCCACTACCTGCTCACCCACTGGCTCTCACCCCTCTTCACACCCACCAGCCGCATAGTCTGGGTCGGCAGCGTCACCGCTCTCCCACACTTCTTCTCCCTCTCCGACATCCAGTGCCTCCGCGCCCATGACGCCTACGAATCCTCCAAGCGCCTCACGGACTTGCTCGTCCTCACCTCCGACCTCCCGTCCACGTCACCCTACACGCAAGACTTCCTCGCCACCACCACGCCCGCCGACACTCGTAAGCCGAAAATGTACGTCACGCACCCCGGCATTCTCGCCACCAGTATTGCCTCTGTCTTCTGGCTCCTCGAGCCTTTTATGATTGCTTTCTTCTACTTGGCCCGCTGGTTGGGCTCACCCTGGCACACCGTCACTGCGTACAAAGCCGCCGTGTCGCCCTGCTTCTGTGTGCTCGCACCTTCGTCACAGCTTGATGATATGGAAGCACGGGATGGCAAGGGCAAATGGGGCAGTGCGATCAATCCTTCGGGCGACGAGCGCGTGGCTCGCACGGAGACAGAGGGTTGGGGCTGGAGTGGTAGAGTCGGTGAGATTCCGGCTGGCAGCGTCACTGGAAGTCTTGGACGGTGGAGAGGCATGAAAGTCACGGGCAAGGAGGAGAGGGAGGAGTTCGAAGTCACTGGGCAGGCAGCCTGGAAAGAAATGGAGACTTTGAGAAAGGAGTGGGAAGGCAGATTAGGAAGGGTAGATCAAGCTGTGAGCGAGGATCTGTGAATCAAGAATGCATACAGAGAGATATATTGAGTTATCACTAAGTTGATCACCAGTCATTCTTGCCCTCCTTCTGAATGAATTGTGACTTTACCCCTTGGATTCCGGCATGAACAGAAAGCCTGTCTGAGCGAACTTGGGCCTGCTAGCCTGGACACCACACAAAAAGCAACATCTCATGACATCAAGTATCCACTCGTAAGTAGCATACATATCAAACAAGCCACATCAACTCTCACTCCCTCGCACACGCAGAGATAACCAATCATGCCCTCAGTTCAGATCTGGCATGTGAAAGCCAATCTGGCGTGCCGTGGACTTGCGATGGCCTGCTTCTCCCTTCACCCCTGAATCTCGCTCCCCGAGCACGAAACACTAGCACCAAAAATACCAAAAATTTTACACCGGCGGATAGAGCACTTTCACATCAGTATCCGAATGCCTCCGAGTGACTCCCAGAAAGCAATTATGTGGCTCACAGGCTACGTCGAACACCTGGCCTTCAGTGACTCCCGGCTTCCCGCCGCGCGGGCCTCAGTCAGTTCGGCGGTTGGTGACCAACATATGAGTTCGAATCACCAACAAGTACAATGTGATGGCAGTGAAACAAATAGAGTAGCAAAAGAGAACGAGATAATACTTACTAAGCAGGGGAATAAAGACATGAGACTTCTGGATGCGTACCTGCAGTATCGATGACACATATGGGTTGAAAGAACAGACCATCAGAATGCCAGTACAGCGAGGGTAAAAGGTGGGCCAGTATTCCCACGTTGTCTGGCAATATGATGCCGACGGTGTAAGCCAAAGCTGAAGTGTAGTCTCACAGGGGCAAGAGGTGAGGTCTTTGCCAAGCATGCTAGCGGACTTGTCCAAATCCACAGTATCGGCACTTCCAAAGCCCGACGATCAACTTCAAGTCACCAAGCCGAGGAAGTGCCAGCTGGCCAACAATTGCTAAGGTACTTACGTCGAGTCGTGCGCTTTCATTAAATACAACAACGACTCACAAAAGCGATCTGTCGGTGAGGTGGGCGGAGAATACCAGACACCACAATGCTCGCCTCCGGCTTCACCAATGCACCCATCACCCAACTTCTCCTACTGGGAGTCGTCGGGTCAGCGATCATCGCCAGCCTGACAGACACCAAGTA
>Ga0265797_10002417_pt1 | contig 31477 bp, 35 predicted proteins | sample P2T30metagenome_FD_192433 | JGI IMG/M metagenome (GOLD analysis project Ga0265797, IMG submission 192433) | Plant litter microbial communities from East Loma Ridge, Irvine, California - P2 T30 | ecosystem: Environmental > Terrestrial > Plant litter > Unclassified | place: USA: California... | reverse complement strand
CGGTCTCAAGAGCTTCACGCTCAGTAAGGGCAGGGTTGGAGTCGTCGTGGGGCTGCAGGAATTTATTGTTAGCTGACTGCATATACGTGCCGGCAAAAGTGTTGTGACTTACGAAGCCGGTGTTCTCTTCTTGCTCCTCATCGGCAACAGGTTCAGGCAGGCTGGCTGCCCTTGTGTCGCCTCTCCTGAAGCTGGCACTGATGCTAGGCTCGATGTTTTGGCTGACGTGTCTGCTGGCACTGGTGATGGCGCTCTGTTGTGGTAGAGGCCCGGCAGAAGGGCCATTCTCTTTGCCGAAGAAGTAGTTGAGGAAGCTGTCCTTCCCGGCACCAGCACCAGCACCGTTAGGCATGCTTGCGGCATGACCTATTCTGTGACCATCCCTGCCAATTGCGGGTGACATACTCCTGCTCTCCTTCGCCTTTACTGCCGATCGCACAGGCAGAGCGCCAGGCGTTTGTTGGTGCTCTGTGTCCTCTTCACCATCTTCCGCACCGTTGACTCCGTTCAACTCCTTTTTTCTGCGCGCATCTCGCTTCGCCTTCTCCGCGTCTGCTGCAATCTTCTTCTCGCGATCTTGCTTGTCCTGCATCACACTGGCCATTGCTGCTGCGGCACCGAGGAAGTTGGGGTGGTTTGTGTTGATGTAAGCTCTCTGTATCGAGATGAGCGACTCGACGTATGATGAACATGGTCCGAGGCGTTCGCGGAGGAGGTCTGATACAACTTCGATAAGCTTGCCTTGTAGACGAGGGTAGCGAGCCAGCTCGTTGAAGCCGCAGTTGTGGCAGATCTTGATCAGTTCCTCGTAGACGAGCTCGACACAACGTTGACTGGGGATTTCGAGAAGCTTGATCTGGGGCTTCACGAGAAGGTCGAAGGCGAGTTCAGGAACAAATAGTGAGGGACGGGGACCAGTAGAGTTGCGGATAGCCGTTCTGATGTCGTGGACGGAAAGGTTTTGGGTAGGGTTGATAGTCTCCAGGCTGTTTCCGAAGACAGAGTTGAAGATGTAGTAAATACGGGCACCACCGCAGAGCTCCTTTGTACTAATTTCAGAGCTAGTACCGTCGATGGACGAGATGAACATGGTTGCGAAGCGGGTCATAAGCTGCAGGATAAGCGAGCCGCGGTGCTCCTTACCAGTGAACTTCACATCTCCGTACGAAGCAAGTTCCTGCTGTGTTTGTCCCATGAGTGTGTTCAAGCGGGCCTTGATATCGGGGAGCTTCTCGCGAATGTGTGCCATGAGAGTGGTGTTGAGAGTCTTGGCCAGATATTGTGTGCCACATCGGGTGGACATGTTGCGGTATGCAGGGTGCATGCGGAAGAACTCGCGTTCAGCTTGGAGAGCGTCTGACAAAACCTTGTTGCCTTGAATATCTTGCTGTGAGCGGTTCACAATACCGATGAAACCAAGCTTGAGTGGGTAAACGCGACCAGACAGGATGTCGAGAGCATTAGTTCCGTGGTCCATAAGATCGAGCTTGGTAAGAACACCGATTGTGCGCTTGCCAGTGGGGTCGACATGGCGGGCGAGCTTGAGCGATTCGGAGTTGACGATATCCACGTTCGCAGGAGAAACAGCAAGAATGATGCTGTTGGGCTTTGCAATGTACTCGGAGATCAGGTTACGCGTCTGCTTCTCGATATCCGAAGGCTGGTCACCAATTGGCACCTTGGTGAGACCTGGCAAATCGACCAGGGTCAAGCTCAGCACGTGCGAAGAGTAGACCTTGAGGTTGATAGGTTGTCTGTTGATGCCCTTGTTCGCGCCGGCGATTCTGTTGGTCTCGTTCTCAATTTCCCTCTTGATTTCCTGGAAGTCGTAGAAGCGGCGGCCTGGAATGTGGTTGAACTCTCCCCATTCTTCCTGGCCAGCAACAGATTCGGGAGTGTGAGGGATGTGGACGGCGTCGTCTTCGGACTTGTCGTTGCGTGTGGAGGGGATGTTGATGAGCTGCAATACGAGAGGTCGTCGTGTTACGATGCCGCTGCCACGAGGGAGGAAGTCCTTGCCGACAATGTTTTCGAGGACAGACGATTTACCGGAGGACTGGGAGCCGACTGTGACCTTACTGGAGTGTTAGCGACTACAAAATGCCATACATACGTCGTGCGATACGAACAATCTGAGGGAGGTCCAGAGAATCATTGCCGATGGTGTTGAAGACCAAGTCCTGCAGCTTGTTTACCACTCCAAGGAGATCTTCGCCGAGCGCGGCCATGTTTGCGAGTGTGTCTGGCTGGCCTTTGGTTGGGAAAGGTCTGGCTGGTTGCCGTCGGCGGAGGCGAGGACTGTTGTTGTTTCGCGAGGAGCGGGCTTCACACTTGTTGCGATGCGCTTCCCCGAACAGCGCCGATCTGTATGGTTTTGGGCGGCGCGGAGGTGTGAGACAGGGCGGCGAGGGCGGATGGAGGAGGGAAAGGGGTGGGAAATCGTGCGAAATGAGATATTCCACGGAGGTAGAAAGCAATAATAGCGTTACAGCAGCACGTAGTCACCGGAGCACTCGAACAAGGCGATGTTGGTGGTCTGTTTGACTTTGTGATGCCAGCCGCGAAACAGCAACGATCACGTGATATGTCAGATACGTCACTGGCAAAAGAGTTGGTTCTGGATGCTCAACTGGTCTCTGGTCTCTGTGCGGGCAGCCTAGTCTAGTCAAAGGCTCGCGTGAGCTGGTCGCATGTGCCTCTCCACCTCCGCTCTGTGTCTGCGTGCTGAGCGTGCTTCTCTCCACCACCTCGTGCAGGTACAGGTACTTGGACCGTATTCGCTAAGATGCAATAAGCTGCATCCGCCTACTGCAAGGGCCGCAACTCCGGTCTGCCTTGCCTGAGGCGTCGCTCCAACAGGCAATATTTATCTTACCACAACACCCAAACCTTGGGCCGTCCCCATCATTTCGGGGCCACATCCTTATCAATCGCCCGGCGCGCCGCCAAACTCACGCGTGTCTTATCGCGATAAATGTCCCCAGGATCGTCAACCGGAATGGTAAGGCAGACTCGCCGATGGCCATGGCATTGCGGACAATGTGAGACGAGGGGCCAAGGGCGATAAGCACGACTCATCAGTTACGGTACCTGACGGCAGGGTATTTGAACATTGCCTCCTGTTTGCTCCGTTCACTCTTCGTTTCTTTGTTGTTGCAACATACAATTTTACATCACTCTTACTGCTTTCCTCCAACATTCACAAGCTTCATCCATTCCCAGCTATACCTTCCTCAAGACTTCTAGAATCGTTACACGGCCGCGACTTCCTTCCTTGGTACATTGTCGCACGCGCGCGTTCGCTCCTGCCAAAACATCGTCGCTCGGCTCTCAACGCTCGCCCACTCTTCCAACATCTTCATCCTCCACTCGGCACTATTCTTGCGCCAGTGACATGGCACCCTCTGCAACTTCCACCGAGATCGAACACATCAACCACCTTGTCCTCACAGAGAAAGACATTAATATCGAACACAACGTCGATGATCACGTCGCTTTCGGTACTGAAGAAGTCCTCCATCCTCTCCCCTTCCCTCATTCTCACCGGCGACTGGCTTACTGACCAGCAACTTAGGCGGCGACGACCAATGGTTCTACAATCCCAAGACCAAGCGCTTCGACCTGTCTCGCGGCAGCCAGCGCAAGATCACCCTCGACGCCGACGATGGCATTCGCAACCACCGTGGTGTTCTGATCGACCCTGAGAGCACTCTTCTCGTCGTCATCGACATGCAGAACTACTTCGTCCACCCCGACTTCCACGACCACAGTGAGGGCGTCGCAACTGTGAAGCCGCTCATCAACGTCCTCAAAAAGTGCAGGAAAGAGGGCATACAAGTCTGCTGGTTGAACTGGGGAATCACAGACCACGACCTCAAGGCCATGCCGCCTGCCGTCACCCGTGGCTTCAACAAGCGCAGAGCACACGAGAAAGGTGGTGGATGGCACGTTGGTCTGGGTGCCGTTCTCCCAGAAGAGCAAGGTGGTGAGCGTTGCCTGTTCACTGGCACCTGGAACGCCGACATCTACGATCCGTTAAAGGAGTACGTCACAGACAACGACGTGCGCTTCGACAAAGCACGCATGAGCGGACTCTGGAGCCCCGAGCTGCCCATGCACAAGTGGCTGCGCGAGAGCGGGAAGAAGACACTTCTCTTCGCGGGCGTCAACACTGATCAATGCTTGCTCGGCACCTTGACAGACGCTTACTCTTGGGGCTGGGACTGCATCCTCATTGGGGACTGTGCTGGCACCATGACCGGTCTGGGCGCAAAAGAAGTCTGCGACTACAACATTGCCACCAACATGGGCTTTGTCACCGACTCGGAGGTCTTCTGTGCTGCGGAGAGCACTTATGCCTGAAGTTTGTCATTTCGCGAGGATGATTCAGGGAACGGGTCGCGTGTAGCATCTGTTTCCATTATGCCTTATGTCTATGTTTTAGCAAGCGCGGCGTTCCGGTGTTTTACGACTCTTTCGATCAGAGGCTCTTCTCGATGCACGATGATACTTTGCAGTATTCGCAGAACAGGGGTAGCTTATCTTGTGGCATCTTTGATTGTTGTTTTTGGGTTCGTTGTTCTTCAACGGCACTTGAGACCTTGCTTCGAGATATACTAAATAAACACCAAAAACACATTCTAATAATTGCTCACCTGTCCCGATGTTGGGTTTTCGCTTCGAACATGAAATCACCTATCAAAAACGATCCATGTCTCGGCAGGAAGGAATGATGCTTGGGCGACGTCAATCTGTAGATCAACGTGGGAGCTTGAGCGGGGAGGAGAGCACGCGAGCAAGGAACAAGGAACGCCCATCCCATTGAAGCACCTCGTTCACATTCGCCATTACAAGCTCAACTTACTTCCACTTTCCAACAGAACAGCTTTTTAGTCTCAACATTATTTCCGGCAATCATGTTCTTCCAAGCCGTGATCAGTGCCGCATTGGTGCTTGCTGCGACTGCCAACCCCATCATCCAGGAACAACAACCGGTTCTCAGTGAAGGATTGGAGGGACAACAGGTGGACCTCATCAAAGAGTTCGTGTCTTTCATTTTCTCTCCCAAATGGCAAAACCTTTTTATGAACGAGCCGATGTCCTAACCTGTGTGCGTAGACTCGAGGAAGCACACATCATCCCCACCATCCTCGATCCTTTCGGCAAGTTAAAACAATACTCCCAACGTACAGTCACATCTATACAACTCAACTAATCAATTCCAACAGTCCCCCTCCTAACCCTCAACGCAACCTGGAAGAAAGCCACCGCAGACCTAGGCAACACCATCAAGCCCAAGAAAGCCAAAAAGGAACCCGTCGTGCACTTCCTCGACACCGTTCCCTTCTCGCCCTCCTCCTTCTCCATAGCCGACAACGATCACCTCGATCTACTGAACTCAGGCATCCAACTAACAATCGCCCTCACCGACCCCGACGCCCCATCCCGCGACAACCCCAAATGGAGCCAGATATGCCACTGGATCGCCACGGACGTGCACTTGACTCCCAGCAGCAGCAGCTCTGACAACAACGATGACGACTTCTCGCTCGACGACAGCCACGACTTGACTACGATCATGCCGTACAAACCTCCCGGCCCGCCGCCCAAGACCGGCAAGCACAGGTATGTGTTTGTGGCGCTGGCGCCGAGGAATGGGACTACGGAGAGGTTGAATTTGAGCACGCCGAAGGATAGGCAGAGATGGGGGTTTGAGGGAGAGAGGGCAGGGTTGAGGGAGTGGGCGCGGGAGAATGGGTTGGGGGTTGTTGGTGAGTTTTTTTTTCCCCCCAAAGTTTCGTGGTGATTTGCAATGTGGAAGCTGACTTGGAGGGATTAGGTGCGAATTTTGTGTATGCGCAGCATAAGAAGCAGTGAGGTGATGTTGGGACATTGTCTGCTCGACGGAGAGGGCATGTCTCGACAACGGATATGTGAGGTGGTACACGAGGCGTTCAGTCACGGGAAATCCCAGTTTGTTGACCTCACATGAGTTCACTAGTCAATTCGAAAGCAATGATAATATCAAAATATCGCTTTAGTCCGTCCTTGAGGCACTCCGTCCTCCGGTCCGACTTTTGATTACTTCTGCATCGCAACAACCTCATGCACGCGCTTCCGCATTATGTCGTGCTATAGAACGGCAGCTCGAGGTGACGCGGACGAGGTGATCGTGTTGAGTGTTGAGTGGTTGGCACAGCATAATGCAATGCTGACCGGACAGCCATGTGGCTGACAGGTCTTCCGAAAACAAATACCCAGTACCATGGCATGAAGATTCCTGCTCTGATATGTCTGTGTTGGAGCATGCGATGGAGTCTTACTGCTTGAGTTGCACTGCCTGAGGTTGGGCGAGGCTCATGGCCTGCCCTTGTCGTCGTGGTCGTGGCTAAACTTCGACGCAAATCGACCACATATATCTCCGAGACCAAACCCAGGCAAGCGACACGCAGGACTGGCAAAAAAGTCAATTGATGCCTACCAGGTCTTGACTCGCGCATGATGGAACGCAGCTAATATAACTGGCTTCTTGGATGTTGGAAAAAAACTACTTGATGCAGCAGCGGACCGATGTCAGCCCGACATGTGGTCGAAAAGCTCTCTCGCATATGTATGCCTCATGTACGTGAGTTCACGCGCGCCGCCCGAGCGTCGCCGTCAGAGGACTCGACCACGTAGGCTTGCGTGGAGATGGGTGATTGGGTACGCGAGGCCGCAAATAAGACGCTGAAGCGTGTTCGTGTCGGGATGGGCGACGCATGTCGCGAGTTAGGTGTTGAGATGATGGCATGGCCGACATGAAGAGCGGGATACTGGGAGTGGTATCAGCGGTACATGACGTTTAGAGACACTTAGAAGTAGCACATATGCCGTCTAATATTCTACTATCCCTGTGTATATTTGTGCAGGGCAAATGGTGATGAACGCACAGAGACGGCAGCGTGAGACATGGTAACACAAGGCTAGAGCGGATAGCTGCATGGAAATGTCATGCAGTGCGCGGAGCGGTAAGGTGTCAGGCCTGCTGTGCTGCCGTGCGAGCGAGAGAGCTCGGGCACTCGTGCCATGAGGGAATAATGTGTGTGAAGAGGGAGAATAACATGCAGCAATACGAGGCCATGTTTCGAAAGGATAGTGAGACTGAGGCATCGACAGAGATCAGCCTTATGTGGACGTGGGCCAAGATGACGGCTGCTGACCCGCGCAAGGCAAACACGCACACACAGACACTGCAACTGTTCATGGGGCCCAAGCAAAAGGTACTGTAGGTGCGGGTGCAGATATGACTTGTGGGAGTAGCTACCAGTCTGAGTGGCCAGTGGCCGGGGCGGGCGCACACGCGAGGATGCATGAGGTATTGCAGCCCAACTCCAACGTGGCGAGCGGACACACGGCAAGCCTCTGGCAAGCCTCAGCGCAACCAAGTACCTGATCAGCTGTGTGATATTCGCCGGTCCCCAGCACGCTCGTCTTGTTTTCCTGCTGCTCCCTGCCACCCTTCTCGAAGACGTTTGCAGCAGTATACGACGGTTCTAGAAAGAAAGAAAAAAGATAGTAAAATCCTCCGCGCCTGCAAGGACTTCTCGTACGGTGAGCAGGCTATCCGTCAACACCACCACCAACAATCCACCACCACTATTACCAGCATCGGCACCTCGTCACCAAGCGAGAGACCAGCCTGACCAGGCAGCGAGGAGTGCCAGCAAAAGCGTCTGCACCCAATCATCGTCAGTTCAAGACATCTTCCCCACGCGCCTCACCGGCCTAGTCAGGCTGAGCGCGCACGCCGACCTGGACTGGACCAAGGCCTCAAGCGCCCTCTTTCCCACCGCCGTGTTTGCTCTTCCTCCTAATTCTGCTGCTGCTGCTGCTGCATATACCAGAGGCTCTGTTCAAACTCGTTCCCTGACTCTGTTGCTTTCTGCCATCCCCCGGACTGCCCCTGTTCCGAGCTCTCGCGGCCTTGCGCTTACACACGCCCTGCTCCTTGCCTGGCTCGGGCACTTCCTCGGACCCGTCGCGATTTGGCTGCCCAAAGCGGGACCCATCACCACCGCACCTTCCTCGCCAACATCACCTGCCTCTTTCCACCTCAGGACTGTTCAGCGCATGTCTTGTTAGCAGACCTTACACTATACACCCGACTACTACACCACCGGACAACAGGATACTTACCCACAGCGTCGCCGCATCCCACACACCCCGCCTACCCACCTGCCGCCACTGCGCTCACCTCCCACCATGCCTAGCGACGTCGCCCGGCAGTGGTTTGTGCCTGGAGACGGCATCGACCGCCATGTCATCGTGACCGACATCCAGAGATACCTCGGCAACGATGCGACTGTACGACCTGGACAGGGCACCGGAGAAAACGACGTAGGACCTGCCCGCCATCTGAAACAAACGTTGCGCAATGCTTACATGAATCCAGGGTGTCATGGGATACTGGATCAAGGCCTACCGAAACCTTACAACAGTATGAGAAAAGAAACTGACAAGCCCCGCCCTGCCCAGACTAACCACACAACAGGCGATGATTGCAGACTTGCGTGCCGACTCCGCAAGATGGAGACAAGAGCAGAGGAAAGGCGCCGTGACTCGAGGTAGTCAAAGTCCCCGTGTGACGCATCAAACAGGGAACACAGCACCTGACATGATGCCAGAATACGTTGGTTCGAACACGTATCATAACTCGCAGGCGGCCAGAGTGCCCAGAAGCCGCGATGGAGACTCTCCCGCCGTGGAGGCGCCCTATGGATCTTCCGTGACTGGTGGCCGGGACCGCATGCCAGTGGACAGAGTGCCCATAGACAGCAGGATGCCAGTGGATAGGATGCCCACAGACAGGATACCAGTCAACCGCATGCCCGCGGACAGGATGGCCTTGGATCGTATGGATGACCGGATGCAGATTGATCCTCCTTCTGGCCCACCCCAGGACAGAAGATACCAGACAGACCGCAACGGATACCCTCCTGAGCAAAGATACGGTGCGGATGCTAGAGGATTCCCAGATACCCGACCGGGTTACCCACCTCAAGAGCAGGCTCCCTATGGCCGTGCCCCACCAGTGACCTCTTCCTACTCTCAGGACTCCGTGTATGCCCGCAGTAATGCCTACCCTCCGCCGGTCAACGATGGTGCGCCGCCAGGATACGTGAGGCAAGGAAACTACTATGTCCCGGTCTCTTCTGCTGAGCAGCCTATGAGGCCAGATCCATCCATGTACGGAGGTTCCCACCCATATGGTCAACCACTGCAGCCGCAGAGGATGGAAAGTGCGCGCGACCCGCGTGACCCTCGTGACCTCCAACGTGACCCAAGAGACTCGCGCGACCCGCGTGACCCACGAGACCCAAGGGACCCCAGATATGCACAGGACTACCCTCAGGACCCAAGGTATGCTTACCCTAGCCCGGCTGCCACCACGGCATCGTTGCCACGCAGCGAGCGCGAAACCGTCGCCAGCCCACAACAGCCAAGGTTCGCAAACCCGCCGCTTGTTTGACCCCACCAAGAGTGCAATCACTAACTTGTTCAGTCCTTATGGCTCTGCACCATCGCAGTACGATCAGTACGGCAGCATTCGTCGTAAGTATAGATGAGCGATCGCCGCACTTTCTTTCCGTGCGAGTAGGCGCTGATGCGCGACATCAGCGGCGCAACAGTTCCCGCCCACTCTTGGACAGCCTGGCCCTATGACTCAAAGGACTGGTTCGCAACCCACCAGAGATCCGCCTTATGGAAGGGAAAGACCTGCGCCTACTACCACTGACAGCGCTCGGAACACGCGCCGCCGGATGTAGCTGTAATAATATGGGACCTCTTACCTCTTGGAGTACGCTGCTTGCTTCGCTTTGTCAATTGCCATTTGGTCACACTGGAGGTCATGCTTTCTATCCTGCTCTCCGGATCTACCGTCATGGCGACTGAACTGAAAGCAGATCCTCTCGTAAGAGAGTGATTGCAAGCAAAAACGTCTTGCGCTGCGAGTAGTAAGTACCTAGATCTTGCTGGTAACGGACTTGCTGCAGGACACCTACTACGCTCGCTGCAGCTTGACCATCATTGGCCTTCATGATGAAGACCTGTTGCACGCCTGGACATCGTCTTTCGTTGCGCTCACCTGTTGCTTGCACCGAAGCCGGCCCTGGACTCTACTTTTCTCTCATGGGACAAAACTTTTGCATGGCCTTGCATCGGAGATTTGGACTACTACACTGGTAATCTCGACTAATTACGACTGATGACAACGAAGGAGGACCACTTGAATTTTCGCTGGAATATTTCCTTGCTTGAGGAGGGAGCCTTTTTCTTTCTTTGTCACGCCGCATACAACTTGAATGCTGCATGCCTGCAGAACGAGCTTCTTCCAAGGATTGCGATTGGGGGATTAGTCTGTGTCATAGACGATGGATTGCGAATGGATCTGAATGATTACTTGGCACGAGTCTCTCATTCTACTACTACTACTAGGAGGGTACGTACTTACTACTTACGACCGGTCATTTTTTGTAAGGAGAAGATATCGATCAATCACAGAATTGGTTGTGATCATTGCACCTCTTATTTGCTCTTCGAATATTGCTTTGCTATCATGCCAGATCGTTTTTCGTCTCCCTTTTCAGAACCTGTTCGCGCCTGATCGTGAGTCTGGCCCCAGTGTCGACCGTCGAAGAACAATTTGTTTATCCCTTGGCGTAGCATTCATAGGCATGATCGTGCGTAAATGCCGCAGATCCACCCTGCGCAAGTGCCATTGAAGGGACCCACGGCAGGATTGGAAGCAGCGCGGCCAGCGCCTACGCACTCAACGGAAAGGGCGGAAGCTCCTATTCTGCAAAGCGGTATAACACCCTTGACAAGCGCGATGTTGGCAGAAGATATGAGTCTATACTAGGACCGCACTAGAGCAAGTTCGAGCAAGGGGATTCTTCGAAGGTCGACAAGCGACGCAGCCCTCCGTGCGGAATTCCATCCATACTAGACATCTAGCTATGGTCTACAGACTTATCTTTGGTGCACATTGTTCATTATTGCCTGCATTGAACATCGAAAGTTTCCGCAACTGCAACATACATTCTTATTTCTTCAAGCTCTCATGAAGCCAACATTCCCATTAACAACTCTGCACCGTTCGTCTTGAACCTGGCGCTCTTAGTTCACAGCCATCAGCCTTGAGCGTTACCCGATATGCCAACCTGCCCTACTCACCAAACAAAAAACAGCTACTCTCTCGTATAGTCACTATAGCACATAGGAACTAAGCCATCAGACTATACCTAATGAGGAAGGTTTCCGCAGACAGTAGAGCAAAAAGAGGCTCGTTTAAAGAACATATGGATGAAGAACGGGCTTATGCTTCGTACAACAGTGGTGTTTATGGTTAGGTTTGCAACTACTAAATAGTCCTTAGGAGGCGGATGCGGTTTGTGGTGAGGGATGAATAAAATGACATTTGCACCGGTATTTGTTCAGATTGATGACTCCATTTGCTATAAGAAACAAGAGTAACGTGCCGCCCCATCATTAGGTGTCATCACATGGTCGTTGCTAATCCGTCCCGCCAGTCTTGCTACCTACTCTCGAACAATTCAGGGCCACCAAGGCTGAAAAACGTAGCTATGGCACCACCAATACCCGCGAGTGTCTGGAAGATTGGCATCACGAAATCTCGCTTCCTGCGCCTCTTTCCTTGCTCGATTTCATTCTCGAGCTCTGCCTTCTTGTCTTGCTGCTCCGCACCCTGAGCTGCTTGCTGCTCTTCAAACTCCTTGATTCGCTTCTCCAGGGCGGTCTTCTCTGCAGTAAGCCCTTTCAGGTCCACGGCTTTCTGTTCCGACGCGCGAATCTCGTTCTCGGTCTTTTCCAGTCTCTCTTGGTACGCCATGATTTCCTCGGACGCGGCCTGTTGACTGGCTTTGAGCTGCTGCAGCTCTTCTTCGTATCTTCTGATCGCTTTCTCATTCGCCTCTCGTTCTCGTGCGGCTTGATTGAAGAGCTTCTGATACTTTTCCTCTTTCTCCTTCCTCAAATGGTCGAAGTCTACTTTCAACACCTGCTGCGCTTGCCTTGCTGCCTCAAGTTCGTTCTGCACTTTGAGTTTCTGCGACTGTAACGTTGCAACAGCGCTCTTATCATCAGATCGAAGTGCTTCTTGCATATCTTCCTGAACGGCATTCAGCTCAGACTGCTTCTTCTTCTCGGTTGCGCGAATGCGCACTCCTGCTTCGAGGCCAGCCGCCGTGTCTTCGAGAGCCAATCTTCGATCAACCATCTCCTCCTGGATCGCCAGGATCAGTCGAGGGTTCCGATTGGAGATGAATTGTCCGATGATCTTTCGTGCCGATGCGACTTGTCCTGCATGCTTCGCCACGCGGCATCCATGGCGGGTCATTGCACCCCACCATTCCTCATCGGAAAGCAACTGCCTCTCATTAGATTCACCTTCTCGCAGCATGTCGCCAGAGCTTTGCAGAGTATCCCACATGGTCGTCGTTAGAACCACGTTGCGGTACGCAGCCTGTCCGCATAGCTTCTGGAAGATCTTCAGGTTGCGCAGACTGGCACCGCCCATGCGATTGTCGGTTATCCTGTGCAGATACACGATGCCAGTCAGATGCACGGACCGGCTGTACAACTGGGCGAGAATCGCCGCGATTTCCCTGAGGACCTCAGTGTCGCTTTTGACGGTATCATTGAACCCTGGCGTGTCGATCAGAAAAACTCTCTGGTCTTTGTCGAGCGTGCAAGAGTAGAACTGCACTTGAGTGGTGTCTGGTTCACGACTCGCAAGGTCAGCCTGGTCGAAGTGTGGGATGGTTGGTTATGATTTCTCACCTGCTTTCAGTCCATGCCCGACTGCCACGTCTTGGTCTGAAAGGAGCTTGATGAAACTGCTCTTGCCAGAACCCGTTATGCCCGTGACAAGGATCACGCATTCATCCGCACTGCTAGAGTTAGCCATGCTGAGAACACCGGCGAGCGCTTCCTTACCTTAGCGGTGGTACGCTGTCAGAAAGCTTTCCGATATTCGACTCGGTGGACGACATGGTGTTTGATTAGGTTTCTGGAGACGAGCTAGCCTCAAAAACGTCTCGTGTAATTGGAGACTTCGACGTCCGGATGCTACTGCTATTCGACGTGGACAAGAAGCTTGCGCACAAGAACAATCATGCATGCGAGTGAATGCCGGCTGATATACCGCAGCCTTGCAGAGGTACCACCCCATCACGCAAAATCAAGGCAGCCTAGAGCATGCCTGTAACGGTCGTATCAGAGTGACAGACTGTATCTGTGATTGGCGGCAGAACAATACACGGTAGGATCAACCCCTCCGTCTGCCGCATGTCAAGATGTTGGCATTCTCTGTCAGAATTGCATTTGTAGCTCTCTGTCGCGGCATTGCCATGTAGATCGTCGCCTCTTTCCAAGCCCCAACACTGCTCATTGGGCCGTTGGTCGCGTGTCTCGTATAGAAAAGGTCACACGCCCCTCGAACGCGGCAGCCTTTTGACATATACATGCGGTTGTCAGATTGCCACTCTCTGCAGACTTGCAGCCTTGCAGCCTTCGCGATGCATGGCGTGCAGCTCAACCGCCGGTGAGAGACCAGCTTCAGCCTGATCAGTTGGATCACCCGAATAATCACATGCCAGCAATCTTCAAGCTCCAGCCGTGTCGACACCACCTTTGATATTGAACCAGTTCGCCTCGTCTTACAAAGGACGTTGACACAAGCCGTTAGCGTGTTGTTGTATCGATCATGGATGACACCAGAGCTATCTAAACACACTCATGTATGCTAAAAGGATCATGACACGGAGTCGCCGACACGGGAAGTTGTGTCTCTGGTAACAGAGTCAATCGTGGCGTATCCCATGCCGTTTCTGTTGATTTCATTGGTTTCCAGCTGCTGCTCCAGCTGATATGAAGACACCCTCTCGAGACAATCGCATTGCTCCAATGCGCCAATGCGCTTGGGTGATCGTCAACGGCGATGACAGGGTGTAAGCTTGTGTCCAAAGCGTGAGGCAATCCACAGATACTGTACTGCCACGTAGCGGAGATCTCACGACTATGGTAGATGTCAGAATCGATATGCAAATGCCAGCGACGCAATCCCACCTCTGAATTTTAGCTTATGACAACGCATCGATGCGCAGTATATTCGGATCGTCGAGTGACTATTTAGTCCTGTACACAGTTCCAGTCTCCGTGTCGCCCATTTTAGCCGCACTAGCTACGCAAAAGTTGGAAAGTGGCACACTATACCAATGGCGGAATCAGACGACAGAATAGCGCCGTCCACAGACTCGGACGATTCACAAGATGGCCTTTTTCGCTCAAGTGACTACTTTATAGCAGTCATGGGCGTGACTGGCGTTGGCAAGAGTACTTTCATCAACCATCTTAGCAACAAAAATGTCGAGGTCGGACATACATTGAAAGCCCGTGAGTCAGAACGTCAAGAACCGTCGAGACCAGCACTGACCGCGCTCCAGGTACACAGAAAGTGAAGTTCTTCCCGGTGCAGTACACCAAAGAAAGCACTATCTGGCTGCTAGACACACCCGGCTTCGACGACACGGACAGGAATGATACGGAAGTCCTCAAAGAGATCGCGGCTTACCTCGTCATGCCCGCGCTCTACGAAAACCGAGAATCCAAACTCGACGGGATCATATACCTCCACCGCATCAACGACGTCCGCATGGGAGGTTCCGCGCAGACGAATCTCTTCATGTTTCAAAAGCTCTGCGGCAAAGACGCGCTGGCCAGGGTCATCCTCGCAACTACGATGTGGGAGAAAGTGACGGAAGACGAAGGCAGTCATCGTGAGGCTGAGCTGAAGGATACTGACAATTTCTGGGGCGGTATGATCTCATGTGGAAGCACTGTACATCGACACGTCAACACGCGAAAGTCTGCCATGGACATCGTTGAACACTTCGTCAGTGCAGGACAGAGACGCCAGGGCGGCATGGTTCTTGATCTGCAGAAAGAGATGGTGGATGACAAGCTCGATTTGAACGAGACTGGCGCCGGAAAGGAGGTTGACAATGGCCTTGCAAAGGCGCGCGACGGCTTCCAGAGAGACATCGATCAGCTGCAGGAGAACCTCATCGAAGCCAAAGAACAACACAATGAAGAGATGATAGCGGCCGTACAGAAGAAGCAAATCGAGATGGAGGGCAAGATAGAGCGAGCTGAGAGGGAGCGTGATAGATTGAAGATCAGTCTCGAGGAACTGTACAAGGAAAAGTTGGATAGTATGCAGCAGATCATCGATGATCTGCGGAACAACCCTTTGGTGAGGTCTCATCCTCTGCCGGATGGTGTGGACCGATGGACCGCGAGTATGAGTCTATTCGGAGACAAGTACTGGTTTGATGGACAGCACAGCGGGCTCCTGTAAGACCGGTACTGTTTCCACTCTGTGCGGCAACTGGTACTGACTTATCACCAGCTGTAAAAAGCCACCGCCCGGCATTCCAACAAAGTGTTTACCGTATCCTCCGAACCAGAACAACAACCGCTGCATTGCATTTGGGGAGAGGAACTCCTGGTACATCCACTACCGCGACCATGATGAGCACGGGAAACTCATCGAACGTTCCAGTATGATATTGCTCGCGAGAGTCGCGCTTTCCTGTTGACCGCATCACGCGTTTTGCTGACCGTCTCAGGCTTCAGTATCAATTTCGCGACAGTGTACCCGGGCGCGTATCGATTTTTGCACGAAGACCATCAAGATGAGCCCCCCACATGTATTTCCCTGAGCACTTCGGGTCATTATTTTGTACGAACCGCGGCTGGTTGCCACTTCCACCTCCCGCAATCCGTTGAAGTCGCCATCGGAAACCCATCCTCAAAGGAAAGCGTGTGGCTCGGCGCTTACGATACCTGGATCGCTCAGTCTGAATCCGTTGGCGAGGATGGAGAACAGAAGAATTACACCTGTGAGGCAGACCTCAAGCATTATTACACGGGAATGCAAGATGCCATGAATGGTGAGTCGGGCCAGAAGATTCGAGCTGCCGCACTTAATCCAACAGACAGCGAGCAATGGACCATTCTATGGTATGACGGCACCACCAGGTACGGCTTGGGCAATACTCGAAGCTTCGAGTTCTTTGCATATCAGGAATGGTGCACGGTCAACTTCGGATCGCAGTGGAACAGCGTAGAACCGCAAGTGGGACGTGCGGCAAAACGTCCTGATGTTTTCGTCTTTATGTTCGACCGCTTCAGGAGCAAATGGAAGCCTTGGAAGACACAGGTCCGCACCCGCATCATGACATACAAACCCCGGGGTTGGACGAGACGTAACTCAACCACCAAGAGCAATACATGATCGAAACCGCACAGACAGTTACTCGCTTCCCGTGTCACAGTGATGCAGAGGCGCTCCATCTTTGGATAAGCGGTTGTGAGAAGCTGGTTGTGAGGGAGTCAAGGGACTGGGAAAATGAATCAGTGATAACGTTTTTTTTGATCACGACTGACGAATCTCTTTCGATGGATGCGGCGATCACATATTGTTGAATGAATGGCACCGGCGTTAACATCCCACACTGTTTCGTGTTATTCATGTGACATCGTCTTGCCCTTTATTAGAGTGAACGATCACAGTCGGAGGGATGAACTCGTGGTGGGCTCCGACAGTGTACTTCGCGACATAAGTGCGACGATCCGTCGAGAAGACGGTAACTGCGTAGATAGCATAGTGAAGCGAACACTTAGGCACGTCCCGACTTCCTACCGTGGTCCAGTCGTGTCCAGGAGAAATAAATGTCCTCATCTGACCGAGCTCCGAGGCGGTTGCAATTATTCGGGGTCCCTTTGCATTGGAACTTGTCTCAAAAAAACGGAGGTTCTCATTTAAGATGTTTCTGCATTGAAGTATAGATCCAGGAAATTCGAGCTGGTGAGACGATCTGCTGTATGATTTGACCTGGCCTGAATCAAGCTCTCCATAACCCACAAGATGTGCATCAACGCCCTCTCGCTCACGATTTCTTCTCCTTCGACGGCCCTGTCAAATCCTTGATCAATTCTTTGGTTTCCTTGATCAAGCGGGAGCCAATCGCGAAGCCACCGACTGCTACAGCAACCCCTTTGTAAGTATCTCCGAGAGCGGAAGACACTGCGAGACCGATAGCGATCAGAACACCCGCAAGCACCGCCGTCGCTGATGGAAATATCCCCGAACTTGGACCTTCTATAATCTGAATGCCCCAAGCCGCCTGCACAGTGACCAGTCTGTTGCCATTCGGTGGCTTGACGCTCTCGCCACACTTCTTCGGGAACAGGGGTAGCCACTTGCGATCGTTGATGTCGATACTCATGGGATGGGTTGTCAATTCGTGCAGGAACGAATTGGACCTGATCGGCAGGTCAAGGTATGGCAGGCTGACCATATGGTAGAGACCCTCGTTGATCATTTTCCGGGGTGGCAAGGCCGATTCTTCGTGAATGTCGACGTAGAACGCGTTGGGTTCGGCTGTGGAGCCGGCAAACTTGACGAAGTGGATGTCGACTGGCGTCCGCAGCCAGCGATACTTAGTCTTATGGCGTTCGGCATAGTAGACACTCTTTATTACGCCTGCTCGCTGTCATTCAAATGGGGCACGAATGATCCCATATAGGAAGGATTTACGCAACAAATCGAAGTCATTGTCGATGTGGTTTGTACCGCCGGGAGTCCTGATGAGTATTTCTTCAAGGACGGTCCGTTCAGGCGCAGTGTTAACGCACAGCTCCAAGAACATTTGAGAGTTAACAAGAACAGAGCCGTCTCTTTGTCGCACCGGAGGTGATACGTCCGGTGACTCTGTGGAGCTAAGAGGCAGATCGGTGAGATCAACTGAGCTCATAGTTGTCTGACTAGACGATGAACTTCTTCCTTCGTCATCTCGTCCTGATATGGAAGGTGACGTATATGATGTATCTTTGCTCGATGACAGCGTGGTTGCTCGAAGTCTGCGTCCCAGAGCCTCCAGCGTCGGAATTGATGCACGCGATGTTATGCGGTAGTCGCTATATAACGGGACTCCACAAGAGCATTGCCATTCAATACGCATGCATCCTGCAGGCGTCTTGGGCCGCAGAGACCGGATCACATAGACGCCCAAAGGGATCGCAACAAGAATGCGTTGAATGAGATAGTCAAGCCTGCTGAAAATTTTGTCATGTAAGAAGCGGTATTCTTGTCGCCATTCCGTGGGCTCCGCCTTCTGGTCAGTCCTGAGTAGCCGCAGCTCTTCGTCTTCATCACCTTGGATGAACCGTTCGTCTTCCTCTTCTCCTTTCCCTAAGCTACCAGGGGTCGAGTTAGGAAACATTTGGTCTGTCTCCTTCCGTGGATGGTCAAGATCATCACTCGGCGTTTGCTGTACTTGGACTGCTTCCCGGTGATCGTTTTGCAACTGCGTTGCAAATAATTCTTCGATGTCAGGGGTACCATCCGGGTTCTTTGGTCGAAGTATCCTCTGAGTCGGCTTCCGGCTTGTGTCCAGCTCAGACTCCTCGCTTTGCCCAATTCGAGAGTGTTCCCGCGTTTTCCTGGCAGACATCCATGCAAGAAATCTACCAATATGCCTCCAGGATTCACGAGCGTCACTACGAGGGTCCTCGTTGGCTTGTTTGACGTTGTTAATGTTGGCGAACATTTGCAGAAGCCCAAGAATCTTTAGCAGACTGGCTCTTTTCTCCACATCGTGCTGAGTTGGACCACGGTCAACACCAAGGCTTTCGTCAACAATGTGCTTCCGCTCTTCGGGAATATGGGCTCGCGGCGAAGCGCTTCGATCGCGGTCATGGCCAGCTGCTTTTAGCGACTCGGAATACAGATCTTGTTGCGTCGGCTGAACGTCGTCTTGGGGCTGCGGTTGCGCCACCATTACTCCTCGTGTGCGCGAATCTCCACGATGATGGGTTTTATGTTCTCGATTCAACAGTTTAAGAGCCGTGATGTCGCACTGGTGGACTCGCTTGTGCTCACTACCTCTGTCGAAAGTCTAGGCGAGGAAACCGACCGATGTCGACAGAATCTAACGGATTTCGATATCTCAGAATGGTCGCGTCTCTTTTGTTAGCAAGTGTGATGATCGTAGGCGATGGGATCTGTTGGTCTTTTACTTTGGCGCCTACATGGCCTCAGGGCTGGGTAGACGAAGGTGGCGGACTCTGGCCAAGTCTGGCGTCTCATCTGTGCTGGCGGAGCGGCACATGTATTGGCTGGCGCATATGCAGAAACAATCTGACATGCTTGCGCAAGGCGCATAGTGTCGAGGCTGCCTCGCTGCCTTGCGCCCTCACCGGTCGGCTACCTTTGCGTAAGGCGATGGACCACGTCGAGCTAACTGTCATATTTGGAATGATAATCGCGCTCACCGATGCATTTGGGCGATCGTGAAAAGTCCCGTGTCAGTTGTGTTCAACACGACGAAAAGTAGAGATCCGGGAGACAGACAGGAAAGCAGCAGGGATCTACACACGCGACGTTCCGCTTCCCAGTGCCACCGAACCCGATGAAGCGAGAGGCTGGGTCACGCAGTATGCGTGCCGCAAAATCATATGCCTTAAGTAAGTGGTCGGAACCTTATGTCGGGCGAACGATATTGGCGAACAAAGCGCTGAGATTACTGCAGAGCCGATCAATACCAGGTCTTGGACCAGCCGTTCAGGTATGCGTTAATACTGCCACAGCTGTTATAGGGCATCGATGAACATAGATTTGTGTGCAGCGACTGCACCTCATCTCTTTAACAATAGATTGGGCGTGTAGCTTCAACCCGATGAGTGACTCAGTGAGCGCGTAGTGAAACAGAGTACCCTAGCCCTACAGCAAGGATGCTGTGTTAGAGCATGCATGTACGTGGTTCGTTTTTCCATAGAGTCTACGACAAAATACCATAGAGCACAAAGGACATGCCGAAATCAGATCGCGACCTGTGTTCGATAGCGTGAAGTCGTCTTCTCATATCGGCCCGCGAATGGGAATTCTTTGTTTATTTTGGATGTGCACGCGTCAAAGGACTAAGTTAGTCTAGCTCACGGATCCACGGCCCACAGACGCCAGGGCTGAGAAAGGCTCCTTCGTGGTATGGCGTGCTAAAACGATGATAAGAGTCGTGTTTGCTTGCCGTGTGAAAGCATGGAAGAATAAGGCACAGTCAAGAGAAAGAAAGACCATTCTTCTGATTGCGACGTATTCATATATATACGTACGTACGTGGTGCATAAGGATTGGGCACCTGTACGAGAGTGAGGCTGAATGATTCGAGACCCTTTGTCCTGAAGGTTTCAGGGCGTAGCCGTGTTTGCCGAGTCGTCGCAAGCTCATCAGCCACAAGGAGGAAAGCACCCAGGCATCCATCTTCTGCAACTGCAACTGCTGTGCTGCTTCCCACCTCCTGACCTCTATCCATAACTCTCGAAATTCCTAATCAAGAACACCGTCCTACATAGCAACTTCATACGAGATCTCAACACCATGTTAGGCCGTTCAGTCGGCGTCATCGCCACCGTCGCCACCCTGGGCAACGCTTTCCTGTTGCCTCCACACGCGCCCGGGCCCGATCACCACGCTGGAATCCAGCCCTTTGTCAGCATCAACCCGAAGAACCAAGTTTTGGAGCTGCCGTGTTCATCATGTGCCTTCCAAGCGCCCAAGGGTGAAGAAGAGGCTACAGAGGCAGACGACACAGTCTCGATCCAGGGTGGCGCGAACAACCTCATCTTGAACTTCACCGTCTCCGAAGATGGACAAGAACTCAACCTCAACGATGTACCAATTTATCCTGTCCAGGCTGGCTTCGATGCACTCGGCGCCGAGAAAGCACATGCATGGACTGTGAACCAGCTGCCAGCATCGAGCTCCATCGAGGAACTGGAGGTTGACGCTTCCAAGGGTGTGCCCCTCCGCATCAGCGGTGCTGGCACCAAAATGTCCAAGACCAAGATCATCTCAGCCAACGGAGACGAGATCATCCCTCTTGACTTCCAGATCCTCAGTCTCAACGACCAGCCTATGACTATTGATGAGATCGCCATCCAGCTTCTCAAGGACGAGAACGGCGAGCTCCTCATTTTGTCCGTCCAGCCAGCTCATGATAACATGATGGACCACTTCCCTATGTCTTTCGGCCCACCGCCGCCACCACCACACCCACACCACGGCCCTGGAGAGCACCCCGATGGTCCTCCTGATGGTCCCCCCGGCCCTCCACCTAAGGAGTGCAACTCCCTTCCGGCTCCGCTTTGCCGCTTCCTTCACGCTGTTGATGAGAAGTTCGAGTCTGCAAAGCACACCGGCCTCAGCAAGTTCCGTGGATGCGGCGGCCACAAGGCTGGTCCACCTCACGAGATGCCTGGCCACATCAGACCTCACTTCGGCCCACCAGATGCTGAGGGCAACCGCAAGCTGGAGAGCGGCATGCCACCACACATGCGCCCTCACGGCCCTCCCGGTCCTCCCGGTCACAAGGGTCCCCACGGCCACCACGGTCACCATGGCCCTCACCACAGACACGCTCTTGGACACGCATTCTTCATGGGTGTTGTCGCCATTCTCATTCCTGTCATGGCTGGTATCTTCGTTGGTCTCACTGTCAGCATCGTCGGTCTGCTCGTTGGCAAGCTTATCGGCTTTCTCTGGATCAAGTTTGTTCGTGGAGGACAGCGCGGATACGCTTCGGTGGCTCTGGACGAGGAGACGGCCGACAGCGAGACTGATAAGAAGGAGATTGAGCACGCAGAGGCACCTCCTGTTTACGAGGACGCTCCCGCATACGAGTTTAGCGATGAGAAGGAAGTCAAGTAGACTGCAGCCTCTCATTGCCCACACATACCTTGAATACCCACTGAAGCATTTTATGGCAGCCTGAATAACAGGAACGGCCATTGAGGAATGGATACTGGATGCGGCGTTACTTTTTTCCTTTTTCATGATCGCGGGACAGACAATGTAGTTTAGTCATCAAATCGAATTTTCTATGTCAAACTCGGTATCGTACGAATCCAAAACTGCAACGCTCATTTCTTCCCGACTATGTATTTCAAGAAGAGTGAAGACAAATATGAATATACAGACCGCCTCGGACGCTCAATATATTTTGGCGGGGCTTTTCCGCACTCCAGACGTTCAAAGCTCCATACAATCAACAACACCTCCCCCAAATCCACCGGCGCAGCAATCCCACATCTTTCGCCCTGCCGCCCTCTCCTCTCCCCTCCTCCCAACCACAACCATGGCCGACCTCCACAACACACCCATAGTAATCGACAACGGCAGCGGCACCATCCGCGCCGGCTACGCTGGCGAGGACCTGCCCAAATGCTACTTTCCGTCCTTCGTCGGCCGACCGAAACACCCACGCGTGCTGGCTGGCGGTCTGGAAGGCGACACGTTCATTGGTAACCGGGCGCAGGAGCTGAGGGGACTGCTGAAGATCAAATATCCGTTGGAGCATGGTGTTGTCACGGATTGGGATGATATGGAGCGGATTTGGCAGTATGTTTATACGGATGAGCTGAAGACGCTGAGTGAGGAGGTAAGGACTTCTGGGGATTGAGAAAATCGGGATAGGAATCTCTGTGGATGAGACAAGAGGAGAAGAATGTTCGGTTCTAGGGAATGTGCTTTGCTGACAGGAGTTGGTCGAACAGCACCCAGTCCTGCTCACAGAAGCACCTTTGAACCCGAAAGCCAACCGCGACACTGCTGCGCAAATCCTCTTCGAGACCTTCAACGTTCCGGCGCTATACACATCGATTCAGGCCGTGCTATCACTGTATGCCTCCGGCCGCACGACTGGTATTGTCTTGGACTCGGGCGATGGCGTCTCTCACGCTGTGCCAGTCTATGAAGGTTTCGCGATTCCGAACAGTATCCGCCGAATCGACGTCGCTGGCCGTGATGTTACCGAGAACCTGCAAACGCTCCTTCGCAAGGAAGGTCGCGTCTTCCACACGAGTGCTGAGAAGGAAGTGGTAAAGCAGATCAAAGAAAAGACGTCTTACATTGCGCTTGACCCGAAGAAAGAGGAGAAGGAATGGATGGTTTCTTCATCTCGTGGTGGAGAGACGAAAGCCATCGAGTACACACTCCCTGACGGGCAGAAGCTGAAGGTCGGTCCTGAGCGCTTCAGAGCACCTGAGATCTTGTTCGATCCGGAAATCATTGGCGCCGAATGGCCGGGTCTTCACCAAATTGTTGTCGATAGCATTAACCGATCAGACATGGATCTGCGCAAGGCTCTGTACGGCAACATCGTACTCTCTGGTGGCTCGACTATGATCAAGGGCTTCGGTGACAGACTCTTGACCGAGGTGCAGCGGCTGGCGGTCAAGGACATGCGCATCAAGATCTTCGCACCACCTGAGAGACTCTACAGCACCTGGATCGGAGGAAGTATTCTGGCGGGCCTGAGCACCTTCCGGAAGATGTACGTGACAGTCGATGACTGGCACGAGAGTAAGTGATCGCTCCTCACGATCTGACGATGTGCGTGGTGCATTAGCTAATCATCGATCGCCTGCAGATCCGGACATCATTCACCAAAAGTTCGCTTGAGCCCGTTCGTCTCCAAGTTCCAGCTGACAGCAATCACACGCTGAACCGCAATGGTGATGATGATGGGAAACGTCAGATTACGTGACGTGGTTGCCAGACAGGTCACCGCTCGCAGACGTGGCCCTATACCTTGCGACATCATGACTTTTCTAATACAGGCGAGGCGAACCCGGGCGGCCGGCTCCGCAGAACCTGGCCAAACAGCCTCATCGATCGCTCCAGAACTATGCCACGAGGCACTCGGCAACGGCGCCTGAAATCAAGCAGGTACCTGAGACTTGTTCACAGCTGCCCAGGAGAGTCAAGGAACAAGTGTCACGTTCTGGGTAGCCCTCGGTCCAGAATAACCAATACGACGACAAAACGAGGGGGCTAGCTGACCGGACGGGTAGCCCTTGGCGAGCAGGATGTGAGATGCGGGGAAAGTTCTTACTGTTTGTGTTGTAGGAGAAGGCCAAGGTTCACGGGATCACGTAACGTGACCATTCGGGCTAGGCTCAGACGGCCCCAGCTAGGTTTCTTACCACAACGCGTTCATGCGGAGAGCCGCCAGGACGGCGGTACCTTGCAGATCATCAGGGTGCTGGAATGCTGGCCCAGCCGCAAACTCGCATCGAAGTAGGCAGGTAGCAGCAGACAGACAAGAGGTACTGACTTTACGGTACCTCGATGGTACGCAACGCAAGTATGTAGTAATCAAGCACGTCAAGCACGCAAAATCAGCAACGTGGTCCCAATGGGACGATCGACTCAAGCATGTTCTCGAAATTGGCCTCGTGGTCTACCAATGCCAGGTAGAGCCGGCGAGGAGGCGGTCATGCGTTGTGCGTTATGACCATTCGACTCCTGGACTCGACTCGAGTCGCAAACGAACGCAAGACTGGCGTGCGATGGCATCAACTAATACCTCAGCTGGCTGTATAGCCCGAGGTGGCCAACGACGGCGTCAAGAGCAGGCACCCCATCCGTGCCATGAAACCAGCGTCAAGCCATCATCGCGGAGAGCGCTCGATCTACAAGAGGCGAAGCGGGGTTATTACCCTCATCAAACATGGGGAGGAGGCCTCGAGATGCAACCCCGGGCCGGGCATTGGTATAGGTCTTGGAGGCGCGGCGGAGAGGTGGTTTCTCTTACCCCATACCTTGAAAGGTATGTCCAAATGTAGAATTACTGTTACCCCCATTCAACTACGGCCCCGCGTTCTAGCTGTCTCGGCACACGGACGGCGCTGCGCGCATGACCCGTGACGCGGCACGTGTTGCGATGCGGTCTGGGGTTGGCGTAGGGGGATTTGCCGTTGGAATGGTCATGGGATGAGGGTTGTGGTGATGACGATGATGTGTTCAGGTGGTGACAGAGGGGGAAGGCGCGGCCAGACATACGGAAAACAGGAGTGAAGTGAGGTGTGGCGAATGGCAGAGAGAGAGAGAAAGCCCACTGCTGCGAGGTAAGGCTGACAGAGCACGCAGATCCGCATGCAACGGGCATCGTGATGTGCGCGCAAAGTCGATCGAGAGCGATGGGGCAAAATTAATCATCCTCTGCGCAATTTCTGCAGCGCCTCGTTTGCTCGGCCAGCGGCGGGCGCGGTGCGTGCAGTCGTCATGCGAGACTCCAAGAGACGTTTGGCCGTTGGCCTCGCGCGTCTCGCCTCTCCACATTGGCAGCGAAAAAAAAGTTTTACGTACCGTGCACGCACTGCCGTCGCACCAAACTATGCCACACTATTCCCCTAGCTGCAAGTACATCCAACTCTCTCGCCAGAGCAGCCCAGCCAAGCGTGCGCGTGATGGAAACGAGTGGATATTGCGAGTGCCAGCTCGGCCCTCGCGCCATCCATCGGTGTGCGCGCGTGCTGAGTCGATGACATTTCGCTGTTTCTTTGTTTGGCCCTATAAGTCATCCTCTCCCGGGAGGCTTTTGAGGCTCTCTTTGCCCTGCACACACCTCTCATCTTATAAGCTCTCATCTGCCGGACAAAGAACTCTCATCCGCTCCCATATCCACTCTGCAAGCATCTCTCTTCACTGAAACCGTCGATCTTCTTGAAAGTCACCTGACTTGACTCGATCTTGATATCAACCCACAACCAACCAACCACACACACAACATCACATCAACAACCATGTCTCGCAACTACTCAGTCACCGAGCCTCACCCCTCGGTCCCCAGCTCCGGCTCTTTCGTGCTCGGCAGCGGAATCGGTGGTGCTGGCAACTACAAGCGTTACGCTCAGTCAGAACTCACCTCTGGACCCAGCGCACAAGGCCCTCCCTCTCGCATCGTCCTCAGCCGCGCTCCCTCATCACAGCGTCCCATCCGCGTCGGCCGTGGCGGTGCTGGCAACTTCGTCAAGACCCCCGAGACCGAGCAGGCCATGTTCCAATTCGACGAGGAGATGCACGCTCGTCGTGAGAACCAGGCTCCCGTCTACCACATCGGCCGTGGTGGTGCTGCCAACTTCGTCAACGAGGCCAAGCCCAATGCCCAACGCCAGGCTGGCTCCGACGCCTCATCAATCTCCAGCGGCAGCAGTGCCGGCAGCGCAAGGCGCAGCATCGAGGGCACCATTGGCAAGTTCACTCGCAAGCTGTCCTCCCGCTCATAGGCTTCCTGGCCTAACACATGCTTGACCTAATACGACCTCGCGGCTTTTATTCAACCTTACCCGGCTGCAAGGTTCTGTCAGCATGCCACGAGCAACCAACTCTCAACTCATCACGACCTGGCTTGAGACTTTCATCTTTTCAAGCGACGGCGTACACGGCAACCACCAAAAAAGCATTTTGATTTCTGGGACTTTTGTTTTTATTACTCTGGGCTGAGACGACACATCGTCATCTCATAACGACTTGTTTTCATCACAAACGACGACTACCCAGCGAGGCGTTTCTGGGAACTGAGATTCCAACCAAAAAAAGTTTTTGCAAGACCTTCCAACTGTGAAGGCTGCCTGACAACGGCATTACTTGTTCTCGTTTCTTTTTACCTTGCATCGTGGAAGCAACAATGCACCACGGGGCGTACCATTACGAAGTCGATGGCGCTGCTCCACGGACAGTCCATCCGGCTATCGTTGTTTTGGTTGAGAGATCTTCTTGAGTCCTTGCATGGAGGGGGAATGGTGGTGGTAATGGGTTTTCGGTGGTGTAGTTTAATGACCGTATCTCTGACGCTGTACTACTCTCTCTGATGGCCTGAGGGCTTGAGATTTCTCTCACACACACAATTTGTCTCAACGTTTCACTCTCTTTGATTTTCTTCTCGTCCTTCTTCGTTGTACCTTAGGACTAGACTGCTCGCACTGTCGGCGGCCTCGAATCCGAGTTGAACTCAGTTCGGCGCGAAGGATGCGTACGTCTACCATAGACGCTTCTGACTATAAGCAACAGATACTGGACAAGGTCGTTAACTACGGCGGCAATGGCGCTTGCCAGAGAAGCCACTCGGCTTCCACCGCCTCGACGTGGAGGCTAACCCTGTCAGCAAAGCAGACGCCTGGGTGATTGGTTCGTGCGCAGACAAGGCCGATATTCTCGTCGGATATAGTGACAATGATGCCGTCGAGGACAGGCCTGAGGAAATACACTGCGCGCTCGACTTCTACCCTAAGCACAACAGCTTGTACGTTCGCGCCATTCCTGGGGCGCAAGTGATCTGCAAAGACATTGATGACATCGGAAAGAAGACTCGAACTGCGGGTGCTGTCACGGGCCTGACTATCAGCGGGCAAAGCTGGACGCTGAAGTTCGAGCAGAACTACAGCCAACAGAAGCTGGAAAATCAAATGGACGCGATGCGCGCCCGTCGCAAGCAGGACTCCATCAAGCAACCTCTCGTCGCCGTGCCGACGCCCAGCGTAGATGCAATCGACTACAAACGATGGACGCTGGATAAGGTGATCAACCATGGCGGTAACGGCGCAATCTACTCTGGCAGGAACGTCGATACTGGTCAGCCGATGGCCGCCACAATGATGATAATCCACGCGAATTCCAGGGATGTGGTCCGACGCGAGATTTTAGCTCTGCGGACCTTGCAAAGCGTAGGTCCATTCACCCCCAAGTGGGATCTTGATGCCTTTCAGAGCACATTTGTTACTTATGTTCTTCATAGGATCACATCGTTCGTATCGTCAGAGACTACGATCCCGAACTCGCCCTGCTGGACCGCTTCATTAGAGGCAGCAAGGAATTTACCATCATCGTGGAGCCCCTGGTCGACGGCAACCTGTATCTCTTCATCGGTCGACCCATGGGCGGCGAGGATGTGTGCAAGGTTTGTCTGCACATGTTCACTGCGCTGGAAGCCATGCACAAGGCGGGCTTCGTGCACAGGGACATGAAGTCCGGCAACTTCGAGCTCTGACAGGCATTGCGTGGCGTCCTGCTGAACCTTAGAACCTTCACCGAACGTGAAACAGAGGAACGACTGCAGCTTGGGTACAATCTCTTACTTCGCATCGGAGGTGATCAAAGTTGGCTGGTCTCTCAATGGAACGTCTATTAGATTTCGTGAATGGTGCTGACCGCCGATGCCGTAAGCATTTCTTTTGATTCAGAGATTACTAGAGACTTTAATCTCTGAGCGAGCTGAGGAGCTCTGCCGGGTACCAGATAGCGCGCCAAATGCGTTGCCCACGGAACATCTGACGTTGTTCTTTGGTATCATCCAGCATCTTTACTAGATTGTCGTCGATGACTGACGGAAAGAGTTTTGATGGCGCAGCGATGGTGAGGTCTATAGTATGCGCAGGCTCGATGTCGAGAGCTCGGAAATATGCATGCTGAAGACACGCTGCGCACTCGTCCCACAACATCGCTTTCTCTTGCTGGACGGTCGGAGAATCTCGCAAGATTATCCATTAGCGCCGCCCAGTGTTCGGTGGTAAGTAAGAGCGACTGACGAGAAATGATGCGTTGGGATTTCTGGCAACAACATAAATAGCGCTCCTCGTGTGAAATCCACACATGGTGGTTCTGTCGCTGCCCCCATCTTTCCATATCGAAACTTAGAAGCTGTGAGCACCCACGGACAAATGTTGCAAGAGAGCTGGCATGCAAGGTTCCGTCTTGTTGTAGTCGTTCGCTACAACCAGCTTGATGATGGGCTGCTAAGCGGACACAGGAAATGAATGGCATCCCCCAATGACAGAAGACAATTCCACCGGCGAGGAAATGCCAGACCGAATGGTTCAGATCGGTCGTATTTCCACACGCGGTTGCACCAAGCTGTAACTTGCTTTGACACTGTGGATGGAACCGCAGCGGACATATGCTGAAGGAGGTGGTTTGCTCAGTGGGAACACAGTGCTCGGTCAAATCGATCCATGTGGCAAATGCAACACTGCAGCCATTCGTGCATCGGTAGAGCTGGTCATCGATAGCTTCGTTGTCTCTGGGAAAGTCGAAGTAACCACCAGGTTGGAAGAAACGCTGGGGTTGCTGAGCTATATCAGTGATTTGTGCCTTGAATTCGCCAGATTAGGGCCATGATACATTTGAACAAGAAACGCAGAGGAGGAGATTTGAAGAGGAAGATCTATCACAGAAGCCAAGTGACGTGCGCAGATACAGCTCGTAGCTATTATCTAGCGTCAACTGAGTGTCCACTGACAGGCACTGGCAGTCATCCGCAGTATCACAGTGATAACATTTCGGATAAGCCCCGTCACATTGGATGCTCGACTCCTGGCAACGACGGCATGTCTCCTGGAATCATGTAGTGAATGCAGCACCGCAGCTATTTGTGCTTCGGTAGAGCTGCTCATCGGAATCGTCATTGCCATTGAGAGAAAATCGAAGTATCCGTTAGGTTGGGGTAAACGCTGAAATTGCTGGGCTATATCGACGAGTTGGGCCTTGGACTCACTGGGCTGGGACCACGACGTCTTTGAAAGGGGGAAAAGGGAGGAGGAGGATTGCTGTGGAAGCTGAAGACCAGCATGGGTTTACTTTGTCGGTGGGTAGAGGCCATATGGATAGGGCAGCTCAAGTCGAGCGCGGTGATTTTACATGAAAACATCAAGGGTATCACGCTGTTGGGCACCTTTGTGGCCGTACACGCAAGAGTGGCCCCGGAGAGATGTTAGGCTGCAGGGGAGAAAGGCTCTGGCTCTATCACATTAGCTAGGCGGACTTTGCAGGCATAGTCCATAGCTATCGTCTCTCAGCGGGATGTCTGTCGATGGGTATTGACAGTCGTGTTCAGTATTATTACAATGGCAGCAGTTGGGGTATTTCAACATTAATTGCAGTGCTTGCTTGTGCCGATTTTGGAGCACAGCCAGGACAGCTTGATGCTCTATGAAAAGTAGATGAGGCCCTTGGTTCGCTCAGACGTGTGAGCTATTATTACAAACAGCGGTATTCCACGATAAAGCTGGCCGACTTTGGGTAAGCATCGAAGCTTTAAAGGCCATCGTTCCAGTACTGCCACGTGAGCCACGCAGCAAAGAGCGAAATGTATGTCCAAACAGCGTAGTCGTAGGGCAGTGTGACCACACAAGTGCATAACATAGCGACAGTTTCCACGAGCAGTGCTCCGCGGTCGGGGCGTGAGAGGAGATGGGCAATAGAGGGAATGACATCGAGAAGTTCCGTACGGAGAGCAAGCTGTAGGGTCGACCGGATTGCGGTCAGCATCAACTCCGAGCCTGTGGGTAGGCGCCATTGCCAGACGCAAGGGACAACCCACGCAGGACTCAGCACAGCGTAATAGCGCAGCCAATGGACCACGTGGGGTCTAAAGATTGCGACTACGCTTTGGAAAGGCACAGCTATCCGGATATCGATTTGCTGTTGTGGAAGCCTCCCACAGATCGGACATGTGTCTCACTTGCACAGCATGAGAAGAGCGCAATCGCGGCAGAAGACGTGGTTGCAAGAGAGTTTGCGTGGCTCGAACATATGATCGATGTGGCAGATAGGACATCTGTCATCTTGTGGAGCTGGCGTGGGTCGGAGTAGAGAATTGATTGCCATTGCAGGAGGTATTTCGAAGTCGTTTGCACGGCGAATTATGATGTTCAGCGGGACTCTGATGGTGAGGAGGATACCCAGGCCGAATTTTGAGAGAGTCGATGTGCTGCTGGAGATCAAGATTGACATCGAAGACATCAGGACGAGGTCCAGCAGGAAGACAAGCAGCCTGAACATGGCGGTCAGACGGTCTGTCACAGAGTTGATGTAAGATGGTTGGCGATAATGATCAGGCGTAGATCGATGTCGAAGAGAGGAAGTTGCTGCGATCGCAGTAATGAGATAGCGTGATGGCTAAGGTGCTGAGTTTTAGTTTTCCTCACCAGGTCTGGCCATAAAGGGGATTTTATAGCACCTCAGTGTTGCGTGGCGTTGTTTGCGCCTTCGAGACACGTTTTGTAACGTCGGATGTGGTTCAGGTTCGTCTGTTTCCTGCAATCAAAGCAGTACTGAAGAAATTCAACTTCACTTGCCAATGTATGCACAAGGCCTGCATTGGTCGGCCCAGAAAGCGTCAGTCTGGCCACTAGTCACAATTGTTCCTAATGCTGGTCTAGTTGTGTTGGCAGATCCGAGAACTAAACTCATCCCTAATGTTGTTCTGATGGAAAAGCCGACCTATAGACCGGATGTAGTGACCATAGTTTCTGTCAGTCGTTAGATAAGCAGTATCTGTAGGGTGTTCGGTATGCGAAGAAGTAACTACATATATGTCGTTGCTTAAATACATGTAGGAAAGACGGTTAAGGATGTAGACAAACATTGAGTCGAGTGTGAACTTATCATCTTTTTGCATGCATGTAGATCACTAGATGACAATAATCTTCACGGAAATATATTCAACAATATATTGTAGGTTTCTTGATCAATATTGACGTCAATTTGTAGGTGCTTGACAGCTAAACGAGGCGAAAG
>Ga0265797_10002416_pt1 | contig 31478 bp, 28 predicted proteins | sample P2T30metagenome_FD_192433 | JGI IMG/M metagenome (GOLD analysis project Ga0265797, IMG submission 192433) | Plant litter microbial communities from East Loma Ridge, Irvine, California - P2 T30 | ecosystem: Environmental > Terrestrial > Plant litter > Unclassified | place: USA: California... | reverse complement strand
CCTGAACTCACCATCATCACTCGTTCGCTAGACCTAGGACAATCATGAAGACCGACATCCACCCCGAGTACAAGCAGATCGTCTTCCGGGACCTCGCGTCGGGCGCCACGTTCCTCACGCGCTCCACGACGACCAGCGACAAGACCATCGAGCTCGACGGTGAGACCTACCCGGTCATCGACGTCGAGATCTCGTCCGAGTCGCACCCGTTCTACACGGGCAAGCAGCGCATCCTCGACTCGGCCGGTCGCGTCGAGAAGTTCAACTCGCGCTACAAGAACTTCGGCAAGTAGGCCTCAGCCCGCAGCCCTGTCAGAGGCGGTCCACTTCGGTGGGCCGCCTCTTTCGCGTACCCGGGTGGACACGCCCCGGGCGAACACGCCTCGGGTGGGGACGCCACGTCGGGTCATGTGGAGAGCACGAGAGGCCGGGTGCCCCCCGAGGAGGCGCACGGCACGACCCCGTTCAGGCGAACGGGAGCGGGCGGTGCGGCCAGTCACCGTGAGCGGTGAAGGTGGGGTCTTTCGCACGGCGCATGTACTGCTGGAAGCTCTCGGCCTGTGTCGAGCACCAGCCGACCTGGAGGTCGTGCAGCTCGGTGACGGGCACGTCGAGCCGGTCGGGGTACCGCTTGGCCATGGCCTGGGCAACGCGACCCGCGGCGATCGCGTCGGCCCCGGCGTCGTGCGCGTCGTCGAGCGACACACCGTAGACCGCGGCGGCGGCCTCGAGGGTGCGCTTGCCCTTGCGATAGGTGTCGACGGCCTTGTCGATGACGAGGGGGTCGACGACGCAACCGATCTCGCCGACCTCGCCCAACGGCTCGACACCGTGGCGGCGGGCCTCGCGGTCGAGCAGGGTGAGGTCGTACGGCGCGTTGTAGACGACCAGCGGTACGCCGCGGGCGAAGACGGCCCGGATGGCCGCGACGATCTCGGCCACGACCTCGGCGGCCGGACGCCCCTCGGCGCGGGCCTGTTCGGTGGAGATGCCGTGCACGGCACTGGCCTGCTCGGGGATCTCGACGCCCGGGTCGGCCAACCACTCGCCGTGCGCGACGGTGGCCCCGGTGGCGTCGATCAGGCCGACGTGGGCGGTCACGATGCGGGCCGTCTCGACGTCGATGCCGGTGGTCTCGAGGTCGAAGACGCCGAGCGCCTGCCACCAGGCGGCCGGCGGCTCGCCCACGGCCGCGAGGTCGGGAGCGGTGCCGGTCGTCTCGGTGTCAGTCACCCTGCGAGTTTAGGAGGCGCCACCGACAGCGGATGCCGCCGCAGCAGGCACGTCGCCGACGTGCAACCAGAAGAACGCCTGCGTCCCGAGGGTCAGCGTGACCTTCCCCTCGTCGTCGAACGAGGGGAACTGCGCTCCACCGAACAGGTCGAACAACGTGCGTCCGGCGAACTGCGGGGCCACGATGTCCACCGAGGTCGGGTTGTGACCGAACGAGAAGACGCAGAGGATGTCCTCGGCCGAGTCGCCGAACTGCGTCCCCGCCCCTTCGTACGAACGGACGAACGACAGGACGGACTCCTGGTTGGTCTCGAGCACCTCGAGGGTGCCGAGGCCGAAGGTCGGGTGGGCCTTGCGCACGTGGATGACGTTGCGCACCCAGTGCAGCAGTGACCGTGACTGCGCCAGCTGGCTCTCGACGTTCACCAGGTTGTAGTTGTAGACGAGCGACTGGACGACGGGCAGGAAGAGCTTGCCCGGGTCGGCGGTCGAGAAACCGGCGTTGCGGTCGGGTGTCCACTGCATGGGCGTGCGGGACGAGTCGCGGTCGGGCAGCCAGATGTTGTCACCCATGCCGATCTCGTCGCCGTAGTACAGGAACGGGCTGCCGGGCAGCGAGAACAGCAGAGCGTGCACGAGTTCGAGTTCGGCACGCGAGTTGTCGAGCAGCGGGGCGAGACGGCGGCGGATGCCGATGTTGGACCGCATGCGCGGGTCGTAGGCGTACCAGCCGTACATCGCCTGCCGGTACTCCTCGCTGACCATCTCGAGGGTGAGCTCGTCGTGGTTGCGGAGGAACACCGCCCAGGCGGCCCCCGGCGGCACCTCGGTGGTCTCGGAGAGGATGCGCTTGAGCTCGTCGGCGCTCTGGGCGCGGAGCGAGTAGAAGATGCGCGGCATGACCGGGAAGTCGAAGGCCATGTGGCACTCCGGCTCGTCCTCGGTGCCGAAGAACGCCGCCGTCTCGGCCGGCCACTGGTTGGCCTCGGCGATGAGCACGCGTCCGGGGAACTCTTCGTCGACCATCGCGCGCAGGCGCTTGATCAGGTCGTGGGTGGCCGGCTCGCCCTCGCCGTTTCCCTCTTCGGTCTCGAACAGGTAGGGGATCGCGTCGAGCCGGAGGCCGTCGACGCCCATCGACAGCCAGTGACGGACGACGTCGAAGACCGCCTCCTGGACGGCGGGGTTCTCGAAGTTGAGGTCGGGCTGGTGCGAGAAGAAGCGGTGGAAGAAGAACTGACGGCGTACCGGGTCGAACGTCCAGTTGGACTCTTCGGTGTCGACGAAGATGACGCGGATGTTCGAGTACTCCTCGTCGGTGTCGCGCCAGACGTAGAAGTCGCCGTAGGGACCCTCGGGGTCTTCGCGGCTCTGCTGGAACCACTCGTGCTGGTCGCTCGTGTGGTTCAGCACCATGTCGATGACGATGCGCATGTTGCGCTCGTGCGACTTGGTCACGAGGTCGCGGAACTCGTCGAGCGTGCCGAACTCGGGCAGGATCGCCTTGTAGTCCTGGATGTCGTAGCCGCCGTCGCGCAGGGGCGACTGGAAGAACGGCGGCAGCCAGAGGGCGTCGACGCCGAGCCACTGCAGGTAGTCCAGACGGGTGAGCAGACCTTGCAGGTCACCCGCTCCGTCGCCGTTGCTGTCGACGAACGACCGCACCATCACCTCGTAGAACACCGCCCGGCGGTGCCAGTTGGGGTCGAGGGTCAGTCCGGGCTGCTGGATCGGGGCAGTGAAGCTCACCCGCCCACCCTACGGGCGCGCGACCCGGGGCGCGCACTCCGCCCAGCGCGTCGCTCGTAGACTCGGGCGCGTGATCGTCCGACCCCCGCGCGTGAAGTCGCCGTACCGTGCCCTCCTCGACGCCCGACCGGTGCGCGACGACGCCGTCGAGGTCGCCGGCAGCCTCACGCGGTACTGGACGTACGAACCGCCAGAAGGGCAGGAGGCGCGGGTCACCGTCGTCGCGGTGCACGGCTTCCGGGGCGACCACCACGGTCTCGAACCGGTCGTGGCGCACCTCGACCACGTGCGGGTGGTCATGCCCGACCTGCCGGGCTTCGGCGAGTCGACCCCGCTGGACGGCGAGCACAGCGTCGCGGCGTACGCGGGCTGGCTGACCGCGTTCGTGGCGACCCTCTCGCTCGGTGACGACGTCGTGGTGCTGGGGCACTCGTTCGGCTCGATCGTCACGTCGGCCGCGGTGGCCGACGGGCTCCGCGCCTCCCGGCTGATCCTGGTCAACCCGATCGCCGCTCCCGCCCTGCAGGGCCCGCGCGGCGTCGTGACGCGGCTGGCCGTCTTCTACTACTGGGCCGGCGCGGCCCTGCCCGAGCGCGCCGGTCAGCAGGTGCTGCAGAACGCCGCCGTCACGCGGATCACCAGCCTCGCGATGGTCAAGACGCACGACCGGGCCCTGCGCCGGTGGATCCACGACCAGCACGACAGCTTCTTCTCGCGCTTCTCGGACCGTCGCGTGGTGCTCGACGCGTTCCGCGCCTCCGTCTCGAGCGACGTGAGCACGTACGCGGCCCGCGTCGCGGTACCCACCCTGCTGATCGCCGCCGACCGCGACGACATCACCGCCCTGCCGGCACAGCACCGGCTGCAGGCACTCTTCCCCGACGCGACGCTCGACGTGATCGAGGGGGTCGGTCACCTGATCCACTACGAGAAGCCGCGCCAGGCCGCCGCCGCGATCGGGGCGTTCGTCCGATGAGGATCGTCGTCGACTGCCGGTACGTCCGTGTCGGACGCCACGACGGCATCAGCCGGTTCAGCGCCGGCGTCGTGTCGGCCCTGGCCGAGCGCCACGCGGTGACGATGCTCGTCAGCGACCCGCGTCAGCTCGACAAGCTGCCCGACCAGCCGCACCTGCTCGTCAGCGCGCCCACGAGCGTCCTCGAGCCCCTCGTGGCCCGGCAGGTGAACCGGCTGCGTCCCGACGTCGTCTGGTCGCCCATGCAGACCATGGGCTCGGCCGGGCGCCGGTACCCGCTCGTGCTGACCCTGCACGACCTGATCTACTACACGAACCGCACGCCACCACCCGAGTTCGCCCTGCCGATCAAGCTGCTGTGGCGGCTGTACCACCTGGCCTGGTGGCCGCAGAGGGTGTTGCTGGACCGAGCCGACTCGGTCGTCACGGTGAGCCGTACGACCCGTGACGAGATGCGTCGCCACCGGCTGACCCGGCGTCCCGTGACGGTGGTGTACAACGCGGCCGACCCGGTCGACGCGGTCGAGCCCCGCACCGCACCCGCGCGGCGCGACCTCGTCTACATGGGGTCGTTCATGCCGTACAAGAACGTGACCGCGCTGGCCAGGGCACTGCCGTTGCTCGACGGGTACCGACTGCACCTGATGAGCCGGGTGTCGGAGGCCGAGCGCGCCTCCTTGGCGGCCCTCGCACCCGCCGGGGCGGTGGTCTTCCACGACGGGGCGAGCGACGACGAGTACCGCGAGACGCTGCTCGGTGCGACCGCCGTCGTGACGGCCTCGCGCGCCGAGGGATTCGGCATCCCGCTCGTCGAGGGCATGGCGCTCGGCACGCCGGCCGTGGTCAGCGACATCCCGATCTTCCGTGAGATCGGTGGCGACGCGGCGCTCTACTTCGACCCGTCGTCGCCTGCGTCGATCGCCGCCGCCGTCCGTCGGCTCGAGGGCGAGTGGGAGGCGCGCTCGGCCGCGTCGGTCGAGCAGGCCGCCCGGTTCAGTTGGCGTGACTCGGCCGACGTGCTGCTGCGCCTGCTGGCCGACGTCGCCGCGGCGGGCAGCCACCGACGTCGACGCTCGGGACGCTGACGCCCCGGTCACCGACCGGACGGGCGCTCAGGCCGGATCGGCCGCGTCGCGCTCGAGGGGGTTCTGGTACTCGAAGGAGTAGGTGCCGGGGCGTTCGGACTCGACCTCGATCGGGTCGTCGAACTCGCGCAGCGTCAGGGCGTCGCCCGCGAACTCGAACGAGTGGATGGACCCGTTGCGGATGGGCACGCCGAGGTGCGCGTCGGTGTCGGGGGAGACGTGGTTCACCACCGCCCGGATGACCGCGCCGTGCGTCGCGACGACCACGGACGCGCCGTCGCCGTACCGGGCGGCGATCGCGGCGAGGGCGGGCAGCACCCGCGCGACGAGGGCCCCGCGACTCTCGCGGCCGGGCACCGGGGTGCCCGTGGGGAACCGTGCCTCGACCTGCTCGCCGGTCAGGCCCTCGGCGTCGCCGTAGCGGCGCTCGGCGACCTCGGGGGCGAGCTCGGGCGCGGCCAGGCCCAGGCGCTCGGCGATGATCGACCCGGTCTCGGCCGCCCGCGACAGAGGGCTGGCGACGACGGCGTCGAACCGGCGGCGGGCGAGCAGGTCGCCCGCCTCTCGGGCCTGCGAGCGACCGAGGTCGTTCAGGGGGATGTCGGTGGAGCCCTGGATGCGTCGGGCGCGGTTCCAGTCGGTCTCGCCGTGGCGGACCAGGTACAAGAGCGTCATCGTTCCTCCGGTGGGCACGGCCCGGGAGGCTACGCGCCCAGGTGCTCGGCCAGGGCCGTCAGGGTCTCCGACGTGCCGGCGTCCAGCTTAACCGTGGCCCGAGAGTCGCCCTTGGTGACGCCCCGGTTCAGGACGACCACGGGCAGCTTGCGGCGCGTCGCCTGGTCGAGCAGGCGGATGCCGCTGTTGACGACGAGCGACGAGCCGGCGACGAGCAGCGCTTCGGCGCCGACGACCATCGAGCGCGCCTCGGCGAACCGCTCGGTGGGCACGAACTCGCCGAAGAACACGACGTCGGGTTTGAGCAGGCCGCCGCACACCGTGCAGGTCGGCACGACGAACGCGTCGATGTCGTGCACCTCGACGTCGCCGTCCGGCGCGAGCCGCACCTGGTCGGGCTCGTCGATCCAGGGGTTCTCGGCGGCGAGGCGGGCCGCCACCATGTCGCGGGCGAACGCCTGCCCGCAGGTGAGGCAGACGACGCGGTCGACGGTGCCGTGCAGGTCGACGACCCGGCGCGACCCGGCGCGGACGTGCAGGTTGTCGACGTTCTGGGTGATGACGCCGTTCGTGACGCCGGCGGCCTCGAGCCGGGCCAGCGCGCGATGCCCCTCGTTGGGCCCGGCGGCACGGAAGGACTTCCAGCCGAGGTGGCTGCCGGCCCAGTAGCGCTTGCGGTAGCTCTCGCTCGAGAGGAACTGCTGGAAGGTCATGGGGTTGCGTGGCGGAGCACCCTCGCCCCGGTAGTCCGGGATGCCCGAGTCGGTGCTGACCCCCGCCCCGGTGAGCACGGCCACGCGGCGCCCGCGGAGGGCCTCGACCGCGGCCTCGAGGGCCTGCTCGTCGGTGGGGGCCGCGGGGGCGTTCGACACGGGTGGGGCTCCTTCGGGTGCGGTGACGCTAGCCTAAACGCGTCCCCCTCCGATTCGATTCCAGCGGTCGCCCGTCCGCCGGGGCCGTCCCCCGTGGAGCACCGTGCACGTCACCCGCATCACCGACCTCGACCACGAGGCACTCGCCGACTACAACCGGCTCACCGACGTCGCCCTGCGGCGCGTGTCCGAGCCCGAGGGCGGGCTCTACATCGCCGAGTCGACCAAGGTCATCGAACGGGCGCTGCGAGCGGGCCACGTGCCCCGGTCGGTGCTGATGACGGACCGCTGGCTGCCCGACATCGAGCCCCTCGTGGCCGACCACGAGGGCGAGATCTTCGTCGGCGACGCGGCCCTGCTCGAGACCCTCACCGGCTACCACCTGCACCGTGGCGCCCTCGCCGCCATGCACCGTCCCGAGCTGCCCACGGTCGAGTCGGTGCTCGACGGCGCGCGGCGCGTCGTCGTGCTCGAGGACATCGTCGACCACACGAACGTGGGCGCGATCTTCCGCGCCGTCGCGGGCCTGGGGGCGGACGCCGTGCTCATCACCCCGCGCTGCGCCGACCCGCTCTACCGCCGCAGCGTCCGCGTCAGCATGGGCACCGTCCTGCAGGTCCCGTGGACGCGCCTCCCCGAGTGGCCGGCCGGTGCCGAGTTGCTCCGTGAGGCGGGGTTCGAGGTGGCCGCCCTGGCGCTGAGCGACGACGCGGTGACCCTCGACTCCTACGCGGCCGCGCCTCCTGGCCGCGTCGCCCTTCTGCTCGGCACCGAGGGTGACGGACTCAGCCGTGCCGCCCTGCAGGCCGCCGACACCGTCGTCACCATCCCGATGCTGCACGGCGTCGACAGCCTCAACGTGGCCGCCGCCTCGGCCGTGGCCCTCTGGGCCCTCCGCGTGCCGGCGGGCGGGTCCGAGGCGGTCGCGTGACCGGCGTCGACGGGCGTCGTCGTCCGGGCGTCGTCCGGAGGCGCGTGGGCGTGATCGCGCTGCTCGCCCTGGTCGTCGCCGTCGGCGGGTACGTCCCCCTCGCCCTGCTCAGCCCGCTGGCACCCGCCGCGGCGGACGTCGCCGCCTACACCGCGCCGGCCGAGGCGAGCCCCGATCTCACCTTCCCCTCGTACGGTGCGACGGCGGTCGAGGCGATCGGCTGGGACGACAGCCTCACGACGAGCGGCGACGAACGGCCCCGCCCGATCGCGAGCATCAGCAAGGTGGTCACGGCCCTCGTCGTCCTCGACGAGAGACCGCTCGACGGCGGCGACGGTCCGACGTTGACCTTCGGCCCGGCCGAGGCGGCCCTGGTCGACGCGTACCGGGCGCAGAACGGCAAGGTGGCGCCGATGGCCGCCGGGCAGGCCCTCACCGAACGCCAGGTGCTCGAGGTCATGCTCATCGAGTCCGCCAACAACTACGCCGAGGTGCTGGCCCGGTGGGCGTTCGGCAGCGACCAGGCCTTCGTCGACGCCGCGCGGGCCTGGCTCGCCGACCACGACCTCACCTCGACGACGCTCGTCGAGCCGACCGGGCTGTCGCCGCAGAACACGAGCACCTCGACCGACCTGATCGAACTCGGGCGGCTGGCCCTGGCCGACCCCGACGTCGCCCGCACGGTCGGCACGGCGACGACGACCGTGCCCGGCATCGGCGAGATCAGCAACAGCAACGAGCTGCTCGGGCTGGACGGCGTCGTCGGCATCAAGACGGGCACCCTCGACGAGGCGGGCGCCTGCCTGCTGTTCGCGGCCGACTACACGATCGGCGGTCAGCAGGTCACGGTCGTGGGCGCCATGCTCGGCGGCGTCGACCACGACCAGCTGGACCGCGACGTGCAGGCCCTGCTCTCCAGCGTCGCCGACCGCTTCCGGACCGTCACCCTGACCACCCGCGGTGACGCCTTCGCCGACTACGACCTGCCCTGGGGCGACGCCGCCCGTGCGGTGGCCGCGGAGGACGCCAGCGTGCTCGTCTGGGGCGACGAGACCGTCGAGGCCTCGGTCGAGACCGACGACGTGGGGGCGGCCCCGGCCGGCACCCGCGTGGGTGACGTCACGTTCACCGTCGACGGAGAACGGCACGTCGTGCCCCTCGAGCTCGACACGACCATCGGCGAGCCCGGGGCGTGGTGGCGACTGACGCACCCCGACGAGGTGCTCTGAGACGACCCGTCGCACGGCGGCCGCCCGGACGGCGACCGGTCAGACGTCGTCGCGGTGGACCATCATGACGGCGTCCGGACGCTTGGCCTGGACGAAGTCGCCCGACGACTGGTGTCGGATGCGACGCACGACCCAGGGCACGAGGTACTCGCGCGCCCAGCCCATGTCGTCGGCCCGGGCGCTGCGCCACGGTCGGCGCTCGAGCGGCTCGGGTGCGTAGGGGGCGAGGTCGTTCTCGACCGCGAGGGCCTGCAGGACCATCCGTGCGATCGTGTGGTGGCCGAGGGGGCTGAAGTGCAGCCGGTCGGGTGCCCACATGCGTGGGTCGACGAGCTGACGCAGCGCCCACATGTCGGCGACCACGGCGTCGTGCCGCAGCGCGATGGCGTGGACGTGCTCGTTGTAGATCGCGACCTTGCCGCGCAGGCGACCGAGGACCGGGGTGAGGCCGATGTCGGGCCCGGTGAAGACCACGACCGTGGCACCGTCGGACCGCAGTCGTGCGACCAGCCCTTCGAAGCCCGCGGCGACCTCGTCGGGGTCGGTGCCGGGGCGGATGATGTCGTTGCCCCCGGCCGAGACCGAGATGAGGTCGGGCCTCAGGGCGAGCGCGGCCTCGGACTGCTCGTCGATGATCTGCTTCAACAGGCGGCCCCGGACGGCGAGGTTCGCGTAGGCGAAGTCCTCGGTCGAGGCGCCCAACACCTCGGCGACGCGGTCGGCCCAGCCCCGGTGCCCCCCGGGGGAGCGCTCCTCGGGGTCGCCGATCCCCTCGGTGAACGAGTCGCCGAGGGCGACGTAACGGGACCACGGGTGTTGCTGACTCATGCGACCAAACTACTCTCGACGCGTGCCCGCACCGAAGCCCGCCCCCGCGTCCGACCCGACCCGCGCCTCCTGGTCGCCCGACGAGCTGCTGCCCGACGGGCTGCTCGAACGCTTCCGGGGGCGGGCCGCGGGCCACGACCGCGAGAACACGTTCCCCCACGACGACCTCGCGGAGCTGCGTGAGCGCGGCTACCTGCGGGCCTTCGTCCCGACCGACCGAGGAGGCGCGGGTCTCGGACTCGAGCAGGTCGCGTCCCTGCAGTCGCGCCTCGCGACCGCGGCCCCGGCGACGGCGCTGGCGGTCAACATGCACCTGGTCTGGACCGGGTGCGCGGCCGTGCTGCACGCCCGGGGCGACGACTCGCTCGACCTCGTGCTCGAGGACGCCGCCCACGACGAGGTCTTCGCCTTCGGCGTCAGCGAGCCCGGCAACGACCTCGTCCTGTTCGACTCGGTGACCTCGGCCGACCCCACGGGCGACGGCGGCTACCGGTTCACCGGCACGAAGGTCTCCACCTCGCTCTCGCCGGTCTGGACGCGCCTCGGCGTCTTCGGACGGGACGACTCCGACCCGGACTCGCCGGCCCTCGTCCACGGGTTCGTGCACCGCGACCAGCCGGGCCACGCCTCGCTCGAGGACTGGGACACCATCGGCATGCGCGCCACGCAGAGCCACACGACCCGGCTGACCGGGGTCGAGGTGCCCGCCTCACGGGTCGTCCGTCGACTGCCCGTCGGCCCGAGCGCCGACCCGTTCGTCTTCGCGGTCTTCGCCGTCTTCGAGACGACCGTGGCCGCCGTGTACCGGGGCATCGCCCGCCGGGCCCTCGAGCTCGCCGTCGAGTCGGCACTCGGGACGACCTCGAGACGCGCCGGGGGAGCGGCCAGGGCGCTCGACCCCGTGGTCCGCTGGCGCGTCGCCGACGCCGGGCTGGCGGTCGACGGACTCGAGCCGCAGGTCGACCGGGTCGCCCGCGACGTCGACGAACTCGTCGACCACGGGGCCGACTGGCCGCGGCTCGTCGTCGGGCTCAAGACGCGCGCCACCGGGACGGCCCGCGCGGTGGTCGAGCAGGCGGTCACGGTGGCCGGGGGGTCCTCGTACCGGGCGTCGTCCGAGCTCGGGCGCCTGCAACGCGACGTCCTCGCCGGACGCTTCCACCCGTCGAACACCGACTCGGCGCACGCGACGATCGCGGCGGCGCTCCTCGGACCGGGTTCCTGACGGGTCGACGCACGCGGCCGCACCGGGGGCCGCGCCCCGGGCGACGACGATGTCGGTGGCGCGTGTGAGGATGCTCCGGTGAGCAAACAAGACGGCAGCGGGCGGATCGTCACCACGGTGCCGACCGACGACGCGACCGCGCCGATCTTCCACGTCGACATGGACGCCTTCTTCGCGTCCGTCGAGTTGCTCGACCACCCCGAGCTCCGGGGCCGCCCCGTGGTCATCGGGCACCGCTCCGACCGGTCGGTCGTCACGGCCGCCACCTACGAGGCCCGCAAGTACGGCGTCAACTCGGCGATGCCCATGGCGATCGCGTTGCGTCGCTGCCCGCAGGCCGTCGTGCTCGAACCGCACTTCGAGAAGTACCAGCACTGGTCCTCACGAGTCATGTCGATGTTCGACGACGTCACGCCGCTGGTCGAGCGCCTCGGCATCGACGAGGCGTTCCTCGACGTCAGCGGGTCGATCCGCCTGATGGGTTCGCCGTTCGAGATCGCCACGGCACTGCGTCGTCGGGTCCACGCCGAGACCGGGCTGCACTGCAGCATCGGGGCCGCGTCGACCAAGTTCGTCGCCAAGCTCGCGTCGAGCGTCGCCAAGCCCGACGGGCTCCTGCTCGTACCGCACCGCCACACCCTGGCCTTCTTGCACCCGCGGCCGATCAGCGCGCTCTGGGGCGTGGGCGGCAAGACCGAACAGGTGCTGCTCGACCGCGGCCTGCGAACGGTCGGCGACGTCGCCGCGGCCCCTCTCGACATGCTCGTCCACGCGGTCGGGCCGGCAGCGGGCGCGAAGCTGCACGACCTGGCGTGGGGTCGCGATCCCCGCAGCGTGCACACCGAGACGGCCGAGAAGAGCGTCGGCAACGAGAACACCTTCGGCACCGACGTCGTCGACCCGGTCGTCGTCCGACGCGAACTCCTCCGCCTGAGCGACAAGGTCGGCACCCGTCTGCGGGCCGCGGGCGTGAGCGGCCGCACGGTCGTGCTCAAGCTGCGGACCACCGACTTCGTGACGATCACGCGGTCCCGGACGCTCGCCGACCCGACCGACCTCGGTCGCCGCATCTACGACGAGGTCGTGTCCCTCTACGAGGCCACGGGCAAGCAGCACGAACGCATCCGGCTCGTCGGCGTGCGCGTCGAGCAGCTCAGCGAGGGGACGGGCGGTGACTCGCTCGGCCTGTGGGACGACGACGCCGATTGGCGCGAGGCGGAGTCGACCATGGACGCCCTCCGGGCCAAGTTCGGCTCGGCCATGCTGACGCCGGCCTCGCTGCTCGGCACCTCGCGGCGTCGACCCGGCACCTCCGGTCGAGATGCGGGTGCCGCGTCCGTCGACGACGCCGGTCGAGGGTAAACTCGGTTCGAGTGAGCACCGCCAACGCATCCGACCCCGCCGGGGGTGAGCAGCACCTCGACGGCCTCTCGTCCGACCCTCTCGACGTCGGCGTCTCGGCAGGCAACTCGGCCGCCGAACACCTCTCGCCCGCATTCCCCGAGCGGGCCGCCTGGGGCACCGCCAGCAAGTTGCGCGCATGGCAGGCCGACGCCCTCGAGCTCTACTTCTCGACGATGCCGAGGGACTTCCTCGCGGCGGCCACACCGGGCGCCGGCAAGACGACGTTCGCCCTCCGCCTCGCCACCGAACTCCTGTCCCGCGGCGAGGTCGACCGCGTCGTGGTCGTCGCCCCCACCGAGCACCTGAAGCGCCAGTGGGCCGACGCCGCCGACCGGGTCAACCTCCGCCTCGATCCGATGTTCAAGAACGCCGACGGCACGTTCGGGCGGCACTACCACGGCATCGCCGTCACCTACGCCCAGGTCGGCATGAAGCCCGAGGTGCACAAGGCCATCACGACGGCCGGTCGCACCCTCGTCATCCTCGACGAGGTGCACCACGGCGGCGACGCGCTCAGTTGGGGCGACGGCATCCGCGAGGCCTACACCGGTGCCACCCGTCGTCTCTCGCTGACGGGCACCCCGTTCCGGTCCGACACGGCGCCGATCCCGTTCGTGCAGTACGCCCCGGACGAGCACGGCATCCGCACCTCGAGGGCCGACTACTCCTACGGCTACGGCCGTGCCCTCGCCGACGGCGTGGTGCGACCCGTCCTCTTCATGGCGTACGCCGGCCAGATGCGCTGGCGCACCCGGATGGGCGACGAGATGAGCGCGTCCCTCGGCGAAGCCGTGACGAAGGACATCACGGCCCAGGCCTGGCGTACGGCGCTGTCGCCGCAGGGCGACTGGATCCCGGCCGTGCTCTCGGCGGCCGACAAGCGCCTCACCGAAGTGCGCCGGGGCGTGCCCGACGCGGGTGGTCTCGTCATCGCCACCGACCACACCGCGGCTCGGCAGTACGCGGCCGTGTTGCAGAAGCTCACGGGTGAACGCCCCACCGTCGTCCTGAGCGACGAGAAGGCCGCCTCCGACCGCATCCAGGCCTTCTCCGACGGCGACAGCCGCTGGATGGTCGCGGTCCGGATGGTCTCCGAGGGCGTCGACGTCCCGCGTCTCGCCGTCGGCGTGTACGCCACCTCGGCTTCGACGCCGCTCTTCTTCGCCCAGGTCGTGGGACGGTTCGTCCGAGCCCGCCGACGGGGCGAGACCGCGTCGATCTTCCTGCCGAGCGTGCCCAGCCTGATGGCCCTGGCCAACCAGCTCGAACTGCAACGCGACCACGCGCTCGACCGGCCCACCGACGCCGACGACGGCCTGTTCGCACCCGAAGAAGACATGATGGCCGCGGCCAACCGCGACGAGAAGGCGTCGAGCCTCCTCGAGCAGCAACCGTTCGAGGCCCTGGACTCGCAGGCCTCGTTCGACCGGGTGCTCTACGACGGCGGCGAGTTCGGCACCGGAGGCGAGATCGGCAGTCTCGAAGAACTCGACTTCATCGGCATCCCCGGTCTGCTCGAGCCCGATCAGGTGCGCGACCTGCTGCGGCAGCGCCAGGCGACCCAGGCACGACGGGCTCCGAAGACCGGGTTGCCGACGACCGTTCCGGTCGACGAGGCCCGGCCGCTCTACCAGACGATCAAAGAGCAGCGGCAAGAGCTCAGCAGGCTGGTGTCGATCTGGTCACGTCATTCGAACGAGCCGCACGGGCTGATCCACGCCGACCTCAGGCGCATCAGCGGGGGGCCGTCCGTCGCCCAGGCCAGCACCGAGCAGATCCAGAAGCGCATCGACGTGCTGCGCGGTCGCCTCGGCCAGCGCGCCTGACCCGGGTACGATCGACCGATGCTCGACGAGAACGTCCCCGATCGGTGGACCGTGCGCGCCGATCCCGAGGCGGCCCCCGAGGCTGTCGTCGAGCGTTTCGGCGGCGGGTACCGGCTCAGCCGGTGGAGTCCGACCGACGCCGAGCCGGCCCGACTGGGCGTCTACACGTCCCCGGAACTCGCCGAGACCGCCTGGTGGCGCCTCGTCGACCGCGAGCAGGGTCAGGGCAGGCGGACGATGTCGACCAGGCGGACGGGGCTCGAGGACGCCTGAGGGACACCACCCCGTGCTGTGCGTCCGCCCGTTCCACGGCCCGCGTCGAGCACGGACACGCCGTCGTCGCCGCACAACAGGACCGGTCGGACCCCGAACGGTCGTCCTCGACCGAGCGCCAGGAGCCCTTCGGCCCACCGACGATCCGAAGGACCGGACGACGCGGCCCCGACCCTCTCGAGGACGAACGCCACGGTCCCGGCGCCGAACTCCGTGGCGACGGCCGCCAGGGCGTCACCGTAGTGGTCCAGGGCGGAGGTGTCGGGCACCTCGGGGATGCCCTCGAGCGGCACCATGAGGGGCAGGGGGACGTCGTCGTCGTCGAAGAACAACGTCCAGAGCTGCCGACGCACCGCCACGGGGACGATGGCCTCGACGTGCCGGACGAGGTCGCCGAGGTCGCGGACGGGCGCGTGCGGATCGGCGGCCCGTGCCGGGTCGCACGCGTCGCGGGCCCCGGTCCCGTCGGCGGGCGGTCGGTCGGGGGTGGTGTCGAGGACCGAGGTGAGTGTCATGGGTCGAGCATCTCGGGCCGCCACGACGCTCGGTGGGTTCTCCCCAGTCGCCACCGTCGTCGACGGGCGATGCCGGGCTGGGGAGGACCGGTCAGCCCTGGAGCCGGACGGAGTCGCCGACGGTGACCGGTTCGGCGCCGTGGCCCGGTGCACCCGAGAGGGCCCGGAGCGCGCGACGGAGCACCGTGCTGGACGTGCTCATCGTGTACGGGAAGTAGACGACCTCGACCCCCACCTCCCCGAACTCGCGCTCGAGCCGGAGGCCCTTCTCGGTGCCCCGCCAGTCGTCGCCCTTGAAGAAGACGTCGAAACGCAGTTCGCGCCAGACGTCCATCTTGTCGGGCACCGTCTCGGCGTGGACGCCGTCCACGACGTCGATGTGACGGACGATCTCGAGTCGTTCGGCGAGGGGGACGACCGGCGAGATCCCCTTCGTCACCTGCAGCATCTCGTCGGACACGACCCCGGCGATGAGGTGGTCGCACTGCGCGGACGCGTGCCGCAGCAGGTTCAGGTGGCCGATGTGGAACAGGTCGAAGGCGCCGGCCGCGTAGCCGACCCGGCCCGCGCCTCCTCGTCCTCTCCCGACCTCGACGGGGTCGAGGGCGAGGCCGGCGGCGGGGGTGGGGATGACGTCCACGGGTGTGGTCCTCTCGGAGGGGTGCTGCTCGGGTGTGGTCACGACAGGGCACCGGGCCGGCGTCGGAGGCGGGGGAGGTCCTGGAGCGGACGGGTCCCGCCGGCGTGGTCGACGAGGTCGGCGATGCTGAAGGAGGGGGCGGGTTCGGCGACCGGCTGACGGATGTCGTCGTCGAGCCAGGTGGCACGCACCAGGACCCGGCGCCACGGGGGCACACCGGTCAGCACGACGCCCACGGGCTGGACGTCCAGGCTGAGCAGTTCGGCGCTCAGGCTCCGGAGGGACTCGGCGGTCGTGACGCCGGACCGGACGACGAGCAGCACGCCGTCGACCTCGTCGGTCACGCTGCGCAACGCGAGCGGGTGGGAGTCGCTCGAAGCCTGCACGACGGACACGTCGTAGTCCTCCCGGAGGGCGGCGAAGAACGCGTGGGTCCCGGAGCGGACCAGATGACGGGACGACGCCACGACCCCGTCGGGCACCGGCACGCGGTCGTATCCGTGCCGATCGGCCTCGACCTCCTCGGGCACGGCGCCGACGGGCACCGTCGAGGGGCGGGACAGGGTGCGGGTGTCGAAGTCGGACTGGACCAGGGCGCAGGTGGCGCCGAGCTCGACGACGGCGCGCGCGAGACCGCCGTCGACGCCGACCGCCTCGCGGACCGAATCGGTCCGTGCCAGCAGGAGCGTGGCGGGCAGTGCGCCGCCGCGCAGTGCCCGCGTGTTCTGGACGATCTCGCGGAGGGCCGTGCGGGTCCGGGCGGACGAGACCCCGGTGACCGGGTCGTCGCCGTGTCGGAGGGTCCCCGGGAGCTGTCCCACGACCGGGAGCCCCGTGATCCGGCGGACGTCGTCGACCGAGTCGACCGTCGGCCGGGCACGGGAGAGGACGAGCGCGCCCGCGAGGCCCACGGCCAGACCGGCCAGGAGTCCCGAGAGCATCGTCAGCGCGAGGCCCGGTTCGTCAGGCGTCGTCGGCACGGCCGCGGGGGAGGTCAGATCGAGCGCGACGGTCCGACCGTCCGGATCGCCCTGGGACTCCACGCGGTCCACGACCGCCGTGAGGCTCTCCGCGACGTCGTCGGCCAGCGAGGCCGCCTCGTCGGGCGTCCCGGCCGTCGTCTGCACGCGGAGGACGGCGGTGCCGCCCGGGTTGACCACCGAAACTCGTTCGGCGAGTTCGTCGACGGGCACGCCGAGGTCGGCGGCGACCGGCCCGAGGACCTCGGGGCTCGTACCCAGCTCGGCGTAGGACGCCACGCGCTGCTGAGGGAACTGCCCTCGGGCCGCGAGGCCCGATCCCGGGGACTCGACGCGGACGAGGAGGGTCGCCTCGGCGCGCCAACCTGCCGGAGCTGCTTGCGACGCGCCGACGCCGGCGGCCACCCCCAGGAGGGCCGCCACGCCGACGAGCGCGGCATGGCGTGACACGGCCCGACCGAGACCACCGACGAGGGCACGTCGGGCAGGTGCGCCCTCGCGGCTCACGGCCTCGACCCGATCGACGGGGGCGTCACGGACTTCAGTTCGCGGAACCACTTCGGCAAGGCGAGGACGAGGTAGCCGGCGTTGGCGACGAGGAGGGCGAGGTAGACCACGGTGAACGCGGGCGGCCAGGCCAACAGGACGAATGTGAGGCACATCAGGCCGTAGTCCGTCGGGACGACGGCCAGGGAGTAGAGCAGCCCTGTACGACGTCCCACGGGCGCGGCGACGCCGGTCCGGGCCGCCTCCGCCCGGCGGAGCTGATCGGTCAGGACGATGGCGAAGAACGCGACCGTCGCCACGACCTGGTAGACGAGCGGCGCGGCCAGCAGGGCCTCGCGACCGTCCGGTTCACGCAACCACGACGCGAAGACGGCCAGGTGCAGCACCGCGATCTTGGTCGCGTCGATGACGTGGTCGAGCCACTCGCCCGCGGGGCTGCCGCCACCGCGGAGTCGGGCGACCTGCCCGTCGGCCGAGTCGAGCGCGTATCCCACGACGAGGAGCAGGACGACGGCCACGGCCGTGCCGATGCCGGACGGCGCGAGGGCGAGGACGGCGATGCCCGCGAAGGTGCACGCCGCGCTCAGTGCGGTGACCTGGTTCGGCGTCGCACCCAGCGTGTAGGCCACCGCGGCGGCCCAGCGACCGAGGCGGCGGTTGACGAAGCGCGAGTAGGCGGGCGCACCCGTCGACGGCTTCTGGGCCGACGCCAGGGCGGCGAGGGCGGGCCGCACGGCACGGGGCACGGCAGGTCGGGCCGAGGTCGACGCAGAGGCCGTGGTGGTGTCGCTCACGAGGCCACCGCCAGCGAGTCGACGTCGGCCGTGTGCAGTTCGCGCGTGACGACGGCACCGATGCGGCGGCGCATGCGTTCCGGCGTGAACCGCTGCAGGTAGGCCTCGCGGGCGTGGCGCCCGGCGACGGCCAGGGTGGAGACGTCCATCGACGCGAGGATCGCCGTCAGGCCGTCGACGTCGCGACGATCGAAGAGCCAGCCCGTGCGGCCCTCGTCGACGACCTCCTCCGGACCACCGGAGCGGCTGGCGATGACGGGACGCCCCTGACTGAACGCCTCGAGGGTCACGAGTCCGAACCCCTCGAGGGTGTCGGTCGGCAGGATGACCGCGTCGGCGTCGCGCAGGTAGGGCGACGCGTCGTCGACCTCTCCCACGACGACGACCGTCTCGGGCCGCGAGACGATGGCAGCGACGAGACCCGGCACGTCGACCGAGGAGCCGACGGCCGGGGGGCCGCCCAGGACGACGAGCTGACCGGGGCAGCCCGCGGCGTTCCAGGCGGTGAGCAGCGTCGCGTGGCCCTTGTGGCCGTTCCATCGACTCGCCACCACGTACTGGGGCTCACGGCCCTCGGTGCGGTCGCTCGCGGCGATCGACCGGTCCGAGACGCCGTTGTGGACCACGACCGCACGCGAGTCGTCCGAGAGGCCGGACGAGTCGAGCACCGAGCGCGACACGGCGACCAGCGAGGTGCAGGCGCGGGCCAGAGGACGGAGGCCACGACGGTCACCGGCGCTCCAGGGCTCTTGCAGGTGTCCCACGACGCGGCGGACACCCATGGCCCGGGCGACGGGAGCGACGACGAGACACGCGCTCGTCGCGCAGTAGACGAGGTCGAAGTGGCGTCCGGACAAGCGGAGCGCCGTACGGGCCGCGTCACGGGCCAGGCGGACGAGTCCGAGCGGCCCGAGCCGGGTCCGGCGCAGGATCGGCAGGGGCGTCCGCTCGACGCGTGCGCCGAGTTCACGCAGCCTCGGACCCAGGGGCCCGACCGCGACGTCGGAGGGCAGCCAGACCGTGACGTCGAGGTCGTCGCGGGCGGCGAGCTCACCGACCACCTCGAGGACGATCCGGTCCGAGCCGTACATCTCGTCGGACGAGTGCACGAGCAGCACCCGGCTGCGACGCGATCCCCTCCGGCGGCGGGGGAGTTCGGGCAGGTCGACGCCCGCGCGGGCGTCCTCCCGAGTGGCCGGTGCGGCGGTCACCGTCGGTGCGGCGGTCGCCGTCGGTGCGGACTCGCGGTCCCTGTAGTGCCTGATGTCGACGGACATGCTGTCTCCCCTGTCGTCGTGAGCGTGGTCCGGGCCCGTGAACGGCCCGTGGTGGTCTCGGATGCTGCTGGCGGGGCTCAATACGCTCCCCGGTGCTCGAAGAGCACGCGGACGGTGCGCCACATGATGACGAAGTCGACGGTCAGCGACCAGTTCTCGACGTAGTAGAGGTCGAGACGGACGCTCTCCTCCCAGCTGAGGTCGCTGCGCCCGTTCACCTGCCACATGCCGGTGAGACCGGGCTTGATGTAGAGACGTCGGTGGACGTGGTCCTCGTACCCCTCGACCTCGCGGGGGAGGGGCGGCCGGGGCCCGACGACGCTCATCTCGCCCCGGACGATGTTCCACAGCTGGGGCAGCTCGTCGAGCGACCAGCGGCGGAGGACACCGCCGACGCGGGTGACCCGGGGGTCGGACTTCATCTTGAAGAGGAGGCCGGCGCCCTCGTCGGCCTGCGTCAGGTCGGCGAGACGGCTCTCGGCGTCGACGACCATCGAACGGAACTTCAGCATCTCGAAGGTGCGCCCGTCCCGGCCGACCCTGCGCTGGCGGAACAACACCGGGCCGGGGCCGTCGAGCCGCACCGCGAGGGCGACCACCGCGAACACCGGCGCGAGGACGACGAGGGCGGCGGACGCCAGCACCAGGTCGGACAGACGTTTGAGGGCGTGCCGCGGGCCGTCGAACTGCGGCAGCTCGACGTGCATCAGGGGAAGACCCTCGACCGGACGATAGTGGATGCGCGGCCCGGCGACGTTCGTCAGTCGCGAGGCGATGACGAGCTCCGTCGCGCGTCCCTCCAGCGACCATCCGAGGTCGCGGAGGTACTCGCGGCCACGACCGGGTTCGCCGGCGACGATCACGCTCTCGGCGCCCAGACGCCAGACCGCACGGGGGACCCCGTCGAGGTCGGCCACCACGGGGACGACGCGACCTCCGACGACGATGCCCCGCGGGTCGGCGTCCGGGACGGCGGCCCCGACGACGTCGTACACGGCACCGCTCGTCTTGTCGATGCGACGGACGACGTCCGCGATGTCGTCGCGAGACCCCACGACGACCGCCCTCGAGAGGTAGTGACCTTTCGCACGCTGACGCTCGAGCCAACGCCGCATCGTCCACCGGCCGACGACCAGGCCGGCCCCGCCGACGGGCAGCGCCACGAGGAAGTAGCCCTCGCCACCGATGTGGCCGACCGACGCGAACCCGATCGCCACGACGGCGAACGCCCAGACGCTGGCCGTGAGGAGGCGCTTGTACTCGACGACGCCGCTGCCGACGACCGCGAGGTCGCGGGTGCGGTGCAGCGTCAGGCACAGGGTCCAGACCAGTCCCACGACGACGGGCAGCACGGGCGAGCCGACCGACTCGACGAGGGTGGTCGCGTCCGAGCCCCGACCGGCGGCGATGGCCCTCGCGGCGTCCACCGCGACGGCACCGACGATGCTCAGGGTCAGGACGACGGTGTCGACGAGGCGGAGGCGGCGCCGGTAGCGGCGGGCCCAGGCCGCGCCGGACTCGGCGTCGTGTGTCGCGGCGGGGGAGGCGAGGGGAGCCTCCGACTCGGGCAGGTCGAACGGGGGGTCGATCCGTCGGGGTGACGACGGTCCGACCAGGACTGAGCGGAGTTCGCTCTGCGTGCTGGACATCGGGTCTCGGGTTCGGGTAGGCGACGGCACGCCCACGTCGGTGGTGACGACGGGGCGGTGGCGGGCGGTCGATCGAGATTCGGGTTCGATCGACCGCCCAGGCGTCGCGCCGCGGCACGGACGTCACGAGGGTGCGCGACGGCGGCCGGGGCGGCGACGGGCGCGCCGGGCAGCGGGTCTGCTCGGCGCACGATTCGGGTCGGTGCGGTGATGTGGGAGCGCGAGCTCCCGGGGAGAGGGTCGGGTTTCTCGGGTTCCTGGTGATTTCGGGTCGACCAGGAGGATGCTGTGACTCTAGTTCGGGGGGCACCCGACGCAGGAGCCCATCGAGACCCCCCGTTCGGGGGCGGTCGTGTCCCCCCTGTTGCCGACACCCGAACGGGTGACTCCCGACCCCCGTCGTGTCACCCGTGCGGGGGTGACAAGGAGCCGTGAAACGGGCCGGTGCGGCGTGTCCCTCCGAGTGCAAGACGCGAGCATCCGGTCACCCTCTACAAAATTCCTGATCAGAGGCCTTATAACACCTACCAACGGATGCTGGACACGCGAACGAGGACGGCGTTCACCATCACGACACGTGTCGTTCATCTGACCTCGTCCCCCTCTCGGAGGACACCAGTGGGGTACAGACGGACAGCGCCCCCCGACCGATCGGTCGAGGGGCGCATCACCCGTCACAATCACCCTCGTCCGCGTGTCACGGACGGGTGACGAATCCTTGCTCGACCATCCAGTCGAAGGCCACGTCGGCCGGCTCCTGACCCTCGACGTCGACCGCCAGGTTGAGGCGGCGCATCTCCGTGTCGGTGAGGGCGGGCGAGATCTCGTCGTACACCTCGGCCAGCTGCGGGTACTCCTCGAGCGTGGCCGTCGACAGCACCGGTGCGGCGTTGTAGGCGGGGAAGAACCCGCGGTCGTCCTCGAGCACGTCGAGGTCGAGCGAATCGATCCGACCGTCGGTCGTGAAGACCTCGCCGAAGTTGCAGCTGCCCCGATCCGTCGCGGTGTAGACCGTGCCCGTGTCGAGGATGCTGACGTTGCTCGTCGGCACGCCGTCCGCGGCCCCGAGTTCGAGCCCGTAGGCCGCGAGCATGGGGGCGAAGCCGTCGGCCCGCGAGTTGAACTCGGCCTCGACGCAGAAGGTGCGCTGGTCGACGGGCAGGTCGGCGATCTGTGAGAGCGACGTGATGGCGCCCAACTCGGGCACGGCCTCGGCCCGGACGGCCATGGCGTAGGTGTTGTTGAGGGGCGCGGGCTCGAGCCAGGTCAGTCCGTTGTCGGCGTCCGCGTCGCGGACGGCCTCGTACTGCTCCTGCTGGTCGGGGATGCCCTCCGCCTCGGCGAGGTAGGTCAGCCAGGCGGTGCCGGTGTACTCGTAGGTCATGTCGGCCGTGCCGTCGAGCATCAGCTGTCGCACCGCCACCGACCCCGGCACGTTCGTCATGTCGGTCACCTCGAAGCCCGCGGCCTGGGCGGCCAGCACCGCGATCTTGCCGAGGATCAGTTGCTCGGTGAAGTTCTTCGCCGTCACGGTGATGGCCGCGTCGTCGGGCAGCCCCTCGATGGCGCGGATCGAGCCGGGCGCCACCGCGGGCACGAAGGCCGTCGCCGGTTGCAGGCCGCACCCGGTCAGCGCCACCGTCGCCGCGGCGACGACGGCGAGACACGAGGAGGCGCGGCGCAGCCGGCGGGGGAGGTGGGAGGTGGTCATGCGCGGAGTCCCTTCGGACGGGCGACGTACTCGACGACACGACCCAGCCAGTCGATCAGGAGGGCGAGCAGGGCGATGAGCAGGGCCCCGGAGACGAGGACCCGGGGCAGGAAGAGGTTGACCCCGGTGGTGATCAGCAGGCCCAGGCCGCCGGCGCCGATGAACGTGGCGAGGGCCGCCGACCCGACGAGCAGGACGAGGGCCGTGCGGATGCCCGAGAGCATCACGGGGACGGCCAGCGGCAGCTCGACCTTGAGCAGGACCGAGGACGCGCTCATGCCCATGCCTCGACCGGCCTCGACGAGGCGGGCGTCGACGCTCTGCAGTCCGATCATGGTGTTGCGCAGCACCGGTAGCACCGCGTACAGCACGAGCGCGACGACGGCCGCCCAGAAGGTGAAGCCGAGCCAGAACGCGAGCAGCACGATCAGACCGATGGCCGGAGCGGCCTGCCCGAAGTTCGCGACGACGAGCACGGGCCCGCTGATGCGGACGAACGGGCGCCGGGTCAGCAGCACCCCGAGCGGGATGGCCAGCACGAGCACGATCGCGGCCGACACGAACGTGAGGGCGAGGTGCTCGCCCGTGTAGGCCAGCAGGTCGGAGGGGTTGAGCGTGGTGCGTTCGGCCGTCGTGAGGTCGGCCGTGGTCAGCCAGACGACGAACGCCGCGAACACGGCGAGCACGGCCACGGGTTGCACGAGCAGTCCGAGCCACGCCGGGCGGGGCCCGCGCCGACCGGACGAGCGCCCGTCGACCGAGGCCGGAGCGGCCGAGGCGGTCACGCCGCGTCCTCGTCGTCCGCGGGGGCCCCCGGCACGATGTCGAAGGAGCCCGTGTTCGTCCCCACCGGCGCGTCGTGCTGGGCCTCCGCCGCCGATGCGCGCGCCCGGGTGATGGCCTCCATCACGACCTCGACCGTGATGACGCCGATGAAGGCGTCGCGTCGGCCCGTGACCAGCGCGGCGCCCGCACTCGAGACCAGCATGGTGTCCAGTGCGTCGTTGAGGGTGGCGCCGCTGCCGATGACGGGCAGGTCGGCGTCGGGTGTCGACCCCAGCACACCGAGCCGGCCGAGCTGGCGACGTGAGGGCCACGAGACGGGTCGTTCCCGGTCGTCGACGACGACCGCGTGGCCGTGACCGGCGGCCTCGACCCGGGCGAGGACGTCGGCGGCGGACTCGCCCGAGCGGGCGACGACGGCCTCGGCGAGGTCGACGTCGCGCACGCGCGTCAACGTCAGCTGCTTGAGGCCGGCCCCCGACCCGATGAAGTTCTCGACGAACTCGTTCGCGGGCTCGGCGAGGATGCGCTCCGGGGTGTCGTACTGCACGATGTGCGCGCCCTCGGAGAAGATGACGATCCAGTCGCCGAGCTTCACGGCCTCGTCGAAGTCGTGGGTGACGATGACGATGGTCTTCTGCAGCTCGTGCTGGATGTTGATCAGCTCGTCCTGCAGGCGTTGGCGGGTGATGGGGTCGACGGCGCCGAAGGGCTCGTCCATCAGCAGCACGGGCGGATCGGCCGCCAGTGCCCGCGCGACGCCGACGCGCTGCTGTTGGCCGCCCGAGAGCTCGCGCGGGTAGCGGTCGCGGTACGTGGCCGGATCGAGCGACACGAGTTCGAGCAGCTCGTCGACGCGGGCCGAGATGCGCTCCTTCGACCAGCCGAGCATCTTCGGCACGATCGCGATGTTCGCCGCGACGCTCATGTGCGGGAACAGCCCGCCGGCCTGGATCACGTAGCCGATGCGACGGCGCAGCTCGTCACCGTCGATGGAGGTGACGTCGTCGTCGCCCAGGACGATGCGGCCCTCGGAGGGCTCGATCAACCGGTTGATCATCTTCAGGGTCGTGGTCTTGCCACAGCCGGAGGGCCCGACGAGCATGACGATCTTGCCCGCGGGGATCTCGAGGGTGATGCCGTCCACGGCCGGCTTCGCCTGGCCGGGGTACCGCTTGGTGACCTGGTCGAGGGTGATGCTGCGGCCCGAGACCTCGTCCGAGGGGGACGAGGAGGCGCGGGTGGGGTCAGTTCTGGACACGGATGCCTCTCGAGACGGTCAGGCGGCCGAGGCCGACGAGGAGGAGGTCGAGGACGAGGGCGAGCAGGACGACGCCCACCACGCCCGTGACCACGGAGGCGAGCGCGTTCGCCCCGCCGAGTCGGGACAGGCCCGAGAAGATGAAGCCGCCGAGGCCGGGCCCCAGCGCGTACGCCGCCACCGCGGCGATGCCCATGACCATCTGGGCGCTCACGCGGATGCCCGTGAGGATGACGGGCCACGCGAGGGGCATCTGGACGGTCGCGAGGGCGCGGAACCTGCCCATGCCGATGCCCCGCGCCGACTCGACGATGGAGCCGTCGACCTCGTGGAGCCCGACGACGGCGTTCCGCAAGATCGGCAGGGCGGCGAAGAACGTCACGACGATGACCGACGGCGCGACGCCGAAGCCCGCGAAGGGGATCAGCAGGCCGACGAGCGCGAAGGACGGGAGGGTCAGCCCGACCGCGGAGACGCCGTTCGCCAGGGCGTAGAGCTTGGGGCTGCGGTGCACGAGGGCGGCGAGCCCGACCGAGATGAGCACGGCCAGGACGAGGCACTGCACCACGAGGGAGAAGTGCTGCCAGGAGGCGAACCAGATCTGGCTCCACCGGTCCACCACGAAATCCCACGCCAAGCAGACCATCTCCTCTGAGCAACGACCATCAGTCCGAATCGTCGCTTCCCCGAGAGGCGACCGACGCCCACACTAACCACGGCCCCCACGCCGCGTCATGTCGCCGACCACCCTTCCGGGAGCCCGAGAGTCGCCTGCCGTTATGAAATCCGACGGACGAAAGCCCTGATGGGAACGGCGTGTCGACTTTCGCCGACACGCCGTTGTAACGATCCTCAGATCCTCGCCCCGCAGGGCCTCCGTCAGTCGACGCGGGCTCCGGTCGAGACCTTGTACCGCGCCCCGTGGTGCTCGTCCGGCAGCCGGTCTCCGCGCCCGAACAGCTTCTGCCGCAGCGTGCCCGGTTCGTACCCGGTGGGATAGACGCCCCGGGCCTGGAGCACGGGGATGACGTGCTCGACGACGTCCTCGAACGTGCCGGGAGTGATCGCGTAAGCGAGGTTGAACCCGTCGACGTCGGTCTCGTCGACCCACTCCTGCAACTGGTCGGCGATCTCCTCGCCGGACCCGACGATGCGGGGTCCGAGGCCGCCGATCCCCGCCGCCTCGGCGATGTCGCGGATCGTCCACTCCTTCCCCGTGTCGCCCTCCTGCGCCTGGAAGTTCGCGAGTGCCGACTGGATGGCGTTGCTCTCGACGTCACCCACGGGGTCGTCGAGCGAGTAGGTCGACAGGTCGACGCCCATCCAGCCCGACATCAGCGTCAGGGCCCCTTCGTGGGAGGCGTAGCGCCGGTACTCGTCGTGCTTGGCCCGGGCCGCCTCGGGGGTGGCGTCGGTGATGATGGTCAGCAACGTGTAGATGCGCGCCGAGTAGCGGTCGCGGCCCGCGGCCTCGAGGGCGTCCCGGATCTTGCCGACCGTCGCGGCCAGGCGTTCCTTGGTCGGGGCGGCCACGAAGATCGACTCGGCGTTGCCGGCGGCGAAGCGGATGCCCCGCGGCGAGGCACCCGCCTGGTAGATCACGGGCGTGCGTTGAGGGCTGGGCTCGGCGATGTGGATGCCGGGCACCTTGTAGTACGTGCCGTCGTGGCCGATCTCGTGGACCTTCGTCGGGTCCGTGAAGACGCCCGACTCGCGATCGCGCACGACGGCGTCGTCCTCCCACGACCCCTCCCACAGCTTGTACAGGACCTCGAGGTACTCGTCCGCCTGGTCGTAGCGGGTGTCGTGGTCGAGCTGGTCATCGGCCCCCATGTTGCGGGCAGCGCTCGGCAGGTAGCCGGTGACGACGTTCCAGCCGACCCGCCCCTCCGTCAGGTGGTCGAGCGTCGACATGCGCCGGGCGAACGGGTAGGGGTGCTCGTAGGCCGTGCCGGCCGTGATGCCGAAGCCGAGGTGCTCGGTCGCGGCGGCCATGGCCGAGACGAGCAGCACCGGGTCGCCGACCGGGGTCTGGGTGCCGTTGCGCAGGGCCGCGTCGTGGTTGCCGCCGTAGACGTCGTAGGTGCCCAGCACGTCGGCGATGAAGAGACCGTCGAAGACGCCCTTCTCGAGGAGGCGCGCGAGGGAGGTCCAGTAGCTCAGCTTCGTGTAGTCGGCCGAGCGGTCGTCGGGGTGCCGCCAGAGACCGGGGGACTGGTGCCCCACGCAGTTCATGTCGAAGGCGTTGAACCGGATTCGTCGAGTCATGAGGCCATCCTCACGACCCGGGCTCGTGCTGTCGTCCGTGCTGACACACGACGTCACACTCCACGCCCCGTAGCCTGTGTCGGTGCTCCCGTTCCGCCCCCGCGTCGCCGACGTCGACCGCCCCCGTCTCACCCGCGACGTCTACGTCCTCGGCGTGATCGCCTTCTTCGTCATGGTCGGCTTCGGCGTGGTCGTCCCCGTCCTGCCGGTCTACGCGCGCAGCTTCGGCGTCGACCACGCCCTGGTGGGTGCCGTCCTCTCGGCCTTCGCCCTCATGCGCCTCGTGGCGAGTCCGTTCGTGGGTCGACTCATCGACCTGATGGGCGAGCGGGTCGTGCTCTCGGTGGGCATCGGCATCGTGGCACTGTCGAGCGGGCTCGCCGGGCTCGCCCAGACCTACCCGCAACTCCTCCTGCTCCGGGGCGCGGGCGGCATCGGCTCGGCCATGTTCAGCATCGCGGCGATGACGTTGCTGCTCGGCGCCACCGATCCGTCGCTCCGGGCCCGGGCCGTCGGCTTCTACCAGGGCGGGTTCCTCGTCGGCGGGATGGCGGGGCCGGCCCTCGGCGGACTGCTCGCCACCGTCTCGTTGACGGCGCCGTTCTTCTTCTACGCGGGCACGCTCGCCGTGGCCGGCCTGGTCGGCGTCGTGCTCTTGCGCCGGGCACCGCAGCACTCCTCGACGATCGTCACCGCGCCTCCGGTGCCCCTCGGGGTCGTGCTGCGCGACGTGCGGTTCCGGACCGCGTGCGTGGCCAACTTCGCGCAGGGCTGGTCGTCGCTGGGGGTGCGCAGCGCCCTCGTCCCCGTCCTCGTGGTCGAGGTCCTGCGCGGTCCGACGGCGTGGACGGGCCTGCTCTTCGCCGCGTCGGCGGTGGCCCAGACCCTCGCGCTGGCACCGGCCGCGCGCTTCGTCGACACCGTCGGCCGTCGACCGGCCGTGATCGGTGCGTTCGCGGTGGCCGCCGTGACCCTGTTCGCGGTGTCGCTCGCGTCGGACGTCTGGACCCTCGGCGCCCTGCTCTGCGTCTACGGCGTGGCGACGGCGTTCATGGGCACCGCGCCGGCAGCGCTCGTCGGCGACGCCGCGGGCGCCCGGGGCGGTCGTCCGGTCGCGATCTTCTCGATGTGCTCCGACGTCGGGGCGATCGCCGGACCGCTCGTCGCCGGCCTGCTCGTCGACACGGTCTCGTACCCCGCGGCGTTCGGAGTCGCGGCCGTCCTGCTGGCCGTGGCGGCCGGGGCGGCGATCCGCCTGCCCCGGACCGCCGCCGGCACGCCCACCCCGGCCTGATCAGCCGAGGTGCACGGGCGCCTCGGTGGGCAGCAGGTCCTCCTTGCGGCCGCGGATGAGGAAGAACGAGATCGGCGCCGCGAGCAGCATGGCGATCGCGGCGGCCAGGAACGCCACCGAGTAGCCGTCGACCAGCGCACCGAGCGGCCCGCCCACCGTCGACGTCGAGGACGCGACGGCACCGGCGTAGAGGTTCGTGAACACGGCGAGACCGATCGATCCGCCGATCTGCATCATGGCGTTCGAGGTCGCGCTGGCGGCACCGGCGTCGTGCGGCGCGACCCGGCTGAGCGCCAGGTTCTGCATGGGCACGAAGACGCCGGCGAGGCCGACGCCCATGACGAGCAGGGCCGGCAGCACCTGGACGGCGTACGAGCCGTCGGCCGTGATCTGCGTGGCGAGCCAGAGCAACCCCGCCCCGGCGACGAGCGGCCCGACGATCATCATCGGGCGAGGGCCGACGACCGGCAGCAGCTTCGTGAGCAGGGGAGCGCAGACCATGATGACCAGCGTCATCGGCAGGCTGGCGAGCCCCGCCTCGAGCGGACCGAAGCCGAGCACGATCTGCAGGTGGAAGGTCAGGTACAGCAGGGCGCCGATCATGACGCTGCCGACGATCAGCTGCACCAGGAAGGCCCCGCCCCGCACGCGGTCGGCGAGCACGCGCATCGGCAGCAGCGGGTGGTCGCTCCGTCGCTCGACGACGACGAACAGGGCGAGCAGGCCGGCCCCCAGGGCGATGAAGCCGATGACGACGGCCGACCCCCAGCCGTCCTCGGCCCGGGTGAAGCCGTAGACGAGGCTGGCGAGGCCGGCGGCGACGACGATCGTCCCGACGACGTCGAGGCGGTTGCGACCCTCGGCCCGGCTCTCGCTCACCACGAAGGCGGCGGCGACGATGGCGACGAGCACGATGGGCACGTTGACGAGCAGGCACCAGCGCCAGCTGACGAACTCGGTCAGCACCCCGCCGAGCACGAGTCCGACGGCCGCACCCGCGCCCGAGATGGCACCGAAGACCGCGAAGGCGGTGTTCCGGTCACGTCCCGACGCGAAGGTGGTGGTGAGCACGGCGAGGGCCGCGGGGGCGAGCAGGGCGGCGAAGACGCCCTGCAGGCCACGGGCGAGGATCAGCTCGCCGCCGGTCTGCACGAGTCCGCCGAACGCCGAGGCGGCGCCGAATCCGACCATCCCGACGATGAAGGTGCGCTTGCGCCCCCAGAAGTCGGCGATCCGACCACCGAGCAGCAGCAGCGCGCCGAAGGCGAGCGCGTAGGCCGTCACGACCCACTGGCGGTTCTCGTCGCTGAGGCCGAGGTCGGCCTGGGCGTCGGGCAGGGCGATGTTGACGATGGTGCCGTCGAGGACGACGACGAGTTGCGCGAGGGCGACGATGACGAGCACCCACCAGCGGCGCGACGAACGCGTCTCGGTGGGGGCGGGGGCGACGGTGGTCACTGCGGTACCTGTTTCTCTGGGGGACGACGGACCACCCTACCTACTAGTTGGTTGGTTCGTGAGTCGGCTACGGTGATCCGATGCGAACCGATGCCGCCGAGACCCGTCGAGCCATCCTCGAGGCCGCGACGGCGGAGTTCTCGCGACACGGGTTGGCCGGGGCGCGCGTCGACCGCATCGCCGCCGAGGCAGGCTGCAGCAAAGAGCGTCTCTACGCGAACTTCGGTGACAAACGATCGCTCTTCACGACCGTCCTGAACGGCACGTTCGAGACCATGGGGGACGCCGCGTCCCGCCCCGCCGCGAGCGTCGAGGAGTTCGCCCTGGCCGTCTTCGACCACATGCAGGCCCACCCCGACCACAACCGGCTCCTCGCCTGGGCTCGGCTCGAGGGCGAGCACGACTGGGAGGCCTCGGTGCCCACCCTGCGCTCCGTCCAGGACGCGGCCCTGTCACAGCTCGACCGTCTTCGCGGCGACCCCGCCGTGACCGTGTCCTGGAGCAGCGACGACATCTTCGCCCTCGTCATGTCGCTCGCCTGCGCCTGGCAGAACCTGCCCGGTCTCGGCGAGGCGCACCCGGGTGTCGTCCTCGACCCCGCCCTTCAGCGCGAGATCGTGCGCGAGGCCGTGCGGCGACTCACCACCGCCTGAGCCGGGCGCCGGGCCGCTCGACCGCACCGACGACGAAGGAGGCGCGCCCCGGTCACCCGGGACGCGCCTCCTTCTGTCGGTCGCTCGCTTCTACTTCTTCGCGTCGACCTTCGGGGTGACCTTGAGGAAGCCCGCGCGCGGGTCGCCGAGGCCGACCAGCGGAGTCGTGTCGCGGCCGCCGACGAAGTTCGTCACCCAGCCGGACAGGATGCGGAACTTGCGGTTGAGCGTCGGCATCGCGTACAGGTGGTAGCCGCGGTGGGCCATCCAGGCCGGCACGTTCTTGAGCTGCAGGCCGAACATGCTGGCCGCACCCTTGCCGATGCCGTAGCTCGCCACGGTGCCGAGCGACTCGTGGCGGTACTCCTTGACGGGCTCGCCCGAGAGGGTGGCGATGACGTTGTCGGCCACGGTGACCGCCTGACGCACGGCGTTCTGCGCGTTCGGCGGGTAGTAGGCGGGCTGCTTCTCGGACAGGAGGTCGGGGACCTGCGCCCCGTCGCCGAGAGCCCAGACGCCGTCCAGCTTCTGGCCGTCCTCGGTCTGCACCTGCAGCGTCGCGCTGACGTTGACGTGTCCCTTCGGGCCGAGGGGCAGGCCCATGTCGCCCAGCACGGGGTTCGGCTTGACGCCGGCCGTCCAGACGATCGTGCCCGCGGGGATGGTCTCGCCGTCGCTCAGCACGACGTCGCCGTCGACGCACGAGGGCATCGTCGTCTTGAGGCGGATGTCGATGCCGCGACCGCGCAACTGGCCGAGTGTCCACTTCGAGAGCTCGGGGCCGACCTCGGGGGCGACGCGGTCGAGGGCCTCGACCAGCACGAAGCGCAGTTCGTCGCGGGACAGGTTCGGGAACGTGTCGACGGCCGAGTTCGCGGCGTCGGACAACTCGGCGAGGGCCTCGACGCCGGTGTAGCCGCCGCCGACGAAGACGACGGTCAGGAGCTTGCGTCGGACGGCCGGGTCCTTGACGCTGGCCGCTTCGGCGATGTTGCCGAGGATGCGGTCACGGACGTACTGCGCCTCTTCGACGCTCTTGAAGCCGACGCCGTTCTCGGCGAGCCCCGGGGTCGGGAAGGTGCGGGTGACGGCGCCGAGGGCGACGACCAGCTGGTCGTAGGCGATGTCGGTCGACTCGCCGTCCGCGCTGGTGACGGTGACCTTCTTGGCCTCGCTGTCGAGCCCGGTGACGGACGCCTCGACGACCTTCGTGCGCTTCAGCGTCTTGCGCAGCGGCACGGTGACGTCGCGCGCCGCGATGTGGCCACCGGCGACCTCGGGCAAGAACGGCTGGTAGGTGAAGTACGGGGCCTGGTCGACGAGGGTGATGCTCGCCGCCTGGGGTGGGTGTCGCTTCTGCAGTTCGAGTGCAGTGGTGAGCC
>Ga0265797_10002415_pt1 | contig 31478 bp, 32 predicted proteins | sample P2T30metagenome_FD_192433 | JGI IMG/M metagenome (GOLD analysis project Ga0265797, IMG submission 192433) | Plant litter microbial communities from East Loma Ridge, Irvine, California - P2 T30 | ecosystem: Environmental > Terrestrial > Plant litter > Unclassified | place: USA: California... | reverse complement strand
GTGACTGGCGCGACGAGTTCCACAAGACTGGTGTTGCAGTTGTGAAGGGCGTTGTCACTCCCGAACGTGCCGCCTACTACCGCCAGAAGCAGGTGGAATGGCTGCAATCATTCGGTCTCGGCTTCGACCCCAACGATGAGTCTACTTGGACTCAGGACCACTTGCCCGTGGCGTTCAAGGGTGGCATGTACTTCGGATACGCCTCCAACCACGAAAAGTATGTCTGGGAAGCTCGCACCGAGCCCAAGGTTGTCGAGGTATTCGAGAAGCTATGGGAGACCAACGAGCTCATTGTGAGCTTCGATGGCCAGAATGTGAGTGTTACGAAGTCCTGCTTTGATACCCCGAACACCCAAAATCTCAAAAATCTCAAAAAAGCCAAAAAAAAACCACAACTAACTTACCATAGATCACACTACCTCGCCAAAAGGATCTTACTTGGTCACCCTGGCCTCACTGCGATCAGGTATGTAATTAGAGCATCAACCATCAATGCCCCTCGTCTGTTGAAGCAGATTCTTGATCTAGAAAGCTTCACACGCAACTTTATATGCCGTTTGTGCAGCGCTGACATGAATTTCTCCACAGTCCCCACAGCGCAAGGGTATGCAGTGTGTCCAAGGTCTCCTCAACTACCAGCCGAACGGTCCCAAGGATGGTGGCTTGATTGTCATGAAGGGATCAAGCAAGCTCTTCGACCAGTTCTTTTCCGAGACCCGCGAGCAGGACGACCACGAGGATAAGCCTCCGGAGGAGGAGAACTTCCGTGATCTGTTCATCTTCAAGGAGGAAGATGTGAAGTGGTTCGAGAAGCGCGGCTGCGAGATGATCAAAGTCAACCTTGAGCCTGGTGATTTGGTCCTCTGGGACTCCCGTACCATGCACTACGCATGCTTCCCGGAGGGAGATCTCATCAGACATGTTCAATATGTGTGCATGACACCGAGAAAATTCGCTAAACAGGAGGACATGGACCTGAAGGCGGAGCTGTTCAAGACCTGGCAAGGCACCACTCACTGGCCCCATTGGTAAATTTTACCCCCTGAGAACAAGCCTCAAAGAGATGACTTGCTAACAGACGATACAGCAACATCCGTAAGGCTGGTGTGCCACTCCGCAATGGCAAAGAAGACCCACACAACCGTACCGAACCGATCGAAAAGCCTGAGATCACGCAGCAGGTGCTGCGACTCGCTGGAGTGGAGGCGTACTGATGATCTGATGATGTGGTGTTGGATGGAGTAAATAGTCATGGTTGTACTCGTGCTTAACGGCCGCGTTGTTTTCTCAAGCATGATCTCAGCGATTTAGCTAGTTTGATTCCCGTATGCATCCGATGGTAACAGCTCAATTGTTGTATCGAACCATGGAGATGTGCTCTTCCAAATAGCGGCATCTTACTGGTCTAGGTGACTATTTCGATGTAGGCATCCGATGGTATCAGCTCAAGTGTCGTATCGAATCACGGAGATGTGCTTCCGAGAAAGTAGCATATCACCGGTTTGGACAATATCTCGATATAGGCCACAAATGTATATCGTTAAGTAGTCGTATCCATTGCACTTAATCCCTACAAACAATTAGCCCGCAATCTATCTTTGATCTCAGCTCCAAGTGTAGAGGTCGTCAACTGTAACTAACCGCGTGGTCTGAAGGTGACTTGGAAGTCACAGTACCGAATTTGGACGTTCCGCTGTGGTACTCGTCATAGGCTAGGATGTGTTCAGCCCGAAGTTTCTCATTCTTCATGTCTTATGGGAGAAATTGATTTTCATTAGGTTCGTTTCTATCAAGCTCATGCCATGAGACTTCCACGCGGCCACTCAACACCGGCCAGCAGGTACACCCAAGAACCAAGTCAGAGCCAGCTTCCGCGTCCAGCCATCGCTCGCCGAGATCTTGAGAGCTACATCCGCCGCTCTAGAAAGCTCGCTCTGCCAGCCTGCGAAAGGCGAAAGCAACCATGTCCTCGCGAATCCCAAGGCGTTGCGATGAGGCATCGGGATCTGATCTGCACCCTCTGTCGGATTATCTTCCATGGCCGCCCAAATCTTGACCTGTTCGACACTCAGATCATTACCAGCATCATCTGCTAGCCAGAACAAACGCGCCCAAGGCTCTTTGGCTTCCGGAAGAGCGGAATCGAAGTCTTCGTCAGGTCGCATTGCACTGCTCGTCGATGAGATCTGGCGGAGGAATTGGAGGTAGGTTTTGACGGCCCGTAGTGCATCATTGGCCCGACAGTCTGGTAGCTGGCTGTTGCTCTGCGTCCACACTCTTGAGGTATGGTATGGATGTAATATGTGACGGGCGTTGCCCAGATCGCCTATGATCCAAGGACCATCTTCTCCGGCAGCCATTGACGTGCCGACAAATATATTGTCCGGTTTGATGTCGTCGTGACAAAGGCCTTGCTCGTGCAAGTTTTGAATTGCCTGAAGCATGTCGTTGAATTTGGGGCGAAATCGGCTGTCCAGGCTTTGTATGGATAAATCGCCCTCCGGAGCATCTTGCAACACCTGTCTTGCGAGTGACTGCAGCGTTCCGCCCTCCGCGAGGGGTGTCACGAGATGCCATTGAGCTACCTCCGACGGGGACGGACTCGCGAAGAACGCGTCTCGTGCTGGTAAAAAACCTGGCTCCGAACCCACAAGGAGTGTTGCAGGAATCTCTGTCGGCCATCGCGTGGGGTACCGCAAGTTTTCGTCGTTCTTCAAAATGAGATCTCCAACCAGGCTGGATGCAAAACAATTCCGAAACCGGCTGCGCGTTGTCTTGTACGTCTTGATCACGAGCCCATTCCATGTGAAAGCACTTCCTTCACACCCCGAGCCGAGCAATCGCCAATCAGGTCTGGCGGCAAGCAGTTCATCCCTATCGAACGTGCTCGAGATGTTGTTGTATCGACTTGATACTTCGGCATCGTCTTCAAATTGAGTCGTTGTGAACTTGGCTTCCAGCGACCTCCTGGCCTGGACGTGCAGTTGAATGAGTTGGACGGCACAGCAAATACCAACAACAACCGCCAAACGATAGATGAAAGTGCGCTTCAATCTGTAATGTGAGCGAATGGGTTTCCAGCGCTGTTGAAAGTCGCGTTGCTTAGATTCTGGCATTCCGCAGTGTTTGAGTGAGAGACTGGCGGATCCTCGTTGTGGGAAACAGCGCCAACCCATCAAGTAGTACATGGCCTTCATGCCAAGCAACACATGTTTGCCAACCTGTTTGCTGCTCCGCGGCAGGTGTTATTCAATGTACTCTAACCGGCACCATGGAGCCGCCATGGCGAAGGCTCGCGCAAGGCTGAGCTTGGCTTGCGGTGAGCCTTTGAGGCGCTTCCCGTCCAATGGAGAACAGTGGATATGGGTTGACAGATTGGCTGCGCTGGCAGTAAAGCAAGGGCGCGTGGTAGGACCAGTGAGAACGGTCCTTCACACCGCGACGTTGTTCCTGGGTTCGAATGGCCAAGAGATTCAGACGTCATTCGTGTGATGGCAAAACCTGATCAGGCACATAACGGTGCTGCGGTCAAGCATATATAAGAAGCTTCAGCCAATGGTTGTTGACTAGGATGATTGCAGACGATGGTTCCCAGGAGACTTCTGCTAGTACCGGTAGTCGGTACCTAACTTAGGTAGTATCTCGTGGCGAGACATCATGGGTTAGTAGGGTTAGAGTTGTCAACCCATCGACGGTGATATCTCGCCTTACAATGACTTTTTCCTTATGAACTCACTCACCATATCATCCTTATGCATATGGTGATATATCTGAGTGGGACTGTAGTCTTTCTGGTGCCGCTGTGATGGTCCGGTGGTCTTATTCTCTTCTTGGTAATCCTGTTGCACCAAAGTTACTGTGTGGAGTTTCAACATCTGGACAAGTCAAAACAATGCAACATTAAAATGAACACACTGAAGGTACCCACCATCCGCTATGGATCGGAATATAGAGCTTTACGCCAGTGAACATAAAACATATTGGATGATTCAAATGTCGAGCTGTTGGGACATTTGTACATTTCGATACGAGGCATGTCGGAAGATCGGTCCTCGGTTCAAAATCGTCATTGCTGAGTAAGGCGAAACAGCCAGTGGACTTTGCGACATCTGCGACTCGATACTTTGACCAGAAACATCAACATCTTCCTAGAAACAGCAACACCCCACACACAAATAACATGGCGTCCAAACCCGCAACCCGCTGTCTCTCCAAGGCACTGTCACGCCCGACCTGGTCGTCGCCCGCAACCCGAACACAGAGGCTCACTACCGCTGCCGCCACTCGCAGCTTCTCACACGCCCCCATCGCAACCACATTATCACCCTCTACCCTCCGCCAAAGACCGGCCGCTCAATCTTTCCAACGCACATTCGCTCAACCTCAATCCAAGCGCACAATCTTCATCCAAACCGAAGACACCCCCAACGCCGACGCCCTCAAGTTCCGCCCGAACCACGAGATCCTGCCCGAAGACTTCCCCAGCTCCTTCCTCGAATACCTCACGCCGCGCTCGACTCTCCTCCCACCCCACCCTTCGCCACTGGCCGCCAACCTGCTAAATATCGACGGCATCACCAGCGTCTTCTACGGAAAAGACTACATCACCGTGACCAAAGACAGCAGCGCGCTGTGGGCTCACGTCAAGCCCGAGGTCTTTGCGCTGATTACTGAAGCCGTCACCAATGGCTCACCGATTGTGAATACCGTCGCGCAAAAGGCGGGCGAGGAGCACGGGCAGGGAGGCTTCACTGAGGAGGCGCAGTACGATCCTGCAGATGAGGAGGTCGTCGGCATGATCCAGGAACTGCTCGAGACCCGCATTCGTCCTGCGATTCAAGAGGATGGCGGAGACATCGAGTTCAGGGGCTTCGTGGATGGGCAGGTCATGCTGAAGCTGCGTGGTGCTTGCAGGACTTGCGATTCGAGCACAGTCACGCTGAAGAACGGAATCGAGAGCATGTTGATGCATTACATCGAGGAGGTCAAGGGCGTGCAGCAGGTGCTGGATGCGGAGGAGGAGATTGCCATGAAGGAGTTCGAGAAGTTTGAGGAGAAGTTGAAGGCGCAGAAGGCGGCGGACGCTGCTGCTGCGACTGGCACGACTGGCAAAGATTCGACAGACTCTGTTCTGGGGGTGAAGTAAGAATGCGAAGCATGCATGTATGATACCTTAGACACGATCAAATTGTATAGACCGGTGAGAGATCTGCCATCATGGTGCCAGCTTTAACACGTGTATGATTGATCTCACATCGTATGAGTGGTATACACCATGCTATTTGTACAAGTATATCTTTACACGATCCTCTCAACTCCGTCCGCCATGTAGTGTACATTTCAATCCATCGCCAACACAACCCATCTACCTCAGCTCAACACCAAATCTGGCAACAAGCTCCTGCCTGATCTGCTCGTGGAGAGTGTTCGCCTCTTCGTTGGTGAGCGTCTTCTCAAGACTGCGGTAAGTGACGCGGTAGCACAGACTCTGCTTGCCTGTCTTGGGATGGGTGAACGAGTCAATCAGAGAGACGTCTTCCACACTATCTCCAGCAGCGTTGCGGACGACTTCCATCAAGTCATTCTCGTGGAAAGCCGGGCGCTCCAAGCTAGCAGGCTCCGTCACCTGGCCACCTGCAGACGAAGGCGCCGACGATGTAGAAGCAGGGGTATCAGCCACAACAGGTCCTCCAGTCTTGGGCAACCAGAACGCAACATCCCTTGGCGCGGCGGGATATTTGCTGAAAGGCTGGAAGCGGCGGATCGGTTTTGACTCGTCGAATTGGCCCAAGAAGCGCTGGTCTTTGCTCCAGAAGAGGCGGATGTCGGGGATGCCAAAGAGCAGCATTGCAATACGCTCCAGACCGATGCCGAAAGCCCAGCCGACGCGAGACGAGACGTCGGCTCTGTTCAGAAGGGGCTGTTCGACAACGCCGCAGCCGAGCACTTCGAGCCAGTCGCCGCGCCACCAGACTTCCATTTCCCAGGAGGGCGAGGTGTGTGGGAAGAAAGCTTCGACCCAGCGGACTTTGAGGGGTTCTTGGGGTTCGCTTTCGGTTGATTCTTGGGCGGACAAGGCTTTGTCGGCCTCGGTAAATATTGTGACGACCATGTCTTCGAGAGAGCGTTTGAGGTGGGCGGCGATCACTTCGGCTTCCTCGGGGGAGTGGAAAGAGGCTTGCAGGGGGTTACGCTCGGGGTGGAAAGTTGGGTTGGGGTCCTCGACGACGAGATCGTGCTTAGGCAGCTTCCCGAAGTCTTCCTTGATCTTGGAGATCAATTCAGCGCTCGAAGCGAAGTCGTTGCGGTCCCATGTCAGGGCACCTTCCATTTGATGGAAGATAGGGTAGTGGCTGCGGTCGACGGCGTCTCGACGGTAGACATCTGCTGAGATGGTGTAGCCATTGCTAGTGTTGGCACGGAAGACATCGACTTCGTGGGCAGACGTGTGGGTCCTTAAGAGAGTGTCCTTGTTGATGTAGTAGGTGTCTGTACGGCTTCGTCCAGGGTGATCTTTAGTGAAACCTAGCGAGTCGAAGTTCTGGTGGGTTGTCACAACTCCAGGGAGTGTGTTGTGGTTTTGGAAACCAGGGAAGCGGGACTCGATGAGGTTCCTTGTGATGGAGATCGGGTGGTCCTTCTGGGCGTGCAGACTACGGCCGAATTGCGAGAGGATTGAAGTCGGTACGTTCGTCCAGTCGTCTGCCGGGTATTGCTGGCCTCCGACGGTGATGCTTTGTGATGTGCTGCCTGAAGTGCGATCAGTGGGCGCTGTATGGGTTTGTTGTGAGTGTTGATATGACCTACCATTTGTGGCGTAGCTGCGTGCAGACAAAGGAGTCTTGACAGCAGAACGAAGGGAGAGCCTCAAGGCGAAGTGCGCTCCTCTGAAAGAGGCATTTGAGCAACTTAGCCACACCATTGTCCTGTCCACCGTCTTCGCCTGATGAGGAAGTGAAGTATCACGTGGCAAGGCCTGACTGACTGACCTTCTGACCTTCGAGCTCCAATGGCTTGCTAGCACCGAGATTGAGATTGGCTTCGATACAGCGACTTTTGTCCCCTTCGCGTGAAGAAGAAGCGAAGCGAGTCCCTTTCAGATCGGGTTCCGCCCCACACGCGGAGAAGCAGCCAAGCACAGAAGAGCCCCTTCAGGCGTAAGCTGTGAGCTTCTACGAACACCTGGCTTGTCGAGTGCCCCAAAGCCAAATTCCAAGTTCGCGACCACCACGACAACCCTCTTCCTCATCACCACCGACACAACACTCCCTTCCTTCGGCCACCCACTTCCCTTCTGACACCGAGAGCAGCTGCACTGCTCGCAACACACCCTTTTCATCCACCACCCGGAGTGACAGGAGCGCACCGCGGCGCCCGCATCCAGCAATCATGAGCGGCCGTACGTATCATGACACGCAGCACCAGCAGGACAGAGCACATCAATGGCTTCGTTGAATGCAACATTGATCGAGAACAAGTGCTGACGATCAACCAATACAGTCCGTTTCCTCGACTTGGTCAAGCCATTCACCCCTCTCATCCCCGAGGTCCAGGTCCCCGAGACCAAGGTCCCCTTCCAGCAGCGCATAGTATGGACCGCCGTGACCCTGGTCATCTTCCTGGTCATGAGTCAAATGCCGCTCTACGGCATTGTCTCATCTGGTGAGCAATGCAATTACAAGCAAAAGAAGGATTGGACAATCCACTGACCACCCGACAGACACCTCCGACCCTCTGTACTGGCTCAGAATGATGATGGCCAGTAACCGTGGTACTCTCATGGAACTCGGTATCACTCCTATCATCTCCTCTGGCATGGTCTTCCAGCTTTTGGCCGGAACTCACCTTATCGATGTGAACCTCGACCTCAAGTCCGACCGCGAGCTGTACCAGACCGCGCAGAAGCTTCTTGCCATCATCCTGTCTTTCGGCCAGGCCTGTGTCTACGTCCTGACTGGTCTTTACGGCCCGCCTGCTGACCTTGGTGCCGGTGTCTGCGTTCTTCTCATCGTCCAGCTTCTTACTGCCGCCGTCATTGTCATCCTCCTTGACGAGCTTCTCCAGAAGGGCTACGGTCTCGGCAGCGGTATCTCTCTCTTCATCGCGACCAACATTTGCGAGTCTATCGTTTGGCGCGCATTCTCCCCGACCACCGTCAACACTGGCCGTGGTCCCGAGTTCGAGGGTGCCATTGTCTGCCTTGTCCACCTCCTCATCACCTGGCCCAACAAGCAGCTTGCTCTTCGTGAGGCCTTCTACAGGCAGAACCTGCCCAACTGCATGAACTTGATCTCCACCATCATTGTCTTCTCCGTGGTCATCTACCTTCAGGGTGAGTTTTACGAGCACAACCCAATCCTGGAGGACTTTCAACTGACCAATTTTAACAGGCTTCCGCGTTGAGATCCCCGTCAAGTCTTCCCGCCAGCGTGGCATGCGCGGATCTTACCCCGTCCGCCTCTTCTACACCTCGAACATGCCTATCATGCTCCAGTCCGCTCTGTCCTCCAACGTCTTCCTCCTCAGCCAGATGCTCTACAACAAGCTTCCGGACAACCTTCTTGTCAAGATGCTCGGTGTCTGGGAGGCTCGTGAGGGCAGCGCCCAGGTTCTTCCCGCCAGCGGTCTGGTCTACTACATGAGCCCGCCTCTCAACCTTACCGACGCTCTTCTCGACCCCGTTCACACCGCCGTCTTCACCGCCTACATGCTCATTGCATGCGCCGCTTTCTCCAAGACCTGGATCGAGGTTTCTGGCTCCAGCCCTCGTGATGTCGCCAAGCAGCTCAAGGAGCAGGGTATGGTCATGGCCGGTCACCGCGACGAGAGCATGTACCGTGAGCTTAAGCGCATCATCCCGACCGCCGCCGCTTTCGGTGGTGCCTGCATTGGTGCTCTTTCTATTGTCAGCGACTTGATGGGTGCTCTTGGAAGCGGTACTGGTATCCTTATGGCTGTCACGTAAGTCGCTCGAACATCCGCACACTCAAATTTCTCACTAACACCAATCACAGTATTATTTACGGCTACTTCGAGATCGCCGCCAAGGAGGGCGACATGGCTGGCCTCAAGGGCATGATGACTGCTTAGATTCAGTCGGTTGGAGGTTTGAAGGTGTTGGCTGTACAAATACAAAAAGGAAAAGGAAAGGAAAATGTTTCATCCGGCGGCGAGTTGGGGATCGCAAACTTGAGCGGTCACCCACGATTCAGGATTGGACACGGCTCTTCTATCTTGAGAGAAAGTGCTGCCTCTAGTTTAATCTTGAATTGGAACGTCTGTATTGCCGTGTATCAACATGTTGTATCAGCGGCACTAGCACACTCTAATCGGCTCTGCGCCATTGAGGTATTCTGTCCCAATGAATGGTATCTTCGCCAATCGAGAAATCACACTTGCTCATGTCAGCGGATTCGACATAGTCCAACACTACTGTTGCCAGTGAGAGCGTTGATACATGTACCTATTCGTATTGATGATAGCTTTACACAAGTCTTGCTTCTTGACAATGATACAAGGACACAGGTCTAGCTAGTGAAACAGCTGCCCACTCCTCGACGAGGCTGGGTAGTGGAGTACTTGATTCCTCATCGTCGACTTGGTGCACTGCTTGCTATATGAACGCCGCTTTGGCCATTCCTCGTGCCCAAATCGACATTTTGACGGAATTAACTGAATAGAGCATTTTGCCCCGCTGGCCGCCAGCTGTCAGCCAAACCAATCGAGACCTAAATCTGATCTATATTGGTTGAGTTATGAGGTTTGCGAGTTCAAGATGTTGATGACACAATTTTGGGATTGGAGACTATCGGTCACTCTGGACATTCCTTAGTGCCGGACATCCCGTGGCCAATCAGAGTGCGAGATGCCTATATGTCACGTGCTGTCACATCTCCATCGCCGTACTGAAGACGTCGAGTGAAGCTAGGCACAGACAAATCAACAACAGAGCAATTACCAAGTAGTAACGGTCAAAGATGTTTGTCTCCGTCCAACGCCGTCTATGTGCGACGGTTAGTCATGTGGCGTGGAGAATGGACCCTTTTTGCTGAAGACGATGATGACTTTCACTCTGAATTCCATTCTGCCCCGCCGATTTTGCCAGCGGCATTTGAAACGACGATCGGGTGCTGCACTTTGGCCCATTGACTCACCAACCAGCCGACTTTCAATCCTTCCGCCCTGCATAAAACACACCACTCTACAAAAACATCCAATCTTGACCACAACTGCAACCCAATCACACAAGCAACATAACACATCACAACAAACTGCTGGACACTTGACTACACCCATCATTGGCACACTCACAAACCACACCCACAATCGTGTCCTCTACAACACACCCTCCCACTATGAGCGGTATCGACGGCATCAAGGCGGCCTTTGCCAAGGCGAAGAGCGAGAACCGTCCGGCTCTCGTCTGCTACGTCTCGGCCGGTTACCCTACCATCGCTGAGAGTGTAGACATCCTCTTGAGCCTTGAGGCTGGCGGCGCCGACGTGATCGAGCTCGGCATTCCCTTCACAGACCCCATTGCAGACGGCCCTACCATCCAGACAGCAAACACCGTGGCCCTCAAGAATGGCACCACCACAAAGATCTGCCTGCAAATGGTCAGGGATGCAAGAGCAAAGGGCCTCAAGGCTCCCATTATGTTGATGGGCTACTACAACCCTCTGCTGGCATACGGCGAGGAGAAGATGCTCAAGGACTGCAAGGCTGCTGGCGTCAACGGATTCATCATGGTCGACCTGCCGCCTGAGGAGGCTGTCCGCTTCAGAGGCCACTGCAACACCTACGGTCTCTCATACATTCCCTTGATCGCACCTTCCACATCCGAGAAGCGCATGAAGCTGTTGTGCAGCATCGCAGACTCCTTCATCTACGTTGTCTCAAGAATGGGTGTGACTGGTGCAACCGGTACATTGGCTTCTGGTATCAAGGAATTGGTCGATCGCGTTCACACCTACTCTGGAGGCGTGCCCGCAGCTGTTGGATTCGGTGTCAGCACAAGGGAGCACTTCGTTGAGGTTGGCGAGCAGTCCGAGGGTGTTGTCATTGGCTCCAAGATCATTGACGTTCTCGGCAAGGCCCCTGCTGGTCAGGGTGCAAAGGCTGTTGAGGAATACTGCCACAGCATCACACTGCGCAGGAACCCGCGCATTTCACCAAACGGCGCCTCGACCGGCAACGGAATCAGCACAGACGCCAACGCCCACGGCGACGGCAGCGGATGGATCGAGAAGACCAACGGCGAGGCACCCAAGGAGATTTCCACCGCGGACCCTACCAAGGAGCCTGCTAGCCAGGCCACCCCCGAAGGCAACACTGTCCACGTTGACGCTGTTGTCACCGAACAGGAAGGCCCTGGTCTCGCTGACCAGATGGAGGCGCTCAACATGGAAGGTGCCGAGCCTTCATTGATTCCCTCCCGATTCGGTCAGTTCGGTGGCCAGTACGTCCCGGAGTCGCTGATGGACTGCTTGTCTGAACTGGAGAAGGGCTTCAACGATGCGAAGAACGACCCTGCATTCTGGAAGGAGTTCCAGTCATACTACCCTTACATGTCCAGGCCATCATCTCTCCACAAGACTGACCGTCTCACTGACTACGTTCGTGAGAAGTCTGAGAAGGGCTATGGCGCAAACATCTACCTCAAGCGTGAGGATCTCAACCACACTGGCTCACACAAGATCAACAACGCCGTTGGTCAGGTCTTGCTTGCCCGCAGACTAGGCAAGACAGAGATTATTGCTGAGACTGGCGCTGGTCAGCACGGTGTCGCTACCGCCACTGTCTGCGCTCGCTTCAACATGAAGTGCACTGTCTACATGGGTGCTGAAGATGTCCGTCGCCAGGCCCTCAACGTCTTCCGCATGAAGCTTCTTGGCGCCACCGTCGTTGCCGTCGAGGCCGGCTCTCGTACTCTCCGTGACGCCGTCAACGAGGCTCTCCGCAAGTGGGTCGAGAGGCTCGACACCACACACTACATCATTGGCTCTGCCATTGGTCCTCACCCCTTCCCTACCATCGTCCGCACTTTCCAGAGCGTCATCGGTAACGAGACCAAGGAGCAGATGCAAGAGCTTACCGGCCGCCTGCCCGACGCTGTCGTCGCCTGTGTCGGCGGTGGCAGCAACGCTACCGGCATGTTCTTCCCCTTCTCCGACGACCCCAGCGTCAAGCTTCTTGGTGTTGAGGCTGGTGGTGACGGTGTCGACACTGAGCGCCACAGTGCAACTCTCACTGGCGGCAAGCCTGGTGTTCTTCACGGTGTGCGCACCTACATCCTGCAGAACGCTGAGGGCCAGATCGAGAACACTCACTCTGTGTCCGCCGGTCTCGACTACCCTGGTGTCGGCCCCGAGCTCTCCGGCTGGAAAGACAGCAGCCGCGCGCGCTTCATTGCCGCCACCGACGCGGAAGCATTCATCGGCTTCAAGGACCTCAGCCAACTGGAGGGTATCATCCCTGCTCTCGAGACGAGCCACGCCATCTTCGGCGCCATGGAGCTGGCTAAGACGATGAAGGATGACGAGAACATCGTCATCTGCCTGTCTGGTCGTGGTGACAAGGACGTCCAGAGCGTTGCCGAGGAGCTGCCTGTCATCGGCCCCAAGATCGGCTGGGATCTCAGGTTCTAGATGTACAAATTTTGACGAAAAAGATGCTTGATTTTCTGAGATGTTCGATGAGCGAAAGACATGAATTCGGAGTTTTGGAATTGGGAAAATTGGGACGGTGCTTGGGTTGAAGTGATGGCATTAGGCTCTCCCTTGAGCCCCAAAACACTCTTTGCTTTACTTTTCTATCATCTACCTTTAGAATACCACTTTGCTACGAGACTGAATAGAAGTTTCGTACGCTCCGCTACGTTGGCAAATCCATCGAGCTGATGTAAAATTATCTTCCATTCATCTCACTTCCTCAACTTGTCCAAGAAAGCGAAATCACTTACTAATTATGACTCTCGAATGTCACAGAAGCGGCGGAGTGCCCTTGAGCATCGTCATATCACTCTAACTCGTGATATGTTCAGTCGATACATTTCTTTCACATGACCTCCACCGAACTACCTCACGCGGCCGACTCTTCCAACCTAACACACCTCGTATGACGACTTCGTCTCGTTGCCACCCATACAACCCCATCAAGCCAACTCACACTCGATCAAACTCTCAACCCCATTGCCGCCGCCCCAAACCTTCACAATCTTCAGACCGGCCCTCTCCTCGAGCAAATGCTTCCACTGCCTGAAAGTGCGCTCCTTCGAAGCGAAGAGCGCCAGCATCATCATGTCCAGCGCCGTCGTCTCCCAGTGCGCTCCAACATCCGGGATCACGTTCTCGTTGATCAGCAGCTTGCTGTAGCCGGACTCCATGGCGTTCTTGACGTTGGCCAGGATGGACATGCAGGTGTCGTCGGGCCAGTCGTGCAGCACGGAGTGCATGTAGTAGGCGCGGGCGCCTGCGATAGGAGTGGGGTCAGTCGGAAAGTTTCTTACCTTGTTGGCGACGTGGATTGGATTGTGGGAAGATCAGATGACTTACCCTTGACTGGCTGCTCCGTGAAGAAATCATACCCCATCCTCTCAATCCGCCCGTCCAGACTCGCGATCTGGCCTAGCACTGCCGGCAGGTCTTGCAAAACCAACCTCCCCGGCGCGCTGGAATGCTTGGTCGCGAACTCCGCTAAATCGTGTCCGATACTGCCTCCGACGTCCACGATCAATACAGCTTCAGCGTCGGATCTCGCACCTTTTACTAGTCGATCCTGCACGGGGAAGAAGTCGGCGTCCATCCATGCCGGTCTTCCTTGACGGTATCCGCCCATGTGGTGGTTGAATTGTGGGCCCATGGGAGGGTGCGCTTGCATGTAGGCGAACATGTTGAGGTCGGTGGAGTAGGCGTGTTGGTAGGGGCCGTCGGAGGCGGAGTTGGGTTCTCGGTAGGAGGTTGAAGCGGCGTAGATGTTGAAGTTTAGGAGGGAGGCGTTGGCGCCGCCGGCTCTGTATGTGAAGGAGGTTGTGAGTGGAGTTGTTTCATTGATGCGATTGCTGCTCGGGGGTCTAGGGACTCAATCCGGTGACATTACTTACACGCATGGGTAGCCGTCGCCGATGATGGGGATTGTGAGGGCTTTGGAGAAGTTTGTGGGCTTGTATTCGTCGGCTGCGGTCTCTTCGATGTAGCCCATGGCTCCCAAATGTTTCATCGTGCGAGCTGAGGTCTTGTCAGCTTATGATAGGGTTCAAACTTGTTTGCTTGGACTCACCCAAAAGGGCTGGATCCACGTCGAGAGTGTCTGCAAGCTCGGTGACCTTTTTAGGAGAGGATTCGTCTTCCATCATTGCACTGAAGAGGCCGAGATCGACGCCAAGAGTGATGGCCATGTGTGCGGCAGGCTGTCGTGATTAGCTTACTAAGGAAAGTAGTTGCTGCTGAACGCTTACCTGGGCCCAGCAGTGTTTGATCATGGTCTCGCGTGGCGTCTCGAGGGCTTGGACGAGTTGTCGTGCTTCCGCGAGTAGCTTTCGTCTGACGGTGTCATCTGTGGCGGAGTAAGAGTTGGCTAGCGACTGGATGGACTCAATCGTGGGTGGGATCTTGTTGGGGTCGTTTGGCGAGATCGCAACTTCTAGGCTGGGTTGCAGCTGAGAGCGCTGTTTTGTCTTCTTGCTCTCTCCATTGCTTACGCCGTTGGTGGTTCCATTGTCGGTGGCATGTCCTTTGGCCTGTCCGTTGGTATGTTCATTGGCGTGATGTCCGTTCGAGGCAGTACCGTTGGCGGTCTCGGTAGTAGTCATGATGAGTGTCGGGAACAGGTTGAGGACAAAGGCCGGTCTCTCGTCTAAGGACCGGGTCGGGAGGTCGATGTCTGCTTATATTACTTCCCTCATCAATACTCACAAGTGCCGATCAAGGGACCTAGAGTGGAGTAGCGGGGTATGTCTTCACAGCCATATAGCCATGTAGACTAGACGTACAAGCCACATGTGCAGCGGTAGTGTGCGAGATTATACTGTCTCGCCAATGTCAATGTGAATGACTCGGCTGCTAGGTCGACACGGCTCCCGACAGTTTGTAAGTCAACGAGTATATCGCCGGTACCAGTATGTTGACAGGACGCTAAATCTGCTGGTACTAAAAGCGTGATCTGCCAAGATGATGAGACTCATCCTTTCTAATCGTTAGTAATTCGCTGGCAGGAGGCAGTCTCTGACACACGAAAGCTGCCAATGTAGAGGTTTGCTGTTCATTTGACTGTGACAACAGACTTTGGCATGAATTGAGGTACCAGGAAACGGGGTGGGCGTTGGTGAGAGAAACCCTTGGAAGGGATTCCAGATGGAAGAGCTTTCTTTCGTTGAGTCCTTGACAGTAGACCTTCTTTCTCTCAAGAGACAGACCAATTGGGACGAGCTACCACTGCCGAAGTCGCCCATATTTGCCCCAATTCAGAGTTTCTGACGCACTAGTCCTGTCAAGCGAGGTGAATGTTGGTCATCTTACATGTCCAGCACTCGCGTAGTCGTATTAGGGGGCGCCAGGACTTGACGACCGGACGAATCAGAGATCCCACACGGATTACAATCCCGAAGACACTTGCGTTGTTCCTCGAATACTTGCGTTCAGCTTCTAGTGTCCTGATGACCTGGTCATTGGCAAAGTTTTGGTTGGAAGCATAGCTCTGAAGAGCACGGAGGTTGCTTGTTGTCCCGCAGCATGAGTTGGCGTTACGTATGTTATACGTTCAAGACCCTGAGATATTGCCGATGTCTGAGTGGGAAAGCTGTGCTCGTCTAATCTCGCGTAACAAGTCTGGAAACAAGTGAGGTCAAGGGACAAACTTGGGTGGTGAGACGCAATGTTGCGGCGTTGCCAAGGATGGAGCGGGTCCTCACACTGCAGGATGCATGCACAGATGCATGCCGGCGTCTGACGGCTTCCTCATCCTCTTCCCCGAAACCATCAATAGGTGACCTCGTTTCATCAACTGTCATCGCTGTTGCATGCCACATTTATGGCAGTCGCTACAATACCTGTCGTAACCATGTCCGTTCGACAAAATCGGTCCCATCCAGCAACTATTTCGCCACGCCCGATAGCTTCATAGCTTTGTCTCCGAACCGAAAAGACGTGCCATTCTGCAAGCGAGCGCTCGGCTATACGACACTACCAGGATGGGGGGAGGACTCCGTATCCTTCGTTCCTTCATGCATGAGCACGCCACTACAGGGTTCGGGGAGAAATCCACATTCTGCCCGGCGGATGCACAAACCCTGCAGTCCACGTCCTGCCTCGAACTAGATCTCGAGGCGAGCTCCTAGTCAAGAGAAATAGCAATACGTCTTAAAGCGAAGCCTGTCACATCTCTCGAATAACCCTTGGCAATCGAGCCACCTAGGGCTCCGAATATTCACGAAGACACCTTTCCCAGGCGTCAAGTCAGGAGACCAAGTTGATCTTAGTCTGGTATGCTGTAGGGAAAGGTTTTCTTGGGGCAAACCATTGCGAAAGGCCCACGAATCGACTTAACACCTTCATGAAGAGTGAACACCATCTGGCTGTCTGTGCATCACCGAGCAATAATGCTGTCACACAAATTCATACGGCGACTTTCGTCCCTGCCCTGGTCCTCTACGTCCAATCACCTGTCACGCGGCTATTCCATATGCAATAATGTGCGAAAGCAGCCCATCCACAAATCGCCTTCAAGGGGGTGGATGTTGACAACTGTGGTGGTAAGTCGGTGACACTATTGCTAGGAAGATGTTTTAGCTTTGCGGATGATGCTCCGGTCGTGCTGGTTGCTGATGGCACTTTCGAGGCGATCATATCATTCCACTTGACAATAGTCCCATACGATCTTTGAGTCTTCATTGACCTGTGTCCGCATCTCGCGCTTTTTCATGCGCATTTCTTCTCACATCTCCAACTAACAGGAAACCCTCTTGAAGCTCGTTGACCAACTACTAAGATGTCGCAAGAACCAGCTCCCATCGACTCGGGGGCGGGGACCGCAAGAACGATGGTCGCTATTGTCGCTACCCTCACAGGGGTGTCCGCAATGTTTGTGGCAGCTCGGCTTTTCGTTCGCATTAAACTGCGCAGTCTGGGCTTAGACGATTACCTCATCGTGTTGGCAATGGTAAATAAACATAGGCATCATTCGCATCGAATGTCCCGTTCGCTAACAATCCCAGAGATCTGCGCCTTTGTTAACCTGGGAATCTCCAGTGCGGCGGCAGCGTCCGGCAGTGGTCGACACTTCAATACCTTGAGCTTCGAAGAAAAGCAGAATGTCATCAAGTATACCATGGCCGCTTTCTGCCCTGGAGTCCTCTCATTTGCAATTCCCAAACTGGCAGTAGTGGCGTTGTTGACCAAGCTTTTAAACCCAAGTCCGGCGCACCGGATATTCCTGTGGTGTTCCACTTCGGTGACAGCGATTGTCATATTCGGGTGTGTTATCATCTTGTACGCACAGTGCACGCCTTCGCGTTCACAGTGGGATTTTTCGGTCGAGGGTGAGTGCTGGTCACCATGGACACTGGTGAATTACTCCATCTTTGCTGGATGTAAGTACTTTTTGGTATGGCTTGGTTCCGGACAAGGGTCTGACGATAACAGCTCTATCGGCCTTTATGGATCTCTATCTCGCGGTCTATCCGGCTGTGATCCTCGCCCAGCTCCAGATGAATATGAAGAAGAAGACGGCACTTGGCATTGCTCTTGGGATTGGGTCAGTCTCTTGCGTTGTTGCGGCATACAAGTGTACTCAACTTCCGAGTCTAGCAAGTGATGACTTCAGCTGTAAGTGCCAACTCTCACCGGTCCGTAGCTCCAGCTCTAACACGTCCCGTGCAGATAACACCGCAAACCTTGTGATCTGGACCTGGTAAGTTGCCTCGTCCTTCAAATTTTGCTCATACATCATCCCGAACCGCGCTGATCATCATCCCAACCAGCGTCGAAGGTTCAACGATCATCATCGCCTCGTGTATCCCGATCCTGCAGCCACTGGTCAAAGTCATCTTAGACAAGAACGCCTTCAGCAGTGCTCGCCGATCCAGCAACCGCACCCCCTACACCAAGCCAACACACGGCTCAAACATGGAGCTATCGAATGATTTGGTCAAGTCCGGCAAAGCCTACTCAAGAGCAAAGATTGGTGTCAGCTGTGCCACCGAGCTAGACAGTCAGGAGCATATCCTACAGGACAACAAAAGCACAGGGCAGAGTGCGAGCGGCCAGTCAAACCACAGTCACACCAGCGAACAGCCGCAAATCACGCGGGTTGATGAGATTACCGTTTCGTTCTCTTCTTCCAACGACGAAGCGGGGAAAGGCGAGGGCTCGAAACGGTGGTGATACCGCAGATATTGGATTGAAAAGCCTTCGAAACTCTCTTGCCCGTGGGTGTATGATGCTGCTACCAGCCAGCTGAGCCGCCAAGAGGGTGTATAATACAAAGTAATGCTCTCACAATGATCAGCGCCACCTTGGCATCTACTGCCCATTGATCTTACCACCGAGTAAATAACGAGACAAATTTGCAACCATCGCCTCATCGTCCTCGGAAACGTCTTTTGTATATGCTATTCTGGTGTTCTCCTCTTCCCCAGCCCTCCAAAAAATGCTTCCACCCGCGAACAGGGTCTAAGCTGCTTCATTAAAACATCTTCCGGTAGCAGCCAAGGTACTACTCGGATGCGAGTACGTAGCATTAGGGCTACAACCGAAAATCTGAATGATCCCATCGGAGCCCTCACGGCATTGCTGTTCAACATTGACATCGTCATCTGCTGCGTGCCTTCCCCAGCGATGAGACCCCCAGTAGCTCCCGTTGATGTTGCGGTCCTTGCGGGAGTCAAACGCTTCATACCTTAGAGTGCTGTATATCTGAGGTACGTCGACGCAAGACAGCTGCTCCCGGATATCAAGTACACGCCGTTTGCCGAGTTCGTGGATTATCTGATGGCCGGAGGCATTACCAGACCAGACGAAGGGGTGAAGATTTGATGTTCAAAACTGTCAGGTTGACGGTCATGGGGTGGGATCAGTGGGTATTCTTTATGTCTTCGAATAGAGCCTCGTAGACTAAATGAGAGGACCCGAACCGGTTCCTGTTTCCGTCAACTCAGCGATATCCCCAATATCGTGCATCAGGTTATCGAAGAATGCGGTGTCAAGACCCTGGAATACCCAGTCATCTAAGCCAGCGGCAGCGTCAGGATATATGTCCTCGTTATGTCGGCTGGACATCGTGGGTGTCCAGAGTGGAGCCATGTTGTTGGTCGGTATCTCTGCCGGCTGCGTAGCTTTTCTATCGCCTGCGTGGGTACTGAGATTCTCTTCGGGAGTGACCGGACTGTTGACATGCAGCGATCCTATCCCACCGATGGTAATACCTTCATCAAAATTTTGTTCTTGATCTGTTCCCAAAGGCGTTACATTCGCGATGCCATTCCGAGAAATCTGGATCGCGCCGAGGTAGGGCACTCTCATGATCAGAACATTGCGATCCGTGTCGCTGGTCTCTCCGGAGTGAGACTGCCTTGACTTGCTTCCACGTGCTGCGTTCTCTTCGATCGCAAGCAAATGCTCAAGAAGGCTCACACATCTCACAGCGAGCACATCTTGATGTAATTCCGACATCGACTGCAAACAATTCAGAGTTCGTTTAACTATCTCACGGTCGGCTAGACGTTGGTGTGCCAACATATTGTCCTTGCCACAGTGACTGACTGCGTGAGCCAGTACGAGAGTCATTCCCGCGATCAATGCTAGGAAATCGCTCATTCGACAGCATGCCGAGATGGGATTCAGTGAGCGCAAAGAAATCTCTCTGAGCAAGATTTCACGGCTGGCGTTTACGCATGCGATCTTGGAATACATCCTCTGTGATACATGGCTTGGACACAGCATGTGTGGCAGGTGTAGTTGAATGATGAGAATGCTGTAGCACATGTGGTCGAACGCTCGCTTCGCCTCGCGGAGGGCTGCCGGAGAGTCTTTCTCCAGCCCGTCAAGGGCCAGGGGCTGCCAGAACGATGATGGCATCTGCTCAGACACCTTGACAATGTCCTTATCGATCTGCGCGGTGAAATCTAGAGCTTCCTGTGATGAAGTGATCTGGTTCCGGTTGAGAATCCTGGCCGTCCAATCTCCAAAGATAGCCGACAGGTTCGGTTCGTCTCCGATATGGTCTTCGTTCGGCGTGGCGTCGGTAGCACTTACACTCGTAGGCAGTCCAAGCAACAAGGACAAAACGCGCTCCATCTTGATGACGTTGGACCACATTGTCTCGTAGTCAAGACCAGATTGTTGATCGAGAACCTTGAAAAGGTGGATTCCTGGCCTATGCAAGCCCAGCAACTGTGCGACCGTGACCGCACGACGCATTGTTAGCCAAGCCCGTCGAAGATTTCCACAATCAATGTGGAAGTAGCCTTCAATGACTATGTTATCGAGACCTTCCAGCGTTCCTACTAAAGCATCGTTGTTGTTCACCAGGGTTATGGCTGACTCCGCCAGCTCTTGTACGATGTCCTGATGAGACTTGCTGAGACCTGGCAGCACAGTTCTGGGCGAAATGTGTTGAAGAGACGTTGCGAATTGAAGCATCTGCCGTGCAAGTAGTACGGGGTGTTGCTCGGGATTGAGTAGACTCCTGGTCGTGACTTCTTCGTCGGGCGATCCATCCGATGCACCACGGTTGCGTGTGCGATCTTGAGAGCAAAAAGCAGAGTTGGTCTTCGAGTTGCGCATCAGAATACTGATATCTGCTGCAGAAGGTAGCGAGAGTAGAAGAGCCTTCCTGACCGCCGCGACAGTGTTGAGTTTCGCCGGAACAGCTCGAGCCACACCATTCGTCGTCAGTGTTGTTGTCTTCGATGACAAGCTGGATGACTGCAAGCTATGTCCAGCATCGACGTTGCTCCCGTACGAGGTTGGCGGTGTGTTCAATGCGCCAGATATCAAGCTGTCGTCCGGAGACGCGCCATGCTCACCACTGTTTTCGGGCCTTGAGACAATGGCGTTGCCTGTATCGGACGTTCGGTCGCTATATGGATCGTCCAAACTGGCCTGGCTCAGACATCTGGCACCTCGACGAGTGCACGTTATGCATACAGTATCCCTTGGAGAGGCGAATATACAGCGGACTTTCCGCCGCCTGCACTCCTGACAGCTGTGCACGCCTCTCCTGGTCTTCTTTCGCGGCGTCACGAGTTTGTCCGAGCGGGCTTCCATTGCTGAGTGAGAACGTCGCGAGAATCCGACAACAACAAGATGATCCGTCCGAAGGCTTGGAATGTATTGACAGGCAATGTTGATGAGAGAAGTGCTTTTCGGCGTCCGAGCTGGCATAGACATGTATGCAATAACAAAGCCGCAGCTGACAAAGGATGTCCGATACGTCCGACCGAGCCTTGGCGCCGCTCCTGCATGAACTCGGACGAACACCAGACTGAGTCAGCGAATTCAGACGAATGAGTATCGATAGACTTGTTTGTCTCGGACGAGGGCTGGATTGACCGAGGAGTATCCAGAGTATCCAGGAATGACCTTGAGCTCATCTCCGTCGGTTAGTGCAACAACTAAGTGTCGTACAACACCCCCAGACAACGAATGCCCTCGATCATACGAAGAAAAACATCCATTCAGTCGCTCTCGTTAATCAAAAATGGCGGACGTTACAACTTCGAGCATCAAGGCGGATCCTACCGAACTTATCAGTGACAAGGGGGTAATTGCTCCAGACGACAAGTACGCTCATGGAGCTCGTCTTGCCGCGATTGTCGTGTCACTAATGCTCGGCATGTTCCTCGTCGCACTTGACAATGTCGGTCTCACTAAACTTGTGGTGGTCACAGCGTGTGAAGAAGGCTGACAATTCGTTCCAATTCGTAGACAATCCTCGGCACAGCCATCCCAAAAATCACAGACGAGTTCCACGACTTGAATAAGGTGTCCTGGTACGGCGCAGCGTACTTCATGACATTCGGTGGTGGTGAGTCTGCTGTGTAGTGCGATACCTGCTGGAGACATGAGCTGACTTCTCTCAAAGAGTAATCCACTTCCTTGTCGCTCAAGCCTGGCTCAAGACACCACGACCATAGGTAGTGACTGACTGTCACAGGATTCCAATCGACCTGGGGAAAGCTGTATCGATACTTCCCTTTGAAGCTCTGGTACTTGGTTGCGCTAGTCGTCTTCGAAGTCGGAAGTCTGGTCTGCGGAGTCGCCAAAAACCCGACAACCCTGATCGTCGGTCGCGCAATCGCTGGTGTCGGCGGCTCTGGTGTCGCAGTCGGCGTCTTCACCATTATCGGCTTCTCGGCGTCGCCTGAAAAGCGACCGCAGCTGTTGGGCTTCACAGGGGCTACATACGGCATTTCCGCCGTGTTGGGACCGCTCATCGGAGGCGCCTTCACGGACAAAGTGTCATGGCGCTGGGTACGTGGTGAACTCGCTTGGCTTGACCGATCGAGTATGTGTAGGCTGACTCTTTATAGTGCTTCTACATCAACTTGCCCATCGGCGCCGTCGCAGCGGTTGTGATATTTTTTCTGTTTGTCATGCCCGAGGACGCTCGGCCTGCGCAGGCCACAAGGAAAGAGAAGCTTCTACAACTGGATCTCGTTGGCGCTGCGCTGATGATGGCATTGATCATCTCGTACATTCTGGCATTGCAGTATGCCGGCCAGACGCATTCATGGAATAGCAGCGTTGTCATCGGCTTGCTGGTCGGATTTGTGGTCATTCTTGCAGTCTTCGTGACTTGGGAAATCTTCCAAAAGGAGAGAGCAATGATTGTTCCTCGCTTGGTTAGTCAATAATTGCACCCGTTTCCCCGACTTACCACCAGCTGACCATCGAATAACAGCTAATGAAGCGCTACGTGTCCGTCGGCTCGGCATTCATGTTCTTCTTCGGTGGAGCCTACTTCACGATCCTTTTCTACCTGCCGGTATATTTCCAGTCCATCCACAACAGCAGTGCGATCGACTCTGGTGTTAGGATGTTGGCTCTGATCCTTCCTCTTACATTTGCGGCGATCTTCCAAGGCTTCGCCTTGATGAAAGTCGGCATTGTACCGGCTTTTTGGGTGCTCGGTGGCTCATTGGCAACAGTCGGATGCGGATTGATGTACACCATGGACGCTGAAACTTCAGTCGGCAAATGGATTGGGTACCAAATTCTCGTCGGTTTCGCAGTGGGGTGGACGTTCCAAGTCGCAATCTCCAACGCCCAAGTCCACGCAGCCTCGGAAGACATGTCGCAGGTTACGGCAATCGTCAATTGTAAGTGATCACTTCACCCCGAGGGCCTTGGCGCCTAACATGATCGCCTGCTGATCTGATTCTCAGTCTTCACCACTGTCGGCGGAGCTTTCTTCATCTCCGCAGCACAGTGTGGGTTTAACAACCAGGTGATTAAAGACCTCGCCGCAAGTCTTCCGGAGATCGATCCAGCAATGGTTTTGGGCATAGGCGCGACGCAAATTCGGGTGGCATTCACGGCTTCGCAGATTCCAGCCGTGCTCGATGCCTACATGTCCGGTCTACGCGCTGTCTTCGCGATCGCTGTGGGCGCCTACGGGCTAGCTACGTTGATAGGTATGCTCGGCGACTGGAGAAAGGTCGATGCGAAGGAGTTGCAGAAGGCATCTGGTGGAGGGGCCTGAGAACCTGGAATGTGCTCACAGCAGAAATTTGAGACCAGGCTGCTGGGGTAGAGTTGATCCTGATCGGATCATGTGATGGACGGTTGTTGTCAGAGCGGCATCCCGCCGGGCAGCCAATTTCACGTGGCGGATGATCAGAGCTTTCGATCAGGGGATAGATTGGCTGTCATATGTCGTAAAAGAATTCCCGTGACTTCTCTAATGCGCTTGAGGTTGCTGGGTCCACTTGAACGCATCTCGACCTGCTGCTTTTGTATCAACAGCTCCATCAAAGTCTTTCAGAAATAGCCATCTAACATTCAGCCCCGAGCCATCTTGGTGCCACTGGTTCAGCGACTCAGGGAAGAGTTTGATCGCGGGCTCGGGCTCGATCACGTGCTCGTCGTGGGCAGTGAGCAGCAGCACGTTTTCTTGACAATCGAACTCGCCCATTCCCGCAATCGTCCAGTCAGCCAACTTCTTGTCGTGGGCAAAGCTGGCTGTGACGTTGTAGAATGGTTTCGTCGCGCTTTGCTCGAAGTGAACGCTCTGGTACTCGACGCCGGAGTGTCCCGAAGAGCTGCTGATTTCCTTGGGCAGCGGCAGATACTCTGTAGGTCTGAACTCGCCAGCGTGGTGAGATGCATCGCCCGCCATGAACACAAAAGTCGGCGGGCTGACCGTTGTGCGTGCAAGGCCGCACATATGGCCTATGGAATGGCCTGGAGTATCCAAAAGATAGAAAGAACCGTCGCCGAAAAAATCGTGAGCCCGAAATCGTCCTATCTTAAAGCCACTGCTGTTCTCAGAAAAGTCAATCTCGCGCACATTCCGACCTTCGTAGTCGCTTTGAAGGAGTGTTGCCTCTGGTCTCTCGGGATAGCCGGGCATATGTGCGGCTTTGAAACCTGGGCCGACTACAAGTTCAGTGCTCCCAGGAAATGTGCTGGGATCTCCTGTATGATCCCAGTGATGGTGAGACAAGATGATGGATGATATGGCGCCGTTGGTGATGTCGATATCTGCTTCTTCAAGAACACGTGCAACATCCTTTCGCACAGTGATTCCCCATGCCATACGGCGGAATTTGGGATACGAAGGCAGCTTTTGCCAGTCATGACGAACTCCGAGATCGAACAGGATCCTCTTTCCTGTTGGATGTTCGATGAGGAAGGACAAAGAAGGCCCCGTGAGATCCGGATGGCCAGCGTAGTCGGGTTGCAGGAAAGCCGACATAGGCAGGATCAGGCGGGTAGTGCTGACTTTGTTGGCATGTGATCTGAGCTGGACTCTCGGATCTTTCAATTTGATCGGTTACTCACCTATCGATACATGATACTTTGACCGGCACATTCGACTTAGGGATATTGAGATTTGGCGGTCGTTTAGGAGTGGTAAGTGGTGTCGAGTTGACCATTTCAGCGGAGAGCTTATGGCAATTCAAAGTAGATGGTGTGAGTATAAGCTCATGTACTCAACAAGATTCTCGATTGTTCGACGGGATGTGAAAGGAAGCACTCGTATCTCCATGTGCAGCTTCCCGGATGGTGTTCTCCGAGGTCTTCATCATACATGACGCAGTAGCTACCTAGAGAGAACCAGCTGTGCAAGGATCGACATCGATAGCCATCGGGTAATCGGGTAGAGCGCATTCAAAGCTCCAAGCGTGATACAGGTAGGCTTCGATCCGGAAGTGACATGAAGGTCTTTGTTACTCGAGTTTGGTACTTTTGGCGGTATAATATGTTACGTCCCTAGATGTCGTCCTTGGAAGTGGCTGGGGCTCATCTCCACCGAGCGTTGCGGAGAAAAGAACAGACCGCCGCAAGCTTTTCACACTTTCCCACACGTCTTCTTTCCTGACACAACACATGATCCATTAAAATGGCGATGCGTGGTGCGAATCGCACCTGCACAAACATTGCCCGAAGTTTGTCTAAACTCAAACGAGGTTTCGATGAACTACTCCTATGTATGTCGAAAGGAAAGTACGAACGCAAGTCCTCATCAGCGCTCCAACCATCACACAGCGATGTCACCGGCTCATTTGACTTCGAACGAATCGGCTTTAATATCGACCTACACGCCTGGACCACAGTCTGAACTTCTACGGAAGTCACGTCTGTAACTGTCTGCTCCTCATAGCTTACGGTATCCGTCCTGGGCGAAGAATGTACTCAAGGAACACTACTAAGCCGGAGCGCCTTCTTGAGCCTTGTTCCGAAAGGAGCCTGGCGGGTGGAAGGGGTTTGACTGTTTCGTTCCGACATACCTCGACATGTGTAAAGTGATGATGTGGACAACTCGCAAGATGGTCGATTGTGAAAGATATTGGGTATCATAGAAAATAAGTACTCCGCCTGTTGAACCTGTCTTCTCCCGAGGCCACGCGCGGTAAGGCCTAGACTGTTCGACGCTCTTGTAAATGACTTCGCCAGTGTTGTCGCGAAACGTCCGATACGCGGTGTCCAGTGTCTGCAGAGACATCCAGCCTGCCGAACACTGCCGCATTACGCCGCGACGCAAAGCACTCTTGTTTTAGGCTTGACTGCAGGGATTGCGTTCTCTCGAATGTTATACGGTCGTGTGGCCGCCTGATACAATTCGTTCTTCCGCCTCACTTCAGCACCGTGTTTGCGCCTCGCGCAGCGAGATATTCCTGCACCTGACCTGTCGTCAACCCCTTGACCACAGCATAGACCTCCGCATTGTAATAGTAAAGCCCAGTCTTCGGATCTTTGTATTTTGCTGGCAGCCCAGTGATATCACAGTACTTCTTCTTGGGCTTCAGACTGGGCGCCGCCGCAATGCTGGTATATGTGACACTGGGCACAGCATTCGCCGCTCCTCCTCCAGTGGCTTGCTTCGCATTCTTCTCCACTACCAACCTGCTCAAGTCCTGGCTCGCTTGCGCCGGATTGGGATTCAGTGAAGGTGTGGCAGTGCCGTTTGTGGAAGGCTGTGGTGTTGTCGCGCCGGAGTTCTGCTGCGTGTTGATGATGCTTTGCTGTGCGCGCTGCGCTTCAGAGAGGATCTGCTTGAGGTTCTTGTTGCGGCGCTGTGGTGGTTTCCAGGCGGGGTTTCGAAAGGGTTTGTGGATCTTGTGCATGTCGAGGCTGTCAAGAAGGGCTGCGTGAGTCTCCTCGTTGGAGGCCGTGGTGATGGGCGCCATTGTTTCGATGGGTGCAGTTCGATAATCGTGTCACTGGTTGTATCGATGGTGGATGCTGTTGATATTGCGATCTCGCGACTCTGTGCACAACACCTCTCTCTCACATGCGAGGGAGCTTGGAACACGCGTTGCCCAGTGTGTTTCGGAAGTGCGCCGTGGCGTGAGTTTCCCCAGACGAATGACGAACAGACGGCAGCTCTTGAGTTTGCCAATGGTGTCGACTCTATACCGCACCGGTAATTACACGCGAAAGTATTGATCGCGAAGCAGTGAAAGCATGGAAGCGCAAGAGGGACCTTCAGCTGCAGCTGCCGTTGTCGCCGAGCAAGACACCAAAGCCTCCCCGCCGGCGACCTTAGACCAAGATGTACAACAGTCCGGCTCAACAGCTATTCCGCCACATTCACATGCACCAGAGCCCGACACCGCGCAGAGCGATAGTACACCGATGGACGTTGACCAGCAACAAGCCTCCACTGAGGATCCTTCAAAAGATGCCGTAGACGAGCCCTCAATGGTCATCCAGACTGAGTCGACTGAGCCGGACCAGCCCTCTATGGCTACTCCACAACCTACATCAACGGCAACTCCATCACGAGGCGGCTCGGCATCCGCTCGTGGAAGCCGAAGCAACAAGAGTGTCACTTTTCCCATAATCGGTGAGGACACTCCTACGGCCATGACGGATGCCACGCCCTCATCCGCACGCCGAGGCCGCCCACCTGGTAGACCAAGAGGAAGTCGAGCTCGCGGACCCACGAGAGGAATCACGCGAGGCAGTCGCGGTGGCAGTCGCGGCGGCGTTCGTGGCGGCAAGCGAAAGCGTGCAGACGACGACGAAGACGATGATGGCGCCTCTTCAGACAGCGAGACCTACGCTCCAACCACGACAAAATCCGGCCGCAATGTGCAAAAGCCCACAACTTTCGTTCCGCCGCCTCAACCTTCGCCCCCTCCTATGCCCTCTTTCAAAAAGAAGCGTGTGTACCGCAGAAATCCGGAAAGTGCAGTTTGCAAGACTTGTCTACGAGGTGTCAGCCCAGCGAGCAATATGATTGTTTTCTGTGATGGATGCAACGTACCTTATCATCGCTACTGCCATCAGCCGCCAATCGACCAGAGTGTGATTGATGAGGTGGACAAGGAATGGTACTGCAAGCAGTGCGAGAGGGAGAGGATCCAGCCTGTGCCAGAATCTCACGTGGTTGGCTTTGTGGCCGCTGAAAACGCTTCGGCCGAAGAGGTATGTGTTGAGGTTGATGTTCAAAACGGCCATGACTCTAACCAAGATGTGGTGTACAGCGACAAAAGTACTTCTCAAATCTGCCACCAGGCCTCCTGGTCACATTGCTTACCAAAGCGACTACGCTACATCCCGACCTTCCACTGTTCGATCCCTCATTCCAACCTACGGGCGCTACGAGCGTAGGAAGCACCGCACCACAGTCCACCGAGAATGGCCACACAAAGCCACCTATACAACCGCTTCCGATTTCAACAGCTCCAATACTACGCAATGCCGAAGATTCAGACGGTGATCAGTACGGTTCCGACGAGCATCCATCGCATTATCCTCGGCCTGGGCAAGGGTTGATGAGTACCTTGCCCCCGGAGAAGAATGATTTGCATTACTTGGTGGACGAGGAGAACTCTCGTGGAGTGTTTACGCATGTGTATCAGGTAGATCCGAGGACGGAAGAGAAGGAAGTGAGTCTTGGTGCTGGGGAACAGTAGCTCAAGAGGAGATCACGGTCAGAGAATCAGCTAGTATTGATCTCTGAGTGGGTCACTTAACTTCTCCACGCTCAAAGAAAAAGGTGTGTAATTGCCGAATACCCGTTCCCTAGTCATATCGTCCTCGCAAAATGAGCTTTCGACTTCACGTTACTGTCCATTGCTCGCTGCTTAACCGACTCAAGTGGCGACGCGCGCTTGACTCAAAAGATTGGGTCATCATCGACACACTGCTTGAGGACTTGGTGATGCTCATACTGTCCGTCAACGAAAGCTTCATCCTCAACGCATACGAGGCAGACTCCAGTTACGATGGCGCTCGCCTTGTTGCAGAGACCTCTCATGTCTGTGCTGGTAACAGTGTGCACATCGTGGCGATGATAATCGTTGTGCCGGTGGCCCGGCATGGATATGTCACCACAACCACCAGTCGTTTTCAAAACAACTCTGAGGCTCGAGGAACCGCCGCTGGGAGGCCAGAACACGTCGAACTTGACGCACAAGTTGGCAAGAAATTTGAAACCTGGGATGAAACGACCATTTTTTAGTTGACACACCATGCGCGGGACAATGACTGACAACAGGCTGTCGCGAAGGCTCCTATTGGCGCCCGTTCGCTGCTCCTCCACAATCACTGAGGCCATGGTCATTATTGTTTATCGCTAAAACCGGACGGGTGGACGAACGTAGAACAGTCTGCGGTGATGCACCCATCGCAGGATGGGTGGTAACTTTGCTGAGTCTCGTCGTATGATCCATAGCCAGGCGTCTGGTCAACAGGGCGAACAGACGAGAATCTTCCAGGATGTACGCCGTAGCGATCAGATGTAACATCGCCTCAATTTGCATCCCTTCAGAGACTGAACTGGACGCTAAGTACGACAACAAGATGCCGCCCGCCATGCGAATGGCATCAGCACATCCGTACTTGTCGGCCGCGACTGCCAAAGTGAAGACTCCCTCTGCATCATCAGGCAAAGAGATGTTGTGGGCCGTAGGATCTTGCGGGTCGCGCTTGTGATGAAGTAAGAAGCAGAGTCGTGTCATTGCACCACTGTCATCTTCCAGTGGGATCTGCTTCGGACACTGAGCACTGCGGAAATCTTGCCCTTCGTGGAAGGCAGGACCAGCATGACCTTGAAGACTGGCGAAGCGCTGGCGAGAATCACTGACAAGACGCGGAGGCGAGTGATTTCGAAGTTGAAGATGACATCTCCTTCGGCGGCTACGTTGACGACTTCCATCTCTGGTGTCTGGGCTACCGGCGGCGATGTAACGGGGGTACCATCGAGATTGACGACAGTGCTGTCAGCCATGTTGCAGTTTTGGGTGGTATTGAGAGAAGGGAGGCTAAAAGTGAGATCGCGCTGGTCTTTAAGATTGAAAGTGGGCCCATTCTTTTGTGACACCGTTTGTATGCACGCAACAAACGGAGATCATGCCGTCTTCAGGGTTTCACTCCAGTCCACATCACTTAACCCAACTCCCTTCACCGGTCATCTGCCGCTGACGCCAAGTGAGAACGCAGCTATCGACGGCATCGCAGGATCGGATCTACTCGATCTTCTTGGGTATTACGACAATGTATTGCGACCACCCCTGAGATGCAGCTTTTATAATACACTTCTCCCAATGGCACTGCGGGACCGGACCAGGTCGAAGCCCTTAGGTAGTGCGTCGTCGGACTGCTGGCAACTTGGAGATGAGCCTACCAGAATACGTCACGCTCTTTGGTATTATACGATTGGATCGACTCGGACTCCTTAGGTATCATGGTATCGTGTTACCGGCGCCTCGGAGAGGGCGTCCTCGATGAACGCCTCTCTCACCGGCATCCTAGCCTTGGATCAATACGGTCTCCTTAGGCATTACCACGACGTTCTTTGAGGACCTTCGAGGTGAAGCCTCAGGAACATGTGTCTCTCACTGGTACCTTACAGCCGGATCGATCTGGTAATCTTGGGCAACACCGCATCGTACCGCGCGTATGTTGGGGACACAGCTACCGGAGGACGGCCATCTCACCGGCGCCATATATAGGAATCACTCTGGCTCTTTCGATACATAGCTTGCAGCTGAACCGCTGAGAACAAGTATGAGGCCTGCCGACACGATAGTCAAGCAAGCCTGAGACATCTGTATTTGATCCTCTTCAACATTCTTCAGATATTACCATGCTACATCGCGTCACTAATAGACAACCCTCGATCTGTCACCAACTCACTTCCCTTGAGGCAGCTGTACATGTGATCTCCCCAATCGGAGGTCTTAGTATCACATGGCAAGCTGGCAACAGACGTTACAATACAGCATGGATGGTGTTGTAAAGATTCCAAAGATACCAAAGCGACAGGCAAGACACTCATGCGTGGCAAACATCTCGCGGCAATGATCTTTGTGCTGTCTGGCTTACACGTTCTGCTAGCCATGGAAAAGAGTTGATGTTTTCATGGCAGTGTCACATCTTCGAGGTCGCTGACAAGCAATTATTATTTGCAGTGTCTCAGCAGCCATTCACGACCAGCAAACTCCCTGCGATTTGCAAAGGATGTAGAAGTCAAAGAAAGACTATGAGTGCTGCCTTCTGATCGTGCTGGCGTTCTATCTATAAGTACATGCATATCGGTCGTTTCCACATCATACGAAGAGCATCGATCAGTCAAGCCAAGATGGAACGCAACCTACGAAGCAGAAGTATCAACGCAAAGGATGTAAGATGCAAAGGATGCAAAGGATGCAAAGGATGCAAAGGATGCAAAGGATGCAAAGGATGCAAAGGATGCAAAAGATGCAAAGGATGCTAAGTCGACGAAGAAATCTCGTCCTAGACCCAAGAAAACCATCTCTTCGGTGCCTCCACGCAAGAACTCGGTGTAGAAAGTGCTCCAGGTGCACA
>Ga0265797_10002414_pt1 | contig 31479 bp, 36 predicted proteins | sample P2T30metagenome_FD_192433 | JGI IMG/M metagenome (GOLD analysis project Ga0265797, IMG submission 192433) | Plant litter microbial communities from East Loma Ridge, Irvine, California - P2 T30 | ecosystem: Environmental > Terrestrial > Plant litter > Unclassified | place: USA: California... | reverse complement strand
GGAGAGGGAGAGGAAGAGGAAGAGGGAGGAGGAAGACGGCGGGGAGGCAGGGAGGCGGAATGGAGATTATGGCTGGTTTGGGGAGGATGAGAAGGGGGGTGGATGGGGATGGGAATGGAGGAGTGGATAGGGGAGGGATGGGTCATGTTGGTTCCATCCCGTCCCGTCCCGTCTGAACAGAGACTCGATGCTTTAATCATATTTACACAACACAACTAAGCACACCCACACCTACACCCACACCCACCCATCTCTCACCACCTACACCACCATCCCCTCCACCGTCCCAACCGGCCTCTCCACAACCCTCAAACACCCCTCCACAACACTCTCCCTCGCGGGCTCACTACTAACATTCTGTCCCGCAAGATACAACAACCAAACCAGCCTCCCCACACGCCCATCCCTTACCTCACCCATACCCTCCACCGCCCCCATTTTCTCCCCTTTAAGCAACGGCTGATACATAGCGCTCAGCGACCCCTCTTTACTCCGGCGCAAGATGACGACGCTGCCCTTTGGCGCTTTGCCTTTACCCTGAAAGAGGGATTTAAAGTCCTTCATCGCGACGCCGAACGATTCGTCTGAGAATTCGGACTCAGCGACGGGAGCGGGAAGAGCAATGGATTTTGATTCAGCGGCTTGCTGGCGTAAAAGGTCGGACTGTTTTCTGCGCACTTCGTCTGTGCGCGACGCGATGCCGCGCATCCACCCGTCTTGGAGGTGCTTGAAGTCCGTGCCGCGACAAGGCACGACGCGGAACGCCATATCTACTGCACGGCTCCCCTCGCTGGACAAAATGGCCTCCCATATCTTCGTACTGCTTTCGGGATCCAGGAGCGCTTTGCGCAGGTCTTCTTTTTCGCCGGGGATCAGGGCTGAGGCGCGGGGGTTGACGGTGTTGATGAGGTGGTTTTGCAGCGTGGAGAGGTCGGATGTTGCGATGTATAGGCCTACGACGTAGACTTGAACGCGTAGGAAGGATACTTTGCGGATGCCGAGACCGAGGAGCTGGTATTCGGTCTCTGGGGAGATGGTGTCTGGGCTGGAGGGCGAGGTGGGTAGATGTATTGTACGCGGGAAGTACGGGACGTAAGATGTTCCTGTTTCGACGAGTTCGATGGCGTCGAGGTCGGATGCCTGCGGGTTGTCTGAATCTTTTGGCGCGGCGATGATCTTGTCCCCGGCGGCGATGACGACTTGCTTGCCCTGGAATTCGTCGGTTGCTTTGCGTGGGGAGTCGGTGCGCGTAGGCGGGCCCATGACCATGTCTACGATGCCGCGACTCGCTTTCTCGTCTTTCTTTTTGATGTCCTGCTCGAGCGGCACGTCCCATAGTCGCACGAGGAAGATGGGCGCGATCATGGAGAGTGCTGCGCCGAGAGCCAGCCAGTTGCGCCGCCGTATTGCTTGTCGTCGCCGTATTGCGTCTGCGCGGTGGACGGATACGAACTCCTGGCTTGCGTGGACGCGGCCGTAGCTCGCGTTGATGGGCGGTTCTTTGGGCGCATAGCGGGAGGCATTGCGGAAGTGGGGGTTTGAGCGGAGGGGCGTGGAGGGTTGGTTGAGGCACTGAAAGGTTGGCCGGCGGGCTGCGAGGCGGAGGGCGTTCATGGTGGGCGCATTGGTGGATGGCGTGTGGTTGGTGAGGTGGGTGGAGGGTGGTGAATGAATGATGTCGTTGCCAAGGAGCTTATCGATAGTGGGCTCTATCAGATCGCGTCGACGCGTCGAAGTGGTATAGAGAGTTTGTTTGACAGCACTCCACTTCACTTTGCAATCATGCCACCACGTCGGCAAAGAGTGGTGGGTGCATTCTATACTAGGTGATGATGGTGGCTTGCTAACAAACACAGACGGAAGAGGAAGTCGCCCTCACCCAAAACCGGCGGAGAATACGCAATGACACGCCAGACGAAGATGAGGAAGTGGACATGGAGGATGCCGAGGAAGACACCGGGAGTGGGAGCGTCGAACAGCTGGCAAAGGGCCTTGTTCGTTATTGTATATCATGCGAACACTCACGGAAGCCCATCAAGCGGCCAGACATCAACGAGAAGGGTAGGTCACACTGAACTACTGCTACTTCTTGACTTGACTGATGTGATTAGTACTCGGCTCGCACACACGCCTGTTCAAGGAAGTCTTCAATCGCGCCAACTCGGAGCTCATGGACGTCTTCGGCATGAAGCTGCAAGAGCTGCCGAAGCCAGAGAAAGTGACGGTCCGACAAAAGCGAGGTTTGTCCCTCACTTCAACCTTCATCTCAAATGCTCACCAGTATAGCCGCCGCTGCATCACAGTCACAAGGCGCATCCACCAGCGTATGGGTGCTGCAGACCATCATCCCCGACAAATACCGCCTACCAGAGATCATCGGCCCCTCACGACCGCTGCGCGAGAACGACGTGAACCGCGAAGACTCGTACGTGGGCCTGTACACCATGACCATCGCGCTCATCACCATTTCCGGCGGCAGAATATCCGACGGCAAACTCGACCGTGCATTCAGACGCATGAACGCAGACCAGAACACGCCAATGGGCACCAAGGACAAGACGCTTGCGCTGATGGCCAAGGACCAGTATATCGCGGCTGTGAAGAACGAAGACGAGGGAGAAACTGTCGACTACATCGTGGGTCCGCGTGGGAAGGTGGAGATTGGGCGCGACGGGTTCGCCAACTTCATCCGCATGATGAGCGGCGACGAGGACCAGGACGAGCTGGAGAAGCGGATTGAGCGGACGCTAGATGTTGCTGAGTCGTTCAACAGCAGCGGGCCGCCGGCTGAGGCTGAGGCTGGGGCATCGCAGGTGGCTGGAAGGAAGCGTGGACGGAGGCGCGATGATGACGAGTGAGGATTGAAGTGCTGTGTGACGATGGAGCGGGATCGAGATGCGGCTAGCTGTAAGATGGTGGAGTGGAGCTCGGGAAGGATGATGGCGATTTGCATCATCGCTCTCTCCGCACGCGGTCTGCGTCTTCCTCCAGCAATACTCGTAGATAGACAAAGACTGTATTCCAAGAAAGGTCATCTCGGACAGCGCGTGGCGGGTCCGCATACATTGTCAATTTGTCAGCGTCAAGTGAAGGCGCGAGGTCGGTCGAGGTTCACAGTGCCCGCGCCAAGCACCATGGAAGCCAGCGTCTAAGGTGCTATTTTCCCAACCAACAGCCGCCGCGCCTCTTCCTCTCCATCCCGCCATGAGTGCCTGACTCTGTTACCCCGACGAGACCACCGCGACCATGAGCAGCATAGACTCCCTCCTCAATCCCGGCGCCGCTGAGAGACGCACTTCTCAGCCACACTTCAGCCAGACGACGACGTACGAGGCTGCCGACGCCCTTAGCACGCTCGCGACACTGGGCAGCGGCCAGCAGTACGCGCCGCGCCGATCGTCCACCCACCACGCGCCCGTAGAGCCCTCACCACCCGTCGCGCCGCCCCCAGCATCCTCGCCCACGCTCGAACACTACCACCATGGCTCGCAGTCGCCCGAAGAGCAGAAGCGGCGGCAATCGCTCATGGCGCGGTCATCCCCGGGGCCGATTCTAGCGCCGATTCAGAATCTGTCGACGGCGCTGCAGGAACAGATGGCGGGTGAAGATGAACAGCCTGCGTCGGCGGCAATTGGCGCGGACGTGTCTCAGATTGTGCCGTCCGGCGGTGAGGCGGGTAGGGACAGCACGCAGGACCGCGAACCTGCATTTGTGCGCGATGAGCCGACGACCGCGCAGATTCGCAGGCCCGAATCACCTCGCAATGCCTCCTTCATCAAGGACGAGCCGTCTGCTACTGCTACTGCCACCCCGCGCGAGTCAACTCCTGCGGTCACAGCGTCACTCGAGCGCACAAACTCCACAGCCAACGACGACGTGGATGAGGACACGCTGAAGGCCCTCGAAGTTGCAAAACAGGCCGATCTCGGGCTGCGGACTAAGAGGACCGCAAGCATCGCAGAGAGCGCTACCTCGCCCCTTGACTCAAAGGCCTCGCTTGCACCGCCCACCAAGAAGCGCCCGGCACCGTCCTCCGCCACGGGGGCCGTCAAGAAGAAGGGCACCGCAAAGGCGCTGAAGCCCTCCAAGAAGCGCAAGCTAGACCCCGAAGACCCCACCGCCCGCTCCGTCACACCCACATCACGCACCAAATCTAAAAGCGGGAAGAAAGGCTCGCAAGCCGGCACCCCAGGCCTCGAATCGTCCCCCGCGCCCGACAACTCCTCACAAGTCCACGCCTCCGACGACGACGGCGAGTCCTCCGAAGACCACAACCTCTACTGCATATGCAAGAAGCCCGACAACCACAAGTGGATGATTGGCTGCGACGGCGGCTGTGACGACTGGTTCCACGGCGACTGCGTCAACATGAAGCAGGCCGATGAGGAACTCGTCGACCGCTTCATCTGCCCGCTCTGCGAAGAAGGCGGCCGCGGCCACACCACCTGGAAGCCCATGTGCCGGCGCGACGGCTGCCGAAAACCCGCGCGCCTCCAGAGAGACCGGGAGAGCAAATACTGCACCGACAACTGCGGCGCCTTATTCATGACCGAGCAGCTTCAGCGCACGGCTGGCGCGAAGACCAAATCAAAAAAAGCGAAGAAGAAAGGCGACAACGAAGAAGAACCCACGCCCCTCGGCGGCGTCCTCCGCTCAAAAGATCTCAAAGCCCTCGTCGACGCATCACCCAACATCCAAACCTTCAAAAACCTAGGCACCGGCGTCCTAACACCCCCCCAAACCGCATCACCCAACCAAACGACCTTCGACGGCTTCACGTCAAGCGAGCGCCAACGTCTGCGCGCCCTACACAACGAGAAATCCCAGCTCAACGACCGGCTCGAAGCCCTCAAAGACCGCGAGAAGTTTGTCAGCATGGCGAAGGAACAAGCCGTGCGCGTCTCGGAGCGCGAGAAGATCAAAGTCAAGGATTTTTGCGGGTACGATTCGCGCTTATCGTGGTCTGACGCTGAGTTTCTGCTCTGGCGCAAGGGAAAGCTTGGAGTCGCGAGTTTCGAGTTTAATACCTTGACGCCTACGCCCGAGCAAATCGCCTCTACTTCCATCTCCGCCTCTACAGACACAGACGACCCTGTTACTAAGGAATCAATCTGTCTCCGCCGCCGCTGCTCCAAGCATCCCCAATGGCAAAAACTCAATCTCCAGGACGCACGCTTCGAGGAATTAGAAGTTGTGGAGGCGGTGCGCGAGTGCGAGAAGGAGGAGAGGAGTGTGAGGGAGAGGGCGAGGAGGAGGGGCGCGAAGGAGGTTTTGGCTGGGGAGATTACGGCTGGAGATGGGGATGGGGGTGAGGGGGGTGCGGGAGAGGAGGGTAGGAATAGAGAGGGGTGGGTTGAGGTTGTGGGAGGATGATGGGTAGATTGTGGGGGGTAATTGTTATGGGGAATGGATAGAAGTGGGGATGGGAGGGGAGTGAAGAGGAGAAAAGGGCTTGGATTCAAGACATATACCCGCTCCATCGTACTTTTGTATATCATTATCATTTTTCCTTTTCCAAAGCTCATGATATCGCAGGCGTGAATTCAACCTTCGCATCGTGTATTTTGAAACGAGTGAAACGAAACCACTCATCTCTTCTTTTCTTCGTTTTCGTTTTAATGTCTATATCAATGTACCTTTGTTAGGCATCTATATCCATATCCACATCCATATCCATACCCATATCCACTCCCCCCACCCCCTCAATCCTTTTTTTTTTGCTTTGCCCTTGACGTTATACACAACGATATACATAGCTTTTACCTCTTACTGCCTAGGTATTTCGTCTCGTTTCGTGGGTGTTCTCTATTTTATTACAAATCCTTCTGTCTCGACTCCAATTCGACTTGATACATGCGCTACAGTGTCGAGAAGTGTAAGGAATGGATACAAGTGTAGTGCTTGCTGTTAAGTAAGTAGTGTAGTATAGCTAATAGAATGAGACTTTTACAAGTGATGCATGTGATGCATGTGTATATATATAATGTGTATACTAGCGATACAAATAAGGGGTGTAGTTAGAGAAAACTTTTCTAAAGCAAGTGCATCATCACTTGCAAACAGAGACCAGCATGAACCACAAAAAGTGTTGGAAGGCTCACTAGTGAAAGGAAATAACGATAGCTACGAATGCATTCTGTACGATGTTGGTTGACTTGTTCTTATTGCTACGTGAGGGTGCTACGGAGGTGTACATGACCTGAGACAAGTAGAGCCGAAGTAGGATCGAGTCGGCTCGTTGGGCAGCGTTGAGCTGCTGACGTCCCTACTGATACTCATGATCCGACAAAAAGAAAAAAAAATAAAACAAAAATGCCAAAATATCGTTCATATCCATAACAACATCGAAGAAATAAGTATCCAAATCCTCCCAAACCTCTCCCCAAAACCCCAATCACCTCCCCTGCCCACCCCCATTCATCCCACCATTCATCCCCCCCCCATTAAACTCACTCGTCCCATGCCCACTCGCCCCATAATCAGGCATAACCCCATTCATGCTAATCCCATCCTCATACCCACTATACCCTGTCATATCCGCCCAATCCCACTCGAGCGTCATTGGCATTTTCCACAAGTCTTGTGGAACGTTGTTGAACGTGTGGTCGAACTGGCCCATGTTGATGTTGCTCATGTCGACGTTGGTCTGTTGTTGTGACTGTGGTTGTTGTTGTTGTTGGTTCTGCAGCATTTGCGCGGCGATGGAAGGCGAGTATTGTTGTTGGGATATTGGGGGGTTGGGTTGGAGGGAGGCGTGGGTAAAGTTTGGGGAAAAGGGGAAGGGCTGGGGGGTGTTAGTGGATGGGCGGTGATGGAAGATGGGGAGATGAACGTACCTCGTTGAAGCCGTGGAAGTCGGGGTTGAAGATCATGCCTTGATCCTGTGGAGTCGCGCCGTTGTTGGTGTTTTGCGGCGTCGTAGCTTGTGCAGGAGGCGAGGAATGCGAGTTGCGGCCCGTTGAAAGCAGTTCTGCTGCCGTGGCTTCAATCTGTGCGTCTTGTTCGCTGTCGCCTTGCTTTCTCTTCCGTCGTGATGCGTGCTCTCGCTCTGCTTTCTCAAGCACGGCTCCGGCAATGCGTTCAAACTCTGAACACACGCTGCACATGCGCTTGACACTTCCGCTGCCTTGATCGTCGTTGAGCATGTTCAAGAAGCTTACGACCAGCTTCATCAGCTTCAGATCTGACCTTGACCTCGTGTCTTGCGGATTCTGGAGGATGTTCGCAAACAGCGTGACCATGGCGGTGACCGGAAAGTAGATGATCAACCAGACGCAGGATAGATCGCCCTTTGGAATGTACTTCAGGAGGTGAATCGATGCGCGGGCAGCTTGAACACAGAGCTGTGCCGACATGAAGACCCTGGGATTCAGGGGTCGTGCGTTCAGCCCTTGGATGGCGAAATTCGAGAGTCGGCTTGTCCAGTATCCGTGGTGCACGCTCATACGATGGATGGTGGTCAGGCAGTTGTAGTAGCCGAGATGCAGCACGGCGATCTGGAGGATGAGTGGGGTATGCGAGGCCTTGATGTCATGTTCTGGGCGGAACTCCAAGGGAATGGCGTCTTTCCATTCTTCAAGCTCGCGATCCAGCTCGCCGATAGTGTTGAGAAGCTACCCGTCCGTCTGTTTGGCAGCCTTGACCGAGTACAAGCCCTTGTAGACATTACTTTGGATGATCGCGAAGGTGCACATCAGTCGGAACAGGTTCATTGTTCCTTTTCCGTCTGCAAGTGGAATGTTGCCGATGTTGTCTGCGGGGAACTCGCTGGGTAACTCCACGTTCATGTCATCGTCGTCTTGAATAGGCGGTCTGCCAGATCGCAAACATATACTGCACAGACGTTAGCACAGTTTAGCACCTTCGAGTGTGCTCCTCACTCTTTGTCCAGCATGTATGCTATCCAGAAAACACGTTTCCGTTGCTCGACTTCAGCACTATTGAGGTTGAAGTTGGCGCCCTTCTTGTGTAGGCCAATGCTATGCGCAAGTCTCATCGCTGTGGCAATAAAGAAATATGTCGGTTGTGGGTTTGGTGTCCCAAGCAAGAAGAGACCCTGTTAACGTCAGCCATGCCTCAGATCATCAAGGAAACAAAGCCTACAATTCCCAGCAACGCCTGTACACTCAGCAGATCGGTATTTCGCATCGTCAGCTCGACCATCACACTCATCGCGTTCTTCAGGTACTGCCAAGCTTTCTCGTCCTCTTCCGCCGGTACCAGGTTGCTCATCACTCGCAACCGATGTGCGAAAGCTAACGCTACGTTCAAACTCGCCCACCACCCTGAACCTTCGTATGGGTCTTTCGAGTAGTGCTTATCTACCAGATGCATGAAAGTCGGTTCGTGGAAAAGGGGGAACATGCAGTTGAAGTTCTCGAAGTAGTCTTTCAGAAGCGATAGTGCCTCGTGCTTTGGCGGCAATTGCTTGTAGACTCGCCGCTTGAAGATGTCTTGGAATACGTCTGGCCGCCATGAGATCCATTTATTGTCTTCGACGGCTGCGGTGGAAATCATGTCTCGGAATGACTGGTCGCCGGTCTTGTCATTGACCCATTGTATGCCCTTTGGAGAGAAGATGGAGAACCCTGACGATGATCCTGGCGAAAATTAGTATATACTGCCGTGGAGTTGGAGCAGCACAAACCGATGTATCTGGTTTCACCGCAGTTGTTGGTCACCAGGGAACACATCATTTCAGCAAGCGCATCCTCCTCCTTGCCCTCTCCATTGGCCTGTCCTTCTGGCTCCGGTGAAGCCGTGCCGCTCCGTGGACTTGGTAGGGCTGCCTGTGCAGGAGTGCCGTTTGCTGTCGATGTGCCCGTGCCCGTGGGAGGTGCCATGGACGGCCGCCTGTCTTCGGTGCTATGTCTTGGCGTCGCTGACTGGCCGGCCCTGTCTGTGAAGCGCTTCTCCAGCGTGGCGAGATCGGTACTGCCGTCATCGTCGTCCGGTATTACTCCAGACAAGCGCATAAGCGTCTCCATGCGCGCCAGGCGGTTCTCGAGTCCTTCGATATACTTGGCGCTGCTGCCGTCAGCTCCGCTCGCATCGGTGGCGGGCTCAGACGTACCCTTTCGGCGGCTGCCTTTTCTTCTCCACTTGTGTGAATATACATTCTGTCTTGTAGTTCTGGCAGTGTGTGCACGACGGCATCTTGCCGTCGCACTTAATCTTCTTCTTCCGGCACATGTCGCATGCCTGCATCCTGTCAGCATTATCCTGCCAGCCCACACATTGCATGTACCCGGGCAATACGGCGTCGCTTGGGGTCATTCGAGTCGCCGTGGTCATCGTAGTCGTCCTGGGCGAACATTGGGCCCGAGGGCATTTGCGAGGGGTCGAACTGGCCGCTGCCAAAGATGCGCGGCGGAGGGTTCATCATGGGCGGCGCGGCATAGTAGCCGTTCGGTACGTTATTCATGACGGCGTGAGGTCGTGATACCTGAACAGACGGGGCGTGGTGTTGCTTTGTGGTGTGTTGCGGACGAGATGCGGGAGTCGGAGTCGGAGGGGTCTGGTCTGGGTAGGGCTGGGCTGGACCAGATGAAACGGTGCCGAGGAAAGCCACAGCGCAGCGAGCTATGGCTGGTGTCTGATGTCGCAGGCTAGCAGACGGCCGAATCGCTTCGACGAACCCGCGGGTGAGGCAGAAAGCTTGTTTGGAGTGTCGCCGTGGTGTGCATGAGGTGCAGGTGCAGGTGCAGGTGCAGGTGCAGGTGCGGTGGTCGCGAGGGGAAGGCGCGGTTTGAGGATGGCAACTGCGGCTTCAAGATCGACTTGACCTTGACCATGAGATTGGTAGCGTAAGCGGCGACTACTACTACTACCACCACTACTCCTCACTACAATTCACTAGAAATAGGCCATCAGCTGATTACGACATGTAAGATGCCGTCCGCCGTAGTTCGCGCGCCCGCATGAAGCTCAAAGCGGGATAGGCTGGATGACGTCGAGTTTGGCAGGCACGGTTCAGTAATTAGTAAATCATCGACAGCAAGGTTTCAGTCAATCCTATATCGATCTCACAGCACCGGACTGTATATCACTTAACCCCCCCGTTTTAGCGCCCTGCCAACAGTCTGCATCTCCAAAATAGTACGTCGAATATTTACTTAGATCTACAACAGCCCTTCAGCCCTGCACATGCCTCGCATTGGCCGGACACGCGCCCTGGCCAGCTCGGTGGGGTGTGGCACGATGTTTGTACGAAAGTTCTTGTATCTATTGAGTCAACGACTTTGGCGTTCTTTCTGGTTCGAAGATTGACACAATCTTACTGACAGCTGCTGCAGTCGAGAGGCGCTAGTCATCCACCATGCCGCCCATGACAGCCGAGGAGCTCTACAAGCACCCAGAATTCGACCACACCGTCTGGGATCTCAAGCCTGCCAAGCAAGGTAAGTTTGCTGTCGCCAAAGACCGCGGTGGCCCTATCAACATCGCCTATGAAATCCATGGGCATGGTGACCGACATCTGGTGGTAAGTGGTCCAGCTCTCTATATTTGGCCCTCCGTAAGCTGCGACACTACATCTCCAAATCAGGCACATGGCGCACCAGCATTTGTCATACACATTTCTAGCGAGTTTCTGTGTGCGTTCTGCCCGAATTGCTGGGACCCTAGCACGTTTTGTTTCAGTCGCACTGATCGTCTCACAACACCATTTTCGTCTCATGTCACCGCATCTCAAAGTCTAGCAATGTTGTTTTGTCCAGAAATTTACGCTCGAATGTCCTTACTGGCCCATGGTGTAGCAAGGCAGTCTTCATGTCACTAATTGATGCAGTGGATCATGGGGCTCGGTGGGATGAAGTACGCCTGGCAGCGCCAAACCAAAGACTTCGCCCATACCAAAGGTGACCAGTACACGTCACTCATCTTTGACAATCGAGGGATTGGCGAGTCCGACAAGCCAAGGCAACGTTACTCAACGTCTGAAATGGCCAAGGACGTTATTGAGCTTGTCGACCATCTTGGCTGGAATGACAAGAGACAATTGCACGTCATTGGGATAAGCATGGGAGGCATGATTGCCCAAGAGATGGTAAGCCCTTCATACAAGTCGACGTGTATGCTTGCGTGATCTCGGATGCTCCAACTTCCGCTCGCAGAGTTTTGTAGAGGTTCAAACACTCTTGGAACTCTGAGACGTCCTGTCATTTTAGCTTCGTGCCGAGCCTCCGCTCCGCTCCGCTCCACATCCAGTCCTATTGATCTACGACTGGCATGTGCACGAGTTGGATGTCAAAAATCAACCAATGCGCTCGATAGCGTTGATGCGACATGTTAACTAACTAGGTGCTAGGCATATCTCATACCAGACCGCATATGCACGCTATCTCTAGTATCGACCGCCGCACATGTCTTCAGAACAACCGTACGTCTTCCTGTCTACCTTCCCCGCACTCCAAGGCAACTGCGCTGCCAAAGCACCCTCGACTGACTCCACAGGGCTTCATCGAAAACCTCATCAACCGCATCAACCTCTTCATTCCCAAAGCAATCGACACCCAAATAGCCAACATAAAAGCCAACCTCTACACCACACCCTGGCTCACCTCGCCCGACACCATCTCGCCCGTGACGCAATCCTTCCCCACCAACGGCGATCGCTTCGCCGCCAACGAACTCTGGAAGCGCTCGCACCCCGAGTACCTCGATAAAGCTACGTTCCTGTGCCAAGCCGTTGCTGCGGGCTGGCATTACAAGTCGCCGGAGCAGTTATCCGAGATCGCGGCAAAGGTAGGTAAGAATAGGATCATGGTTGTGCATGGCACGCAGGATCGCATGATTACGTTCCCGCATGCTGTGGTGCTTTGGAGGGGGCTTGAGAAGGGCGAGGGCGTGACGGGGAAGGAGAATTGGTTGGGTGTTGAGGAGGAGGGGGACGTGTGGGTGGAAGGGGCGGTTGAGAAGCATTTTGTTAGGGGGCAGGGGCATGTTTTGCCTGCTGAGATGAGGGAGGTGTTTAATGGGTGGCTTGAGGGGTTGATTGGGAGGGGGGTTGGGTTGAATGGGGAGCTGGGGATTTAGTGCTGTTTTGACGTGCAAGCGTAGAGATGGATCTAGAGGTGAATCTCTAGTTCGAATATTTGCTCCCGTCTTTGGATCTATACAGCCTGCAAGAACCTTCTTCTCCATGGGTGCTGATTGGTACTCGCAGAAAGCTCCCGTGTCCATATGTAGAAATTAGAGCTTTGCGTCGGAATTCAATTTCACAACGAAGCCCAAACGCGGGAAATGAATCTGCACCTGCAAATCCGCCTTCTCATGCGGTCGTATGACAACCTCCTCGACGCCAATAGCAACGAGCGCACCAAGCGTTGGATTATCGCGCCCCGTGTCTTCAGGTGCAATGCTGACGCTTACGCCTGGCATTAAGCCCCTCTCCGAATCTAGAGTCGGGTGCTGTTCCACGGCCGCAGGAACGAGTACGTGGTCGGGAGAGAGTAGAGGTACACCGCGCAATGCGTTGATCCAGTCCTTCGATACTGGGTCCACGCTGATCTGTGTATCTGGCAACGAGGCAATATACGCTTCGAACGCATGAAACCACGCCCACAAACCCGGGTACCGCATCTCATTAAACACTCTACCCGTCACGTCTTCCTGCGTATCACGCGTGCCACCGCCAGTCAAATTATCAATGCCAACGCCGGCCGCGATATCGATACCCCAGCGTAGCTGGTAGTACAAGCTGATATCAGCGAGCGACGGCGTTGCGGTGGGTATAGCCCATGCGCCGCGCTTCTTGAACGTGGGCTCCAGGAGGCTGAGGTGGATGTCGAGAGTAGCGAGGTTCTGGGGAATTTTGGCGTGGAGTTTTGAGGGGTCGAGGGTGTGGCCGATTAGTTGGGCGCGGTCGGTGCCGAAGTGCGAGGACCAGACTGTGCTCGGGATTAGGCCGGTTGTTGTTCTGAATAAAGGCTTCTACGGTGCCTGTTAGCCCTTGCTTCTCTGCGTCGATCCAATTACTTACATCCGTCCAAAAACTCGCAAAGCCTCGCACAAGCCCTTTGTATATCCATTCATCTAAGCCCTCGAACTGAGGATACACGGATCCCCAGCCCTGGGTTGCGGGGAAGAAGTGCTCGAGCGCTTCGATGATGAGGGAGGTGTCGCAGTAGAGGTCTCGGCCGATTGCTAGGACGGGGATTTTGCGGTAGGTAAGGGCGAATGTTGAGGTGAGGAGGGGGCGGGGGAGCATGGATGGGACGGGGATGTAGGCTTTCGATGCTGTTAGATATTGGAGGTGGGGTTTAAGGTTGGGACCAAGGACGAAGAAGAGTGATGAAGAAAGCATCAATGTGGAGAGTTATTTGAAACATTGGAGAAGGCTTGAACGTGACTTAGAACAGTTGTGTACAGTGTGCATGTGTGTGTCTTCTGTGTGAGCCAGATAAGTTACGGGAGAACCTGATGTGTACAGAAATACTTCGAGGCGCTTCGACTTTGGCGAGATGGAGATAAGATGGGAAAGCTCACAAAACGATATCTGCTTCACACGTAGGGCCAGCCTGACTTTGTTCGTAAACGGGCTTGCTTTATACACATCAGCGACTTCGGTCTTTCCTACTTTTGCACTCTACTTACAATCGTATCCAAACAGTATCACAGGAGGATGTTGACTAGTCATGATGATGTCCACGATGTGACTGTGGAACTAGCGAATCAGCAATGTATTTGACAGAAGAGAAAGAGAACCAAAGACGAACACAAGTAGGAGAATATCCCTCGTACGAATCTATCCAGGGAGAAAAGTCGTATGTTCGCTGAAGGCTCAGACCCCTGGAAATCGTATGTTGTCGCGAGCAATTACCCCGCGCTCCGAGCTAACACCGAGTACTGCTTACCCGAGGCAAATGTATTCCTTCCATTTTTCCATGAATTCTTCGCTCAACACACACGAACCAGACTTTGCACGCTTTGCAACAGAGAGACGTCGTGCGACTCTCACGTATGTGTCAACCTAAAGTACGACTTTGACGTTTCAGGGACACGAATGCTATAATTCGTGACTAATCAGGATGGTCGGAGGGCGTTCCACCAATAATGAACACGAAGATCGATCATGTTATTTCTGGGCTCTAACAGTATGAGCACTGGAGCTAGCAACGGGATGAGCCGAGGTGGCGCATGGCACGCATCGGCTCTCATGCATGTCGTAAAGCTCATGCTTACACCGGACGGGACGATGACCTGGATCTGAGCCGCGATGACCACACGTGACGTGCCCTTGGTGTTCGTCAATGAAGACCCAGAGAGCGTAAGGGGAACCGGAAGCCGCAAACATCGTGAACGGGAGCGCACCTTACCCAAGGTCGCATGTGAAGCATGTCGCAGGTTGAAGGTATGACGTCTCGGAACATCGTTGGCTATAGGTCGAGCTGATGCGCATACAAGATGAAATGCGATGTCATTGAAAGCCCACCTTGCGTTAGGTGTCGGAAGTCTGGGCGGATTTGTCGATACCCTGAGGCAGTCGCGTCACTTGCCGAATTGCACCACCAGAAGTCGTCCAGAGCTCGTGCATCACTCTCACCGTCTGCAGCTGATCATCCTCAAAATGCGGCTGCATCACGTGGAGGAAAATCTCGTGTGACAAAGCTCATGCCGACTGATTTGAATGCCACGTCTCGTTCAGCTGGAGCGTCTGCATCCTGGTCAAACGACCACGAACCTTCGCATCCACAGCGTCACACACCGACTGAGCTTCCGTCAATCTACTCCAATCATCCGGTGCAGTTGCTACAACAAGAACAACCTTCATACAGCGATGCCCAGATCACACCACAAACTGATGACACCACAAGCGCAAGCACCTCGAGTACATACAGCTTGAGGCTAGACCGAGACATTATCCAGCTTCTTGATATGTCAGTGATCTCAGACAGTGACTATCTAAGCTGTATTGACGATCTGCTAGCTTTCGCCGCGAGGCCATCAACTTCAACCCTGCCCTGCGCGAACAGGACTTTGCTGAGCCAGCAGATCTCGTTGTAAATCATCGAAACATGGCTACGTGCATCGCTTACGCAACAGCAAGGCCACTTCCGGGCGGAACTGCGATCCGAGAGCGCTTGTATGAACATGTGGCAGACGTGCTGCGGAAAATGCTCGTGACTGATGCTACTGATCGTCCGGACGATCTACAGACTCTTTACGGCTTGATGGTACTCTATAACTACACTGATATTCAGTCGGGTACAACAAGACCCGAAGACAAATCCGGAGCTGGAACACAGCCTGCACTGACTTTTTGGTCGCTCAAAAGTTTGGTAGAGGGCTACGCATTCCGTATACATTGTCATCAGGCAGTCAGAGACGTGAGCGAGGCCCTGAAAGTTGGAAAAAGCCCACCGGATTCAGCAATGAGAAAGTACATCTGTCTGCTGTGGCTATTCATCATGTCCCACCAGTGCGTTCTCCCTGGCTATCACAATTTTCCTTACACATTTCGCTAATCCGAACGATAGCTGTTCCATTGTTTCTGGTACACCGCCGACCATAAGACCGGACGCAGCTATTCGCCGAGCGCCGCACATTTTGAAAGATATGGGCTCCACTCCTCTACTACAACTGGCTGGAGAAGTCGAGACCTGCCTCGCTTGGGAATCTGTAAGCCTCTAGCCCGCTGCCTTCGCCATATGCTGATCAATGTTGCAAAGCTTCGACTCCAGGGAAACCCCATAGGTGAGTGGTGGGTACCACATGACCATCGAGCGGGATCGGGCCATGAGGATGATGTAGAAAGAGCTTGTCAGATCATCGAGCAGTCGAGAAGTAAATCAGTTGCGACTCAAGGAGAAGGTATTTGACTCCGATGGCATCTATTATCCACTTGTAGCTTGTTGACATTGAAGCAGATCGAGTCACAGACTTCTACTACCGCTTCACGCTGTTTTGCGTCCGCTCATACGGCGTTCGAACACTACAGCACCTCGAGAGCGACGTCCCGACCACGAAAATGGTTGCAGCCTTGCGCAAATGCATGGAAGCCGCCTCTCGTTTCGTAGACTGGATCCTGGAATGCGACCTTCTCGAACGAGCTGCGACGCGCTACGCCTCTGACAGTTCTTGGCTCATGGTCGCGCTCAGCTCTCTATTCATCCTGCGAAGCTGCGAGAGGCTGTCAATGCTAGGTCACACCGGCGAGGAAGTTGCAGATGCTGTTTCTCGGGTGAAGGAAGTCGGAAATCTCATGTCCGACATTTCGTGCGATTCTTTGCCTGTGTTGCGCACGTATGGAGCGCTGATCAGAACCACAGCAGCCGCCCTAATAACGGGCTGGCAGGAGCATGGAAGCTCGCATGAAAGTCCTAGACCGTCTATCAGTACTTTTGATCCGCATGAGTTCGGCAGCCTGGACGTCCTGCAAGGATTCGACTTCGATGCTTTCTTTGCACCTGGTGCCTGCGGTTTTGACGGCGATTGGGATGCCGATGTACTAGACTCACACGTCTAGCAACGTCGCTGAGTCTTGTGAGTCGGGGCATGATGAACTAGGTACACAGGTGTTAATGCAGTTGCATTAGGATGAACCCTCAGAATCTCGCGCAAACTTCTAGATGTACTTTTCCTACACGTAACTGTATACGATTTCCTCTAACTTACTCCAGAGCTCTTTGATCCCGGCATCAGGGCAGGGCAGAATTTGCGTGAACATTGCGCACGCTATTCCAGATCGAAGATCAATCATCTACGCCAAGTCAGCAACTAAAGCCAGAAGGTCGAATCGCAATACCAACCCATTGCGGATTCGACATGCCGTCCCAACACATGCTCCCCTTCCTTCGCTTTGCCTCAAGATCTTCAAGAACCAAGAGACCACCCAAACCAAAATTCGTTCTCGCTTTCCACGGCACGTCTCTCTGTAGAGCGCCAGTCGCACGCGCATCCAAGAAATCCCGCAGACTCGACCCTTGGAGCTGAGGTTCAAACATAAGATTGATCGTCCCACGTTTCAGTATTTTCTCCCCAGAGAGGAGAGCTGCGAGGAGTTTAGAGTAGTCTTCTGCCGACGAATACAGGCCGCCGCCTCCCATCGCATCTTGTGGCTCGTACGGATACGGACACGGTCCAGGGGACAGCGGCGTCATTGGGCCGTCTTTATGCTCTGCGAGTGGTGCCAGACTGCCTGAACTTCGATAGCCCATGGCAAGGATTGGCATTTTCTCGGCTCTGCGCGCGGGATGGAATGTCGTGGTCTTCATGTCCAGGACAGACCAAATTCTTTCCTGCATGAAAGCCTCCAGCGTCTGGCCTGTCAAAGTCTCAACCACACGACCGGCCCAATCTATTCCTATACCATATTGCCACTTAGTGCCTGGCTCGTACGCCAGAGGTCGTTCCACGGACGTCTGTCCGTCAATATCAGTAACTGCTTGTTGATGGCTTGCGCATAAATCACCAGTTTGCCGTTCAGAAGCTCGTCGGATTTACCCTCTGCGGCTGCCCACATGGAAAACACAGGACTCAGGTCATCGTATATCAGACCACTTGTGTGGGATAACAGGCGTCTGCACAGAGTCAGAAAGATACCAACACGGCCCGAATCTCTTCAGCGCACCTCATTGTCATCTTCCTTTCTGCCTTCTTGAAACTCGGCGTCTGGGATGCCTCGTCCCAATCGGTCAGAATATCGTCACGCAGTCCAGGTATCGTCGCCACCAGGTCATCGTCAAGGCCTATCAAACCCTGCTCCACGATCTGCATAGCGGCGACAGTTGTCATCAGCTTCGTCATGGATGCCATCCATCCCGCCGTATCCACGGTCATTGCATCGCTATCTTCATCGAATGACCGCTTTCCATGGGCTCCAGAATATGTGGTCTTACCTACTTTCTGGCGTGAGTAGCGTTCCTGCGTGGAAGGTTTAGAGTGCGGAATCTACCTCCATTTCCGACGACTATGTAGCTGATCCCGAGGTAGTTGCCGGTATCTATAGCGTCTTGCAATTCCTTGTGTAATGCTGCTGTAATGTCTGACATAGTAAATGGATGTTGGAGCAGAAGCTGAATCTTGGACTAATGAGCATTCGCGATGCGTGCTGTGACAGTATTCCAATACACGTTGAAGTTGAGGGGCGTGAGAAGTGCTAAAATATAGCGCCCGGCATGACCCCTTTTGGACCTCCGGTTGCGATCGGCCCTAAACATGTACTAAGAGTCGCATTCGAATTCGGACCTAGAGCTAGGCTGTCTTCGCCCTCGATTGGAAGCCGTTCGCATACCAGTGTCTGTCTCCAGTTTCCAGCACGTAGTACTCCTCCCGTCTCATTTGGACAAGAGCATGTCTTTAATTTGTCGCATCCGACAATCTCCAGCTGTGGACTATGGCACGCCTATTCCGTACCCTCGGGATTGAGAGCGCTATTTCATGAAGATCATAACTCCTCAACACCCGAAAATTCCGTCATTGCCTCCAATTCTTCGAGAACATCTTGACTACCATGCAAGGGCCTAATCGGCACAACGACACAAGAGTCGTCTTGTACAGTTTGATAATTTCCTTCGCGGTATGGGGCTTCGGCTTCTCGCAGTCGACCACCGGCGGCTTCCTCGCCATGCCCGCGTAAGACACAATGTCCAGAACTCGGATACATAAGATGGCATGCTGAGACGACGCGCAGATTTCAGCAACAATACGGCACTTCCGATGCAAAGACAGGTATCACGGCCCTCTCGGCTCCGCATCAAACTCTCATGTACGGCCTCGAAGTCGCTTTCATTCTCTTCGGCGCACTCTCGGCGGGCTTCCTGTCAACGCGATGGGGCCGAAAGACCAGCCTCTACTGCTGTGGTGTGCTGAGTCTCGTCGGTCTATGCATTCAGTGCGTCCCCAACTATCCTACTCTTGTCGCTGGTCGTGTAGTGATGGGTGCGTCCATGGGCCTCGGTTCTGCAGTTTCGATTGCGTACTGGAGCGAGATTGCGCCGCCGCATATGCGAGGCATGATTGTCGTACTGTACCAGTTTTCTATCAATATGTCCAACTTCCTTGGGTCGTGTATCAACCAAGGCACGCACAAGTTGACGACAGGATGGGCGTACAGGATCCCTCTCTTGGTCGTAGGTAATTTACCATTGACGACTTAGTGTCTCAACTGACCTTTGCTAGATATGCTTCGTTCCCTTACTTATCTTTGGACTTACCTGGATCGTCCCTGAATCTCCCCGCTGGCTGATTACCATGGACAAGACCGAGGAAGCCAAGGCTAATCTAAAAAAGCTGCGCGGTCCGACGTACACTGAAGACGAGATAGTAGAAGAAATTGACCAGTGTGTCAAATTCACTGAGTTGGAGTCTTCATTAGAATCCTCGTCTTCGTATGTCGAATGCTTTAAGGGCACGGATCGCCGCCGCACGATGATAGCCATGCTGATGATGATGGGGCAGCAGTGTCAAGGTACCGCATTCCTCGCCGGATACATCACCTACTTCTTCGGTCTAGTGAGTGACCAGGACCCATTCATCAGCGCTGTGATTGCAACGAGCATGGCAATCACTGGAACCCTGGTTGCTATCCCAATCATCAAGTACGTACCTCGCAGGACGCTCTTGTTGGTTGGCGCCGTCGTGTCCGGCTCCTGCATGCTGCTCTTCGCCATCGTCAACGAAGCCGCGCCCGGAAGCCCAACAGCGTCGAAGTTCATCATCGCGTGCATATGCATTTTCAGCTTTTCGTACTCGGCGTCTTGGGGCTCCCTGGGGCCAGTCATTGTCGGCGAAATCGGATCGAATAGATTGCGCACGAAGACGGTAGCTATTGGTACCGGCGCGGGGTTTCTTCTTGCTCTAATTGTCATCACGACAATACCGTACCTCATCGGCGCAACGTATGCCAACTTGGGCACCAGAGTCGGCTTCGTCTTTGGTGGTCTCACGGTGTTAATCATGGTAGTGACGTACTTTTATTTACCCGAGACGAAGGATCGCACGCTCGAGGAGCTCGACGAGATGTTCATCAATGTAAGATCTCTTGCTTGCGCGTTGTTCGTGTCAGCTGATGAGCATATCAGGGTGTGTCGACGCAAGGATTTAAGACATATGTTTGCACGCGGGAGGTCACTGGCATAACGTTTGAGAAAGTCTTCGAGACGAAGGGTGCATCTGTATCGCACAGCGGAGGCTCGTGATCTGTGCTCGAGAAATACCACTGGACATCTTGGTCGAGGAACGGGCTACTTTTTGTTCTGCCAACATCGCCCTGAACAAATAAACTTCTTCTCGGAAATGTACGCAGCCAATGGTATCCTGCCTCGTGCTGGGACACAGTGCGCTCTATTTGCCGAGTGACTCAGCCACTTCGGCTCCGGCAACCTTCAACTGAAACTTTCACAAATTTGGTATTTCTCTTACTTACATCTTGGAAACTGGACGTCTACCATACGCGGTCTCTTCGAGAATCGGTGTTCTTGTGCGTCCACGTCTTTTCTTGATATGCTCATCACGCCGCCTTCTCCAGCCGACCTCCCATGCGCCTACTACGTACAATCGACGACCGCTCCATCATTCTTGTCGACATCCTTACGAATATCTCATTCTCTCTCACATATGGGGCGCCGAAGAAGACGAAGTAACGTTTGAAGATGTCACTGAGCAAGAACCTCCACAAACCAGGTTACCAAAGGCTTGACTTTTATGCGAAGCAAGCAGCAAAAGACGGCTTCGACTACTTTTGGGTTCACACTTGCTGTTCGACCAATCGAGCAGCGCAGGGCTATCTGAGGTAATCGGTTCCATGTTCAGTTGGTATCGGGATGCTAAGGTATGCTATATCCTTTTTTTGCGATATTTCGCATGATTCCGAATAGTTGTTGGATGGGTGCACAGTCATAATCGCGGATCGAGCGTGCTCATTTTGACTTGAGAACGAGTAAAGTTCATTATGCAAGCTGCACGCCCCGCATCATACACCCATTCTCATCGCCCTTTGTCCTCCCATCTTAGTCCCTGAAACAGCTCCAATCATACTCCCCACTGTAGCACAGCGCATACGCCCCACTTCCATACTGATTCCCACACGCCCGTGGTGTGTCCACCCCTCTTGGTGTAGCTTCACCATTTCCTGGTCCGGGAACACACTTCCAGCCGCTGCACCCGCTGTTTTGGACGTATGCCACCCACCCGCCTCCGTACTGGTCCCTGCAAGCGCGGTTCATGTCGATGCCCCCGAGGCGACCTGCTGCGGTGACGGGGATGAGCACAGCGACGAAGGCGAGTAGACGCATGGTGTTTGTCGAGTGCGGTGATGGCGAAGGATCGTTGGAACAGGCTTGGTGATTTGAAGATGCGAAGTACACGATTGTAATTTGACGGAGCGTAAAGAGAGCTGGGGAGGAGAAGAGAAGCAAATGGTTCGAGAAGCGGGATATTGAATGAGAATGATATTCTTATTTACCGCCGAGCAGCGCATGTCATAAGCATCGCAATAATCTCATTGTCAGCTCTCACGATCCTTTGGTGATCCTTCGACCATTATAGGCTAAATTCCTCGCGAGCCATGCATGGCAATGGCGAGATCGTATATGCTGACATGTTGTGGGGTCACTTTGAACACGTAATCCTCAATGGCGTTAGATTCTATGTACTCCAGCTTCAAAAGATCTGACTAGTGCAGATGGAGCAGTTGAAGTGCATGGGCAATGAGCCATAGCATTCTATCGATCTCTCAGTTTAATTCCTTCTATTACTCCTGAGAACGGGTCCACTCCATCCCTCCTACTTAACACCACGACATATGTCAGAGCTACAGGGCTCCGTTGTTACATTTACACCATTGGACTGTCGATTTGAGTATTCAAGATGTCAATACCAGCACGCCCTGCCCCATATTTCTCTCACCCCACCTCCTCCGCATTCAACAACCGTCTGAATTTCTATAACAGCTCCACCCATGCGTCTCCCTCCCCATATCAATGTCTTTGCTGCCATCCACGCCCTTCCAGCTATCGCTCCCATTGTTGATCACGACGGCCGCCCAATCGCCACCGTATTGTTTGGGGTAGACGCAACCCATGTGGATGCCGCCGAGGAGAGTGGCAGCGGCAAGGTTGGTGGCAGCGGCGGGCGAGGTGACTGTAAGTTACGTATCAAAATCGATGCGGAGTCTTGAAGATCGGGAGATGTGAAAATGTGAGTTGGGCGAGGCAGAATGAGCTGTGGGCGTGAAGTGAGCGAGACCCAAGAAGAGTTTTGGGCTTGAAGGATTCGATAGTATGGAGGCAGTAGGCAACTATTGGTGCACGCAGCTGGATGCGTCTAGCGCGGTCGTCTCTTGCCAACTGTTACGATAAGGCGGTCAATTCAGCTTATTGCTTGACTTCGCTGTCAGTCGCCCGTACGAAACATTTGAAAAATCTACCATGATCCCACAGACCACGACATGAACCGACTACATCCTCCGTCACAACTATCCAGCACCCCCTTCTCTATTCAACCTCTTCCTCTAGCAACAAGATCACTGACAGTTCTTCGTCAAATTTTTCCTAATCAACTCCGTCAACTTCCCCGTATCAGGCAAAACCCTCCACCTCCCACCATCAATCTCCTCCCAATTCCTCGACGACAGCACCAGCCTCTTCGTCCTCACCACCATCCGCCCCACCAACTTAATCTCCCGCATAAACAACTCCGCAGAATCATCATACGCTTGCCATCCATCGATCATAAGTTCCACGCGCTGAAAGCGATTACTGCTTAGCGCTTTCAGCGTTTCCGCCAGCCACTTCCAATGGTGCCATTTGGTGTACACGATAATGACCAGTTTCTGGATGCAATGGGAGAAGGGAATCAGGGCGGGGACAAGGGATTCGTGGAACTCGGCGTGGATTTCGAGGGTGTTGTGCGCGAGGAGGAGATCGACGCCGATATCCGTGAAGTCGGGGATGTTGATTAGAGAGGCTAGCCAATGGTCGCTTTGGACACCTGTGTAGTGGTGGTGATTGCCGCCGCATCGGGGGCACTTTGTGTCTTCGCGTCGGACGCATTCGTATAGAGTGCCGCCATCGAAGGTGGTATCGCGAGGGAGCAGGTATGAAAGGACGTCTGCTTTCAGTTCGGTGGGGAGAAAGCGCCAGCCGTGGGCGAAGGCTGCGTGCAGGGGTTGTGGTGTGCTGATGGTATTCTGCATTGTGGACAATTGATCTACGATATGGATGGAGAATTATTGCTGTGTTAGAAAGGTGCAGCCGTGGAAAAGTTCAATTGAAAACACATTGCTGTGGTATAAAAGTGAAGTAGGACGAAAGAAGGTCAAAGCGCAAGCCACAAGCGCAAGGCTGCAGTGTCAGCACTACGCGTAGGATTCAGGCATCCGAGCGATCGAAAGACTAGAAGAAAAGTGACCAAGTACGAAGTAGGTCACTGCAAAGAAAGATTCATTTCGGATTTACCGTATCGAAATGCCTTCCACCAGAACCCTGCCGTGGACATAGTAAACACTCCCCGATCGGCGAACCGCAAGTAACTGTTCAAATTTCTGTCCAAGCAAAAAGCTTCGAAGGCAGGCTCGGAAAGACGTTGCATTTGCGCAAACAGCCATCAATATCTCCAATTTCCAGGTTTCCAGTTCCGACTCCCAATAGACCCATAATCCAAGTACCCTCCTAGAGGCCAGAGCGATCCCGTCAACCAACTGAGAAAGTGTGTCTAGACGTCAATAAGTGGTCATTCCATTGTCGCTCAATATGGCGACTTGGAGTGTAGTATCGCGGCTCCTACTCGCTGCGGCGGATCAAGTTCGCGCGCATGACTTCAAACATTCTGTCGGTATCTGGCAGACCCAGCCACCCGCCGCCGGTGGTCCACTTTTCAAATGTCACGGTAAGCTTCGTGGTGCGGACGACGACCGGGCCCGTGATTTTCATTTCGGCCACAAACACGTCAACGAACTCAGCCGTAGAATGAGCTCCATCAATCACGAGCTCAACGCTACGTAAGCTTTGAAAGCCATATTCGGCGCTGGCAAAGCGTGCCAACTCACGCCAGTGGTGCCAGATGGGGCGAATGCAAATGTGGAGGTGATGAATCCTGTCGGAGAGATGTTTGATATTTGGCAGTGCCTTGCAATCGCGCGGATGTGCGAGCTCGACGGTGACGTTAGCGAGTATGAACTCGGTGAAGTCGGCGATATTGATGAGTGTGGAATCAGCGCTCTCGGTCGCTGGATGTGGGTTGGGTGACTTGGTGTTTTGTCAAGTTGAGTCCCAAATGGAGGTGATAGTCAGAGTGCTATGGCGCGGGGTGATGTATGAGAAGACTTCTAGCTTGAGCTCGGTGGGAAGTGAGGCCCATCTACTTGCGAATTTGGTCTCGAGTGGGTCCATGGTGTTTTCCGTATCTGGGCGTGTCTGGAAGTCGTTCAGCAAGGTGGTGGCAGTATGCGTGGAGGATCGAAGAGAGGGTGAGGATCAAACAAAGCTTTGATAAAGAGCCTAGTGTCATCTAGTGCAGGTTTGGCAAGGGCTAGAGTGAAGGTGAGGCTGTGCCGGATCGCGATCGATCAAGGCGCTGTCCACCTTTACCCACCACGCAACTCTCACAACCATATACCTCCCCAACACCTCCTTTGACACATTCACCGAATGCGCTCTCTCAAGTCACTCTTATTCACATCCCAAAAACTTCACCACCACCCTCACCGCACCCAGCACCATACGCGCACATCTCCGTAGCTCTTCCACAAAACCCATGCTAGTGTACATCCACCGAACCGTTGCTCTTGTTTGATGTCTCATATTGCGCAATTTGCAATCACCTGCAGGTAAAATCGCCTGGGAGTTCTTCCAATCCCCTGTCATGGGCGTACTGGCAACGTCCAACATAATGAGACTAGTTTCGGACCCAGCAAGAGAGCAAGTGAGACAGCGGAAGGAGACTCAGGATGCGCAAAGAAAACCGACCGTGATGAAAGATGTTCGTAGAAGGGAGAGTCAAATCTACGCTACCTCTTCCACAATGTGCCTCGCATCCAGCCAAGGAGCCTTTACATCCATCATCAAATATTCATCGCACCAACGCCGTGCCATGCTCATGCAGCAGTATCAAGTCGTCATATTATACAAGTCTTCAGACATCCTCCTCTTCGCCCCCTCCTTTACTTTACTTCCTTCTCCAGCATTTCCTTCGCTTCGTTGACCTTCGTGGCCAAATACGGGGAGCCGCCGCGATCGGGATGGTTCAGCAACATGAGCGACCGGTGCTTCTTGCGGAGGAGTTCTTTCGTTATACCTCGTTCACTAGGGAAGTGTCAGCTTGAAGTGTCCGAGATGATATCACGTAGAACGAGGAAAGACGTACGGCATCTCTAATATCAGCGCGGCCTCTCGCCGTGTCATCTTTGGCTCGAAGCCGCCTTTGTAGTAACCTCGTCCAAGCGCCCCAGCGCCACCACCGGATCTTCGTAGTGCGACGAGGGCTGCGCGACCCTATGGCGTATCGGTTAGCATTCTTCGTAACCCAAAGATTGTCTCCTGCGTCAGAGGATCGGATGGAGAGGGAGGCGTACGAAGAAAGCTGTTGCGCCCAAGCCAGCGATCCACACCCAAGCGGACATGTCTTCCTAAATCCACGAAGAGATGGTTTGTAAGAAGCTGCGGTTCCGGCTACGAAGTGATGGAAATGGGGGCGTATGGGGGAGTCGGCGATATTGATTCGAAGTGAATGATGTCGTCGCCTCGGAAAGAAAATGAGGAAGCCGGGATGCGGAGGACGCGGTCAAGCAGCGCTCTGATTGGCCAAGACCCTAGCGCCAAAATCAACATTTTCGAGAAGTTCACCACTCCACTCCACCTTTCGCCAACCACGACCACCACGACAGCGACAGCGACGCCGCCGCACCCACCGCAGCCATGAGGATTGAGACATGCTACTTCTGTAGCTCGCCGGTTTACCCGTCGAAAGGCATAACATTCGGTGCGCAACACTTCCTCACACAAATTCAGCGCAGCACCCTAACCCCATTCCAGTGCGCAACGACGCCAAAGCTTTCCGCTTCTGCAAGTCCAAATGCCACAAGAACTTCAAAATGAAGCGCAACCCCCGCAAGCTCGCCTGGACCAAATCCTTCCGCCGCGCCCACGGCAAGGAAATGACCGTCGACAGCACCCTCACCTTTGCCCAGCGCCGAAATATCCCCGTGCGCTACAACCGCGACCTCGTCGCCACCACCCTCAAGGCCATGTCGCGCGTCACCGAGATCCGGCAGAAGCGCGAGCGCGCCTTCTACAAGGCGCGCATGCGCGGCAATAAGCAGCGCCAGCGCGAGGACGATCGCAAGCTGGTCGAGGAGAACCAGCACCTTTTGCCGCCGGGCGAGAGGACGGTTGTGCAGACTGAGGCGATGGACGAGGTCGTGGATGTGCAGAAGGTCAAGGAGAAGGTCGAAAAGAGGAGGAGGGAGATTGAGATGGATGAGGATGCGATGAGCGAGGCTGAGGAGGTGCCGAAGATGAAGAGCAAGAGGAAGCTGAAGGTCAAGGTTGGCGGCGGTGTCGAGGCGATGGATGTCGATGAGTAGATTGGTCATGGTACGAGGTTCGAGTTGAGGTGCTCGAAAGGCATGCGCTCACGAGGACCCACGGCAGCATCACGGAGTTTGGCGTCATGGCTACAAAATGTCTTCTGGGCAATCTCGATACCAGTTTCCAGTATCCTTGGCAGATGAACACTCAATTTGCACTTCACACTTTCTAACACGCGTTGGTAGACTCGCCGCATTCGAAGCGTTTGTGAGACGTGAAGGATAGACGTCTCGGGCGCTAATTGCACAAACACTCTAACCTCGTCCACGAACGATCAGAACCCTATAAAGTCTCGCCCAGGAGCCCTCATCTACCTCATATCTCTCTCCCGATCATCACTCACCTTGCATCAACAGCCATCCTCAATCTTCTTACCACCTTTGATACTGCTTCATCAAGTTCGCAGCTCCCGCCATTACTCATCTGTATTGAGTACACGCTCAGACCTATAGCTCAAGAAACACCACCCGTCCTTTGAACCCCTCATTTATCGACTACGCTACTCTTCTAATTACGCTACTTTTCCAGTACACAGCTCCACACCCCAATAACTTCACCCACCCAGCCACCACTATGCTCCTCTCCACTCTCCTCACCCTTCTCCTCCCCACCCTCGCCCTCACCGCTCCCACCGCCCTCCTAGGCGGCATCGACATGAACCGCGCCTGCCGCGAGCAATACGGATCCGACTACCTCGCCTTCGTCGACGAGTACGGGTGCAGCGGCTGGAAGTGCCGTAGTAACTCCGACAAGAATAAGGGCATTGATACGCCGCGCGCTTGTGTGAGTCAGTATGGGGGCGGGGCGACTGCGTTGTGTGGTAAGTGATATGTTGTGTGTGCAAGGGGTTTGGGTTTGTGGTGAGTGCGGGCTGACGGGGGGATAGGTGGGCTTGTTGGTGGGGGGACGTATGATTGGGGGTGTTATAGGTGGTAGGTTGGGGTGGAGGGAAGATGGGTTGTGGGTGGTTCTGGCTTTGATGCATATGGGTATCTATGGTGTAGGTCGACCCCGCTGTCCTGTCCTGTACTGTGCCGCACGCCGGCGTACATGACTACGACTATGGATATATGGCGCATAAGTAGTTTAGCCTATGAACACCCGGCCTGCTGAGATGACAGTTCAATTCCATATTCGACGGCTCGCTCTATGGACTGTGCACGTAGTACTTTGAACGTCCACTTCCCCTCTCAAGCAATTTCTCTCGTACTCCCGCCCCATCCCACCAACCCGGTCTTGTGAGTTTATGACACGCCATACTGTCTCGCCTTTGATTTGCCGCTGTATTGCTTGCATAAAATCAAATTTCGGTCGTTTGGAAGAGCTGTCGTGAGGGGCGATCTCGGCTTCATCGCTGCGTCGACGGCAAGCAGCTGTCTTCTTCGAGAACGAAGACCCAAAGTTCGGATCTTCTTGCTATAAAGTTCAGTACCTGAGTTTTCAATAGCACTCTACACCTCGACCTCTATCTCTCATTCATAAACACGCGGCGCACTACCCACAATCATCACCCTCAGTCCCGCCGGCTTTCGAGTACGCACCACCCCTGCCTTTCCTTCCCTAACCCCCCTCCCATCCTCACACCCTCACACTCCCACAGCCATGCGTCCCATCCTCCTCCTCCCCGCCCTCACATCCGCAGCCTACCTCGGCGGCATAGACATGAGCCGCGCCTGCCAGGACCAGTACGGCGCCGGTGAATGGTATGCCAAACACTGGGACGACCAGAATGGCTGTGGCGATTGGAAGTGCTTTCCTTATACGGGGTATGCGATCCAGCGCAGTATTGATACGCCCAGGGCTTGTGTGAATCAGCATGGGGGTGGGGCGTGGGCGAAGTGTACTGGTGGGGTGTATGATTGGGGGTGTTATAGGGATTAGGTCAGAAGTACTGGATAGGAATAGGGAGTCTGTTCGATCGTAGCAATGAGGTTTAGGATTGAGCTGTTACTTCACCGGTCTGGGCGTTGGCTCAATTTTTGGCGCTAGCGTGACTGGTGCGCGCGGTCGCGACTTGACTTTTTGCACCAACGCCAACTTGCAAAACTACACTCTCGCTCTGTTGTGTACCTTCGTCCGAGGACGAAATGACGCGCAGAAAGACGAAGCAGCGTAAGACTGCTATACAACGCAAACACACGACCTCCAAACCCCAAGGCCCGAACAAGGCCAAAGCTGCCATCAAAACCACAGTCTGGACGAAGAGCAAGGTCGCGAACATTACCAAGGCCACGACAAAAATTCATCCCGCGAATCGCACCGCGATCGCAGACTCTCCGCCAGACCACGCTTTTCACTCTCGCACCACCTCTCCTGCGACGGCCGAATCGCCATTTGCCAAAGGATGGGCTTCACTGCCAACGGAACTCAAGCTGCAAATTCTGCGCTACCTCGTCTTCTACGGCACGACCATAGGTATACCGTTCTTATCTGGCAACGACCAGCGGGTGCTAGGAGGAGACAACAAGTATCTACGACGCCCGTTTAGATGGGTCTGGAAGTTAATGAACGCGAACATCGCGGACCTTTCCGACCTTCTACTCGATGTCGTCCTGTCGCAAAATACTTTCCAGATCGACTGCGCAGTGCACCCGATTGCTACTTTCCCAAGCGCGGAGATCTGCAACAGAATCCAGCACCTCAAGATCATTGTCACTGCTACTCCTTACGGCTGGGGATGGTTCAATCTATTTGTCAAAGGCCATTTTGGCTTCCAAAATCTCCAAAGCTTGGGACTCTGCATCAGTGGCGACTACACGTACGTCGAGAATCTGAGGACGGGAAGGAGGGGACCTATGCAAACACTGGGCGATTTCGTCGCTCATGTCGAGCGTACTGGTCTGGTGGTGGTTTGCAATGCGGCGAGCGTCAGCATCAAGTTCAAAAATTGGGATTTCAATTACTGGGAGCACATTAATGTTGAGGAACTGCTGGAGATAGTGGATGTACATGTTGCGTCCTTGAGTTGGGTGAAGGAGCTACTGCCTGGACATGAGGTGACGCGGGAGGCGTTTGGCTGGCTTGACGAGGAGGTGACTCTCTGATGACTTAATCTAGTGAGCTAAGGTTCACGATGCTACTATCACGCGCTAGACTGTGAACGAGGCTCCGTATGATTGTTACCATTGTCGTTCCCACGTACCATTATATACATTGCACATTCGGCGACCCAACCCTGTCAAAATTCTATCAGACTATTTTCGCAGCTCGTTCCATGCTCCCAGCGTCCAGCTACTTCATGATAGCCTTTTTGAGCTCACTCGCGATGAATTCAGAGCACATGTGCTTACACGTTCTCTCAACTCTTCCTCCATCAACATACCCATCGCATTTCATCCCAGTCACCAGAAGTTCGATGTCTGGTACACGTTTGATATCGCTCACCACGTCTGCGAACATGTCCACGAGGCTCCTCTTACGGTCCAGCCGGCCATTTTGTGTGTCAGCCAGGCACCGGCCCGCAGGCCTGACAGTGGACCCCGGACAATAGCCATACTTCAGGTCGGCAGATTTCACGGCAAGCTTTAGCTTGAAGGTGTCGAGGTTTGGAAAATTGGTTTGCCATGACGAGTGACTGTCTTGGTCTCTTCTACTCTTGTGCCGAAACAAAAGGAACCAATCATTTTTTCTCATCGGGGGCCGAACAAATGACACGCGATTGGCAGGCGAAGTGCATAGCTCGAACTCACCATCCACGGTCATTCGCAGGTTAAGGCTCGTGATGAACACTCCTACAGAGGCTTTCGGGTACTGATATGTGTATGCGTGATTGTGGTGAATTTGGGAGTCACGTAATGATTGGTCGATGTTACAGTATTGCACGCTAACAGGGTTATCCCTACACTCCCTCATTCTTTACATATGTATAGCTCCCTTCGTTCATAGCTATTCAATCAACTCAGTCCTTCATTCTCCATTCATATCACATACGTGAGATACAGAGTCTAGAAGGTTGATGTTTCTTCGGGTAGTAATAACCCGGTGCTCGTTCCAGGACAATTCCTCTTTTATAGTGAATCCTAAAGATGTCTTCGCGAATAGCTCTGTTGGCTCGGTGGAGGCTCTCGAAGTCGGCGTTTGGGAAGTAGAAGTCGTGGAAGCGATAAGTGATGGGTCGAGATCGAGATCGAGGAAAGAGGTCTTGCAGTACCAGCCATCTTATCTCCAAGGGCAAGTAGCTCCACCAAACGGTAGATTGCGAAGTAGAATCTGTTGGTGACGCAGCAGAAGAAGGTCTCGAGGCATGTATTCCGAACATGTTGAGACTGGAAAATGATGCCATGACTGAGGTGATTTCCCGGCTCTTGTACCAGACGACATCGAACTAACAATTAGCTGCTGCTGAGGGCAATCTTCGGCGATGTTCTATCGAGCAATCAATCTTTCTAGCGCAAACATGCACAAAGAGCTAAGGTGACACATCAAGTTTGCTTTGACCATAAGAAGCACAAAAAACGGGAAGTATAGTTGATCGCTGGTAAATCCCATTCGAGGAAAGTTCTGGAGAGGGCTGAATAGCATGCGCAGAGACGTTTTGTTTTGTTCGTTTGTATTGGTCTATCTAGGATGTAAGAGAAATGAAGACTTGGCCTCTTCTTGCGTCCCATGCTGGCCGTACAGTATCCTCAGTCGCACCGTTGATTCAACACGCCCGGCTGGAGCTTACCCATGCCTGTTTTGTGACAAAGCACACACTACTCTGAAGACGCTTGTTCTTGGGATCGAGCACAGCGTGCTCACACAGATCGGCCTTGCGAAAGCGTTCAACGATGCCGGCTTCCTTGTCGGAGACAAAGTGACGAGTGGGCGATGCAGCGTCGACGCGATCTAATTGGAAACCTTGATCTGCTATAGTATCACCATCGTTTGTTGAATGATGGTAGTATGGACCGGTCGAGTTTGTCCCGAATGACGTCCATGAGAATTTGGCCGCAATGTATGCCCTGAAGGT
>Ga0265797_10002413_pt1 | contig 31480 bp, 22 predicted proteins | sample P2T30metagenome_FD_192433 | JGI IMG/M metagenome (GOLD analysis project Ga0265797, IMG submission 192433) | Plant litter microbial communities from East Loma Ridge, Irvine, California - P2 T30 | ecosystem: Environmental > Terrestrial > Plant litter > Unclassified | place: USA: California... | reverse complement strand
GCTGGGAAGCGACCACTTGGTCGTACGAGCAACAATGGAGCCATCCTTGTGCTTGTAGGTGTGGTACTCTGTGTCGAGCAGACTTTCAACCATTTCAATGGGAAGGTGAACAATGACCCAGTCCTTGGCCGAGCTGTAGCCCAAGTTATCCGTGCTGATGCCGTTCTCACGGAGCCACTCATGAACTAAATCATACGTTTCCGAGGTCGGAGCAACAAGCTCATCTACCTCTTCGGCCGTCAAGTGCTGGCCATAACGGGCATGGTCCGGATCGGAGACTGTTGCAATGTTAGTCCAAGTAGCAGTTTCAAAGTTCAAGCAAAACATACCCTCTTGGAGGTGACGATCGAGCTCCTCAAACCTCCCCTGCTTGAGTCCAATCTGCAGCTGGATTGTCCTTGCTCCATGAGCTCTGCCAACCTTCTGCCACTCACGCGGCACATGGTGCGTTTCCTTGACTGCATACGGCGACCTTGCCTTTACAGGTGACGCAAGGGCATCACTCGCGGCAAGCGCAACCAACACAACAGACGCCAAAAAATGCATCGTGTATACAAGGGAGACGAGAGAGAGAGCGAGAGCGAGAGTCGGTGGGGCTTCAACAATCACAACCGTTCTCGATGGCTATTTAAGTTTTCTCGGAAAGCAAGGCGTCATTACACATGCTGGATCACCCTTGGCGTAGGAAGGGGACTGGTACCCCATATGGAAGGTTGATAGTAGCACAGGGCGGGCTAGATACTAGCCTGCACGCCGATCCCAACCTTGGGAGCGAGTCTTGCAGCATTCCAGTCACTCGGTGGTCCTAGTCTTGCTCTTTCGGTCCATCAGGGGCAATTGCAGCGCTGTGGGTTGACATATAGCAGAACAAGTGTGCAACACTCTCTCTCCCTCCCGCACACACACACACACCTACTCCCCGTCATGCTGAGGCAAACAAGTTGCAGTTCGGGAGACAATTTCAAGTCACAATATGCAATGCCCGGTTAAGCTTCCAGTCCCGCTTTTATGTCTACGCTAACATCCGAAGCGGAAGCTGCCAAAGGCAAACATGATAGTGGGCTTGACAAACAAGCACAATGAAGCCGCTAGATTGCGGGCCCTTGGATGCTCTTGGCCAAGCTTAAATTGCTCTTGGAAGGTGGATTCATGGATCGTGTGACCGACTAGCCACCTGTGCACTCATGCTCCACCCACCACCGACCCGGTTGCTGGCCTCTGTAGACAATGCATCGCATGTCTAATGGAGCCACCACTGTTTGAGGCGCGCGTGCTAGTCGAATCACAGTGCCATGTGTAGGAATATACCAGGGAGCCGATGGTGGTGGCCACGTTCCAGATGAGCGTTCCTGCATCGTCACCACATGAACGTGTCGCTAGTCCATCCCAGAGTCTGCATCCAGCAAACTGGCTCCGACGGCCCATCGGTCTTGCTCAAACTATGCACTTCACCGTTTGTGCATATACGAGCATCCCATGGCGATACTCAGCACACATCACGTCGAGATTGCCGAGTGCCAGCAGGCTGAACATGGAACAACGTTTATAAGTTACTAGTACAAGCTACAGGACTGACTCTATCAACTCAGACGGAAAAACGGCACCGTGCTATACATCCGTAATCATGGCTGGGGCGGATTCAGAAAGAAGAACGCTCTAGTCGATGAGCAAGCTGTTAAGACGTGCCTCGGTAGCAATGACATCTAGCGCTTGCTTCACCTCAAGTACTCTCCTGCATTCGCTCAACCAATCCTTGCTTAGCACCTTTGCCCATCCCTGTAGACCGTTCATTTCACGCGCGGCAGCGTCTAGATCGCCCTCCTCGAGCAGGACCTCAGTTCGTGCAAGGACGGCTTCAACATCTGCACCCACAGCAAGGCCCGACTTCTTGAAGAGCACCTTGGACATGGCCAGCGAAGCAAGGTGGGACGCCATGCCTGCGTCTTCGGGCAGGAGCGCAGCTTTCCTGACCTCTCCTGCCACGCGGCGGAATCGATCAATCAGCAGTGCCGAGCTGGGGATACCGCGCTGGTACGCCGCGGGGTTGATGCTGGCGATAGCAGCGCTGACGACCGGGTCGTCAGCAGCAATCTCCTTGAGAGCAGCCAGCTCCGTGACAAAAGGCTTGGGCACCACCTGAGTCTCGAGTGCAGACTTGACGGCCTCAACAGCAACAACCAAGTGTTGTGTCTTCAAGTTGGCATCCACAACGCTGTTCCACTCGGCAGTGAGCTTCTCAAGCTCGTGAACTGATGAAGAGAGCTCATTCAGCTTGCCAAGACGGCCCTCACGCTCGGCCTCGACACGTTCCCGCACGCTTGCTGTAAAGGACTTTTGCATCTTGATGCTCTGCTCGAGAAGGCGATTCTTGAGGCTTTGCTCGTACACCTTCTGTGCAGCCTGTAGCTCCGATTGGAGCCTTTCCTTGTATGACTGCGACAGTCGCTCACGCTCGTTCTCGAATTCTTCCTTGAACTGCGTCTCCTGAGCCTGCATTTGGTGGTCCAGACGCTGGATGAGCTCCTTGGCGGCTTGGTCAAACTCAGCATGGGCGGCCTTCACCTTGGCCTCTGCCTGCTGTTCAAGCGTCTCCTTCATGGCATTGATGTCTGAAACCACCTTTGCGAGTTCACTCTTGGCCTTGTCCAAGGCAGAGTTGTACTTGCCATCGTGGGCGTTGTCTGCATTGACAACGGTAATGATATCGTTGACGATCTTGACGACGTCTTGCACAACGGGCTCGGTGGCGGAGGGTACGTTGAGGTGGTCAAGCGGAGTAATGGCTGGAGATGAAGCCGTCTCGGTGACCTGGGCGGCCTTCTCCTTGGCTGCTGGAGTCGAGGGAGGAGTCTGCGAGGAGACCTTTGGCTGTTGTCCACCCGACTCGGTCTTGTCCTGCTTCTTGTTGTCTTCGATGGCGCTGACGTGTGGGCCGCGGCTGGCGAGGTCACTACTGTTTTCCTTTGCAGGGCGTGCCGTCAGTCCACTCCTTCCAGGAATGGTGACCTTGTTCTCGCCAGAAATCTGGGGATGGAGCCTGGGCTCGCCAGCACGGCCCGGGAAACGCCGTCGGAACTCGCGCTCCTCAAAGTATGCAACCGCGTCTTCGCCATAGGGAATGTACTCGGTGAAGAAATCGTGGAAGTTGTCCGAGACTAGTGAGTACCAGACACCACCTGCGTAGCCGAGACCGGAGAGGATAGTAAGCCAGAGGAGAAACCTGCGGAACCTCCGTCGCTTCTTCTTTGGCTGCGGATTGATAGGATCGGGCGCCACACTGGCCGAGCCGGTGCCAGTTGGTGGAGTCGTCGCGGGCTGTGTGGTTGGAGCATCGCGGGATGCGCCTATGGTGCTGTCTGGGGCAGGTGGGCCTTTGGGTACCTCCGAGGCGGGGATAGTGTTTTCCTGCACGAGGGACGGGTTTGATGGGCTCAATGACGGCTGCGTGGTAGGGGCCGGATTGGGAACAGCAGTTTCGCCCAAGTTCTTCTTGTCGTCGGCGTAGAAGCGCTGAGCAACGTGCCATTGCGGGCGGGCGGCCCGGGCCAATGGCCGGACAGCTGGACGAGCCCGAAGAATGGAGGCGCGCAGCATTGTGGGCTGCCTCCGGATGGCGGGGATGAGGATGGGGAACGGGGTTGTTGATGGTCGTATGCCAATGCCGGGCCCTCATGAAGATTTGGAGCTGGACCAGAAACACACGTCAGGCGCTTGGGCCAGTCGGCAATACCTCATACCTATGCCCGCGTCATGGTCCAACACCAAACTTTCCACACCACACTGCACCTCCACTCGCAAGTGAGGCTTAGCGAGCTCGGAAATTTCTGCTGTGTCGAATGCTGTAGAATGCTGTCCAACAGTTGACCAAATTTACATTTTTGGTACGAGTGTATCTGTCAACGTATAGAAAGGTGCCCACCGAACCGCAAACAGCGGTCGCTCGCTCTGCCATCCGTGGTACACCACAAAATTTTATACCTTACTAACTTTCTTTTCATATAAGCCATCTCTTCTCCTCTCTTCCTCCCTCCACTCTACATCTCACCTTTCACATCTCACATCTCACACACTTCAAAGTTGACCCCCAGCTGAAACAAGACAAATCAGGCCAGCCTTCGCGTCACCACAAGCTGCACCGTCATCAGATCACGGCCATCATCACAAGCCAGCAGGCAGCCGCTTTCTAGCTCACCAACACACACTCACCCAAGCTCGCGGGAATCTACACTCCAAAGAGAAGAGACCCACTTGAAAATTTCGCGTGTGGCTTGTTCTCGGCTACAACAGGACAACGCAACAAAAGCACAGCACTTCTCAAACACAACAACTTTGTCTACTCCTACACTTCAGGAAAAAAAAACTCTTGACCGCCATCTGCACACCTGGAAACTCTACCTCTACACTTGCAGCCAGCCATGTCTCACGGGCCGAACCGCACCGCTGGCGCGCGTGATGAGGAAAACTTCACCTACGACCTTAGTAACGCTATATACGGCAGTTTCCCGTCATGCGCCACCGACATATCGCCGCGAAGATCGCGTGCCTCGTCACTAGCCTCAAAGACTCTCAACAAGCGCAAGGTCGACACTACATCAACTCTCTCCCGCCAAAATGTCGCACTCGCGCGCAACATTCCACAACAGCGCAGTTCCCGGGGCCGCGATCTACACATGTCTATCCACCACAGCACCTGTCTCAACCTCAAGCCCAGCGGCGAAGACGGCGAAGAGTCCGATCTATGGATTTTACCTGAACTTGAGGACTGGGAAGCCGATGAAGAACCCAGCACCACTGCAACTTCCGGTCAACTCCCTCCATCAGCATGTTTGCCAGCCAAGCAAGGAGACTGGTCATCACTCCTTCACCGCGCAGCAAACTCAAATCTCGAGCGCTTACGTAACCGCCTCGAGGGCGACGGCTGGGACTTTGTCAACGGCCGCTTCAGCAACCCAACCAAAAACCTGCAAATGCACGCCTCGGCCACTCAGAGCGAGGAAAGCATAGATGACGAGTTTGATGTGGTCGTCTTGACTGCATCACACGGTGCTTAGACGCGCCTTGCTCTTCTCTCTTCTTCTTTTCAACAACGTTACCCACGACACTTGACGATTACAACACGCGCATCTTGGACACTTTTACAATATCAATGAGCTTTTTCAACTTCTTCGATATACATTTAAACCAACGAAATCTTTATAATACGATACCCCAAACACATCCAACACCACTACTTTTCCTGACAGACTACACAATACGATACCCTGAGCGCCAACAGACATTACTTTTTGCGATGAAAGATGGATACGATACGACACGATACTCCGAGGACACGCAGCCACTACTGTTCTCAACAAGAGATAGATGCTCGGCATGATGATGTCTCAAGAACAAGCAAGCACCTACTTCTTCCTCCAACTTTGAGAAAAAGGACGATGAGTAGTTAAAAGTCTAATCCAATGATGTCCACACACAATCACACTCTGTACACACGTGAAAGTTAAAAGTGAATAATGAAGCCTTAAACCCAATACATTAAAAAATATTTAGTTATCAGTATCCCTGCTTTCTAAGAAAAATCCGAGTACAAGCAAGCCAACAGACAAAGCAAGCTAAAAGTACACTTTAAGAAGGAACTAACAGAACTACCCTCACCACCCCGATCTAGTCTAAGAAAAGTGAAGAAAAAGATATCCTCTTCTTCCTTCTCAACTCTACCAACCAATTACTCAATCCTCTTCTTTCCCTCTTCCAAGCCGAGTAATCGCGCATCGCTTTTCCCCCGCTCATGCTTCGTGCCAACAAGCGGCCCAACAACAGAGTGCTGGCTTACCTTTGACAGCGTCTCCTGGAAAGCTTCGATTTGAGGAGGTTGGCGGTTGAGTTTAGGCCAGTTGACCTGCATCACTCAAGTTAGCTCACCGCTTCTTTACATGTACGGAAACGGAGTAGGAGTGGTGATATAAAACTTACGTAAAGAGTGCCATTGCTCCAGATAAAGTTGAAGCAAATGCCCGCGGTGACGAGTGACAAAAGAAGCAGAAGACGCAGAGGCCAGACAGCGGCGTCGGGTGCGCGGCGCGTGAAGCTGCCGACCAAGATGAGAAAAATGCTTGCGGCGAGGATATAGGGTATCGATTGGATGAATAGAGGGCGGCGGTCTGCAAAAAGGAGTTGGCCGCTCATGGCAGAGTCGCTGGGGAGGTAGGTGCCGAGGAAGAGGTCAAAAGCATCTTGACGGGGGCCGTCAGCGAAGTTGTTGAGGCAGTAGCGTGTGATGGAGTTGTTGAGATCCTGGAGGGCGCCCTGCTTTGTTCGTATACCGAGACGAGTAAAGTCTGTTTTGAGCGCTCCAGTGCCCGAGTACGACTTTGAGACGACGTCGGCGTTGTCGGCCCACACGTTGCGGAAGAGGTGTTCAAAGGCCTGGTCTTCTTCCGCGCTCTCGCCTTCACGCATCAGACCGAGATCGATGAGCATGCGTGAGAGGACATAGCGGCCAAGCATACTCTGCACGACGTTGGTGCGGTCGAGGCAGTCCATGCAGTTGGTTCGGACGACGGCAGTTTGATGGCGTCTGACTTCTACACCGCCAGCGTCTCCCGGCATGTCAACACCGCAGAAGTAGCCATGCTTCAGAATATGCGGCTCCAGCTGGTTCATCAGAAGCTTCGCGCGGTCCCATCGCAGTCCCTTGGTCTCGTTGTGAAAGTCAAAGTAGACGTAGTGCAGGCGATCGTATACCGTCTGGGCACTCGTAGGGTCGATGATATGGAACTTTTCCGACGTTATCCTGTCACCTTCGACATTCTCGGCTGGCGAAGTGTGGAGTAGGTTGACCATCTCTTCATATGCTTCCTTAACTCGCTGCTCACGACCCTTCTGGTTGACAAGGTTGACCATCCAATTGTCGCCGTATAGTCGGATTTGCTCAGCAAAATGCTTCTTTGCTGCTGGGAGGGCGTTCTCAACTCCACGGATCTGTAGTTTTGGAGTGTACTTTAGGGTGTTGATCTCAGCCCAGTATACGGGTACACTACCTCTTGTCTGAACATATGCGAGCACCTGCGTCTCCTTGCCAGCGGCAGCACCAGCGGCACCATTCTGGTTTGCGCCAAAGCCACCCGGCCCGCTTGATGCTTTGTCATTCAAAATGATGCTCTGTTCGGTCTCGTTAAAGTTGGACACGTTGCCATTTTCGTCGATGCCACGGGAAAAGTATCTCGTTCCAGCCTTGAGACGTGACCGCCGAGTGATCAAGATGAAGGTAAGCGGAGTACCCTTGATCGAGGTGTTCTTGATTTCCATCATGCCATACATGATAGGGAGGATGTAGGGGTCCACGCCGGGCTGGTTCCCATTCGAGTGCCTTCCATACCCGCCGCTCAGTCCTCCGCGAAAGTCGATGAGGTCGCTAGACACAAAGCGGTTCCAGTAGAAGCGATCATCGGCGCGCTTCCAGAGAGGGATGGAAGGATCGAGGTGTGCCTGTCGCTGGAAGGTGTTGGTGATGTCGAAGGAGTAGGAGAAGAACAGCGGCGAGGTCTTGAGAAGCGTCTTGAGCAGACTGAGGTAGTTGTCCTCATCAGGGTCGTGCAGCGGCTTTTCGCGCAATGACAGGAACTCGGTCGCAACAATCTTGTAGATCATGTGGCCCTTTATCCTGCCCATAGGCTGGGCCTTGGTGATGACGATTATGTACTTGTCTTCACATGCATCAGCATTCGTGTCCTCGCGGGCGGTATAGGGTGTATGTACCTAGTCGCAGCTTGATGATACCGAGAATGCCTGCAATGCTCGACACGCGCTTGGAACCCAGCAGCTTTCCATCGTGCAGGCGGATGTCGCCCGAGGGGCGATCTATCACAAGCGTGGGTGCTGAGGGAGAAGAGGGCGAGGAGAAGGCATAGTGCGAGGGCGACGAGTGCACATTGATGTCGCGATAGGGCAGAGCGACGCTCATGATGAGGAACTGGAGAGGCGGAGACTGTCTATTCCTCGCTATGCAGGCCCTCCAATGGTAGCTAAGGTGTATGGTGTTATTTTCTCAAACGACAGCACATGGAGCCATGCATGTTGGCCGTGTTTCGTCATGGCGGTCCTTGCGGGCAAAGGGCCCGTCCCCGGCGCTAAGGCCAAGAGCACCAGCACGTAGCACCTCGTCACAGCAGCAACCAGCTCTTTCATCCTCCTCACCCACCACCCCCCCTGCCTCTCCCGTCATAGCCCGACCAAGAGTGCCCTGAGTCTCCCCGCCGCTCTATACTGCATACACTACACCCTCACCACCCACCCACGTACTTCCCGATAGCGCCGCCTCACGCCCACCATGTCGGCCAGGATGCAGCAAGGCCAACGGCCCGGAGGCTCTAGATTCGCCCAGTTTAAGCTGGTATTGTTAGGTAGGATTTGATAGACATTGTGTGATATGCGTACGACTAACACTATACAAGGTGAATCCGCAGTCGGAAAGGTGGGAATGTCTATCAAGGCAGCCATAGTATGAGCTAACAAGACCACAGTCGTCTCTGGTATTGCGCTTCGTCAAGGTAGGCTATTCTCACCGCCAGCCGCAACAAATCCCGTGGCTGACTCGCGCAGGACCAATTCGACGACTACCGGGAATCCACCATTGGCGCCGCCTTCCTCACTCAGACCATCGCCCTCGATGAGAACACAACCGTCAAGTTTGAGATCTGGGATACCGCAGGCCAGGAGCGCTACAAGTCGCTTGCGCCCATGTACTACAGAAACGCAAACTGCGCCGTAGTCGTATATGACATCACACAGGCCGTACGTACTTTCTGCGCAACGGGAAATGGCGGGTACTGACCGAAAATAGGCATCTTTGGATAAGGCCAAGGCCTGGGTCAAGGAGCTTCAACGCCAAGCGAACGAGAACATCATCATCGCTCTTGCTGGAAACAAGCTCGATCTTGTTACCGAATCGCCCGACAAGCGCGCCATCTCCACGGCCGACGCCGAACAATACGCGCGCGAGGCCGGCCTGCTCTTTTTCGAGACATCTGCAAAGACGTGCGAGAACGTAAAGGAGCTGTTCACAGCCATTGCGAAGAAGCTGCCTATTGACCAAGCGGGCCCACGGAACCTGAGGCCAGGCCAGCAACGACAGGGCGTCAACCTAAGGCCGGAAGCCAACCAGACACAGGGACCTGCAGGGTGCAACTGCTAGACTAATCCCATTTCTTTTTGAGCTTACCGGCATGTTTCCTCGCGTCAGTCACTGTGTTCATTCTGGGACATTAGGATTTGGAGTACGGGTTGTTTGGTTGCAAGTCCACCTGTGTGTTCAAGAGCAGTTACTGGGGCCACCTGATCTTTTAATTAATGATTATAACAAACGTCCGCTTTTCTTCTTCTCTCTCGCTCCCGTCCTTGTCTATCGAGATTTGTACGTCATCTGCAAACGTCACAATTTCCACATGCAGGGGGGGTTTTCCAACAAACTTGGAAAGCACAGTTGAGATTCTCAGGTGCCGAGCTTGGCTCCCAACTAATAGGAAGGGGGGGGGGGGTCGCTTATTACTCATGACAAAGTTTCGAGGGCTGATACCGAGAGAGCGCATGCACTAGGAGAAAGTTCAGCCCAAGACACATGATACCACCACTACTGAGCGTGGTAGCGAGCCAGACGGTTCTTCACTGGGAGCCGAAATGACACGACGTTGGCAGGTAAAGTTGGTAAATTAGAAAATGCAGAGTAGAAGAAGAGAGTCAGCAACAAGGATTACATGACAGTAATATATGATAATAGGGATTACAGAGAAGATATACAATCTTCGCCTCGTTAAACAGGCCTTTGTGCGCCCCCTCCCCCCTTGGTATATCTTGCAGCCAATCGTAAATAAAAAAACGCTTAAAGATGGTTATCCACCCAGAAATACACTGATATAAAAATAGGAGAATCCACAGCGATTCTGTGCCAGACTAACTCCCAAGATTTGAAACCCAAGTCCAGTACTCCCAGGATGGCATAAAAAGTGCAATAGTGACGTAGTAGGTCGATGAGACTTAGTGTCCAGAATCGCTTACACGCCGTCTCCGTCCACGACTACCACCTTCGGGACGCTGTGCAAGTACGTCTCGCAGCTCGGGATCGTCTTTGTCTTTGTCTGGATGATGAACACGTACGTGCCTACCCAACGCGTTAGTTCTGGCATTCGGCGACAAGTTGGGGGGGTTCTTTTTTGCAGAGTTACACACCTTTGCAGATTGTCTGGTCTTGGATACTTGTGTTCGCGGTCCGGACAGAATGGGCAAACGTAGCCTGGGGATTGGTGCACGAGTCCATGTCGTATCATCTCATTCTTCCGCTTGAAACCTTTGCCGCCTTCGCCTCGAGGGCAATCTTTCACTGGACAGTAGTGCGGCCGATTTGACGAATGCACGTTTGTATGGGAACTGCAAAAGTCAGTATAGAATATCAGAGGACTAGCACGGCACTGGGCAAGTCTCGAGACTAATAAACTACTTACTTCAAAAGATACTGTGTCTGGAAAGGAGCGGCAGTACAGCCTGGATAGTCGCACTTGAATGATCCAGTGGCATGCGAGGGCATGCCATGTTGTAAACCAGAACCTACAGGAGGTGGTAGCACCCTCGATGCGAGTGCGCCGTCTAAGCTCATGTGCCGCGGTCTTTGTTCAATGGGCGTTGGTTGTGTACCAGGACTGAGGCCGTCTGAGCTTTGGTAGCTCTCACTTGTTGATGCGGATGATAATGTGGCCGAGTAATGACCAGTATCTGATGTTGCTTGTGAAGGTCTCCGTGCATCGGTGCTAAAGACGCCCCCGCCGGTTGTCCTTAGGAACAGATCGCCGCGATGAGGTAGTTCACTGGCACTCATAGGAGAAGTGGCACTCATTGGGGGAAAAGGTGGTGCTGGCGAGTGAGAGCTCATTGAAGGTTGTCGGACCATGGAAGTTGGTGAGTGTCCCACAGAAGATAGTGATGGCCGATGAGGGAAGCTGTTTGACCGAGTCGCTTCATGGTCGCTTGTTGCTGATCGCGCTATATCGTCCATGTGGCGGAACGAGGGTAGCTGTTGGCTGGGAGAGGCAGCCCCCCCATCACGCGCCGGTGAAGCGGCCTGCAATGCTGGAAGAGTGTCGATTGAAACGCCTCTAGATTGGGGAATTGTCAATTGTCGCAAGCCAAGTGTGACGGAATCATGCTCTTGGAGGTGGCCACTTCCGGGACTCCCAAACGGCTGGCTGGGTGGTTGCAGTGACGTATTTGACAGTGTGGAGGTAACAGAGTTCAAGTTTGAAGCGAGGGAATTAGAGCGCACACCATTTCCCATGTGCATGGTCGAGACCTGAGATGGCCGCCTATCTGCTAGCATGCTGCCGTGTCTGATGACATCTTCCTCCAGTACTGAGTCTCTGTGGGTGGCTGTTGCTTTTGGGTCGGGAGTGGATAAGAGAGCCTCTTGAGCGGTCTGCTGTAGGACTGCAGGATGGTTGTTTGGTAGTGCTGACAGGGCACCGTCATGGGTAGACGGCACGGCTGCCGGATTGGGGGATTCAACGTCCAGCATTTCGTCGTCACTAGGAGCGGAGTCTGAATAGTTGAGGGCTACCTCGCTTGCTCGTTGGGCGATTTCTGGGTGGTTTGGGTCCATCTGCCGAAGGAGGACCCAGTCCCCTTGGGTGGGCTGAGCTCGAGCCTTGCGCCTATTAGGACGTTTCTGTGACGGAAAGAGAGAACCACTAACGCTCTGTACGACAGACTGGGCGTGGCAAGGTGGTGTCTGGCGGGGTGAGGGGGTCCGCGATGGTGTTGTCTTTACGATGATGGCTTTCAGAGGGGGTGATCCTAGAATTGCGTCTTCTTCTCCGTAGTATTCGATGGTATCTAGTATCTGCATAGCAAAAGCCTGGCCAGGAAAGCGGGAATCAATCTGGCAGCAGAGCGGGCAGCTATCCCAGCGATTGCTCGGCGAAGGCTCCTAGAGAGAGCCCAAGGCGACGGTGAAGGGAACGGGTGGCACAGCAAGACCAGTCTTGGATGGCTGTCTGAAGGGAAGTCAGCATGACCATCGGCTGCATTCTTTTTTTTTTTTGCAACGACGCAGCGTGGGAAAGTAGGGACGACAATGACGGTTGCGGGCAGCGGAGCGTGCTAGTCGGGTGCAGGTGTTTGAAAAGACGGAGAGAGGTGGGCGCAGGGCTAGGGGCGGATGGGTATCGCGAATGGGAACAAGCAGGGGCAGTGGATGGAACGGCGCGCTGGTCATGGGCGTGGAAGAATGGCGAGCAGAGGAAGCATGAGTCGCGAATCAAGTGTGGGGATGTGGAGAGAAGTGATGCAATGTGAAGACGCCAGCGACAAAGCGGCTCTGCGCGCTGGAAAACATACCCGAAGGTGCCAGTGCGACGGCTCGTTTTCAGCCTCAAGGCGGTGTCGAAGAGGGCTGCCGATCGCAAACATCAACTCGGGCGGGTGCAGACAAGACAAGCCCCGGGTCGCGTGTCGCATGGAGGAGGTGACAGTAGACAGCAGTCAGCGAGTCTTGCCTGGCCTCGCAGCTTTCAAGGCCGGACACGAGGGGGTGGAGGGGGCAGTGCGGCTGCGCTGGTGGTGGTGGTGGTGGGCGAGGAGGCTGATTGCGGGGGGCTTTGGGCCGTAGCCTTGTGGGCGCAGATGGTGGAACAGGCGGAAGGCCCGGAGCAAAGACAGTGCGAAAAGGCGGGGGTGAAGGGACGGTGTGTGGGTGCTGCTGGCGACAGAGGGGACGACGGGTGCGGCTCTGGACTGAAGGACAAGTCGTCGAAGTCGTCGTCGTCGTCAGGCCCGATGCTCTTCGCTCCATGGGCGAGGCGCAGCCCAGCGGCAGCTTACCTACAGCGCGAGGCTCCAGTCCAATCCACAGATGAGGCTCCCACCGAAGCAGGGCAAAGCTTCACCCTCTCCCCGCTTTGCAACCCGCTAGCTGCTCTGGGCGCCCCCCCACAAGCGTAGCCACTCCACGGGGTCGGTCGATGATCAAGTCCAGGCCGGGCTCACTTCGCACCCACTCGTTTGCGTCGCCGCCCCAGTTGTTTCGCCGCGTTTTGGCCATGATGCTTCTGCGACGGATTGCTGCAACTACAGCACAGTACTGCGCTCGGCTTCCTGGAATAGTCATCCTGACTCTGGCGAGCATCATCAGCCTGGCTAGCCGCCATGCCATGTCCATGGCTTGCCATTTCCAGGCTTCCATCAGCCCGCCCAGCGGCCCCGAGCGCTAGCTTACGGCGTGGCCTGACCGTTTCCAAGCTTGTGCTGCGCGCTGCTCAAGCGACCACCAACCCGCACTTCCACCGCTCCAGCCAGCGTCTAGATCAACCCTAGGCCATGTACGCTTCTCATTGTTGCTACCCGGACACTGGTCCGTTATCGACTACATGTGCATGCCTGTGCGAGCACAGTCTGCAATCCCGCCCTCGCTTCCCCGCCATCACAATCATGCCCGGCCTATCGTACAGTCTCATGCTGTCTGCGCCCTTGGTCCATCTATTACTGTACCCACCAGAAATGCTTCGACACTTTGTGACTATGACGGCACCCTCCCCACTTACCATGACTTGTCGTGGCGGGTAAGAACGTGCTCAGCGCCTCTGAAAACAAAACAAAAACAAACCATGCATGGTAAAGCAGACGCTGCCGCCAGAGAAACGCTATCCCACGCATGATATCAACCAATCCCATTTTAGCCTCAGCCGCAATCCCATCGGCTGCCCACGTGCATGACCTGACTACGCTTCCGGCTTCTTGCCGAATCCGGGAATCCCTGCGAACTTGGAGCCCGCAGGCAGCCTGGGCCGGCCAAAGTTCTCGTCCAGGTCGAGGATGACCTTGAGTGCGTTGCGGCTGCGGAGGTACGGCAGCGGTGCCTTGGCTTCCTCAAGGCCCATTGAAGGCTCGAGGCTTGACGCATCTGCATGGCTAGAGCCCGGCATTGGCAGCGCTTGCAACATGTAAGCATCTGCATTGCACAAAACGCCGTGAACCACTTACCTCGTTGTAGCACCTCGTACCCGGCCAACGTGAACCCAAACTGCGGCGACGATCGCATAATACGGGCCGGCCCACCCTTGAAGAATGCCTTGAATCCCTCTTCTTTCCAGATGGTGCTGGCCGCATGGCGAAGACCAGTATACGCAACCTCTCCCTTTCGTGCTTCTACCTGTAACCTAGTCTTGATGACGTCACACGGTGTGGTCAGATACGCCGCAGGCATACCGGCAATGGCGCCAGCACTCAGCATCTGTAGAACGCCCAACGACTTTTGCGGGCTCTCGCCGAACACGTCCCTCTTCAAATGGCTGTAGGTGGGGAAGTAGATGGCCGAGAAGGGAACTATTCACCCCATCAGTCAGGCTTCTCGCCATAATCGTGCCATCGTCACTTACCATCGCGCAAAAGACAGGCGCTGGCCCCCTTGTACAAGCCAACGAGACCCAGGTTCCGGACAATCCACATGGCCGATCGCCTTGGGACACCCTCGACGTTTTTGGAAAGCTCGCCCTGGATCTGTAACCGAATCTTGACAATCTCAAGGGGGTTTGTAAAGACCTTTGGTGTTGCATGTTAGCCCTCCTCCTGTCAAGTCCATCACCGCGACAGCATGACTTACCACTTGGCAAGCACCCGCAGTGCCACCAGCCAACATCTCAGAAGTAAACTTGATCTGGCCAGTCGACTTGTCCGTCAGCTTGCCTCGAACAAGGTCGTTCACTGTGAGCTTGATGGCCTTTTCCGGCGCTACACCGACAAGCTGGGGAAGCACGCCGGAATACAGACCCTTGAACCCCTCATTCTTGATGACCTTCTTGGCGCAGTCGAGCGAGTTCTTGTAGAGCACATGCCCAACGCCCGAGCTCCTCTGGTTCTGCATCCTCGTCTTGACAAGATCGATGGGGTAAACCATAAAGGCACCAAACGCACCAGCCAAGGATCCGAGAGCAAAGTGGTGGATAGACTCGAGTATGTCGTGCCATATAGTTTTTGTGCTCGCAAACACCTTTTGGCCTGCTTCCGATATGCCGCCAGCTGCCAGCGATCCTACCCTGTGCCAGGAAGGGTCGAGAACGCGGGCAAAGTCTCGCAGGCCGAGTCGCCCAGAAGCTTCGTCCAGACCGGCAAAGTGGAAGAGAATGTCGGCCTCCATGGGTGTGTAGAGATTGAAGCGACTTATCCTTGCGGCCTCGTTGAGAAAGTCGGCGCGAGTAATCTTGCCGTCGTGACTCTTTTGTGTTGCATTGCGGACTATCAGCTCAATCATGTCCATCTGCTGGATGACATTTTGGAAGGCGCGGACATTGGCGTAGGAGATCTTGCTCCCAACAGAGATGTTGCAGAGCGTGGGCAGGTTCTCGAGGAGGTAGTCGGAGAGCTTGTGGCTCGCAGTCTCGCGTATTATGCGCTGGAAATGCTCGGGCTCGATGAAGCCGTCCTTGTTCTTGTCAAAGTAGGTGAAGCCCTGACGCACACGCTCTCCCTGTAGCCCTCGCAGCAACTGGGCAAACTGAGGGTACGTCATGGTATGCCTGTGCTTCTTAGACCCAATGTAAAGAGAGGCCCAGCCGCCCTCCCAGTCAAAGGGCAGGCTGTCCTCGGTCTTGTGCGCCTTCCATGTCTCGTAGAAGTCGTCAAAGTTGATGTAGCCGGTCCGCCGCTTATCGAAGAAGCGGAAAACGACCTCGTACTCGGCGTCGGGCTTCGCAAGCAAGTTCTGGAAGACGGACCAGTCATGGATGCTGACCTTGCCCTTCTGGTCGCGGTCGGCTACCTGGAAGAGGATGCCATACTGGAAACGCTTGATCTTGTGCTGGAAACGGGCGCGCCGTTAGCTTCAATCTTGACTCGACACACGGCAGAAAACCCTGCTTACGTAGTCTTCGCTCTCGGGTGCGACAGCCGTGATGAATTGATCCTCGTTGAGATAGTATTCACCCGACTCGTCCTTTTCGGCATGCCTCATAAAGGCGGCGCGCGTGAGCTGCGATAGCTGGGGCTCGTCCGTCGTGCCCAGCAGCACCTCGCGCACTTCTTCCTTGACGGTCGCCATGGTGAGGAGCTGACACTTGTCTGGGACTCTGCGAATGCAATTGACCTAGAGGGGAGGCTGCAAGGCCAGTGTGAGGGTCGCGAGGGCCAGGACACGGTGTGGTGAGTCGGCCAACCCGCCGCCGCTTGCGAGCTCGGAGCTAAGCTAAATTTTGAGAGCGAGCTATTTGCGGGGTCGGAGAAAGCGTGGGGAAGGCACGGATGAGAGGACCTGTTGTTACCAACTGCAACCTGTCGACGGCACAAGCAATCCACCAACCCCCCCCGTGTCTACGTGAGACTGCATTCTACCTGGTATCCTTCGCGCGCATGCGAATGAACCGGCTTCACCGCCTCATCGCCTGATCTCGCCTCACTATCGCCCCTGGCATGGCGCCATTGGACGTCACTTTGAAGAGCCTCGATGCGTGTCTCGAGCCTCAACCCACCATCCCGGAATACCCTATTTGCTGTGCGCGGGTGCAGCCGGTATTGTCGCGGCTGCCGATCCCCATAAGGCGCTGTGTTGCGAGAGATGCCAATTACACCGATCGTCGTGTCAGGCTTTAGCGCCGCCCATCGCCAGGCACAGCCGATCTTTGGGGCAGCAACTGTCTAGCACTACTTATATTGCTCACTGATAAGCCTACATTTCAGCATCAGACTCGGAAGACTTGGCATATGGTCATGTGACGGCAAATTGTCCCCATACGGATTGAATGGACTACTGGTATCTATGCCTGTTCCCCTCAGCTCAACCACGCCCTGATGACACGACATTCTGGATTCTTGAACCCTGCCATCAAGCTTTGACATCCCATCGGAAACATGCAATGTCTCTTCAACATCTTTGTTGGTGGCGCTGATACTCCTGGCTCCGCGCTGCTGCCATGTCCCTTCGCTGTTGCTCTGCCTCAGCTAAAGGCATAAATCGCTTGTCCCACATATAATACCACGTTACGCAAAGAGCGATGCCCACAAGGGCTGTCATAACCCCAATAATGAAGATTATGACATGGGCGAAAGCAGCGATCCCGTCTAGAGGCGTCCGGGTGTAATCCGACATTTGAACGCAGGTATAGCTGCCGAGGAAGAATAGGAACAAGCCGGGGATGCAAAGGCAGCGCCACGGGACCCGATTGAGACGATCCATCAATGTTTTGTTCAGTAATGGTTCGTGACTCATGTCCATGTCCGCCATTGGTGCGTCGTAGTTTGGGTGTAAAGTAGGTGGGACTGTAGTGAAACTTGGGGGGAGGAGATGGCTACGGCTTGGAGGAACGTGGCAACTCTATATACTACAGCTACGTCACATACGCTCTTCTGAGTAAAGTAAAAAAAAGAGCCTTTTGCTCCAACATGACGGCCCTGCGCATCCTTGAATCGGTTAACACGGCATTTACAAAGATCCCGAGTAGCCACAAGACTTGCTAAACGGATCGCGGATAGCAACTCGAGCACGCGTTGTGATGAGTTTGTAACAGCCAAGCATACCATTACTTCAGAATAGCAGCGTTGGTTAAATTGGAAAGATATTCACACTGTCCTGCTAAAGTAGCATCTTAAGTGTTCGACTTACTTGTCGCGGGTCCACAGTAAAATTCCACATTCTGTGCACATGTAAGCAGTAGGTTCTTGGGTCCCTCCGTGCTTACCAAGTTGGAATGCCCCACCAAGTGCGGGGTACACACCAAGCTCTGATCTCCCTTTGACACATCTAGATTATTTATTTTGGATTTTCGCCTTCCTCCATCGATCTCATATCTGGGCCGGTAACTCAGTGGTAGAGTGTAGGACTGCAGTTGATTCATGACCACATTCCCGAAGCCACCGGTTCGACTCCGGTTCGGCCCTGTTTTTTTGCCCCTTTTGCGAGTCTCCGTTTCTTTTTTGCTCCGTCCCCTAGCTTTTTTGGATCTTTTTTACGTCACCTTCCTTGGCTATTGATCTACGGCACCTGGTGGGAAGGACGTTAGTTGAAATTGTTTGGCTGGCTCTGTCGTGAAGGTATCTTTAAACAGTGTAACGCTTGAGAGCGAAGCATAGTGCCGACCAGTGGAATTGAAAGGGCACGAGGTCATCCACAGCCGCTCTATGATATATATCGTATATCTGAGTTGGCATGTTCTATCTTGGATCATCTGAAACCCATCACTGACCTTCTATTTCTTCCACGACAACTTCTTTCTTCGCTCGTATATTGAGTGTCTCCTCCTCGTACACCTCCTCAATATGCGTATTGGGGAAAGCCCTCCGCAACTCCTCGGCCATATATCTGATGCCCCAGTCTTCAGCCTGTCGGTGTCCCACACAAGCTACCGATATCCCGAGCGCTTTAGCAGCTTCCAACCCACTGGAACGCGGCTGGCCGGTCAGGTAGAGTACTTGTCTGCCATCCTGCTCAGGTACAATCCAACCTCGCCCTCGTGCCGTGTCTAGTATACGATGCACTTCATCCTCATTAAACGCGTTCATGATCGCAATGATGCGTATCTCATCAGATTTCCCCGCGAGCGCGAGCTCTGAAGCACCAAATTCGTCCTGTGTGCGTCTTGAAATCTCGTCTAAAGATACAGAGACTTTTCCAACGATCCCAATCTTCCTCTCTGGATCTCCCCTGTATCCCTGCACACAAACACAATCCGCGATATCCATGCCCAGCCGCTCCGCCAGCGCCGTGTTCCATCCCACTGTAAGCACCTCGTCAAAAGCGGAGTGGCTCGAGAGTACGAGTGTGCCTTTTCGTACGTTGCGCCGGTCGAGGTTGAAGGGCCGATGTAGGAAGCAGAGCGTTCGTGGCGGTCGAGGGTGAGTATGCGGAACAGGTGCTATGAACGAATAGACACCCGGAGTAGGAGTGACACTCAGCACGACTTGCTCGACCACAGCAGTGTCTGCATCGTAGCAAGAGTTTCGAGGGACATGGTAGAGCCGTTGCACATCGTTTTCCTTTAGTGGTAAATAGCTCTCGACGAAGCGGGTTACCACCGCATGTGTTGGTTTCTTGGGTTTGGACATTGAAAGCAGAAGTTGGAAGAGTCTATTCATCTAGTATGCGACAAGCAAGTCTTCCTAAAGCTTTGTGGTTTTTTTTACTTCGAGTACGTCATCGTAGACTATAGTGACTACACATTCAATGCAACTACCGCTCGTGTTCATTCATCGCGTCTTGAACGCTGGAAGTTTTTCGCCATGTTGAGAATGGTGAGCCTCGAAGACATTGTGCGATATATGTTAGGACAAGGAGCGATTAATGGCTTCTCGGGGAGTCCTATGCAGCGGCTAGAGACCCAAAAGGCACTAGGCCAATAACAGCCTAGGGCAAAGAGGCAGTATCCGTCTCTGAATTGTCATTATGAATCCATGGGTCAATACATGCCGAATAGATTTATTGCCAAAATTTATGCCAGTGGAACTGGGGTCCTTGAGGATCTGACGTCTGATAGCCTCATGAGTGTAACCAAGTTGCTGACTAAGTGCACGATTTTCCGCGGCTTCTCCATCTTTCGGTCAACATCCATTGTAGCGTTGAGTCATACCTTATCCATAGTTCCTAAACTCTGCAAACAGACCGTAGTTATACCATCGCAATTATGGGTGCTATCACGGCGCCTGCTGTAGTCGGCGCTCTGCAATGTCAGAAGAACTCGTATCTCCAAACCCTCGACACTGAGGTTGTTTCCTGCGAAGAATTCTTACCACCCAAAACAAGCCAACAGACTGGAAAATCCAAGTCAAAGAAGTCGACCGATCCAACAAAAGGAATCGAGAACGGGGACGCATCCGGCAGCAAAACATATCTTATTGAGCTCGCCGATTCTGTTCTGTTCCCCGAGGGTGGCGGCCAACATACAGACCACGGCGTCCTGACCACCTTGAAGGACGATCAAAGCAAAGAAGAGATACCAATACGAAGCATACAACGCCACGGCCTGCGCTGCATACATTTTTCTCCTACGCCGCTCACTCCTGGAACGCCGGTGCGTCAAACGGTCGATTTCGCCAGGCGCTGGGATCTCATGCAGCAACACACAGGGCAGCACCTTCTATCCGCCATCATGGACGGCATAGATCTACCAACGCTTGGATGGAGCATGGGCCAACCCGGAGAAATGAACTACGTCGAGTTGCCACGAAAACCATCAGACGAAGAAATGCAGCAGATACAAAAAGACTGCAATGCAAAGATCAGGGAGAGCATGCCAATCACGGTTGAGACGCCAGAGGGCAAAGGGAGTGACAGCCTACCCGAAGACTACGACAAAGAAAAGGGTGTTGTGAGATTCATCAAGATCGGAGACATGGATTACAACGCTTGCTGTGGCACCCACCTCCAAAATTCGGCGCACATCAGCGTCATCCTCCTCCATCACACTCAATCCGTACGAGGAACAAATTGCAGACTGTTTTTCACGGCTGGCGACCGCGCTATCAGTATGGCTACCCAGGCTGTCAACGGTCTTCGGACTATAGCCGTGTCCCTGTCTTCCGGTTCGGCGCCCGCGGATGTAGCTGCTGGCGTGCAGCGAATGAGCGACCAAGTCTCCGAGGCAAGAAAGAAAGAAAAGAAGCTGCTTGCAGAAATTGCGTCGTTTGAGGGCGAACGCATCAAGGCGCAATTGCAGAGCCACGGGGTAGCTTTCTCCTATCGCGCAACCGATGGGTTAGACTTTATCAATATGGTGTTCTTTGAAGTCAAAGATGCGGTCAAGGAGCGAGACGGCGTTGTGATATTGTGCTCCGGTGAAGTCAAGACCTCGGGTTCCATTCTCATATTCGGCAAACCAGATTTGGTTGAAAAGATGGCAGCCAAGGCCAAGGAAGTTGTGAGTACAGCAAAGGGCGGTGGTAAAGGAGAGAAGTGGCAAGGCAAGGTTATCGAGTGGCAGAAGGGCGAGATAGAAGCGTTGAGAGACGTTGTGAATACGCACTAGGTATTGTAGTAGTATGTATGATAAGTAGATAGATATATACATCAATGAAGATGGACAAGAAGATGGGTCCTAAGGGTATTGAGCGAGCGCCCTAGCGGTGCGCCTCCTCAGATGCAACAGGCACAGAAGAAAATTCCATATACAAGAAACAAAAGGCCCAAGGCGTATGCACACCCCGGGCGAAAGGCTGAAGAAGAAGGGTATATCTGAATGTGGTATGAGTCTCCCATATCAAGGAAGGGAATCAAATCAAATCACCTGGGCTGTACGCCCAGTGTCGGTATCCAGGGCGTAAGGACAATCATGCACTGTACACTTTAACGGAGTTGACAAGCCAATATGTCTGTTCATTGTCAACAAAATTCGTTCAAGGGGATGCATATATCAAGACTCACGTCAGAAAAGTTCTGCGGCTGACTCGCCACATAGGCGTTGCAGCTGGGGTTGATGGAGGAACATTGCGGTGTTGAGCCCCAGACACCGCCAGCCCAGTCACCGCAGAAGGTAATGTCAAAGACAATGTTGAGGTTCCTGAACTTTGCATCGAAGTCGCATCCTGCAAAGTTGGCTACCGGCTTGCCCCAAGTGGACGGGTCTGGGTTTCCGCTCTTGATGTTTGAGGGTACATCACGAGTAGCAAAGTACCAGACTTTGATGCCAGAGCTTGTCCAGAGAGTAGCGTAAACACCACCGCCGTTGGCATTGAATGGCGTGCCGTATGTCACGGGGTTATTGGCCATTATGCCGCAGCCATTGAAGCCTCCTCCCGCACCGCAATCTGCGCCGTTGATGCGAGAACCAGATTCACCGCCCGAGCCGATGGTCGGAGTGCAACCGGGGGAGCTATGGAGGGTGACCTGGTTGGAGTTGGACAAGTGCACGCCTTCATAGATGTCGATCTCGCCTTGGTTTGGCCAATTGGGACCGACCATCCAGCTGGGATACATTAGTGCGTGTTCACCTCATAGAAGATGGGTTGCGTACAAGGCAGGCCACGAGCCACATGCACTACCCGGAACATGTGCGAAGTCTGCAATGACAAGTGCGTGGTTATATGCCGTCTTGCTCTGGACTCGTACACTCTTCCGCCCTGGACCATTCGGGTCGAGTTGAGATGTTGAGTCTACTCCCATATAGACTTGTCCATTCTGTGTCTTGAGCAAGCCTTGTTGCTGTGCCTGCTGCAGGTTGACGTAGTCAACAAATCCATCTGTTACACATGTTAGTGTGAGGTGCTATAAATCTAGACCTGACCAACATACGCGTAGGATCAGCGATATCCTGGACATCAAACTTGGAAACCCAGTTACTGGCATCATAGGTATCGATCAAGTTGTAAGCAGCCGAAGCGGCGAAACCGTCCTCGGACGGGTGAACAAAGGAGCTGCCGTTCTGCCAGGAACCGGGCCCTGCGGGTAGTGCGGTGGCACAGCGCCAAAAGAGCGGAATGGAAACGAAGAGTGACTTGAAAGACATGATAGTAGGCGTATATACTAGAGAGTATGGATGTATAGTCGTACAGACGCAGATGCCGGGTTTGTGTCCTATACTTATAGCTGTGCATATTGACTGTGCATGCTCCTATGCCCCCATGCAAAGAGTCGACGATAAATCTCGGTCTGCTGCGCGATGCAGAAGGCGTTCCGCTCCTAGGAGATTGCGTGACCTGGTGTTCTACTGGCCAAGGTTCTCATTGGGCATTGGTTCGAATCAGTGACAAACCCCTTGTAGTGTTGCAATACACAATGTGACGAATGCGCCATGCTCGAACAGTTCGCGGGAGATTCTCCCCTTCGGGCAGTTCGAAATTGCCCATGGCAAACGTGTGCGTCCCGCATGATGAGGGTCCAGACACCGGTAGCCTCGTGGTAGAAGTAGCGGCGATTAGTCTTACTTGGTGTTTGGCGGTTTCAGTAGTTCTGCTGGCGAAGTCGGTTAGAGGGCTGTGAGTGGTGGGCGTGCCTAGCATTCTGATTAAAGTGATCTTACTTCCGCGGATGGGGTCGGTTCGCAATAGCGAAGCGAGAAAGAAGGAGATTCCATTAGCAAGAGTGTTAAAAGTTGTTGACTGTCGAGAACAAAATAGGGTTGCGCCTTTTTCTTTCTTCTGTGCAGAGGTTCGCGCATCTTTTGGGGAACGGCGCTTTCGGTCGCCAATTGCGCTACTCGACCCTTCCACTTCCTGAAGCGAAGGAAACTTGCGACTTTGTCGACGAGTATGATGTGTCAACTGCTAGGAGACAAGTGAGAAGACTTCGGGACGTTGTGGTGGTTAGTCTGTCGCACTAACCCCGCAGTTCATCCCCATGCAAAGGAGCATCTGATGTTCGAGGTCACACTGGCCGGCTTCCACGCCCCACAGAATCTTCCTCACCGCGCATTCACCGGCAATGCAGCCTCGAATCCAGACAAACGGCGCATGCGGAGAGCTCGCGTGGTTCAACGTCGCACTGCTTAGGCCTATGCAAGTTTCGAAACGTCTCGCTGCATGGTCTCATGCTAAAAGATGCTCACCGCTCACACTACACAGTGTGTTTTTACTCATATCACGGCACCGATCATAACTGACGCAGGGGGCCAATCAACGTCATGTGCAAGATGGAGGGAGCTTGTTAGGTTGACTGTGCTCGGGTATAAAGAGCGGAGCAAGGGATGGCTTGAACGCGGGTGTTGGTGTCGCCTTTCAACTCCTGGAACTCGTCTCTCGTAAATAGCCGTGAATGGTTTCATGGAGACTTTAAATTCTGTCATTGCTTTGAGCTGTGCATTGCAAATCTCTAGACTTGCACAACGTTGATGTGTGCATAGATACAAGTGTGGGATAGGCATCATTGCTTGCAAGCTCAAACATCATCCAGATAAAGACTCCTCGATATATTCTTTTCTCTCGTCTGTTACATTTGTGCTTTGTTGTCCTGCCAGTTTGCGTCACTGTCCACACTGTCGCTGTCCCCAGGCCACTCACCATATGCATTGAGCAGTTCTTGATCTCACATAGCCATCAACTACACGGAATAAACGTTATTAGCTTGTCGTGTTTGCTTAGAAAAACTGCATGTTCATGCTGTGTTTATGGCGACTATCTGTCTTTTCAAGACTCGAAGCATCTCAAATTTAATGCGCATCCCCTATCATGAGCCGTCTTCGTAGCGCTACTAGTAACCACTACTTTGAATACATCCTGGTATTTTATTTTGGCTCTGTAAAGTTGTCGCTTCCTGACCATGGCAGTCCCCGAGTCGCGGAAGATCCTCAAGTGAGACCTCTAGATGTGACCGAGTCATTGTACCCCCCCAGATGCTCAGTTGAAGTGAACTACACATCTATGGAAAGAAAAAAAATATTCATTACGGCTATATGTGATCTCAGACAATATTGAATTAAGGGCTTGGTGTTTCAAGTGGCATCACTGTGCACTACTATATGGATTGTCGTACACCTGCCTATCTATCAAGACAGCTCCCTTAATGTTTCTCTCGCGAACCTCAGCGTTTTTCCACTATGTGTTCACAGCGGTCACTATGGCAAACCCCTTTGCTTGCATATTCACTATAACACGTTTCCATGCTTTCACAGAACTATGTTGAGCCCCAGAAGACCTGTGTATTCACTGTTCTATACAACAGTGACTGCTTGTCATAGTCGCATAATGACTCCGCTCGATGGTTTATGAGAGCTTCCTGGCTCTGAAGGAAGCTCTAATTCAGAAAAACAACTCCGCAACCGAACAGGAAGCCTCAACTTCGCCATGGCTCAAGGTCCTAATCAACCCATGGGCCCCACTCCCACCTCCAACCCTCGCCAGCAGACTGTTACCGTGGACGCAACTAAGCCCCCGACAGAAAAGAGTTTGCGAAACATTGCAAATACCAATGCATCCTTGAAGTTTGTGACAATATTCACGGTTCTTCCAACCTGCTTTGCTTTGGTGTTGTCGCTGATCGCGGACAACCCAATGCATACTCCGACACTTCGCTGGCAGTGGTTTCCACTACTATGGGAAGAATGCCTACTACTCGCCATGTTCCTTTGGGTTATACGCCTTGTCCATTACTTTGGCGGATTTGAGTCGGCGTCTTGTCCTTCCATCTGGCACCGGATGTCTCTCTTCTGGCACATGGCACCAGTTGTTTGCATCTGGATGTCAGCTGGAAAGGCGCGTATCGCCGCAGACCCCTCCCTTGTTTGGTTCAGCTCTATCGTGTTTTTTCGATACTGGCGTACCGCTGTCGCCCTCTTGTTCATTCTTCAACACCAGCCGACTCGGTGGATCCCAACAGGAGAGCAGCCCAAGTACTTTTCATCCCATTGCACAGTCATTGTACCGACCAAAGGCCCCGGAGACAAGGTTGAGTCTGTTAACGTGTTCGAGCGAATGGTCACTGGCGTCCTAAAGAACAAGCCCAAGTGCCTGATCTTCTCGGCGCCGACTGATAAGGCAGTGGAACACATTAAGCAGCAGGTAGCAGCAATTACCGCAGATTATTCCGAATATCGACAGTCTACCGAGATCAAGTACACGTCGGATGCTAACGTCATGAACAAGCGCTACCAGTCAGTGGCGGCATGGAACTTGGTGGAAACCCTGATCGTGGTCAATGCAGATGATACCGCTATTTGGGAGTCTCCGCGGTTTCTCGAGTTCGCAATTCGGCCTTTCAACAACCCAAAGGTCGGCTTGATCGGCACGACAAAGTGGGTGGAGCGTGTCCCTGGCAATTCTCTCGTGGCTGGATTTTGGAACATGGTTGGCAATGATTACCTCAGCCGTCATAACTTTGAAATCCTGGCTTCGTTCATCGCTGATATGGGCATATTTTGTGTGTCGGGTCGAACTAATCTTATCCGCACAGAAATTGTACAGGACCAGCGCTTCCAGGAGGAATTCTTGGAAGAGTATGTCTGGGGGGCTTTCTTCAAGCGACTCGCGTCGTGGGGAGAGTGGAGCTCAGCCTTTCAATCTTTGTTTGACGTGCTCTGTAAGCATTTTGAGTGCATCACTCCGCGTGGTGTCGGGCCAGTTAAAGCAGATGACGACAACTTCATTACACGCTGGGCCATCAACGTGGGATGGGATGTAGCGGTTGAGAGCTCGCCTGAAGCAAAGATTACCACTCAACTGGGCGGAATGGAACCTTCGGGACTCCTACCCTCCAAGTATGTCGGCCAATGTGTCCGTTGGAGCCGGACGACCATGCGCCAAAATCCCGAGGCACTCCTTTCCGACTTGACTGTCTGGATGAAGTGGCCAATTACAACTTGGATGACATATATTGCGTGGCTCCATAATGCAGCACTGCTGTGGGACTTTGCAATCATTTGGACGTTTACCCACACCAAGTTTTACACCCTGTCTCCATATCGCGCGTGGCTTATGGTTTCTCTAACCTTGGTTATATGGTTGTCAAAACTGATCAAGACTATTTTATGGTACAAGTAGTATCCTAAGGATATTCAGTACTTCCTCCCCCAGGTGCTGTTCTCATACTGCCATTCTCTCATCAAGTTTTATACCATCTTCACCTATGGTGACTTGAGCTGGAATGGGCGTGAGAAGGATATAGAAGAGAGCAAGAAGGACATTGAGGAAAACAACAAGGACAAGCGGGTCTTACGGTTGAACTCGACAGAGTTTACCTAGCTGTCTTCGATGACTTGAATCCTTGCTAGTGCCTATCTAGGTAGGCTAAACTGACTGCATGGTTAGTTAGCAAGTCTTCTGTGATTGCCACTTTCAATGTAGATGGCTGTAGAGCCAACTATAGGGCAATTACATGGGAGTGTTTTGTCTGGAGGAGAATTTGGCTTGTTACACTGATCGTCTTCCTTGGACGAGGGATATTGGATTATTTTCTTTCGGCGATCTCTTTTTGTTTGTTTTTGATACCCCCCTAGATGCAAAAGTAGATAGGTTGCGAAGGATCAATCAATTTCGAGTTTGAACATGTTTGATTTTTTTTTCACAATGCTGGATCACTGTGTGACGTAGATGGCTGTCGAAACATGATGGCGAGAAGTCGATATTGTCGTGCTGGTTGATGTGGTGTTTGGGGAGTTGGGCAACGGTCTGAAGTGACGTCACTCAACACTTTCAGGCTGAGACGTCGAGTGTGTCATGAGCCTCTTTTAGGTTGATAAAGACTAGCAAAGTCGTCCAGTTTGTCTCAGAAATGAGCAAGACATGAATCGAGAGACTTGGGTAATACCACCTGATTCTTACCTTTTCCGCGGACTACCTAGGTGACCTTGCGCACCCGACGTAATGGATACTCTATGCTCCACTCCAACTCTACTTTGACCACATCCATCTCCACATTACACATGAATGGGCTAGTTATCACAGGCTTGGTCTAGTAAGGCGGAAATGGTTGACAAGGCCCACGACTTTCCGGTCTCGATCACGTTGCTGGTCCACAGGCAGGCGCAATGTCATAGTCCTTGCCGGTCTGGAAATAGTAGTAGCATGGGTGAGGTCTCAGTATGGTCGCCGAACAAACCACGTCTATACTGCAGCTTTTCCAAGGAACACGATGTCGTCGACATGCACCCTAGGCACCCTGAACCCTACAAGTCCAAGTATTGTCACCAGCGTGCACATACGTGAATGGCCAGCTTGATTGACGCTGTCCCTCAGGACTGGGGTAAGCGATAATTGGGGGCCAGAATCAGGAGAACGCGGGGGCCGTTCAAGCGAGAGAGAAAGAGAGAGAGAGCCGGCGGCTGCCAAGGCCCCTCTCACAATTAGACTACCAGCGAGTCCTCCAGGACCTAGGGCATGTTTTGCGAAACTGAAGGGTGCATAGTGGAACTAATCTGTTACGCGGGCCAATAAGCCCCTTTTCTGGCTGTGCATGTACAAAGTGAGGGCGTTTGTTTTTGACTTGCTTGCCGGTTCGTCTTTAGACCCTTGCCCCTACCGTGATTACGGGTGTCGCCATTCTAGCCGTCAGAAACGAGGTGGCGTCTTTGGGCATTGGTATTTCGGTTCCGCAGCCGTCCGCGCCATCTATCCGTGGACAGTAGCAATTATAGTCCAGGCTGCCAGCACACCCCCCCATGGGCTGGATTGCGAAGAGTAGTGATTGGACGCACGCAGGGGACAACGGCGGCCCCATGAGCGGGTTGAGGCAGAGACAAGGGACACGTGATTGCTTCTCCTAGATGCCGGCAAGCCTCACGAAAACACTCAAAACATCGGTTGACTAGGCTTATTCAAAAGTATGCATGCGACACATTTGCACGGCGTTCAGTGGAAAATGCATGCTAGGATGCCGTGGTCGGCCAAATGAGCCATCCGGTCATGTGCAAGTCGCAAAGGCAGCTTAAGGCGAGTGTCGTGAGGCTCTGCTCGTGGCAAGTCAGACCATCAGTCAGGCCACCAGCCAAAGCCACAGTCTGCAGGTATGAACAGCGAAAAAGCATTTGGAGGCGCCAGGCAGGACGACTACTCGTCAGTTCGTTCAAGTAGGCTTTGTATCCTTGCTCTTGTTCGGCCCGTCCTCTGTCTCAGGCCCCCAAGATGGTATGGTGTCGCTCGTGGTGGGCGGGAAGGATCGTCGACCCATCTGGCCGGTGCTTCCTCCCTCCTTTCTGGGTTCGTGGCTTGGTAGTGGGGTCATCTGTGCTTAGGCGAAGCCGACGCCAGCAATCTAACTCTCCACCATCCCTCCACTCGCACCCACTCGCACGCTGTCAGGCCGGTCAACGGCGGTCGACAGCTAATATGGCGCGTCACAAACTGTAACGGGCAGTGTCACTAGCAGCGCTGCCCCTCGGAGTTGTACCCGCACCCTTGGGCGCTGCGAATGCGAGATGTGCGGTTGCAACAAGGCCAAAATTGGCTCCCGAGCTCGCACAACTAGGTTTGGGTGCAACTGGCGCACCCGCACTATTTACCTACACACACACACACATACACACACTACAGCGCGCCCGAGCCATGGAACGCCCATCCTGCGTCCTGGGATCGTTCGCATGGTATGGGACACCAGATGCCTATAGCTCGCGATATCTGGTATGCTAGCTGGTGTTCCAAACTATTGGTACTCACCTAGCAAGCACTCCTGTGCTGATCATCCGTCACGGTGGCTTTGGGCTTCTTTTGTGCCTGCACACCACTTGCTGCTGCTGCACCTTGTCTTGTGGGGCCTTCCAGAAGGGGATACCAGATAGACAGCGACTCTGGTACCCTACCCGTCACAGACAACACTCTTGAGCCTTTGCCCAATCACCGGCCAGGACAAGCGAAGGAAGCAAAGTTTCAGGAAAGGGCAGACGGTCCAGATCACCTCACAAGGCTTTCACGCCGGGAAAGACCGCTGGCCCAAGAGCTCGACATGTTGGCCTGGTTGCTTTGACAAGACTAAATTGTAGCAAGCCTCTCGAGGACGTGCTGGCAGTCCCAAGTCCCAATTGAGGTACCGGCTGATGGGGGCGGCGATGGGATGATTCGAGCCTCGTGGAGCGGCGGAAAGAGTGCCCGCGCTTATTCTTGCTGTCAGCAAAGCCTCAACGGTTGTCAGCGTGGTAATGCGGTCCAAGACCAATCGAATGTCGGAAGGCGCAATGAAACACCTGTTGCATATCGGAGACGGCGATTGTGGTCATCAGTTATTATTCGAATTTGAGTGTGCAACAACACGGATGCGGATGGTTGACCGGGATCTCTGCGCAACAGGCTCTTGACGATGTAGCTTATCTGCTGTCGGCCCTTCTCCTCGCTCTGTCCCGCACACTCAAGCCCGCGACTACGCAGGGTCAAGGCCAGTCGCCGAACGCTCTAGACCAGCGCAAAAACGTGTGGCGGTGCAGGCTCTCATCTTCGATCCCAAGCGTGTTCTGGACATGTGGCTAGCATTGTTTTTTCCGCGTACCGTTAACCCAAGACGATTGACGCCATGTACTGCGCATATCGTGGCTAAGCTGCGGGTTTTGTGGTGGCGTGCAGCAGCTATCTTACTGAAACATTGTGTTTTCACAGCTGCAGTAACTTGGTTCCAGTGCCGACGCCCTCGAGCGCAGCATGGTGAAGAGTCGTCTTGTGGTGGTTGCATCACAGTATTGATTGCGTACAAGAAACTGCAACACCCCACGGTCCTTGGCAAGAGATGTAGGCGGTTACGATAGCGAGATTGTCGGTGGCCTCGCATGTCACGAGTTACCAAATTTATCAAGATGGACCATTAGACCAAGCACGTGCTGTGCCCAGGGACGGTTTCGCTTCTGGCTAGGGTGCGATAAGACGAGATGGATTGTCTCTGCGACTAAAATAGTCTGAATCGGGGAAGCGGTGCCAGAGCAAAGGTGGGCTCACCCCCGCACCTGTCACAATTAGTATGTGGTAGTTTAGTTTTTTTGATGACGCCAACCCCCGAGCGGCCTCTGGGGCGGCCTCTTGTATGGACCAGGCAGAAGGAGCTGGCGTTGCACCTATTCATCTTGCACGCCTGGGAACCTGATGATGATGATGATGGTGATGGTGATGGTGATGGCGATGGCGATGGCGATGGCGATGATGATGGTGATGATGTACTAAGAGCCTGGGACATGGATGGACTGATGGCGTAAGACGACTCTCGGTGGAACAGAAGTGTTACATGGCATGGTCGAGGTGCATTTATCACGGTAGCACACTCAATACTCATGCGGCCGTGGTACTGCAGAATGGTATTCTTGGCCGCGACGACGTGATAGGCGGGCTCGTTCCCAGACAGTGTACGGTTCGCGCCCTCGACAACCTTAACCATGACACCGGGTCATGAGATTCCAGGGACCACGCGAAAGAAGATGTCACGCTGACTGCCCGGATTCTGCAGCGAGCATGGTGCAGAACATGGGGTCCGTGTATGAGGACTAGGATTCGGGGAGCGTTTGGTCAAGATGGCAGGCCTGTGCACACACTGGCGTGCGGGTGTAATTGCTCGTTAGCAGGCCAAGCACCCCATGGCTGGGTCGTGTTGTTTTGAGCGGCGCATGGATGGACGGACGGACGGTGGTTTATAAGTCGCAAACCAAACAAAGCACAAGTGCTGTCACACGCGGGCCGTGATTGCTCAGGGAGGTCGAGATGACGCCACGTCGCTGTAGGCTCGCAGGCCGGCCCTGACGGCGGTGACGGTCTAGTATGGCGCACCGCAACATGGGGCTGGTGGTTGGTAGGCGGAGGGAGGGGGGGAGGGTGAGAAACGCGGTGAGGTCAGCGCGGTGGAATGCTTGGTATTGCAGATGCAGACAAGACGCAGACCAGCGCAAGTCGAGCGTACTGTCGACAAGACGCAGGACGGACAACAGACAGGCAGCGAGTGCTGCGCCACGAGCGAGCCTCGCTTAGCTGCCCGATTGCAGGCAATGGTCATGCGGCAAGGCGGTAAAATTAGCAACCGAAGCCGGCCAATGGCACGTCCTCGACCTTGCACCGCCGCTCACCAGCCACAGCTCCTCCTCGCATTGCCGTCCGACCAACGCGAGCGAAAGCTAGAGCGTGGGCGAATCAGAGG
>Ga0265797_10002412_pt1 | contig 31487 bp, 25 predicted proteins | sample P2T30metagenome_FD_192433 | JGI IMG/M metagenome (GOLD analysis project Ga0265797, IMG submission 192433) | Plant litter microbial communities from East Loma Ridge, Irvine, California - P2 T30 | ecosystem: Environmental > Terrestrial > Plant litter > Unclassified | place: USA: California... | reverse complement strand
ATGAATGCGGCCGGACTCGTCGGAGATGTCTTGCTCGGTGCCGACGAGATCGGCCTGGCGCAGGGCGTGCCACAGGGCGAGGTCCTGGTGCTCGTTGAAAGGGTCGAGGTTGCTGCGGATGGTGCCGCGGAAGAGAGTCGGGTCTTGCGGAATAATGGCGAGGCGGGAGCGCAGGTCGTGCAGGCCGATGGTGGCGATGTCGAGGCCGTCGATGGTGATTTGGCCGCCGGAGAGCTCGACGAGGCGGAAGAGCGTCGACATGATGGAGGACTTGCCGGCGCCTGTGCGGCCGACGACGCCGATCTTCTCGCCGGCTTTGACATGCATGTCGAGGCCTTGAAGGACCAAGGGCAGGCCGGCGCGGTAGCGCATTTGCACGTTGTTGAAGTGGATCTCGCCCTTCTCGGGCCAGGAGGGTTGGACGTTGGCGAGGTGGAGAGGAGCTTCTTCTTCGAGCTCGGTGCCGTAGTAGTGGATGCGCTCGGTCGAATTCATGTTGTTCTCGACTTCGGCGAGCTGGCGGACGGTGAACTGGATCATCTGGACGATGGACAGGATGTACGAGAGAACGAGACCACCGGTAGAAGGATCGATGCTGAATCTGGAAGTCACGACCAGGATACCGACGGTGAAGACGAGTAGAGTTCCAATGATGTCCAGGCGTGTGGCGAGCCAACGCTGGTTAGCGTAAGTCAGGAAATATGCGCCATCCATGCTATCGACAGCATCGTAGACAGAGTTGGCGAATTGCTTCTGCAGACCGTACGCACGAATCGTGGGTGTGCCGTTCACGGCCTCGCTGAACTTGGAGAAGACCACACTGCGCAAGACGGCTTCGTGGCGCTTGATCTCACGAGCTGATGCGCGGTAGTAGTTTGCCGAGAAGACAAACATGACCAGAAGAGGAGCCAGGGCGATTGCGAAGTAGTAGTAGTAGGCAATGATAAGGATGAACACCGAGACGATCATAGCCATCGTCAGCGAGAACATGCGGATGGCGTCTGTGAGAACGTTGTCCATGGTGTCGACATCCTTTCCGAAACGGTTGATGATTCGTCCAAGTGGCGTGGTATCGAAGAATGACATTGGAGCACGAAGCACGCGCTCGTATGCTCGTTGGAGCATAGTCTTGCTTGCCTTTGTGCCATAGACAGTCAGGAAGACTGAGAAAGCGAATTGCAGCAATGCCTGCGCGACACCGAGAGCCGCATACACGCCGATGTACTCGCCCTGGGAGTAACCGAACTTGTTCGACGTCCACCACGAGAGCCAGAGACTGGTCGTGATATTCGCACCTTGCGAGATGATGAGCAGGAAAATCACAAAAGGCGCGATGAGGACAGAGCCGCTGGCTTTCAGGTACGCCTTGTAGACGGTCCAGCCAACGCTGTTCACAGCGCGCTCTTCAGCCTGCATCAGGCCACCACCAGGCTTCTTGCCACCCTTCTTCTTGCGAACCATCTTCTTCTCGCCTTCGACCTCATCCTCGTTTGGCTCTTCTTCCTTCTTCTCCTCAGAAGCAGTGGTCTCCATAATCTTCTGGAACTCGGCGTCATCCTGCATAAGCTCATTGAAAGTGCCGATCTTGTGAATACCACCTTCCTTCATCCAGATGATGCGATCGACCTTGGGCAGGACGTGCAGCTGATGCGTAGCGAGCACACGTGCCTTGTTGGCGAGTAAGCCGCAGATGGCGTGATCCATGATGTGCTTGCCCACATGCGCATCGACGGCTGACAGCGGATCATCCATAAGCACGATATCAGCATTGAAATAGATCGCACGCGCAATATTCAGACGCTGCTTCTGTCCACCAGACACTGTGATACCACGCTCGCCAATCTCAGTCATATCGCCGTTGGGCAACATTTCGAGATCCGGGCGGAGCGCACACGCATCGATGACTTCGTTGTACCACCTCCGATCGTACTCCTTACCGAAGGTGATATTGTCTTTCAGAGTAGCGTTCTGAATCCACGCATACTGCGGGCAGAAGGCACGGCTGCCTGCGAATGTAACATCGCCACCCGTTCTGCGCATGTCACCAGCGAGTGCACCAAGGAGGGAACTTTTTCCTGAGCCAACGCCGCCGATGATGGCAACGAGCTCGTTACGACCGATGCTAAGGTCGATGCCGTTGATAGCGAAGGGCTTCTCGTCCCCATCCGCGAGTGTACTACTGCTAACACTTGAAGGCAGCTCCCCAGCAAGGCCCTTCTCGATCAATTTCGACTTGCGTTTTTCTTCCTTCTTGTTCTCCTTGTCTTTGGCTTTGGTCTCTTTCTTCTCCTGCTTGAGCTGCTTCTGGCCTTTAGGTCCCTTGCCTAGGACCTGCTCGGAGTCCTGGGTAGGCGTACGCTCCCAGGTGAAGTTGGCAGATTTCACCGAGATGGCATGTTTGGCTTCAGCGTCCCAACTGGCCTCGTCATGTTGATCTTCAGCATTCAGGAAGTCCTCGATACGCTTCAGAGATGCGTTGGCGTCTACTACCTGGCCGATGACCATGGGAAGCAAGTTCAGAGGAATGCGAAGAGCGTTGAAAAGTGCCAGAGAGGAGAAAACAGGCGCGGGGTCAAGAGAGCCGGCGCCATGTGTGAGAGAGAAGGTGATAAAGGCCAGCATGGATGCGAAAATTGGGATGGACATGGAGACTGCCATGATACCGTTGCGTATCGACAGCAAGAAAGCGATCTTGTTGATCTCCTTCGTTCGGATTTGGTTCAGACGGTCGAGGAAACTGGTCTCCCAGCCAAAGTATTTGACGAATCGTACCGAGGACAGAATTTCTTGCGTTAAGCTGACACGCTGGTCGGTGATCTTGTTGATGAAAGTACGGCGGGACATAAGCGTCTTGATGGAGCGTCCGAGCAGTGGCATCAGCACGACAATCAGAGCGAAGCCGGCGAGAGCACTGTAAGTGAGGTTCACCAAGAGCAAAGCCAAAGTAAGGAAGACCTGTAGAATCGAAGTCCACGTGATGTGGAACATGCCGAAAGCCTGATCGACACGGTATGTGTCGGTGGACATCAAATTGACGATCCTGCCGTTGCTCCAACCTTGACCATCACCAGAGACTCCCTTAGCCTTCTCCTTGTCCAATTTACGCTCGAAGAACTCTTTCTCCTCTTTGCTTCCTGGCTCAAGATTATCCGGACGCTTCTCCGCTCCTTCGCCACCAGCTTTCGCTCTTCCCGAAATTACCATGGCTTTGTCGAAAATGACTGAAATGAGCACAGCGCGGGCCTGGCCACCAACCATCATACCACGGTAAATGAAGTGATTTGTGCACATCGACTGCACGATTTGCATGCCTGTGATACCGAAGACAAGTCCCAGTCCGCGACCAATAGCAGGCGTTGCGCCCAATCCTTGCGACGCATAGTACGCCTCTCCGGCGAATCTGATCAAATACTTCATCACGAATGGCGACATGACTTGCAGAATAGCAGATGTCAATTGACAACTGCCACCGAGAATGAACTCGAATTTGAATGTATCGTACAGAGCCATGGCCATCCTGTTCTTGCCGCCTTGCTCCTTCCTCTTCTTGTATGCCGCATTGAGCTTTTCCGAAAGCACGTAAACACTTCGATCGGGGTTGACCTGCCAGATGTCGTTTAATTCCAGAGGGCGTTGATATCCAGCAACCATAAGCGGGTTTATCCATTGGAAATATAGTACGCTGAAGAACCCAGCCTTGTGTTCTCGTGATACCATGCGCTCTGAAGGGATTGGTGGCGGATTTTTTGACTTGAGAGGGTTCAGTTTCTCGCTCCATGTCTGCTTCCGTGGCGCCAGCTCGGCTTCCTGTTGTACGCTGCTAGCGTAGCTTGTGCCTGTCGCTTGTGTCCAATTACTCGCTGTTCTCTGCATCTCCAACCTCTTCTCTTTCGCAACGTCGTCACCATTTGATGAGGACTCTGCCTCTTCGACGGCTTCCTTGTCGAGTACTGTTTCCTCATTCATCTCTTTCTTCGACCCCACCACTATGGGCTCTTCTGCCACCGGCTCCGACTGTGCAAATTCCTGAGCTCCGGCAAGATTGTCATTGTTCTCGGCGAACGTTCTTTCCTCGTGTGGTCGCGACATATCGGCGGCGACGTGGATTCGTCGGTGGGCACCGCAGAGGGTGTTGTGTTTATCCAAAGAGCGCAGGTGTGTCGTTAAGCGCAAGCGGGCATGCCGTGGACGGTATTCAATTAATTAGAGGGTAGATTACGAAAGGACAGTAGTGTCTCACAAAGACATGACTGAGACAAAACACGCAAACGCATGCGCGCGGGCAATTGCCCATCGGGCGGCGCGGACGGCCTTCGGTTCGCATTCCCAGTCCATGATGCTAACTACTTCACGCCGCGCGGGATCTTTAACGCCGATTGATGCGGTAAGCGAATGCAGCGACCGTCTTTCTCTCATTGGTTTGATGCAAATCAAGCTCTTTACCAAGCTCAGATCTACCCCGGCAAAACGGCACGCACGTACATATGTCGAGATAATGGCGAAAGCCTCGGTGATCCGCCACCGGTTCCGAAGGCAATTTGCAGAGACAAAAAAGCATATCATCTATCTTGCGTGTACTGCCAGCGAGTCAAGACGTTTGAGTTCTTCCTGCTTCTGTTGACACCGCGAGTCTGGAAACATATTGGGTTCCGATCACAAATCAAGTGGCGCTACCAGAAAGACCACAACAAACCCAGATATCGGTGATCGGGCACTTCTTATCGCCGGACTCCGCTCAGCAATGTACGGAAAAGGCAAGCATCGCGGTCCACATGTGTACTATATGTAACCTTAATCACGGCACGTGGACGTGTTCACTCTTTGGCCATGCGTTGCTTGCGCTGCTGCCTTGCGTTTCCTGTGGAAGATGTGACTCCGCTATGCGAATGCGATGCTGCACTGCAGTGTGCGTACGCCCACCTGATCCGAAGAACAAAGCACATCCAGGGTTTTTCCGGGCTGAAATCAGGCGTCAGCGAAAGCTGTAGGCACGTGGGTGGAGCATTTTTCACATGGACTACTCGAGCGTGCGAGTTTCTCGATGGAACCACCAGTCGTGACTCTTGCGGGTCATGTACGGCGGAGCATCAGTCGTAGAAGACTTCCAAGCAAGCAGGGTAATAGTATCACACATTGACGTGTCCAACGACGAATCAATAATAGTTCCATTCGGGAGGATGACGAACACACACGACGATACTCTTGCCATGACTCAAGAATGATGGTTCCATCATCACGTACGAGCTCGCAGCATATCTGACACGCTCCAGTATTCGTGAAGGTTCAATTCCAGTTCTTGACGAACAGGCGGCATGCTCCCAGTCGAGTGATGTTGCAAGAGTCCGTCTTGTAGTATCACAGGATGTTGTGCAAGTGCCAGTAGTACCCAGCACTACGAAGCAGTCGTCCGAAAATACAACTACATTTGTCTCTTACATGAGCCAAGTCGGTGCTCGGGATTCGCGCGCTGGGACGCGCCTTCTTTCACTCCAACAAGAGCTAAACTCAACGTCACCTTCAAAATTCTGCGGGTCGAAGCTCACTAGGACTGAACATGGCAGTATATGAACAGACAAGAAGGCGACTTCGCTTGCCATTGGGTTGCGAGACGCGGCTGTACTTCTGCCCGTCCTGCATATTACATCCCTGCTCAGTGCTACCACTTGGCGTCCACCATGCCGTATACAAAGCAAGGGGGATCGCGCGTGGCAAACTGAAGATGCAAAATTACTGCACTTGCTCGACATCACACTGTGCATCTGCGAATCTACACCAGCTCTCTACGGCAAAATGTCAACACTATTCAGGCCCGTGTATTCTAGAATGGCACGGCAACATCAGCTTCAACCAGGAGCGCTCCAGCATACGATGTGTTTTCCGGGGCTCCAAAGTTGGCGCTTGATGGCGACCAAAAGACAAAATCCAGAACAGGACGAAGAGCTTGATCGATTGATGCGCATTCCTGCTCAGCGCTCATTCTTCCTCCACAGCAAAAGAGGTTAAGCGATAGCCGACCGCGCAGAACGATCTCGAGCCCAGAGACACGAGGCACTATGGGCAAACGTCAAATGAGCCGAAGCACAGCTTTCGATATCGATGACGGACATCCCGAAGCGAAAGCGCGCGCTCGAGCGTATTTATGCCGACTTGGTCGCTGAGAATGCATACAATTTGACTGTGCACATCCTCAACTTGGAAGAATGACGCGAAGTGGTTAAAGGAGAAATACATTTTTCGAATGTCCAGAGCCACCATGTCGGCAGTGGCGCGTGTCTTGGCTCTCTCTCGCCCTTCGGCGCCACCGATGGAACGCTGTTTTTGCATCTGGTCCATCTGTGCACGAATCTTTGAGCGGCTTTCCTTGTAGATCTCGGCGTCCGAGTGTTTCCAGAGTTCGAGGTAGTCGCCGAGAGTTCGCGGAAGTGAGGATTTGGATCTGGATTTAATACTGTCATCCTTTCCCTTGTTGTCTTTTTTTTGTAGCCATTGATCGTCCGAGTCGAGGCGTTGGTAGGCGCACGAGTTGCTGGTATGCTGGTAACCTGAAGGGTCTTTGACATGCTGCCCGCATGCAGGAGCGCACGTGGGTTTGTAGCATATTGGGAGTAGTCCGCGAGTAAAACGTGCAGATTACTGATACAAGTAATAACTCGTGAATATCATATGATTGTACTGTCCTGGGACGGAGTTGGTAAGTCGTTTTGTTCAAAAGAATTAGAACTCACGTGGCTTCGCAGGAGGTGAAGACCAAGTGGTCCAAGCGCCGTGGCAAATGCAGCACCTCCGTCTATCCAACAACATTACAACTTCTATGTTTATCAGAGGATACGCTCACATTAGAAACCGCCTGTGGTCACATCCCCGGCCACGTACAATCGGAACAACATACATCGTGTCGCCGACGCTTGACTCACACTTTCGATTTCCAATCGTCCAGTCTGTGTCTCAATCAACAAACAGGATGCCGTAGACGAGCTTCAGCGCAGTGCCTATACAGACTGCCATCGCATCGCACGATTGCAGGCCTGTTGATGGCGTCCAATGAATATCAGCAAGCTTTGCCGCCAGGCAGGAAAGTGTGCGAAATGAGGACCCATGTCGCTCTAAGAGAGATCGTCTCCTCGGCTGGCACGTAATGTACAAGGGTATAACTAAGCCCTCGCCGTCCAAAGATCTCGCTGAGAAAACTTGCACTACGACTCTCTGTTTAACTTCGTCTGACACAGCTCGCAGCTCACGATGGGTCGACAATCCATTACACTGGCCATTGCATGGTTTTCAACATGGGTTGCCATTTCAAAGGGCGCTATGTCATATGCTGCAAATGCTCCACGAGTGAACACCACCAGTGGCACTATCATCGGCCATCAGGCGCCTGACAGGCCAGATGCCTTCGAGTTCTTGGGCATCAAGTACGGCCAGGCTCCTGGTGGTGAGCTCAGATTTGCTTCTCCGGAAAGATACACCGCTCCAGCGCATGCTTCTTACAACGCCTCGACTTGGGTAAGTTCTACTTCGTATCATCGGTCAATTGCGATCGACTAACATACATCACAGAATGCGTAAGTGATGAGCCGGTGAGCGAGAGAATGTGTTGTTGATGTGACTACAGTGATTGCCCGGCGAACTTCGCAGCAGAGACAAAGTTCCCTAACTTCACCAATAATGGGCTCATGATCATCAATAAATTCACTGGTCGCCTCGGGAATCAACAGGATGAAGACTGTCTCGCATTGAACATCTGGACTAAGTCGTTTTCTCAAAGCCACTCTCACAAAGCCAAGAAGCCCGTCTTTGCCTTCTTCCATGGAGGCCGGTTCACTATTCCCGGTCCACACAGCCCATTCTACAACGGCCAGTATCTTGCAGACAACGAGGATGTAGTAGTCGTGACCATCAACTACCGCCTGGGCATCTTTGGCTTCTCGGGAGCGCCAGGCATTGAACAGAATGCTGGCCTTCGCGATCAACGATCCGCGATCGAATGGCTTCGAGACAACATTGCTGGCTTCGGAGGCGATCCATCTCGAATCATCATCTTTGGCCAATCTGCCGGTAGCGCTTCAGTCGACTACTGGGCTCATGCATACGAGAAAGACCCAATCGTAGCCGGCATCATCTCCCACTCCGGCACAGCTCTCAGCTTCATCCCCAATACGCCCGAGTACTCACGTTCCATCTACAATAACGTCACCAGCACCCTCGGCTGCAACAATACCACAGACGCAGACACTCTCTCCTGTCTCCGCAACAAGACCGTCACCGAAATCCTCGCCGCCGCCCGCAACGTCCCAGCCCTACCCACCCAAGCCCTCGCCCAAGCAACTTTCCACCCAACCGTCGACAACACCACCGTCTTCGCAGACTACACCACCCTGGGCCAAACCGGCGCTTTCGCCAAAATCCCCTACCTCGTCGGCAACAACGACTACGAAGCCGGAACCTACCGCGTCAGCGCCTTCAACGCCAACATCACCCTCTCCCCAGCCCGGTGGGATCTCTTCAACGACCGCGCCTTCACCTGTCCGACAAAATACGCCACCGACTTCCGCGCAGCGCACGGCGTGCCGACCTGGCGCTACCGGTACATGGGCGACTACGACAACCTGCGCCTCTACAACAGCTGGGATGACTACCCTTCCAGCGGCGCGTACCACGGCTCCGAACTGAGCGCGCTCTTCGGCACGGCGGAGGATATTAGTGGCGAAGCGAGCACGGCGGAGCAGGACCGGTTTTCGAGGTACATGCAGGGTGCTTGGGCGGCGTTTGGCCGGGATCCGTGGCGTGGGCTTACGGAGGAATATGGCTGGCCGAGTGGTAATGAGAGTTTGGTGGTGTTGGCGCCTGGCGGTGGAGCTTTGAGGGAGTTTGTTGACCCGGGTGTTTATGATGGGCGGTGTCCGCGGGTGGAAGACAATGATCCGAGGCCGGGGAGGGGCGCGTTTTAGGTAACATGGTCGACAGAATACATGTGTGTCAAGACAACATCTTCTGAAAGATGCTTGAATCGTGCTAGAACCGAAAGTGCAGCAGACAAACTCACGGAAACTCAAAGAATTGTCTTAAGACTCGTTTAAATTTTCATTTCACACCGTCTCTCGCTTTCTCTCTCGTCTCGTAGCGAAGGTTCTCTCTATAATACAAAGCAAAGAAAGTACAGTTATACGCCCCCAAACAACGCTCAATGTTCAGCACCAAGCAATCCATACACTCCATTTTTGCAGAGGACATCATGCCGTACAATCCCCAAATCAAACAAACAAAAGTTGGCCGCCAATGTCCTGGTATCGTCATCCTGTCCAAGCTCTTCACGACGATTCATTGCAGCACCGCGCCGCATTTCAATCGCTGTTCAATCCAACACTTTTTGTAGTGTTTCCAAGCAAGAACCCTTCTCTTCATCTCCAATAATTCTTCGTTTTTCACCCATGGCGACCTTCATCCATGATGATGTGATTTATGCCAATATCCAATGCCGTCACTTCGGGCTGTGCCGGGGTGAGGTGTGTCGCACTTGTACAGTACGCGTACAAAAAAGGAAGTCGGTACAGTGACTCGTACAGAAGATGTTCGTATCAAGTACAGCACTCGTACAAAGTGACGCGTCTTCACTTCAGACGCGATCAAAAGTTCGCTCAAATGAACTACGCGTGTCGTGAGCATGCTGAGAAGCGTAAGACTGGGTCGAGTCGTAAACGTGATAAACAGCAGGTGGTTCGATTGTCATGAACGGCTCATCCGGGAAATAGAGGTATTCCGAAACCATTGGCAGAAGCGGTGCGAGTGGAATGAGCGGTTCACTCGGAGCATAGAGATACTCCGCTGTGCCGTGGGCAAACGCACTGCCTTCGTACGTGCCGTGCTGTACATCGCCGAAGTTTCCGTACATGCTTGCAGTCAAGGTCGGATCACATCCTGACGCGCGATCGTCCTGGTATCGCGGCGCAGGAAACGACCTTCCAGTACTGGCGCTACTGTAATCAGAGACAATTGATTTCTGCATTTGTCTCTTGCATCGGTTGGTGGCAGCCTGCATACTCGAGATGCGCACGTGGTAGTTACCTTGCACCCAGTGGAAGCGCTTCTCAATCTTACGCACCTGAGCCCAGATGTCGACGAGCTGTTCGTGATTCACGAGAGCAGTAAACTCGCCCTTGATATGCGCGACATTTAATGCGGAATCGCCTTTCAGCCGGCGAAATTGATGTTCAAGATCAGCGACTCTCTCCCGAATGTCGCCTTGTCCTGGCTGTCCCATATTGCCGGTGAATGGCACAACGCCGTCTGATCCGCAATCATTCTAGTATCGCGGCGCAGACGGCGGTCCGCCAACCATATCGCTGCTGTAGCTTGGGTTGTTTGAGATTTGACCCTTCAATTGGAAAATCTCATCCTGCATACGGGAGATTCGCAATTCGTATTCGTCCTGCATGCGGCTGAAGCGTTGCTCGATGCTGCGCACGTATGCCCAGATATCGCCCTGGCCCTGAGGATCTTGTTGACCTGGGTTTCCAGCTGCAAGAACCTCACGCATACTGCTACCAGAGGATCGGCCGTGACTGGACATACTACCTGGGTTAGAGCTTGAGCCGCCGCTTTGTGGCGGCAGCTGTTGATGATGAAGCGAGCTAGGACCAGGTCCCGAGAATCCAGATGACTGCATAGTGGGTCGAGTCTGTGCTTGAGTACCACCTGCAGTCATGGCGGGAATGGGAAGGGGCGGAAGCTGAGGTGCAGCCTGGCTGGCGTGAGGGAACTGCGCATGAGGATGAGGCGGTGTTCTACCGCCAGTTCCGCGTCCAAATTGTTGTTGTTGGAATTGCTGGGTAAGGCTCGGGGATCGATTGCGCATTGTGGTGTTTCCATTTGGATCGGTGACACTAAGTCTGTGATGATCTGCTGGCTGGCCAGGAGAGAGTGGCTTGGGCGACTCCGTCATAATTCCTCCTTGCTGTTGGAAGACTTGTCCCGGTGGCGCGTTGTAGAATGCCTGTGTTAATTGTGCGCCGGCTGCAGGACTTGGATGACCCGACATGTCACGTGGTGATGTGACAAGGCCAGAGGCGGGATGTACAACCTGTGGTGGCGCCATTTCGCCACGCGCGTGTTGTAGTGCAGGTGGCGGATACGTGCTCGAATGTTGACGATAGACCTGGCGGTCAGCATCCTGCGGCGTCTCTAATTGAGTGCGCTTACGGCTTGGCTCGCTCTCGCGACGACCAGACGCGTCCACATCAACATCATCCTCGTCGTCGGGATAATCCATGCCGTCCATGCCTTCGCCGTCACGTCCGAACAGATCGTCATCGCCACCAACACTTGACCTCCGACCAGCGCATCCTCCGGGACCCTTGTTGTGGCGGGCTAGGGCATCGCCACGCGCGAAACGTCGACCACATTTATCGCATGTATGGGGTCTCTCTCCAGTGTGGAGTTTCGTGTGGCGTTTCAAGTCATGTAGGCGTCTGAAACGCGCGTTGCAAGTCTGGCAAACGTACGGTTTCTCTTGACTGTGAGTTAAAAGGTGGCTCTTCAAGTTGTGGTGTCGTGTGAAATCTGTCGAGCAATATGGGCATTTGTGGCGTTTGCCCGACGATACTGGTGGCGATTTTGGACTTGACTGGCCATAGCCAGGCAAACTTAATCCTCGCGTAGGCCCTCCATCTCGCTCGTGTTCTTGTGGTGGCGGTCCAGGATATGAGAATGCCTTGTGTCCATCGTCGTTGCTGACGTTCAAGTGGCCGTTGTCGCCAGTGTAGTTGCCAGAATCGGACATATCAGCGGGCTCAGCTACGAACGACTGCTGATTCGAAGTAGCGGTCATGTTTGCGCCGGCACCCGATGACTCGATGGATCCATAGCTGGACATGCTGGCAGGGCTCGTTTCCAGTGATGCGCCCTGTGTGACTCTCGGTATGGTGATCTTCTCTGCGGCTTTGCGCAAAGGTTCGCTTAATTTGTTTGGTGCTGGGCTGTCGCTTGGTCGGCTGATTCCTCCACTGCCCATCAACGCTTGCATAGCCTGGACAGCAGGATTGGGGCTCGTCCGCTTCTCAGCCTCAGTGGCAGTGAGTTGCTGCCGCTCCCTCCTCTTCGTCTCCGCGAGAGCTGCCGCGCCAGTGAGTGCTATAGTCGATCGACCGTGAGATTGGGTGGATTTGGGTTTGGTTGAATGAGTGGATGGCTTCGACGACGCAGCCGCCGGAGTGGGTCGCGACTGTTCCGGATGCAATAATTCCGGGGATTGAACAACGGTCGACGGTCGCGCGGCTGCGACAGTAGGGAAGGATGTTGGTGTGCGTGGAGGAGCGAGGGCCGGGGGATCGGACGGAGGACTGGTGGCGCGCTGTGTTGTGGCCATAAAGGCTAGGCCGACATTGGCGAGCGCGTTGTGTGGAGGTTGTTATCGATTGTGTCTGTCGGCGCGTATGTCAGTAAGCAGCGTGCACCTCACTCAGCACAACGGTCGCGTGGAAGAAAGAGGCTTGGCAGCTGGTGGGCTGAAGGCATGCGCGCGCGTGGAGCATTCACATGGCGTCGTGGCAGTGCATGTTCGATGGGGAGCGAGCAGTGCACAGTCGTGGGAGGGGAGACGCACATCAGTTGGAAGCTGGGTACGTGAACAGCCTGGGTCGGGCAGCGGATTAATTGTTGTTCTACCGGGCGCGGGCCGACGCGAGCACGTGCAAGGCGGCAAGGCAAGGCAGGTAAGGCAAAGGCGATGACGCCCGAGCTGCTGTAGATGAAGGACTCGGCGCGAGTCGACCTCGCAATGGGCGTTCAGGCAGGATGGTGGCGGTTGTGTAGTATGTAGTGAAGAAGTGGCGGGTGGAGAGTGTTCAGTCGTAAAGCAAGAAGCCGCTGTGGCGATACCTAATGAGACCGCGAATCACTGCGAAATCAGGGCGTAGCGGACCCGCTGCGGCGCAGGCCTTCTCCAACGGTCGGTAGCTTCTTCGGCGGCGCGAGCACAGTACAGGCTCACAGTCGAGACGGGCCTCTAGAGAAAATCTGCGCGTTTGTTCGAGAGAGCGTTGGTTGGACATTCAACACGTCTGACATGTTCGCTGAGCAAAGTGGCGTATGCGAGCTACCACTAGCGAACGAGAAGCAGCGAAGGCGCAGCACAGCAAGGGTAGCGAAAGGGTAGGGAAAATCGTCATGGCCAAGAGTATTTGGCCTGCTCGCAAGCCACGATCGCCACAGCCGCCGGCGCCAGCAACGAGGAATCGGGGATCGAAGCTCTCAACTACTGATTATACTCCTGTACGCCTGCGGGTTACAGCCGCACAATCTGAATGCGGTGCGTAGCGCCACGCCGCTCGGGTTCGATTTCGATGAAGCCGTTGCGCTCGAGTGCGCCACTTGCAGCTGTCCATGTTTCGCCCACGCTGCGACAGCGAGCTCTTCACAGAAATTGTGGCAGTGGTGTGGCTCAACAGGTACAGGATGCTTTGCCTTCAGACGGCCTTGGCTTCGGAGATATCGACCGCGGTGAGCCGGTCCTTGGTCGTCGCGTGCGTCCCACCGATCAGGAGACGGGCCTTTAGTCTTAGCCCCCATTGTTCTGTTCTCTCACTGGCAAAAGTTCGTACGTCTTCTAGAAGGATGACGGCACAGCTCGACTTGGACCGTCAGGTTTGCGCACAGAATTACTGCACCTGGCTGTCTGTCGGGGTGTGGCTTGACCCTGGCACTCTGAACCAGTCGATCGCCCGCATGTGTTTAGATACTTGGGAGGAGCCGATAGCCGTGCCAGCCACAAGAGAGTTGTGGTGACGGGGCTGACGAGTGATCTGCCAGTGCGTCATCCGTATTGATAATTATCAAATACAGGTTTTGGACGCGCTTGCCGCTAGTTGTTCTGCCTTGCTTGCGCAGGCCCGCTTCGGAGGCAACGTGTTCATGATGGATTTGAGGCGATCATAATGTCGACTATCTGGTCGAAGAGGGGTTGTTAATGGAAAATCCCGGACAAGGGAGTGTGCGATGAGCGTAGCTAGGGGTCCAAGATCGGCGCTGTCAGTAGATTGCCTTACATAGGAAGGAGCTGTGTCGATGAGGCAACCGCGAAAGAGGCTGTGCGGCCGCGGACGCATGCCTCGGGCCATTGCCTGGCTCTTTGGCTACCTGGTTATTGGGTCTAGCAGCACGGCTCTATTTCATGTCAAACATTCTATTATGCACTAGGTTGATACTCGGTGCTTGCTTCTACTGTAAGTGGCAAATACACTAACATGCACGACAGTCTACACACAGTGACACAGTCTTAAGATCAACACCTTTGCCGAGGTGCCAACAACCGAGAGATCATCAATACCACGCTGGGGTGCCCTTGTCAAGCCCCAATGCACGGATGGGCAACCCACGACTAGTTCGCACGAACGGTAGAAGCGACCCCAAGGTGGCTGGCGGTCCGCAATCTTCATCGCACCTGTCATGTTTCAGTGGCAACCGATGTGCCAGGGAATCTGGACTGGACGCTGTGGACGATAACATCGTGTCGAACTTGCGCTGCAGGGGGATGTAGCGTGGCAGCCACCAAGCTGCAGCGTAAATCACAGCAATAAGGCTGCCCAGTCTCGCCAGCATTTAGGTGAATACCACGCGAAGCTGGATCTCAGGACCAGTTTTAGAGGTCATACCACCGTCGTGTATGCCGTGCCATGGCTCGCATGGGTATCCTGGCATTTCATATGCCTGAACTTTATTCCCGGCCACAGAACCACTGCGAACGGCACTCTCACACATGCCCGCAGGTAAGTGGAGGAGCTCACAGTAAGTAGTGGCCCAACAGAAACTGCCTCGCTCTTGAGATGCTTGAATCTCGTCATTATTTCTCTCAATGGTTCATGCGACTTTGGCCACGCCTTGCCTGACGGCGACAACTCATTGCAGTAAATATCAACTTTTGCGCAAGGTTCGTATAGGGGTTTGATATATGAATGGTAAGCATGTACAATAGCATGGAGATATTACCGTCTATATAGCGATACTCCATCCACACGATTGTGATCGTATTTTCATAGCCTATGTACTCAATGTATTACACTATACAATCATCTCCCGCCATCAAGATAGTACGAAAGAGTGTAGTTCAGGAATGTGCACTGCTTGAGGTCGGGGAAGTCGATCGTCTTCGCAGGGAAGTCGAGGTTCTTCGCCGGGCCCTTGTTGCCGCTGACAGGCTTCCATGGGCCTGACTGTTGGACACCCTGGGTGGTCTATACATCTCTGTGTCAGCGAGTGCTCGGGTACTGGGCAGGAAGAATCAACTCACGTTCGTGTAACCGCGCACCTCGAGGTACTTCATGGATGGATTAGGGTCGCCTTGCCTCGTGAAAGCCGCAAAGTAGCCGGACATCAATTGCAAAGCCTTGAGATCGCTGGCATCACGCAGCGGGTCTTGGTTGCCGTAGGTGAAGCCCACGTCTGCGCCATGGAGGCGGAAGTAGGGCAAGTGAGGGTTTCCATTGGGGTAGCCGGGCGTGACGGGGCCGCTTGCGAGTCCAGAAGCCCCGAAGTTGTTGGGGTCGTAGCCAGCATATGTGCGGTCGATGTTGTAGTAGTAAGCGACCTTGAAAGCGTGGGAGGTTGCACCGGCATAGACGGTGGCCTCATCGATGCAGCGGAAGGTCTTGTCTGTGGCGATACGCTGGCTCACATTGAAGGCGTCGAGGGACAGGTTTCCGCTGTTATAGTAGGGGAACAGACCAGAGTCTATGGCGAGCTGAGCGTACTCTGCGGTGATACCGAGACTGGCTTGGATACCTTCGGAGAGGGATGAGATGTTTGCTGGTGGGAAGTTGGAGAAGGAAGCACCTGGAAGGTTCGGTCAGCGTTCATTTCGCGCGTCGAATTGAAAAACCACAATCGACTCACCATCGTCGGTCGTGGTACCGAACAGCACTGGAACATGTGCAGTGCTATCGTTGCGCTTGGAGACGATAAGCTGTTGTGTGTTGACGATACTGCCGTCCTGGACAACATAACGGGCGACAGTGTTATAGTTCTGGATTGTCTGAGCAGGGACTGTCTTCAGGCAAGCAATCTGCTCGTCAATCGTAGTCTGGTTGCATCCCAGGCCTCGGAAGATCTGTTGACCTGCAACGGTGTAGGACTCATTCACGGTGTAGTAAGAGCTGTACGTGGTGCCATAGTCGCCATCGAGTCCAAGAGTACGGCCTCCACCGAGGTTGCTCTGAGGAATCGCTCCAGCAATCAAATTCTGGCTGATGACTCTGGGAGAGCCGAGAAGAGTACGAACAGATCCTGCACCAGCGCTGCCGCCAATCTATGAATAACGTTAGCTTTAGAGTGCGCTGCAGAGCATCAAGCGCGAGGACTATGTCTAAACTTACAATAGTAACGCGGTTAGGGTCACCTCCGAACTGGGCGATGTTCTTCTTCACCCACTCCAAAGCCGTGATTTGATCACCGATACCGAAGTTACCCTTGATATCAGTGCCAGGAATCGCGAGGAATCCGAGCGTCGACAGACGGTAGTTGATCTCAACTCCGACAATATCTTCGCGCGAAGCAAAGTTGCCAGAATCTTGGCCACTAGTGGGTCCACCATCACCACCAGTAAATCCTCCACCGTGGATCGAAAAGAGCACAGGTCTCAGATCCTTCTTCGATCCAGCCTTGGGCAGGAACGGGGTCTGGATGTTCAGGAAGAGACATTGCTCGCCACCCTGACCATCTCTGTAGATCTGCACGCAGTTGGATCCGTACTCGGTTGCTTGCAGTGTCTCGCCAGTGCGGTTGTAGAGAGTGGAGTATTCGAAGCGAGCTGGTGGGTTGGCATACGGAATACCGTTGAAGCGGAATGACTTCTGATTTCTGTATCCCACGTACGTGTTGCCGCCGGATGAGATGGTAAGCTGGTTTGAGGTGGTGGCATTGGACGTCGTCGCCGTGTTGCCGGTGCTCGACTGCGTGCAGAGCACAGGGAGCTTGCTGTTCTTTCCCTGAACGCGTGCAAAGTTCAATCTCCGGGCATCGTTACCAACGGCGACGGCTCCGTTCTCGATCTGATATTGCTGGTCGTGCCCTTGGTGACCAGCAAAGCTCAAGTATGCCAATGAGTGCAAGAAGTCGTTGCTGTGGCTTTCAATCGATGCCCTGGTTAGGACACTCTCGCCAATGGCTGCACATGCGGCAGCTCCAGCACTAGCAGACATGGGGTCCAGGACAATGGCACCTATGTGGTTCACATCGTCGGTAGTGTTGAGATTGTTCTGGTAGATGAGGGTCAGAGAAGTACCATCGTTGCTGACAACAGGCGCTGCGGTAGTTGTAGCGCTCAATGCTAGAGCCGCAGCAGCAGCGACTTTCGTGGTGAAGCCCATGTCGTCGTGCTCGATATGGGTCAACGAGAGGACAATGCTTGATGCTGAGAAGAGAAGGGATAGCCAAGAGGACGCAACAAGTCCTTCATATCGTTTCCAGACCATCACAAACAAGATTACCGTCACTCACAACAGCCGTCTAGGTTCTGTCCTACCGACCCGGCGGGTGCATCTACTCCTCTCCACAATGTTCTCCAAATTAATATCCGCAGACGGGATCATAAAGCTTTCCTCCTTCTGGTTCATCCCTTCGGCCGTGCAGGCAAAAACCGGCAAGCACGGCGATGGTATATCCACGTCTTTGTAAGAGATGGGCCCACAGCGAGATGGAGGTGGGCCATTTAGCCGTACCCGGCTGTTCTCAAACTCAGGCTCGAGCATTTCCTGGGGGCTGTCTAGCATAGTTTGGCCCTTGCAGGTGTGATCTAGATCATGTCGCCACGTGGCTCTGGTGTCACGTCCAGGAAGAAAGGTATACAGACAAGCCCTCGTATAGTACTTAATGTTCTTTGCCGTGTCGACTTGTCATAGACACAGCGGGATCTTACATGATTGCGCAGAAGCTTACGTCTCGGAATACGCGATTCTCAGATGCTGTGTGAACCCTATATCGCCAGCTAAGATGAAGGCATGAACGATTCGATGTCCGAAAAAGCTGTGACAGTTGGTATTTTCCCAACACGGCCACTCAGTGTCTCAAACCCTTGAAGATGCCGTCACGTCAACATGTTGTCCTAACCCTGTTTACCCTATGCTCGAGATGCTTCCAATCAATGCAGATGTTGTAAGTTGCTACCTAGGCAGTATGGCAGTATTGGAAGGCGTGGCCTGGCTTTAGACCAGAGCTGCCATCGATATAAAGTCGTTCCATACTGTCGATCTCACGTTTGTATACACAAATACTGTTAGACCAAGATGTGAAATGTGCATGTGATTGTGCCGAGATCGGAACTTCATGTCAACTTTCGAGCAAGAACTGTGAACGCTTGGTCGACAATACAGCCAGACACGTTCCACAATGCAAATATGTTTTCACGTCGATCAGAATCGCGTGCCCTATATAAGATCAAATGGCACGCCTAACTACAGTCATCTAAAAGCAATCAACAGTCTGACTCGAACATATACTAACACCACGTGATCGAACCCTGTCTCCACGCATCCCCACAAACTCTCGAACATGGAGCCCTGATCGGGGCCGACCGAAGATAAGCAAACGCGTGATCCTGTGTACTAAGATGACCACTGGTGCCGCAGGAGTAAAACATGCAAGTGTCAGTGTTCAGGACGACGCACTCAATGGCGATTCTTTCGAAGGGTCTGGTCTGGCATTCAATACACGACGACAATGGCTGAAAACATGAAGACTGGGCTTCCGGCCGATATCATGGACGATCCCATAGCATACAACAACTATGTCGAGGGCATGAGAGAAACACAGTACCCTATGCTCAAAGATGCAACATATCTCGACCATGCTGGCACCACGCTATACAGCAAGGCTCTCATGGAACGCTTCCACACCGACATGATGGGCAATTTGTTCGGCAATCCACACTCAGCTTCGCCATCAAGCCAGCAATCGACACAGTTAGTCGAGGATGTCCGCCTAGAACTGCTACGATTCTTCAAAGCGGACCCGGAAGAATATGACCTGGTGTTTACGGCGAATGCTACGGCAGCGATCAAGCTTGTATTTGAGGCTTTCAGGGAACAAGAAGATGGCTTCTGGTATGGATACCATGCGGACTCGCATACGAGCTTGGTGGGCGTACGAGAGTCGGCGCAGGAACATCGATGCTTTTGTTCAGACGAAGAGGTGGATGATTGGATAGGACAGAGCAAAGAGAACACCACAACAAGGGCAAAGCTCTTCGCGTACCCAGCCCAATCGAACATGAATGGTCGGCGACTGCCACTAGACTGGACCACCAGGCTACGTGAGATTGCAGAGTCACCAGTCTATACACTGCTTGATGCGGCTGCGTTCGCGTCGACCTCTCAACTCGATCTCAGCGATGCAGAGCTGTCACCAGACTTCGTTGCATTGAGCTTGTACAAAATCTTTGGCTTTCCCGACCTTGGAGCTTTGATCGTCCGCAAAACTGCGGCATCTTTGTTTACCAGGAGACGCTATTTTGGTGGTGGCACGGTGGACATGGTTGTCTCGATCAAGGAACAGTGGCATGCGAGAAAACTTGGCAACGTACACGAGCAGCTCGAAGATGGGACCCTACCTGTTCACAGTATTATTGCTTTGAGGGCAGCAATTGAAACACACTCGGAACTTTACGGAACCATGGAACGAATTGCGCGACATACGGCGATGCTGGTCGAACGATTGCACGATGGACTTGCAGCAATGAAGCATAACAACGAGAGGAATGTAGCCACAATATACAGAAACGACAAGGCTAAATACGGTCCTGTCGTGGCTTTCAACCTACGCAACGCCCAGGGTGATTGGATCAGCAACACCGAGCTTGAGAAGGTAGCGACTGTCAAGAACATTCACCTTCGGACCGGAGGTCTCTGCAATCCTGGAGGAATAGCTACATCGCTCGGATTGGAACCCTGGGAGATGAAAGACAACTTCTCCGCTGGTCATCGCTGCGGCAGTGAAAACGACATCCTGAACGGCAAACCCACAGGCATGATACGGGTCAGCATAGGTGCGATGAGCACTCTCAAAGATGTCAGAAGCTTCTTCTCGTTCATAGACGAGTTCTTTGTGGACCATGCAGTTGTACCAACTCGGGTTGACTCTCCAATGCTCGACCTAGAGCAGAACGGCACTGGTCGTTTGCACGTGGAAAGCCTGACCGTTTATCCTATTAAGAGTTGCGCCGGATGGCGAATACCCCACGGCACACCATGGGAAGTGCGACAAGAAGGCCTGGCTTGGGACCGCGAGTGGTGCATTGTTCATCAAGGTACAGGCGCTGCGCTCAGTCAGAAGCGGTATCCTCGAATGGCACTCATTCGGCCTGAGCTGGACTTCAAGACCGGCATGCTCGTGATTCGACAGGCAGGAAACTCCACTGAAGCAAGCGTGCCTTTGTCGCTGGATCCCTCCTTCTTTGCGGCAGATGGTCTACGGCACGGTAACACCAAAGTGTGCGGTGAAGTGGTAAAGGCCAGGTTGTATACATCCGCAACCATCGCTGCTTTCTTGACCGCGGCTGTAGGTGTACCTTGTACTCTGGCTCGTTTCCCCAGTGCGACTTCCGCAGGGTCATCTACAAGGCACAGCAAAGCTCATCTCAAGCCTTTGGACCAACAGACTGGTGTCCCACGCCCGATTCTTCTGAGCAATGAATCTCCAATACTGACGATCAATCGCTCCTCTCTCAATCGCCTGAACGAACAGATCAAATCCAAAGGTGGCAAGGCTGCGCATCCCGCCGTATTCCGCGCCAACATTGTTCTCGCCGAGGATTCACAGCTGCCTCCTGGCCATGAACAGCCGTGGGCTGAAGATGAATGGGAGAGCATGCAAGTGGGTGGCTCTGGTGGACCAACGCTAGAGTTCTTAGGCGGATGCCGGCGATGTCAGATGGTATGTGTGGACCAGCAGAGCGCAGAGAAGAACGAGGAGCCTTTCGTCACTCTGGCCAAGACGAGGCGGTTTGGAGGACGAGTGCTGTTTGGTGTCCATACTGCATTGAGGGATCGCCAGAGCACTGGACGAACAATATGCGTGGGAGACGAAGTTAGAACTGTGAAAAGGCCTTAGCATGTGTAGGTGTAGACCCATGTAGATACGTGCAGCATTTCAAACATATCCACAATCTTCACGGAGTGGAGCTCTCAATGGGTCGGCTTTGATATTGAAGATCGCCATCAGCTTAGAGCAACACTATCAACAATACTGGAAATCACACGCTTTATGGCAAATTTCACTGGAGCCATATCCCAATTATGGTTTTTTAGCAATGTATCAGTCACTTTTCGATTACGATTTCCTGGCCGTTTCATAGCTTCCACCTGTCATGTTTCGAGTCCCGAATCCTCAGCCCCAGGGCGATGATCGACTCGAGGCGTCAGCCCGGGAATCCCTAATAATCTCGGCCGCCTCCTTCTCTACGTGTACCCTGTAGCATACCTGTACTGTTGTATAATTCTAATCGCTTTTAACGAAACCTCATGACTGGATACCCTGTACAATAAAACCTGCCGCTTTCGACTTTTTGGACCCTCGGCGCCACGCACTCCTTACGAACCACCACCACCTGCGACCAGGCTTCCACCAAGCGACCAACTAATGCCGACGACGTGAAGAAAGGGGTTTGAGGCCACCGCGCACCTGCACACGCCCCGGCGGAGAGCATTCGAGAATAAGCGCATATGCCGCCGGCCAGGACGCAGGCCGAGTACGAGCTGCAAGACCAGCGCAAAAAGGTAAGCCGCCCTGGCGCATCCTGAGCAGCAAATGGGCACGAACTCCTCGCTGACCCGTATTCTCACCACAGCTTGCCAGCTCCTACCAATCTCTTCTGACCGAGTTCTCCTCTCCGGACCTGGGACAAGTCGGAAACTACACACTCGGCCGTCTGATCGGAAAGGGTAGCTTTGGCAAGGTCTACCTTGCCTCACACAAGCTCACGAATGGCTCACGCGTAGTGCTCAAGAGCGCGAAGAAAGATGACGCCAACCTGGCGCGTGAGATACACCACCACCGACAATTCCTACACCCGCACATCGCTCGCCTTTACGAAGTAATAGTGACTGAGTCATTGGTATGGCTCGTCTTAGAATACTGCCCCGGAGATGAACTGTACAACCACTTGCTCAAAAATGGCCGGATGGAAGTGCCGCAGGTACAAAAGATATTCACTCAGCTGGTCGGCGCTGTGAGCTATGTACATGCGAAGCAGTGTGTGCATCGAGACTTGAAACTGGAGAACATACTATTGGATAAGCATGGAAACGTTAAGCTGGTAGATTTTGGATTCACAAGAGAATATCAGGGATCAACGAGCTATCTGCAAACATGGTGTGGAACGGTATGCTACTCGGCGCCGGAAATGCTCAAGGGAGAGAAGTACGCAGGCGAGAAAGTGGACGTGTGGAGTTTGGGAATCATTTTGTTCGCACTGCTCTCTGGTGAACTGCCGTTCGACGATGATGAAGAGTCAGTGACAAAAGGCATGATTCTGAGGGATGAACCCAACTTCCCGGAACATGTGCCGGAACCAGCGAAGGAACTGATCAAGAAGCTACTGTCGAAAAGGCCTTTATTACGACCCTCGCTCTCGGATGTGCTCAAGGATCCGTGGCTAGCCGAGCATGCTCCACAGCAACAAGAAATTCTCAAGTTGCAGCAGCCCGCGCCGTTTAGCACACAGTTAGAGAAGGATACGCTCCAGCGAATGCGCAGCGCCGGCGTTGACATCGACATGGTGATTGAGAATGTGCTCTCTCAGCGCTGCGACGGGCTCGCAGGCTGGTGGGCACTGTTGATTGAGAAAGAGACACGCAAAGAACGCCGAAGGGAGCGGAAGCGTAAGGAGCGAGAAGCCGACGCGAAGTCAATTCGTCGTTTGAGTGCTGCCAGTAACAGACTGCTCGCCCAAAGCGCTTTGTTGGGAGAGATCAACGAGGGTAATGAGACAGCCGTTGAGGAATCACCTCATCCTAGAGGCAGGAGGTCGAGAAGGAATGCAAGTGTCAATCGTCGTAGCCAGGTCGAAGAGATGCCACAGGTCGCGGAAGGTAAATCCGATACACCTCCGCCGTCAATCCAGCATACCAGTGCAACACCAAAACTCCCGGAGAAGGATGGAGTAAGCAGAAGTCGAAGCCGGCCACCTCCACCACCAAAAGACGGCATCAACCCAGTGATTCGACGCCCACGGAATATGAGTCGGGGAAGCGCCAGCATGCTACAGCATGTCACTACAAATCCTGACCTCCTCAGCCCGTCATATGTTCCCCCTCCACAACGCAAAAAGAAGTTCCACCAGCAGCCACTGAAGCAGCAGCTTGCCATGTTCAAACACTGGTTCAAAGAGAGCGCAAAACGTGCAAGGTCGCCAACTAACGCGGAGAGCAATAACGGCAAAGGTAATGGGCCCACAAGTCCGGGTCTGTTCATCAATGGGCAGAAGCATGTGGCAGAAGAGGGCAGCCTCCGACGGGAAATGACACGAACTCCAACTCGGCCAAGAACGTCAAGCCTTGGTAGCCGACCAGACCTGGCACAGCGGCAGACAATGCCTGCGCGACCGCGTATTGTTACCAACGCATCGTTCGAGAGTCGAAAGCGCCAGAGTCTGAGTCCTCATACCCTCACTCCGCACTCCTCCTACCGACGCTCATCTGGACTACGAGGTAGGAAGAGCACAAGCTCTTCGGTTTCGTCGATACGTAGTGCGTATCCGTCGGTACCGAGACACCAACACACGCACTCCAAAGCCTCATCAACATCCAGCACTAGCCTCGCAAGCCCTTCCGGTCTGAGTGCAACTTCAGGATCACGGCCTGGAAGGTCACCACACAATTCTGTCAAGCTGTTGCCAGCGACACCAACAAACACTACGTTCCCATCTGGCATTCGTGTCTCCCGCAGGCCTCCTCCTTCGGGTCTAGGTACTCTGCCGTCCTTTGCAGAAACAAAGTCTAATGCTTTCGGAGTTGGTGGGCTGGGAATAGCACCAGGCTCGCCAGGTCTACCCGTGTTCGCTCGCAGAAAACGTTCAGTGTTTAAAGGACCCATCACTACTTCTTCATCGCCTAGTGGTCTTGGACGCGTACCTATGGGCACTAAACCTCGCTCTGGCTCGCTGCAAGGCCAGCAGAACACGGAAGTCATCGGCGGCATTCAAGAAGAGGAGGAAGAGGAAGAGGAAGATCAAGAAGATGAGCTTGTCGGGGGAATCGACGAAGACGAAGGCATTCTGGCCAACGCCATCACTGATGATGACGAGGGCAAGTGGGAAGATACCGACCAATTCGGCCCGGAACTCGAAAGCCCAGTGCCCATGCAAGAAATCGGCATCGGATTCCTTGCACCTCCCCAAATACTGCACTCGGATCCAGACCGTACTTCAAGTGTTGGAAGTGGCCCGTTGACTCACGAGGCATTACGAAAGAAGGATGCGCTGGACGAGGAAACGGCTGCCAGCGACAAGGCTGCGAGCCTGGGCAAGGGCAAGGAGAAGAGTGATGCTTTGGATTGAGGGAGTTTTTTTTTTCAAGTTTCATTATACATTTTGTCGTTATAATTCTCTCTGTTTTTATGGGACGTCCCATTCGCGCGTTCGAGCGAGCGAGCATGGACTGGATATTGCAGGGACTGATATCAAGGGAACTGTTTCCGAGCGCTGGTATATACTTGTAGGATTAGCATGGGAGACTTTTTGCATGTTGTGTGCGAATGCATGTGTGCATGTTCTTGTCCAAACGATGTTATTTTTTGACAATTTGGCTTCTGTGGTAGGTGATGTTCACTCTTCAATTAATCGCGCCGCTTCATCTCATGACTTCATCTCCCACCTGCACTCTCGGCTTCCTCCATGGCAATGCACTTCGACACATGCATGCGCCGATGACACCAAGAAATGCTTGCTGTAGCCCACAGGGTGACGCATGCGCTCTCTCACGATTCACGAAGGCACACGCGAGGGCGCCCCAGGATACACAGCAGCAAGCCCTGACGCAGACTGCAAAGGACGGCATCACATTGTTACACAGCGGCTCCTCCAGGGAATATAACCGCTATTGCTTCGGGAGCCCACACCGCCTAGGTTTCGTCGGTCGCACATATAATCAGCCGGACGATTCGCAATATGTGCTCCTTGCCACGCTTCTCTCGTGCTACTACTGATGTTTTACTTGGGAGTACGCAGCTTCCACGGAAGCAGCGACACCAAAGCGTGAGACAAGTACAGATACACGTCACGGGTGGCCTGTAAATTGGCGTGAAAAGCTCCTTGAGCGCCTGGAACATACAAGGGTCGGACGTACAGGATGCGTCTGCATGTGTGGTTGGCTTGCCTCGGCGACAAGGCCTTGCGCCACGCCTGTCTCGGCATTCTGTGCAGTGTGATAGATACTATTTCGGAAGAATGATGGTCTCGATTCGCGGCCATGAGGCAGCGATATGGGCTATATGGACCTATAGCTGTGAGCTCTCTCGAGGGCTCACTCAACCTGGTATGCCTTTCAGGAACGGAGGTGATGATGTGATATGCAGGATTCCAAGTCGGATCGAGTCTGCCCCACACGACGGATTGTACGAAGCGAACCAAGGGAACGCTCTCGAACCAATAACCCGCTGTGTTGATGTTACCATCCCTCCTGTGCATGTAAGCACCCTTGGATCTCGACCGGCACTGTGATCGGAGTGCTAATCAACCGGAAGAAATTCAGCCAACACTTCTCGAGTAGTAAATGAGTTCTGACAGGCAAACATCTTTGATGAAGCACCTAATCTCATTGTCTACCTTGGCCTCGGAGAGTTCCTTATCTGTCGCTGCACAGCCGAGTCCAGGCACCTTATCAGGAGCTAATGAAACGGCGCCGCTTCTCTCCGCAGGACCTCAGGTGCTTGTCGGTAAGAAGCCTTCGTAATCGCGCTGTTGCACAGTACGCGGACCGCTATTCGGCGTGAGACCCAAATGTATGCAGCTCGAGGGCGCGGCTGAACGCCACCGCCGTCGCGAGAACCGCACACCATTGATTGGCGAGGATCGCCATGGCACACTGGGCGGCGTGGGCGCCCCTCTTCTTCAAAGAGCAACCCTGCAGCCATGCTGGCGAGCAGCAGTAGTAAGGGCTCTTGGCCGGCCATCCTCCCACGGCTAGCACATGCCACTAGAGCAAGGCAACTCCAATCCACTGGTACCATGTTGCAGTGACCTGTATATCAAACATATAGGATACGGATATCCTGCCACCCGACGTTTATCCCTTTTCTCGCACATCACCGCCTGGCATCACTCTTGGACAATCACGAGCACGCGACGCCCTCTACGGCCAGTATGGAGGAGCCGGAGAAGACCGCGAGGTCTGAATACTCACCGAGTGGGTCCGGCGACCTACCAGAGTATGGACGAATACACGACCCAGGCCGCTCATGGCAGATGCGACTTGTCGACAGCTTCAAGAAAGACCCAAATGCACATGCGACACCGCCTGGCGTCGTGGGCGCCGATGGCAGAGTCTTCGACGTCGAGACAGCCGCGCAGGCTACTGCTTCCTCGCCACTGACACGGACGCTCAAAGGTCGCCACCTTCAGATGATTGCGATAGGCGGATCAATCGGAACTGGACTCTTCGTTGGATCTGGTAGTGCACTCGCGCATGGCGGCCCTGCGTCGCTCACTATCGCGTTTTCACTTATTGGCCTCATGCTATACTGTACTGTGCATGCGCTGGGTGAAATGGCTGTGCTATTTCCAGTGGCAGGCTCATTTTCCGCATACTCGACGAGATTTCTGGATCCTGCATGGGGTTTCGCGATGGGATGGAAGTGAGTGGCGTACGAAAACTGCTGGTGCATGTTCCAAACTAACCTTGTGACAGTTACGCGATGCAGTGGCTTGTGGTACTGCCCCTGGAAATCGTTGCTGCGACCTTGACGATCGAATATTGGAGTAATGGCAGTATCGACAACAATGCTTGGGTGACGATATTCCTCATTCTTATTGTCACCATCAATTTATTCGGCGTGAAAGGCTACGGCGAGGCCGAGTTCGTCTTCGCAATAATCAAAGTCATTGCTGTCATTGGATACATCATCCTAGGCATCATCCTCAACATCGGGGGCGGGCAAGATGGCAGCTACATCGGCGGCAGGTACTGGCGTGACCCTGGAGCTTTCCACAACGGCTTGAAAGGCCTCTGCTCGGTCTTTGTCACTGCTGCCTTCGCATTTGCCGGCACTGAGTTGGTCGGGCTTGCGGCTGCCGAGACTGCGAATCCGCGCAAATCGCTGCCCACTGCGATCAAACAAGTGTTCTGGCGAATTACTCTGTTCTACATTGTTTCGCTCACGCTGGTCGGTCTCCTTGTGCCTTATAATGATCCTAGGCTTCTTGGAGGCAAGAACACCGTCGACGCAACAGCTTCGCCATTTGTGATCTCAATCGTCAATGCCGGGATCACCGGGCTGCCTTCGGTCATGAATGCTGTCATCATGATTGCTGTGTTATCGGTCGGCAACTCTTCCATCTATGGCAGTTCGCGCACACTTGCAGCGCTCGCCGAACAGAACCAAGCTCCGAAAATACTGGGCTACATCGACCGCAAAGGTCGCCCGATCGTCGCCATCGGCTGTGCGTCAGTTCTTGGTCTTTTGGGCTTCTTTGCCGGCTCTCCATTTCAAGGGGCCGCATTTGACTGGATGCTCGCTCTTTCAGGACTCTCCTCGATATTCACCTGGGGCAGCATCTGTCTCGCGCACATCCGATTCCGCCACGCGTGGAAAAAGCAAGGCCATACTCTCGACGAGCTCGCTTTCCGCAGCCAGCCTGGCGTCTTCGGCTCCTGGGTTGGCTTTATCTTCAACTGCCTTGTGCTGGTAGCTCAATTCTGGACCGGTGCGTGGCCAATTGACTATGGCAATAAAAGTTCCCGCGAGCTGGTGAGCAACTTCTTCATGGCCTATTTGGCCGCTCCGGTTGTGATCATCTCCTACGTCGTATACAAGTTTTGGTTCCGCACTTCGATCATGCGTAGCCACAACATGGATCTACATACCGGTATCCGCGACCTGAATCTCGCTGAGCTGGTTGCTGAGGAGAAGGCCGAGAGAGCGCTGTGGCCAAAATGGAAAAGAGTTTATAAGCTTTTCTGTTGACATTCGACATTGTTTGTGGCCGAGGCCTGCCTGCATTTGATTTCTGTAGACTATCTCGCGGTCTAGGTTCAAACACCGTACTAGCCTCTCAATGACAGAGCGAGCTGTACGGACTTTGAAGCCAGACCGCGAGACTATACGACTTAGCATTTTAGCATTTATATATGATATCCAATACGAGTTCGACATTCAATTTCGCGATAACTGCGGTCTTGGGAATTGGACTCTCCAAGCATGGCTCCCTTCGTTGCTATCCGCCCGCGGCAAACAAATCGGCAATATGAATGACCGAATCACAATCTCATATTCAAGCGAACTTTCGGAACGAGAGGTATTCCGTATCCGACGTAGGAGGTAGCAATATACTTCGCTCTAATCGCTCTCCACGTGGAAATTAGAGCACGAGCAGTGTTCTGCTGCCTGCACAATAATATACGCACAACATCAGATCCAACGTCTGGCGTTCTGCGCCAACAGTTGTTACAACATCCGGCTCCACATCTCTATATTCGGCTTGTGTTGGTATTTGCAGGGGTGCGAAAAGTGGCTGTGCGGCCCCGGTAAGTCTAAGCGATGCACGAGCGAACAACAGGCGATGGACATTCGAACTCCACGGTTTTCAGAATAGCAATCACTAGTTGAAAATGTCATTTTAGAAAATTGTACACTTTCCTTGCGTGGAGACTCATCTGCAGCGATCAGGTCGAGAAGCCAGCACGACGCTTGCAGAGCCGCCCTGACCGCGTTGTGTGGCCGTGCAAGAATGCGAATGTGACCCATCACTTCCAATCTGACCCACATCTGATGTTCCTTCGATATCAGCTGCCTGTTTCGCAAGCCAGATCGGGAGATTCAGACCGCAGAAAGCCAGGCTTAACACGCTTGTGCCTGGAAAGTGCCTTCAGCTACGTCTGGCCGACGCTCTAACGGTGTCCTAGTCTGTTGGTGATGGCTTCTCACTAGGTCTGTGGCCGTCATTCTAACAGAATGCTGCTCTGTTGGTGCTTGTTTCCAAGACTATACATGCTCAAAGGATTCTTCGGAGGGTTATGGTCTGTCGCGATGACACACTTATCGGGAGGGACGGGAGCCGTTCGCGCGAAGAATAGCATTACCGACGATTGACCTGGATGTGTTACACTTTGCGCTCGTGTTGGCTTTAACGATCGAATTTGGCTGATTCAAGTTACTACCATCCGTTGGTCTGGTGTTTTGCCCTACATTCGGCATACGATGACAGCATACTATAATCACGATGGTGTCGACTTGAAGACTTGAAAGGGCAACGACCACTACCCGACCTCAATCAAAGATCATCCATACATCCAACCATATTCCAATGCACTTTCAACCTCCTCCTAGTGAGATCGTCACATGCTGAGACTAACCTCACGAACGTGACCATATCACACACTCCACGAGACCTCGCTTCACAGAGCGGAAGGCTTTACCATCGACCATCGATCAGCAACGTGTAATTGCAACACACCGCATGCCAGAATCATATATCAGCGGCGTTAGCACTGCAACAACAAGATGTCACAACGAAGCTCCAGCACATGCCAGTCAAGAGACACATATGCATCGGCAGACTCCCCCGAAGAAGACTGGGCGTCCATCACAGACCCTGCTGAGCGCCGCAGGGTACAGAACAGAATCGCGCAACGCAAGTTCCGTAGGTTATCCCTTCTCCCGTACGGAAGCATGTGAACATAGGCTGATGACCACAGGCGACAAGGCCCGAGAACAGAAGGAGGCTTCTGAGCGTTCGGCGGAGGATCAACGGCAAGCTGGCGGTTCCTACTCGACGGCGAATCCTGACGATCTCGACACGGGCAGCGGCGAGGAGGGATTACCCTGGGGGAGCATCTCGCTTCGACACATTGTCTCGACGGGCCGCTCGAAGGAGAAGGATTTGAGAGGGGATTCCACCCACACTACGGCGTCACGAGATAGGAGCAGTTTGAGGTGAAATCCTGCGAGCCGCTTCTGTGGCACTAGGCTTTTGCCGTTGCTCCGAAGAGGCAAGTGGTCCTGATAATGGTGTCAACCTTCGCGTTGCCCGTCTTTGTATGCATGCATGTATCGAACCCGAGTATTTGGACTCTGCAGAGTGATGCGAAGAGCAGTTGACGTGGTGAGAACTTCAAGGCAATATGAAGCGGGAACAGACAGCGATGCGGTTCATGGCAGCCCAATCCGCAATGTATACTTGAGCTCTAAGTCGAGTAGAAGTGCCTTTGAAACCTGGATCTGGGTGATTTCGTATTCGTTCAACTGCAGCATGTCGTTTGCGTACACTTCTTCATAGCTTCATTTCTGAAGAATATACCAAGCGTGGTTGATTAACACTAGGATGTGATGAAAGCGGTATGCAAGCCACCGTCACGACGGCAAGTCGTTGTAATCGTTTTGCCGTTTACGCCGCATTCTTGCAGTCGACGACGGCTTCTGCCCACGGCTCTGCCTGACTGATGTAAGTTGTCAGCGAGCCATTGCGTCAACTCTCAAGAACTTTGCCCTCACCTCTCGGCAGTCGGCAAGGATGGCGTGCGCCATGTAGGTTGCGGACTCTGTTCCTCTCTTTTGCGCAATGATTTAGCGTCATTGTTGGTGCTAATGAGTGTTGTTGGGGGGCCTGTCCTTGGCTTTGGCGCTAGCCAGGCCGCAAGGCACAGCCTTAGACGGCACCTCTATCGAGCGGACTTCACCTCTCCCACTCAACTTGCACTTTGACTTCGCACTGCTAGAAAGTCGCTCGTTGCCGCAAACTCAGTGCAGTGTCTTGGGCCTGTTGGTCTACTGAGAAGAATTAATGGCCTACCAATATGGCCGCGATCATCATTGAAACGATAGTCTCTCCAACTTGTACAAGCTTCTCTATGGAGACATGTTGGTCATATGCTGAGCTCTCCAGCGAGACAGATCGCCAGATGAGCAAGCGATAGGACCTTGAACTCCGGTCTCCCCCTATGATGGTTGCCCACGTGACCGACATGCAATGCAGGCACTTGCAGCGTGGCTGCAAAACGACGACACCCACTCCTGGAGACTGCAGCAACGTATGATGTGCCGTCGTTACATGCAAATCTGGCGACAAATTGGTAATCAGTACGCATAAACCGTCGTACTGAGGCGTCTTGCTTGTCAACTTTCCACGAACCACATCCGCAGTTGTCGACAGAAAGACATGACTACAAGCTCTTGCTCAGGCACTCTCTGAAGTGGCGTAGGCCTCTTGGTCGACCGCCTTCTACGCCGCCAGGGAGGCGCCTTCCTTCGAGCAATGTGACAGGCCGTGCCGCCTGTCAGTTACCGTCGCCGCAAGA